>ERZ650302.457-NODE-457-length-22318-cov-12.093878_pt1 | contig 22318 bp, 19 predicted proteins | sample MGYA00376238_ERZ650302 | MGnify/ENA primary metagenome ERZ650302 (study PRJEB26733, sample SAMN07839298) | wastewater metagenome | biome: urban; feature: wastewater treatment plant; material: waste water | place: USA: North Carolina | collected 2016-04-28 ... | reverse complement strand
TTAAAAAACTGATTTTGTAACTATTCAGCTTGTCTTGCTTTCAATTGGCTCCAGCCTGATTGTAAGGCTAATTTTCTTAGACACAGATAACACAGATTTTCACAGATTAAAAAACTGATTTTGTAACTATTCAGCTTGTCTTGCTTTCAATTGGCTCCAGCTTTAGCTGGAGTAATGGGTGATGGATTTGTGTTGGCTTTAGCCAAATAAAAGCAGCTGATTATGGCTAAAGCCTTTAAAACTTTCAAATTTAACTCCTCCAGCTAAAGCTGGAGGCAATTAATGTTCAAAGAAAACGGAATAGTTGCCTGATTTTATATGGTATTGTTTAGGAAACAGTACTATTTCAATTGGTCTCTTTCGGCTTTCCTAAAATACTCAATCTTATAGTTGAACATTTCGGCCATATTTTTGGCTCTCAGTTTCGCTTCTTCGGCTAGTGGGCCGGCAAACAAACTGTCGATAGTGGTGGTGAAAATCGCCATCCAGCGGTCGAAATGGGTTTTGTCTACGGGCAATTGTTTGTGCGGGGGAAACGGACTTCCAGAGTAGGTGTGCGTATCGAGTAAAATGGTTTGCCAGAAGCGGTACATTTTTTCGAGATGTTCTGGCCAGCGTTCGCCTATTTTTTCGTTGAAAACGGGGCCAATGGCCGCATCTTGGCGAACATTGGTATAGAAAGTATCGACCATTTTTTTGATGTCGTTTAGGTCTTGTATATCGTTTGGAATCATAATTTTTTGTGTGTAAAAAGTAATGCAAAAATAAGAATTAATGTTGGATATACTGTTGTGTTTCGTAAGATGAAATCTCGTAGTTTCTGGCATTAGCTTGTTTGATGTGTTTTTGTAGTGATTAAAAATGATTGTTTTTTATTGAAATTGATATAATATTACCCTCCACAATTTAAACGGGTTATTAATTAACTGATGATAAAATACTATTAAACAAGGAACTATTAAAACCAAATGTTATGAATAAAAAAACCAAAAAAAATAGAAATGGAGGAGAGCCATTAATTCTCTTCGTAATTATTCTGTTTGCTTTTTTAGTAAAGGCAGAAGCTCAAACCGTTACGCCTTGGATGACGACCGGAAATCAGACCAAGTTGTTGCAACAGCAAGCGAATGTTAGTTTCGGTTCTATTTCTGGAAGCAATCCTTCTACTGTTACCATTACTCCTGCAACGACTTATCAAACTATGGATGGTTTTGGTTATACCCTTACAGAGGGTAGTTGTGAAGTGATTAGCGCTATGGCTGCAACGCAACAAAACCAGCTGCTCAATGATTTATACCACCCAACAACGGGTTTGAACGTGAATATTGTTCGTATTAGTATTGGTGCTTCGGATTTGAGTAGTTCTTCTTACAGTTACAATGAAACATCAGGAGATGTGAATATGAATAATTTTAGCTTGAATGGTCCTGATGCGACTTATTTGATTCCAATGATTAAAAAGATACTATTAATCAATCCGAATATTAAAATATTAGCCACTCCTTGGACGGCTCCTCGATGGATGAAAACCAATAATTCTTGGATTGGTGGAAGTTTGCAAACACAATATTATGCGGCTTATGCTAAGTATTTTGTAAAGTATTTAGATGCAATGAAAGCCCAAGGGATTACTGTTTGGGGAATTACGCCTCAAAATGAACCGGAAAATCCACATAATGAACCCAGTATGTTGATGAATTCAACGGAACAAAAGAATTTTATTAACAGTCAGCTTGGTCCACAAATGGCAGCTGCTGGTTATGGTAATGTAAAAATTATAGCTTTTGATCATAACTGTGATAATACGGCTTATCCTATTGATGTGTTAAACAATAGCAGTTATGCTGAGGGCGCTGCTTTTCATATGTATGCCGGCAATGCTTCGGCGATGTCTGTAGTTCACGATGCAACAAATAAAAACGTTTATTTTACAGAACAATATACTGGTCCTAGTGGGGATTTTAGTGGGGATTTCGGTTGGCATATGCAAAATGTGGTTATTGGTACTACGAATAACTGGTCAAAGACTGTTTTGGAATGGAATCTAGCCAATAACTCAAATTTAGGTCCACATACGCCAGGTGGATGTACTACTTGTTTAGGGGCTGTAACCATAACCAATAGTACAAGTTATACTAAAAATGTTGCTTATTATATTATTGGTCAAATATCAAAGTTTGTGAAGGCTGGAGCATTGAGAGTGGGTACCAGCAGTACCAATGGTTCTATAACTTCTGCTGGATTTAAAAATACTGATGGTTCACTTTCACTTTTAGTGTACAATGCTGGTGGGGCTGAAAATACAATCAGAATTGTTTCTGGATCAGCAGCTTTTAATTATGCAGTTCCAGCAGCATCCGCAGTAACTTTTAACTGGATGCCATTAGATACTGTACCTGTTACTGGTGTAAGTGTAAGTCCAACGAATGTAAGTCTGTTTATAAATGCAAGTACTCAACTTACAGCCACAGTTTCTCCTGCTAATGCAAGTAATAAAAATGTAATATGGAGTTCTAGTAATAGTGCTGTAGCTTCGGTTAATTCAAGTGGTTTGGTTACAGGAATTGCTCAGGGTACAGCAGTAGTAACGGCTACTACAGTTAGTGGAAATAAAACGGCTACTAGTTCCGTCACAGTTCAAGGACAATTGCCTTATGGAGGTATTCCAGCGACTTTGCCAGGAGTAATTCAGGCAGAGAATTATGATCAAGGAGGTCAAAATAATGCCTATTTTGATAACGAATCTACAAATCAAGGTGGCGCATACCGAACCAACGAAGGTGTTGATATTACTACTATTGCTGGAACTAGTGGTTTTGCTACTGGATGGAATGCCATTGGTGAGTGGACAGAATACACTTCTAATGTAACAGCAGGAACTTATACTATAGAAGCAACTCTAGCGTCTATATATACTGGTAAGCAATTACGGGTGCTGTTAGATGGCGCTATATTGGCGACTTTGGATGTACCCAATACAGGTTCGTGGGATGTTTATCAGCCGGTTACAATTTCTAATATTCCGTTTTCCGGAGGGAATAACAAAATTTTACGCTTAGAAATTATTGGTGGGGAATTTAATATTGATAAAATTGAAGTAAAAAATGTGGCATCGATTCCAGTTTCCTCTATTGCCATCAATCCAACTTCTTCATCGATTATAGTTGCTGGAACCCTACAGTTGGTACCGACTATTGCGCCAAATAACGCAACGAATAAAAACATTACTTGGAGCTCAAGTAATACAGCAGTAGCCACTGTTAACGCAACAGGATTAGTGACAGCAATAGCTACAGGTACTGCAATAATTACAGCAACAACAGTTGATGGTGCAAAAACAGCTACAACTACCATTACAGTTACAACGCCTTTTCCAGGATATTATAATATTATTTCAAGAAATAGCAACAAAGGATTAGATGTTGCAGATAATGCCACGACAAGTGGTGCAAGAATTCAGCAATATGACATTGCCAATGGAGGAGGAAATAATCAACGTTGGAAATTGATTCCTGATGGAAGTGGTAATTTTTATATTATCGTAAAATCGACGCAACTGTATTTGGCAACCGAGAATAACAGCACTGCTGATGGCGTAAAAGTTGTGCAAAGAGCATTCACAAATTCCAATGAATTGAAATGGACCGTTTCGGCTATTGGTGGAGGTTATTATAAAATTATAAACTTGAATAGCGGAAAAGCATTAGATGTAGAAAATGTTTCAACACTAAATGGCGCCTCTATTCAGGTTTGGAGTTACACGGGCGGACTAAATCAACAATGGCAATTGGTGCAAGTAGAATCGACTGCAAATAAGGTTGCAGAGGTAAAACAATTGAAGGCACCACTAGAAAATAACACAGTAGTTTATTTCAATTCCACTAAAGATTTATTGAATATTACTACTGTAAATTCAGGATTTGGTGAAATAAAATTGTATTCCATGTCAGGAGAACTAGTTTTGGTTAAAGATGTTGATTTTAGTAAAGGAAGTGAAGTTGAAATTGATGTTTCAAGATTACCAAAAGGTGTGTATGTGGTTAAAATAAACGATGGAAATGGTATTTTCTCTAAGAAAATTCTAAAATAACAACTCCGATTTTGTTGAAAAAGGTTTTTAAGGCTGCCATTATTGGGCAGCCTTTTTTTAATCAATTAATTGTGTGAATAAATCTTGTTTGTTGTTGAGGTATTGGTATTCGAACCCCATTTTTTTCATATTGTCTTTGATTGATAAAATGTCGTTTGGATTTTTCACTTCTAAACCAACTACCACAGAGCCTACTTCTCGACTGTTCTTTTTGGCAAATTGGAAGTAGGTGATGTCATCGTCTGGTCCTAAAATGGCATTGACAAATTCTTTAAGCGCTCCGGGGCGTTGCGGAAATTGTATCATAAAATAATGCATTAATCCTTCATAAAGTAAAGAGCGTTCCTTGATTTCGGCGGTGCGCTCTATGTCGTTGTTGCTGCCGCTTACCACGCAAACCACAGTTTTTCCTTTGATTTGGTCTTTGTAAAAATCCAACGCTGCAATGGTCAAAGCGCCTGCAGGTTCTACAACCATCGCCTCTTCGTTGTACAAACGCAGAATAGTAGTGCACACTTTTCCTTCGGGAACCAAGATGATATCGTCTAAGTTTTTTTGGCAAATGGCAAACGTTTGGTTTCCCACTTGTTTTACTGCCGCGCCGTCTACAAACTTGTCTATAGTGTCTAAAGGTGTATTGGCTTGATTAGCAATCGATGTTTTCATCGAAGGAGCACCTTGCGGTTCAACACCAATGATTTTGGTATTTGGGCTAAGGTGTTTAAAAACCGTGGATAGGCCAGAGGCTAATCCGCCACCTCCTATGGGAACAAAAACATAATCGATGGGTTGTTGGTATTGTTCGACAATTTCGAGTCCTACTGTACCTTGTCCCGCAATGACTTTCTCGTCGTCAAAGGGATGGATGAATGCTTTTTGGTTGTCCTTGGCGTCGGCAACTGCTTTGGCATAGGCATCATCAAAGGTGTCACCTGTTAAAACAATTTCGACCCATTTTTTACCAAAGAGCTGTACTTGCTTTACTTTTTGATTGGGCGTGGTTTTGGGCATATAGATTTTGCCTTGTATTTGTAAAAGATGACAAGAATACGCGACGCCTTGTGCGTGATTGCCAGCACTGGCGCACACTATACCGTTTGTTTTTTCGCTTTCGGTTAAGGATTTTATTTTGTTGTATGCGCCTCTAATTTTATAAGAACGCACCACTTGAAGGTCTTCTCTTTTAAGTAAAATAGTAGCTCCAAATTCTTCTGAAAGATTGAGGTTTTCAGTTAAAGGAGTAGCTGGAACTACGTTGGCTAATTCTTGTTGCGCTTGTTGTATGGATTGAAATAAGTTCATTTTTTTTATTTTAATTGAATTGTAATGTTGATTGTGTTAGGGTGTTTTGTAAGGTGTAAAAGTGCTCATTGGCTATTTTGCCACAGCAAATCCAATGCTCTTTTTCTTGAAATAAGTAAGAAATAGGAAATCGTGTAATTTGTTTTTTATGAATTATAGGAATTTTAAAAAGTAGGATTTGATGGGTTTCTAGTTCCTTTTCATTTTGGGTGTAACAACAAAAAACCTCGATGATTCGTTCCAAAATAGCCACTATGGTTTTGCTATTCGTTTCGTCATCCCAATAGTCAATCCTGATTTTGTATAGTGAAGTGTGCTCACAAATGTCAACCCAAAAATGGTCGATTTGTAGCTTTTTCCGAGTGAATATAAGGACAATTTTACTGATTAGCGTTGCTTCTTTTTCGCAAAACAGCGTGAGGGTTATTTTTTCTTTCATTGTTATTATGGTTCATTTTTATTCAAAAAAAAACCTTTCTCAAGTGACGAGAAAGGTTTCATACTTATGCATAACATCCTAACTCGTCAATAAAGACGAATAATAATGATGTTAATAATACTACTACTAGTGTTTTGTGTCATATCTAAAAAAAAACCTCCCAATTGGGAGGTTCTATATTGTTATTGTTAATACTATACAGCGCCTCACATTCTCATCGAATGATAATTGAAATGCTGCTAATAATGGTGTTATTGTTTTTCATATAAAAAATGGGATACCGCAAATATAAACAAATAAGGTATGCACCACAATTTATTTTTTCACAGGAGGATATTGTGCTAAAATTTTTCCAACAAATTCAGCAACTACTTCGTCTTTTTTGTCCGTGTTTTTAGTTAAGGTTCCAATACCTTCACCTTGCCAAATCATTTCTTTCTTTTTAGCATCGATGAGGTCGATAAACAAGGTACCTTCGGTAGAGGTGGAAACGGTGGTTTGGTTACCCATACCCATCATCCAAGGGTTCCAACCCCAGCCCCAGCCGTAACCCCAGCCAGCGTTGAATTGGTTCACATTAACTTCCTCTCTTGATTTGGTAAAAATATTGATTAACAAATCAGGCGTTTCGCTTTTGGTAAATCCTTTGGCAGTCATTTGTTGGTCAATGGCTCTCAAAATACGTTTTTTGTCCAAATCAGAAATCTCTACTTTGTCAATGCCTGGTTTGTAATACGCATAGGTTTTGTAGGGAGTAAAATCTACATTCTTATCGTAATCCGAATACACTCTAACGGAACTACAAGAACTAAAAAAAACAACTAGCACTAAGGCAAATAATGATATAGGTTTCATATGGATATTGTTTAAGTTATTATCAGTTATATTTTCTAATTATGCTGTAAAATAAGCTGTTTTCAGTTCAAGTTAGTTTTTTTACATTAGATTATCACTACAAAAATCTTTCAAAAAACAGATTTGTTATGAAGATTTCAAAGCAAATTTTAATGTTACAGCAAATAATCTTCAACAGCATTCGGAAGTGTCACTTTTAGTAAAGGTTCTACTTCCATAGCACGTTTGATGGCAAAAATCGCTCCTTCGTTACGCGCCCAGCTTCTGCGAGAAATTCCGTTGTTGACATCCCAAAACAACATTGATGCCAAACGTTTTGAAGCTTCTTTAGAACCATCAAGAACCATACCAAAGCCGCCATTAATAACTTCTCCCCAGCCCACACCGCCGCCGTTGTGGATAGATACCCAAGTTGCACCACGGAAACTATCGCCAATCACATTATGAATGGCCATATCAGCGGTAAATCTTGAACCGTCATAGATATTCGACGTTTCTCGATAAGGCGAATCGGTTCCCGAAACATCGTGGTGGTCACGGCCTAAAACTACATAGCCTATTTCGCCTTTGGCAATAGCTTGGTTAAATGCTTCGGCGATTTTAGTACGTCCTTCGGCATCGGCATATAAAATTCGCGCTTGTGAACCTACCACTAATTTATTTTCTTGAGCACCTTTAATCCACTGAATGTTATCCTGCATTTGTTGCTGAATTTCTTCAGGAGAGGTTTCCATTATTTTTTCTAAAACTTCGCAAGCAATAGCATCTGTTTTGGCCAAATCTTCTGGTTTCCCTGAGGTACAAACCCAACGGAAAGGACCAAATCCATAATCAAAACACATCGGTCCCATAATATCTTGCACGTACGAAGGGTATTTGAATTCTCTACCAAGCGTTGGATTTTCGGCCATCACATCGGCTCCCGCTCTTGAGGCTTCTAGCAAAAAGGCGTTGCCGTAATCAAAGAAATACGTGCCTTTTGCGGTATGTTTGTTGATTGCCGCTGCGTGACGACGCAAAGTTTCTTGCACTTTTTCTTTAAAAAGTTCTGGTTGGTTGGCCATCATTTCATTGGCTTCCTCAAACGAAATGCCCGCAGGATAATACCCGCCAGCCCACGGATTATGCAATGAAGTTTGGTCAGAACCCAAATCGATATGCACATTTTCTTGGTCAAAACGTTCCCAAACGTCTACGACATTACCCAAATACGCAATAGAAACGGTTTCGTTGTTGGTTTTTGCCAAGGCTACACGTTGCACTAAAGCGTCTAAATCTTCAATCACTTCGTTAATCCAACCTTGGCTGTGACGAATGTGGATAATTTTTGGATTCACTTCGGCGCAAACGGTGATACAACCCGCAATATTTCCCGCTTTGGGTTGCGCGCCGCTCATGCCGCCCAATCCAGAAGTTACAAATAAACCGCCTTTCGGATTCTTTTTTATTTTTCTAAAACCATTCAAAACCGTGATGGTTGTGCCGTGCACAATACCTTGTGGACCAATGTACATATAACTTCCAGCCGTCATTTGTCCGTATTGCGAAACGCCCAAGGCATTCATTTTTTCCCAATCGTCTGGTGTCGAATAATTCGGAATCACCATACCATTCGTCACCACCACTCTCGGCGCCTCTTTATGCGACGGAAACAATCCCATCGGGTGGCCAGAATACATTGTCAACGTTTGCTCGTCGGTCATTTCCGATAAGTATTGCATCGTCAAAAGGTATTGTGCCCAATTTTGAAACACCGCACCATTTCCGCCATACGTAATCAACTCGTGTGGATGTTGAGCCACGGCATAATCCAAATTGTTTTGAATCATCAACATAATGGCTTTTGCTTGCTCGCTTTTTCCCGGATATTCGTCAATCGGACGCGCGTACATTTTGTAATCAGGGCGAAAACGGTACATATAAATACGCCCGTATTGCTCTAATTCTTGCGAGAATTCAGGGGCTAATTCCGAATGATGTTTCGGGTCAAAATAACGCAACGCATTGCGCAACGCCAACTTTTTTTCTTCAGCTGTCAAAATCTCTTTGCGCTTCGGCGCGTGATTTATAGCAGCATCATACGGCTTAGGTTGTGGTAAAATATCAGGAATTCCTTGTTGGATTTGTTCTTTAAATGTCATCTTTTTTTGTTTTTACAATCGAAAATAAAATAATAGCGATACTTTTTAGTAAGATTTGGGCGAGACCCCAATACCCCAAGTGGCCTATGCAGCGTTGTCGTGATGCGGCCACTTGCGGTATTGCGGTCGGGCTATCCACGCTACTTCGGTAGCCAGTTCCTATCCCTCTCGCAGTCCGTAGGCCAAGGACTTATGGCTTCCTAAATTACTTAGGACTATTTTCTCACCCTCCAGTTGGAAAAAACCGACTAAGGATACCTAATATCCGACCGATGGTAGGACTTGTATATTTTGATTCTGTATTGTAAAGAAAGGACATCCATTTCTTAGCGTTTTTTATATTTTGAATTCAATCATTTCATCGAGGCTATTAATCTTTGGTAAGTCTAAATAATTCGCTCTCTACTTTCATCACCAAAGAAACACACCCCCAGCCCCTCTGAAGAGGGGAGTAGCAGCTGCATTGGAAACGCGAATCTTTTGTTTTTTGTGCTTTCTGCTTTTACCACCCTAAATCTGAACACTAAAAAACTGAGCACTGACCACTAATTTCTGCCTTCAATTTTTAACCTCTAACTTCTAACTTCTGTCTGCCTTCTTAAACCCTCCCGTTTTCTTATCATAGCCATAGGGACAATGGCGGCAACCGCTTTTGCAACAATACCCTCTTTTTAGATGGTGTTTTTCGGTAAAACATTTATAGCCTTCGGGAGTAAAGTAAAAATCTTCACCCTCGATTAATTTATTTTCATTACTTTGCTCTAACATAAGCGACTTGTTTTTTGGGAATGTTCGTGCTTCTAGAACGAATCGTGTTTTCCTTAAATAAAAGGGTGTAACAGTTGCAAATCTATAAATTTTAAAGCGAAATGATTCTTATTGTTGCTAAATATTTAATTCCAAAAGGATATAGTGGTTTCGCTGCTTTTCCGTTTGTGTTCCTTAAAAAAGCAGGATACAAAGAGAATCGCATTTTCCTCAATCACGAAAAAATACATTTACGACAACAACTCGAATTGCTGATTGTCCCTTTTTTTATTTGGTACAGCCTAGAGTTTTTGCTAAGATGGTACCATTACAAAGATAAAAATTTGGCGTATCGAAACCTGAGTTTTGAACGCGAAGCTTATGCCAACGAATCCAATTTGGAGTATCTTGAAACTAGAAAGTATTTTAGTTTTTTAAACTATTTGCACACAAAAAGAAATTAAAAGCCTATTTAACCGCAAGGTTCGCAAAGAAAGCGCAATGACCGCAAAGCTTAGTGAACTTTGCGTAAATCTTTGCAAACCTTGTGGTTAATTTTATAAAAGCTATACACTTTGAATCAAAAAATAACATACGACTTGCCCAAAGGAATTACTCTTGAGATAAAAAGAGAGGATTTACTTCATCCTTTTGTCTCAGGCAATAAATTCCGAAAACTTAAATACAATATATTGCAAGCCAAAGCTGAAAATCAGTCGGTTTTGCTCACTTTTGGAGGTGCTTTTTCCAATCATATCGCTGCTGTGGCCTATGCCGGAAAAGAGCAAGGTTTTGAAACTATTGGTGTGATTCGGGGGGATGAATTACGCGATAAAATTTCGGAAAATCCTACTTTGTCTTTTGCCCAAGAATGCGGAATGCGTTTTGAATTTGTCACTCGTGAAGCCTATCGTCATAAAACAGAGACTGCTTTTATTGAACAATTGCAAGTAAAATTCGGGTCTTTTTATCTAGTTCCCGAAGGTGGTACGAATGATTTGGCCGTCAAAGGCTGTGAAGAAATTCTAACGGAGTTTGATGCTCATTTTGATTTTGTTTGTAGCGCCGTGGGAACGGGAGGAACCATTTCGGGACTCATTAACAGTGCTTTGCCACATCAAAAAGTTTTGGGATTTCCGGCGTTAAAAGGGGATTTTTTACAAAATGAAATTCATAAATTTGTCAACAATAAAAATTGGGAATTAATCACTGATTATCATTTTGGAGGTTATGGCAAAGTAACCACCGAATTTATCGAATGGATGAATTGGTTTTATGCGCAAACGGGTATTCCGTTAGACCCAATTTATACTGGAAAAATGGTTTTTGGCGTTATGGATTTAATCCAGCGCAACTATTTTCCACCAAAATCCAAAATTCTGATGATTCACACCGGTGGACTCCAAGGAATTGCGGGGATGAATGCCAAATTAGAAAAACAAAACAAACCGATTTTAGTACTATGATAAAACAAATTTTCTGCCTGATGGTATTGCTGTTTTTGGTAAGCTGTAACAGTACTAAACCGGTTACTCAAACCTATAAAAAAAGCACAACTCCTGCTAAGAAAACAGTCGTTTATACCAAGACGCCATCTGCTAATGGTGTTGCCACTAAAAGATTAGAGGTAGTCAATCAGTACATAGAACAATACAAAGGAATTGCGATGAGCAATATGAAAAATTTCGGCATTCCTGCGAGTATAATTTTGGCACAAGGAATCTTAGAATCGGGTGCTGGGAAAAGTAGTCTAGCAGTCAATTCCAACAATCATTTTGGTATCAAATGTCATAATGATTGGGAAGGAGAAGTTGTACACCAAGATGATGATTCAGAAAAAGAATGTTTCCGCAAGTACGAAGACCCCGCAGGTTCGTATAAAGACCACTCTAAATTTTTGACAACCAAAAAGCGATATGCCTCTCTTTTTTCATTAGCCAAAGGAGATTATGTGGCTTGGGCTATGGGATTGCGAGCCGCTGGATACGCCACCGACCCGTTGTATCCTGAAAAACTGATTGCCTACATTGAGCGCTATGATTTGCATCAGTACGATAGTCAGGTTTTGGGGAAAAGTGTGGTGAGTGCCCCCGTTTCGAATCGAGTAGACAACCAAGGGGTAAACGGTGATGGAACTTTGTATGAAGTCCAAAAAGGCGATACGTTGTATTCCATTTCCAAAAAATTCAATGTTTTGGTTGAAGATTTACAACGCAAAAACAACTTAACTGACAACGCCATTTCGATTGGACAAAAATTGATTGTGAAGTAAAATAGGCGTTGATATTTTAGAATTAGAAATACTTTATAAATAGTAAAAATATGATATACCAAAGAAGCAGTCAGCTTTTTGCTGAAGCGGAAAAAGTAATTCCAGGAGGCGTAAATTCACCAGTACGAGCTTTTAAAGCCGTAGGTGGCACTCCAATTTTTGTAAAAAGAGCGCAAGGCGCGTATTTATATGATGAAGATGGTAACCGATTGATTGATTACATTAATTCTTGGGGACCTATGATTTTGGGTCACGCTTACGAACCCGTTGTGGAGGCTGTAACCGAGCGTGCCAAATTAGGTACTTCTTTTGGAATGCCTACAGAGTTGGAAACTAAAATTGCTGCTTTGGCGGTTTCGATGGTTCCGAATATCGATAAAATTCGTTTTGTGAATTCGGGGACAGAAGCTTGTATGAGTGCCATTCGTTTGGCGCGTGGCTTTACCAAAAGAGATAAAATCATCAAGTTTGCAGGTTGCTATCACGGTCATTCCGATTCGTTTTTGATTGCAGCAGGTAGTGGCTTAAGTACTTTTGGAGTACCCAATAGTCCAGGTGTAACCGAAGGAACAGCTAAAGATACTTTGCTGGCTCGTTACAATGATTTAGAAAATGTTAGCGCTTTGATTGCTGCTAATCCAAATGAAATTGCAGCCATTATTGTAGAACCCGTTGCGGGAAATATGGGTTGTGTACCACCACTCAAAGGATTCTTAGAAGGTTTACGCGAGTTGTGTTCTGCTAACGGAATTTTATTGATTTTTGATGAGGTAATGACAGGCTTTCGTTTGGCAGCAGGTGGTGTTCAAGAATTATTCGGCATTCAAGCAGATATCGTTTGTTTTGGAAAAGTAATTGGTGGTGGATTGCCAGTAGGCGCTTTTGCTGCTCGTGAAGAAATTATGAATTACTTGGCACCATTAGGTCCCGTGTATCAAGCTGGAACTTTATCAGGAAATCCGTTAGCGATGGCGGCTGGATTGGCAATGTTGGAATCGTTAAACAACGACAGAACAGTATTTCAACGATTGGAAGATAAAACTTCTTATTTAGAAGCAGGAATTCGTAAAGTACTTACTGCAAATGGTGTGGTGTTTACCATCAATAGAGTAGGCTCAATGATTTCTGTTCATTTTGACGCAGAACCTGTAGTCGATTTTCAATCGGCTGCTAAAGGAGATAACGCAACCTTTAAAAAATTCTTCCACGGTTTGTTGCAAGAAGGTATTTACATTGCACCATCGGCATACGAAACTTGGTTTATTACCGATGCGTTGACTTATGAAGATTTAGATGTGACCATTCAAGCTATTGATAAAGTATCGAAGACTTTTTAAGAAATAGTAGCACAACAAAAAAGGGAGTTTCTTGCTGTAGAAACTCCCTTTTTTTATTAATAATCACCTTTATGTCTTCTTCTTTCTTCTCTTTTTTCGAGCATTTTTTCTTTTCTAATTTCACGGTCGTTTTCCCATTTGGTGTATTGTTCTGGGGTTAAAATCGACTTCATTTTGGCATCATTTGCTTCTTTTTCGGCTTTCATTTTTTGAGCCATTTCTTTTCTTTCTTTAGCAGAAGCCAGTAATTGTTCGTCTTTTTTGGCTTCTCTTTTGGCTTTAAATTCGGCTGCTTTTGCGCTTTGTTCTGCTAATAATTTTTTTACTTCTTCTTGTTGTTTGGCATTCAAGTTCAAATCCGTAGTCAATTTGTTTAAATGTTTCTCCTGACGTTGTTCTGGAGTCAATTTTTCCATTTGGTCACGATTGGGTCTTTCTCTTCTTTGCTGTGCCACACTGCTTAAACTTACTACCAATAAGGCAGCCATAATTACTTTTTTCATCTTACTTTCGTTTTTTTGATTTATACTGATAAGATGACGTTTAAAGAAAAAGGTTTAATGTTAACAAAAAATTAGCGTCTTAAGTACTTGATTTTGAAAAAGCCACCGCGATTTTCTTCTCGTAACATAGAATGCTGAACAATGAGAATTCCTATGGTAATCAGATTTTTCAATTCATAAAAAGCGATATTTCCTTGATAATTTTGTTCGAGTTCTAGGAGTTCTTTTAGCCAATGTTTTAACTGTTTTTTGGCTTTCATCAAATCGTGATTGTTTCTCACGATTCCTGCGTGGCTTCGCATCAAAAGTTGCAATTCACTTTTTATTTGACTCAACACAGAGTTCGTAATCAAAGGCAAACGGTCTTTGTAGGTTTTGGAGTAAACGGATGTTTTGCTTACTTCTAGGTCAGGGTTTTCAGAAAGGTAATCATAAATTGCATTGGAATAAACCAAAGCCTCTAGCAGGGAGTTAGAAGCTAACCTGTTGGCTCCGTGCAAACCCGTTCTAGAGCATTCACCGCAAGCAAAAAGACGTTCTACAGAAGTCTTACCATTAGCATCGACTACAATTCCGCCACAAAGATAATGTTGAGCAGGCACGACAGGAATCCAATCTTTTGTGATGTCGATACCAATGCTCTTACAATGTTTGTAAATCATTGGGAAATGAGCGATAAACGCTTCCAAATCCAAGTGAGTACAATCTAGGTAAACACAAGCATCTCCTGATTTTTTCAATTCAAAATCGATACTCTGCGAAATAATATCTCTTGAAGCCAATTCTTTTCTTTCGTCATAATCTTCCATAAAACGGCGTCCGCTTTTGGTGCGTAGATAGGCGCCAAAACCGCGAACAGCTTCTGAAATCAAAAATTGAGTTCCTGATGCATTATGAAATAAAGCTGTGGGATGAAATTGAATAAACTCCATTTCGGTGATAGTGGCGTGAATACGATTTGCCATTGCGATTCCGTCGCCTGTCGCAATAATGGGATTTGTGGTATGTCCGTATACATTTCCTATGCCGCCAGTGGCTAGCAAGGTATAATCGGCAAAACAAGGAAAAATAGTTTTGTCTTTTTGATTCAAAACTTGAACACCCAAACAACAATTATCTTCTGCAATCAAATCGATAGCAAAATGATGGTCAAGAACCGTGATATTTTCTTTTAAATAGACTTGTTGCAAGATAGCGCGTTCAATTTCAAAACCCGTTTGGTCTTTATGATGTACCACTCGACTTTGTGAATGACCGCCTTCTTTTCCTAAATCAAAATTGCCTTGTGCATTTTTGTCAAATTGTGCGCCCCAATTGATTAATTCTTGCAATCGTTTTGGCCCTTCGGTGATGACTTTTCGAACCACGGTTTCGTCGCACAAGCCATCGCCACAAATTAGGGTATCCTGAATGTGTTTTTCGTACGAATCTTCTATTTTATCGGTTACGATAGCAATGCCTCCTTGCGCATATTTCGTGTTCGATTCTTCAGCATTGGCTTTGGTAACGATTGTAATGTTTTTTTCTGGAAAGCGAGTGGCCATTTTTAGGGCAAAAGTTAGTCCTGCCACACCAGAACCGATAATTAAATAGTTGGTTTGTGTCATTAGTTGGAGAGTTCAAGCATACGTTCTATAGGTACTAAAGCGCGTTCTCTGATGTCTTCAGGAACGATGATTTCGGGGGTTTCGTGGAGCAAACAATCGTACACTTTCTGGAGTGTATTGACTTTCATATAACCGCATTCACTGCAAGCACAAGTGTTATCCTCTTCTGATGGAGCTGGAATCAAAATTTTATGCGGCACTTCTTGCTGCATTTTGTGTAAAATACCTGCCTCGGTGGCAACAATAAACTTATTGTTTGGACTATTTTTTACATACGTTATCATTCCAGCAGTGGAACCAATGTAATGGGCTGTTTTTAGGATATGCGTTTCTGATTCTGGATGCGCAATGATTTCGGCATCTGGATTTTGTTTGTACAATTCAACTAACTTATCTAGAGAAAAAGCTTCGTGAACCACACAAGAACCGTCCCAAAGCAATAGTTCTCGTCCTGTTTTTTGACTAATGTATTTGCCTAAGTTTTTGTCTGGAGCAAAGATAATTGGCGTTTCTTTTGGAACTGATGCAACAATTTTTAAGGCATTAGCCGAAGTACATACAATATCACTCAACGCTTTTATCTCCGCCGAACAATTCACATAAGTAATCACGATATGATTGGGATGTTGGGCTTTGAATGCTCTAAACAAGTCTGGCGGACAAGAGTCGGCCAAGGAGCATCCTGCATTGAGGTCGGGCAGAATTACTTTCTTATTAGGATTGAGTATTTTGGCTGTTTCGGCCATAAAATGAACACCTGCAAAAAGAATAATAGGTGCATCAACTTTGGTCGCTTCTTGTGACAAACCCAAGCTATCGCCAACATAATCAGCAATATCTTGTATGTCTGGCTCTTGATAATAATGCGCCAAAATGACTGCATTTTTTTCTTTCTTTAGGGCAACAATTTTTGCTTTGAGTTCTTTCATTTTACCTTTTTTTAGTATGTCATTTTATAAAGGGCGTGTAAAAGTATTTTAATCCTATTGGACTGCCAATGATAAATGTCAGGTTTAGAAGTGTTTCAAAAAGAGCGGTTAGTTTAATTCCGAATCACTATTTGGATGTTGGCTGTGGAAAGGGATTCCGAATCTAATTCGCGGTGAGAATAGCCCATTTTTTCTAGGGTTGGAGCTTCATTTACAAAATACTGAATATAGTATTGGCCTTGATAGCCTTTTTGTTCCAAAAAATGAATCATTGCTGTGAGGTCTTCTTTGGAAATTAAGTCGGAGTGGATGGTGGTGCGCACTTCAAAAGGGACAGAATGCGAGAGCAGCAATTCGAGGGATTGTTCGAAAGTATCGAACAAATTGGATTGGGTGATTTTTTCGAAAGTGTTGGGTAAAGATTTAAAATCTAAAGCAACATAATCGATTGTTTTTTGTTGGAGTAGGGCTTGAAGTACTTTGGGTTTAGAACCGTTGGTGTCTATTTTTACTAGAAAGCCCATTTTTTTGACGGTTGCAATGAATTCAAGGCAGTTTTTGTGCAATAAACATTCGCCACCGCTGAAAACAACCGCATCTAGGAGGTTTTTTCGGGTGTGGAGAAAATCCAAGGCGTCTTGGAAGGTGAGTTTTCCTTTTCCTAAAACTATTTCGGGGTTGTAGCAATATAAACACCGCATATTGCAGCCCGCAAACCAAAGAATGCAGGCCGACTGATGCGGATAATCTAGTAAGGTAAAAGGCGTTATGCTGTAAATGGGCGTGCTAGCACTTACATTCATTGAAATGGGTGCGTTGTTTGTGTTCTCCTTTTTTGCCAATGTTGAAGCTTTCTACGGGACGATGATAGCCCATCACACGAGTGTAGACTAAACATTTGGTTCTGCGTTCTGGATGTTGTTCTAGAATGGGATGTGTTTTCATTATTTAAGGGTTTTAGATTGTTTAAAAGTTTAAGGGTTTAAAGTTGTTTAAGGTTGTTTAAGGTTGTTTTTGGATGTTTCCAAAAGGGTAATTTGTGGCTCTTTAGCCCCGATTGCAGCGAAAATCCTTTGCTGCCGGGGTTCGGCAGCAAAGATTATAGCGGAGAGCGGGACGGTGTTTCCTGAAAAAGCCTTTTGTTGCTGCTCCTAAAAATTATGAGGCTTGTGCTTCTTTTTCTTTTTCGAGAATTAGGGCTTCGTCGCATTTTGGACAATATTCGTGTTCGCCGTTTAGGTAGCCGTGTACGGGGCAAACGCTGAATACGGGAGTCACGGTGACATAAGGCAATTTGAAATTGGAGATTACTTTTTTGACAAATTGTTTGCAGGCTTCGGATGAGCTGATTTTTTCGCTCATATATAGATGCAATACGGTGCCGCCGGTGTATTTGCATTGCAATTCGTCTTGGAGGCAAAGGGCTTCGAATGGGTCTTCGGTGAAATCGGCTGGGATTTGAGAACTATTCGTATAATAAATATTGTCTCCTTCGCCCGCTTGATAGATGTCGGCAAAACGTTTTTTGTCTTCTTTGGCAAAGCGATAGGTGGTTCCTTCGGCTGGTGTGGCTTCGAGATTGTAGAGGTTTCCGGTGCTTTCTTGGAATTCTTTCATTCGGTTTCGGATGTGTTCCAAAATTTCGGCTGCCAGTTCGATTCCGGTTTTAGAGGTGATTTGGTCTTGTTTTTGAGTGAAATTGACAATCATTTCGTTGATTCCGTTGACACCAATGGTAGAAAAATGATTTCTAAAATGTGACAAATAGCGTTTGGTGTAAGGGTACAAACCGCGGTCGTACATTTCTTGAATAAAGACTCTTTTTTTCTCTAAAGTTGATTTTGAAAGGTATAAAAGATGGTCTAATTGTTCTAGCAAAGCGGTTTTATTTCCTTGATACAAATAGCCCAATCGCGCCATATTGATGGTCACAACTCCAATGCTTCCGGTCATTTCGGCACTTCCAAAAAGACCATTACCGCGTTTTAGCAATTCGCGTAAATCGAGTTGGAGGCGACAGCACATACTTCGAACGGCGTTGGGTTTGTAGGCATTTGGGTTTTCTTCTTTGTTACCATTTTCGTCAAGAACGTATTGGCTTCCAATAAAATTTTGGAAATAGGACGACCCAATTTTGGCGGTATTTTCGAATAGCAAATCGGTGTTTTCTCCATTCCAGTCAAATTCCTCTGTGATGTTTACGGTTGGAATTGGAAAAGTGAAAGGTTGTCCGTTGGCATCGCCCTCGGTCATTACAGTATAATACGCTTTATTGATGAGGTTCATTTCTGGCTGAAAATGCTCGTAACGCAACTCGGTTAACGTTTTTACTCCACGCGCTTGTGCACGAAGTAATAGGTCTTCATTGGTTATTTTGTCAAAAAAATGAATGTCTTTTCGGGTTGGAATTTGAGTTTTCAAATCTTCGGGAACGACCCAGTCCAAGGTAATATTGGTAAAAGGCGATTGTCCCCAACGCGCTGGAACGTTTAAGTTATAGACAAAACTGCGAACGGCTTTCAGCACATCATCAAAGGATAAATTGTCTTTGAACACATAAGGCGCTAAATAGGTATCGAAGGAGCTGAAGGCTTGTGCGCCGGCCCATTCGCTCTGAAGAATTCCTAGAAAATTAGCCATTTGTCCCAGAGCTTCTCTAAAATGCGAGGGTGGTCTGCTTTCTACACGTCCGCGAACGCCATTGAATCCTTCGTTGAGTAAGACTCTCAAACTCCAACCTGCGCAATAGCCCGTAAGACAATCCAAATCGTGTATGTGAATATCGCCATTTCGGTGCGCATATCCTTCTTGTTTGCTGTAGACTTTGTCTAGCCAATAGTTGGCAATTATTTTTCCAGCTACGTTGTTTACCAAGCCAGCATTGGAGTAGGAGGTGTTGGCATTGGCATTGATTCTCCAATCGGTTTGTTCTATGTATTCTTCAATAGTTTGTGTGCTGTCTACATAGGTGGTGTCTTCGTTGAGTCCGTTGATGTGTTCGCGTTGCAACTTTCGTGTATGTCGAAAGAGCATAAACGAACGCATCACATCAAAATACTGTTTTTCAAAAAGGGTTTTTTCTATGCAATCCTGAATTTCTTCTACGGCCCAAGTAGTTTTAGATTGAAGTTGTTCGAAAACACTACTTACTACTTTCTCGTCTATTGCCAATTGAACACTGTTGAAACTTTTTTCAATGGCATCTTTGATTTTGAATTCCTCAAAAGGTCGGTATCCTCCATTTCGTTTGATTACATATTTTTCCATAGTTTTTGAAAGTTTAAGTTTGTGTTTGTTGTTATAAATGAATAAGTGTTTTAATAAACAGTTAGATTTCAGAAGTTTAATTCTGAGATAGCGAACCAATTTTATTTTTATTGTAAATAATTTAAAATCAGTGGTTTATGTGAGTTGTGGAATTTGTATTTGGTAGTGCTATTTTACGTCTAAATGCAAAATAGCGACCTGATATTTATCATATTTGACAATTTTTTATGCTCTTTTATTAACCGTCCTGAAGCCTTGTTTTGCTGTGTTTTTAGATGTTTTTTGAGGTGGATTGTTGATAAGTTACTTTGTTATTCTTTCATTATGTTTAAAAAAAAGAGCCGCGACAACGAATAAGAATAGGTATTTTTGTTAGTTCAAAATCTATACAATGAAGAAGAATTATATACTAGTTTTTTTGTTTTTGCTATCCTTAAATGGAGTCTTTGCTCAAACTAAGGAATACCGAATACAATTTAAAAGAGGAAAAGAATTGCAAAAGTTCTTGACGTATTCTAAAAAGTCCTATCCTTTGGTAAGCGCACATAGAGGAGGTCCAACAGTTGGTTTTCCTGAAAATTGCACTCCAACATTTGCTAATACGATTCAGTATAATCCAGCAATAATCGAAACCGATATTGCACTATCCAAAGATTCGGTTTTGGTAATGATGCACGATGATAAGTTAGATAGAACCACGACAGGAACGGGATTGATTGGCAATTACACGTACAAAGAATTGCAAGATTTTTATCTAGAAGATACTCAAGGCAATCCAACTCCGTACAAAATAGAGACCTTGGATGAGGTATTGCAATGGGGGAAGGGAAAAGTAATTTACACGTTGGATGTAAAACGAGGAGTTCCTATGCGAAAAGTAATCGATGCGGTGCGTCGCAATAAGGCAGAAGCGTATTCCGTAATCATAACCTACAATGCCAATCAAGCAGCAGAAGTAGCGCGTTTAGCTCCCGATTTGATGATTTCTGTTTCTGCAAGAGGAAAAGAGGATGTAGAACGTATGGAAGCTTTGGGTGTAAAAGCAGAAAAAATGGTCGCCTTTGTAGGAACTTCGGACCCTAAACAAGAAGTATATGCCTATTTACATAGTCGTTCAATAGCTTGTATCTTAGGAACTATGGGCAATATTGATAAAAGCGCTGCTGCAAATGGCGATGGGTTGTATTACCAATTAATTGCGAAAGGAGCTACTGTTTTATCCTCGGATAGGAGTAAAGAGGCAGGTATACAATTAGCAAAATATTCGAAAGACAACAAGCTACACTCGAAGCATATTAAAGAAGTAGTAAAAAAGTAATTTGTATAGAAACAACAAACCCGATAATAGGTCATATTATCGGGTTTGTAAATGAAGCCTAGCTCATTGAAATTTTTATAAACTTTTGTGTTATTCAAAGGAAATGTAGTTACCTTCTGTAAATTCTGAATTGTATTTTTTAAATAATACTTTTCTAGCTTGATCTCCTGCTTTAATTGTTCGAGAGTTAGATTTAAAACAAATTTGAGAATAAATTGTAATAGTACTTAAATCTATTTTAGAATTATAATACTCAATAGATGCTATTAATTGTTTTATTGCATCGTTTCTTTCTTTGTTTCTGCTTCTAGGTTTAACATCTTTTGATTCAATAAAATAAATATTGTTATTTTGAAATAGAACCCAATCACATTTTTTGGTTGTTTCATTTTTCATAACAGAAAACTCGTTTTCTAGAAACAAAATTTCTTTTAAATTTTCGTTTTCCAAGCAAAGATTCCAATATTCTTCTTCAGATTTAAATTCAACTACAGAATCTTTAATTTCTTCAAGGTAATATACAGAATTTTCTAATATTCTATAACAGATGTCTTTTTTTAAATAAGGAAAATTAGCTAATAATTCTTCAAAACTCATACATCCAATAATTTATCAAATTCATCTGAAAAAGTATCTGAAACACCATCGATCATATTTTCTTTAATTTGCCCTAATTTGTCATCCATTATTTTTTTTGCTTTTCCGTTTTTTAACTCATATGCGATGAAGTTTTTTGGATTAAGCCAAGATTCTTTTTTGATGATTTTATTAACCTCTGTTGGTTTCGTTTTTCCTTTGTCAAAAGCTAAAAGCAAATTATTTATAGATGCTAAAACAAAAGGACTATGAGTGGTAAGAATTAAATTTTTTCTCTCAAACAGACAATTTTTGACTAAATATTTAATCAATTCGTGTTGGGCTTTGGGATACAAGTTTAATTCAGGTTCTTCAACCACAAAATTGAAATTGTATTCCTCTTTTAAAGTTTTAGAATATTCAACTAAAAGTAAAATTGGGATTACAGATTGTAAACCAGATGCTGATTCCAATAAATCAACCTTTTCAGTTTCGTTGTGATATATATAGGATGTTTTTCCTTCTCGTTTATATTTGACTTTTTTATCAATAATAGTTAAAGGCAATTCTTTTATTGTTTGAATTGCTTTTTCATATTCTTGTCCAATGCTCAAAAGATATTTTGGTATTTGAACATTATTATTAATTAATCCTAAAACGTTTTCGGCAATTAAGTGAAGGAAACTTCTTTCGGAAGGAATGTAAATAGAATCAAATAAAAATATATTTGGAAAACAATTTACAATTTGATTTAAAAGATAAAAGTAATTTTCAAGTGTTTTTTCTTTTTCTGAAATTTCAATTAGTAAATCTATATCACTTGTGTTGATTTCTAGTCTTTTAATCCTTTTTTCTGCAAATTGAATTTCAAATTTTACTTTTTGCAGATCGGAAGAGCACACGTCTGAACTCCAGTCACGGCTACAGATCTCGTA
>ERZ650302.455-NODE-455-length-22371-cov-4.787731_pt1 | contig 22371 bp, 22 predicted proteins | sample MGYA00376238_ERZ650302 | MGnify/ENA primary metagenome ERZ650302 (study PRJEB26733, sample SAMN07839298) | wastewater metagenome | biome: urban; feature: wastewater treatment plant; material: waste water | place: USA: North Carolina | collected 2016-04-28 ... | reverse complement strand
ACATAAAGGTGTTTTTGAACTTGGTTTCCAAATACAAACATCACCACAAATCCAAGCTAACGCAGTGTTCCAAGACCAAACCGCTACTGGGAAGTTGAAAGCTGAAATGATTCCAACTACTCCAAACGGATGCCATTGCTCATACATTCTGTGCATTGGACGTTCCGAATGCATCGTTAATCCGTGTAATTGACGTGATAAACCTACTGCGAAATCACAGATATCAATCATTTCTTGAACTTCTCCAAGACCTTCTTGATATGATTTACCCATTTCAAAAGACACTAATTTTCCTAATGCTTCTTTGTGTTTACGTAATTCTTCTCCCATTTGACGCACGATTTCCCCTCTTTTTGGAGCTGGAACCAAACGCCATGTTTTGAAAGCTTCTTCTGCAGCACTCATAGCTGTTTCGTAATCTTCTTTTGTTGAAGATTTTACTTTTCCAATCAAATCGCCTGTTGCTGGTGAGTATGATTCGATGATTTTTCCGTTAGAAAACCACTTGGTTCCAGTAGAAGTTCCTTCGTTAATTTCTTTAATGCCTAATTGTTGCAAAGCTTCTTGCATACCAAATTGAATTGCTGCTTCAGATATCATTTTATAACTTTTTATTCGGTTTTTGTTAAATTTTTTTCAAAGATAGAAAATATATTTTTTAACCACAAGGAACACAAGAGTTCAATCTTAGTGTTATTTTTGGCCACGGATTTCACAGATTTTCACAGATTTTTTTTGCGAAACTTATTGAAAACCATTGCTTGACCTTATGTTACTTTTTTGTAAACTTAGGATTGGTTTCCATTTCAGTGCCACATTTTTTACACGTTCTTTTTTCTTCTGAATTGTAAAATGTGCTAAAATGAGGCAAAAAGTCTTTTTCAATGTCGTGTAATTCGAAATAGACTTCGTGTAATTTATGATTGCAATTGTCGCAAAACCACAGCAAACCATCGTTAAATCCTTTTCCCGCGCGCTTTCTTTCGATTACCAAACCTACTGAACCTTCTGTCCTTGCTGGCGAATGCGGTACTTTAGCAGGATGCAAATACATGTCGCCTGGCCCTAATTTCATGGCTTTCTTTTCACCATCTTCCTGAATAAAGACGGTAATTTCGCCTTCTAATTGATAAAATAGTTCTTCGGTTTCATTGTAATGATAGTCTTTTCGGGCATTGGGTCCACCCACAATCATTACAATATAATCATCTGAATCAACATATAAATTCTTATTACTTACAGGTGGTTTTAATAATCCTTTATTATCTTCAATCCACTTTTGCAAATTAAACGGTTTTCTTATTGCCATCTTTTTTGAATTTAAAAACGTAAAGTTACTAAAAAGAAAAAAGGTTAGCCGCATTTTATTGCAAACTAACCTTATTAAATTATTAAGACTGAAATTACTTCACTTCTTTCACTAAATAAATATAAACTGGGAAGTGATCTGAGAATCCTGGAACTCCGTTTTGATTACGAAGTGGATAACCTTTGTACTGACCTGTTTTTTGAATTAAGAAAGGCTTGTTATAAATGCCCGCTTTCCAATATTTAAAAGTAGCATAATCATTATTATCTGCTGGAATTAATTGCTGACTTACCATGATTTGGTCGAAAATATCACCTGAATCTCTATAAAACAATGAAGCATGTCCGTCTTTTGCCATTTGCTCAAACGGGTTATAAACATCTCTTGGTTCTTTTAATTCTGATTTTTTTAGTTTAGCACCAATACCTTGTTTTACACTTTTATTGTACGCTCCGTCATTTAAATCTCCCATAGTAATAAACTTAGCTTTTGGATTGATTTTGATGATAGAATCCATAATTTTTCTATTCAATCTTCCAGCAGCTTCTCTGTATGGGCTACTTTTTTTCTCTCCACCAGAACGTGATGGCCAGTGGTTAACAATTACGTTAATTTCTTCTCCGTCTAATAAACCAGTAACCAAAAGTTGATCACGTGTATAAATACGTTTTGTTTTTTTATCGTAGTTTACATTTTCCTCAACCTCTTTTTCTTCCTCTTTGGTGCTTTTCTTATCAGAAGTTGTTTCTGTTTCATAAACATACAACGGCACATTTATGTAACTAGTTGGCTGAAAATACTTTTCTTGATATAAAAATCCAACGTCAATTCCACGTTTGTCTGGAGAATCAAAATGTACTACTTTGTATCCTTTATTAATTAAAGTAGGATGCTTAACTAAGTCTTCTAGCACTCTTCTGTTTTCAATTTCACAAGCGCCAATAATTACTGGAGAATTTTTTTGACTTTCGCTTGTACCTAATTCGATAAGAACACGACTTAAGTTATCTAATTTCTTTTGATAATTCTTTTTTGTCCAACCATTTACAGGAGTATACTCTTCATCATAAGTATCTGGATCATTAATTGTATCAAATAAATTCTCAAAATTGTAAAATGCTACGGTATGCACTTTAAATTTTTTATCCTGTGAAACAGCGCTATTTACAGACAAAATCACAGCAAAAACAGCCAAAAGGTGTTTAATTTTCATAAATCAAATGTTATATTAATATCAAGTTTATTACAAATTGGGTGCCAAAGGTAAATAATATTATTAAAAGTTATACATTTGTAGGCTGTTAAGTTTGTAACTACTTAACATTAAATTAGTATTAATTTTAATATTCTTTATGAAAAAACTTGTATTGAGCACGTTATTAGTGCTGCAAGCTGTTTTTGTTTTTGCACAGCAAAATCCAGCCTTAAAAGGTAAGGTTATCGATGCTAAAAGTCAAAAACCATTACAAAATGTTGTTGCAACCATTCAAAGCACGAATCAATCTGCCTTGACTGATTTTGATGGAAACTTTGTTTTTCAAACTATCCCAACGGGTGAACAAGTGTTGACAATCAAAACTTCTGGATACACGCAACAAACTTTTATGTTAGAACCTTCTGCTAATGGCGAAACTCTTGATTTAGGAGTAGTTGTGCTAGAAGAAGACATTACATCTGAACAACAATTAAGTTTAGTAACAATTACTGAAAATGATTTAGGAGATGACAACAGTGGATCTGAAAGTACTTCTGGGCTTTTACAAGCTACTAGAGACACGTATCAACAAGCTGCAGCATTTAACTGGGGTTTAGCACGTTTTAGAATTAGAGGTCTAGATAATGAATATGGAGTTACCATGATTAATGGTTTGTCTATGAATAAGTTATATGATGGAAGACCACAATGGAGTAACTGGGGTGGTTTAAATGATGCAACAAGAAATCAAGAATTTACAATGGGTTCTGCTCCATCTGATTACACATTTGGTAGTGCTTTAGGAACTCAAGAAATTAATACAAGAGCTTCTTTTTACCGTCCTGGAACAAGAATTTCTATGTCGGGTACTAACACCAACTATAGCTGGAGAATGATGGGAACTCACGCATCTGGTATGAACAAAGACGGATGGGCATTTGTGGTTTCAGCTTCTAGAAGATGGGCAGAAGAAGGTTATTTTGAAGGAACTGACTATAGTGCAAACTCATTATTTGCAAGTGTTGAGAAAAAAATTAATGACAAACACAGTTTGAATTTAACTGCTATTTATGCTCAAAATAGTAGAGGAAAAAACTCTCCAAACACTAAAGAAGTAAATGATTTAATGGGAATTAAATACAATTCTTATTGGGGATGGCAAGATGGTAAAAAACGTAACTCAAGAGATAAAGATGTTGAAGAGCCAATTACAATGTTATCTCACTATTGGAAAATTACTGAAAAAACAACTTTAAATACAAACGTTGCTTTTCAAACAGGTAAAATTGGAAACTCAAGATTAGATTACCAATTAGGAAACAATCCAGATCCAACTTACTACAAAAACTTACCAAGTTACTACAGTAATTTAGGAGGTTATACTCCAGACCAATTAACTCAAATTGGAAATACTTTTAGATCAAACTCTCAAATTGACTGGAATGCGATGTACATTGCAAATCAAAACAGTGCTTTTCCTGGAAGAAGTGTTTACGTTTTATATGAAGACAGAACCGATGATAATCAATTGAGTGCTAACACAATTTTAAACTCAAGTATTTCTGAAAACGTTAGCTTAACTGCGGGTGCTAACTTTAAAAAATTACGCTCTCACAATCACCAAAACTTATTGGATTTATTAGGAGGTCAATACTTCTTAGATATCGATCCTTTTTACTCAGGAGATGCTTCACAATCTAACTTAAACAATCCAAACAGACAAGTTGGTGAAGGAGACACTTACGGATATAATTATTTATTACATGCTTTAACATTTGATGGATTTACTCAATTTAAATTCACTTACGACAAAGCTGATTTTTATTTAGCTCAATCGTTCTCTAGAACAGAATACCAAAGAGAAGGTTTATACAGAAATGGTATTTATGCTGATAATTCTTTTGGAAAAGGGGAAAGAGTTACATTTGAAAACTTCGGTTTCAAAGGAGGCTTAACTTATAAATTAAACGGTAGAAATTACTTAGATTTCAATGGTTTATATCAAACAAAAGCACCAAGTTTAAGAAACTCATTCTCAAATGCTAGAATGAATAACACTATTACTCCAGATTTACAAAGCGAAAGCATTACAAGTGCTGATGCAAGTTACATCTTAAGAGCACCAAAATTCAAAGCGCGTTTAACTGGTTTTTACTCTAAAATTCAAAATGCTACAGAAATTTCATTCTTCTATGGAGAAGGAATTGGTGGTGGTGACGATGGTGGTGACGAAGACACTTTCGTTAGTGAAATCGTTACTGGAATTGACAAACAAAATATGGGTGCAGAACTTGGTTTAGAATACCAAATTACATCTACTATTAAAGCTACAGCTGCTGCTTCTTACGGACAGTACATCTATTCTGATAATGCTAAATTAAAAACAAATGATGATGCATTAGCTGCTGCTGGAAATGAAAGTTTAACAGATTTTGGAACTGTTTACATGAAAAATTACCACCAAGCAGGTATGCCACAAACAGCAGCTTCATTTGGTTTAGAATATAGAGATCCTAATTTCTGGTGGGTTGGAGCTAATGTTAATTACTTAGCTAACAGTTACATTGATTTTGCTAACATTTTAAGAACTGATAACTTTAGTATTGATAGTAATACAGGAGATAATTACTCTGGAGCTACTCCTGAATCAGTAAGAGATATCTTAAAACAAGAAAAATTTGATAGCTTTACATTAGTAAACTTGACAGGAGGAAAATCGTGGAGAATTAGTAAAGCAAATCGTAATACAGTGGGATTCTTTGCTTCTGTAAACAACGTTTTTGATGTTACTTATAAAACAGGTGGTTTTGAACAATCTAGAAAAGCAACTTTCCCAGATTTACAAGCTGATCAAGCTAACGGAACTCCTTCTTTTGGATCTAAATATTTTTACGGATACGGGAGAACATTCTTTGTTAACTTCTACATTAACTTCTAAAAAAATATACTATGAAAATAAATTTTTTAAAAACAATTTTTTTGTTAGCACTTAGTACAAGTGCATTAACAAGTTGTGTAGGAGATGATGATTATGTTATTCCTACAGTGTTTAGCTATGCCTTCAATGAAGGATTTGAATCTTCACCTACAGGAAGTGGTTCTGTTGAAGTGCCAATCGCTTTAGAAGGATGGGTGAACTATAATGCAACATCAACTCGTCTATGGCATGCAAGAACATTTTCAAACAACATTTATACTGAATTTTCTTCATTCTATTCTGCTGCTGGAACAAATGATGTGGCTTGGTTAATTACACCTGCTATTGATTTAACAGCTACTAGTGGTGAGATCTTATCTTTTAAAACTAAGACAAGATTTTCAAACGGATACCCTATGACTGCTTTTATTTCAACTGATTATGATGGAACTACTGCGGGAATTGCAACAGCTACTTGGACTCCTTTAACATTTACAACACCTTCTACTGATGATGTTTTTGTTAATAGCGGTAACATTGACTTAAGTGCTTACGAGAGTGACAACGTTAGAATTGCTTTCAAATATACTGGAAGTAAATCAGGTGTTACAACTACTTTACAATTAGACAATATTAAGATCACTAAAAATTAATAGCTATGAAAAAATTAAAATTAGTATTAACAACCGCCGTTTTAGCATCTTTACTTGGATGTGTTAATGGCGATGATTATGGAACACCTGATTTATCGAACGATTGTATTAGTATAGCTGCAACTAAATCAGTACAAGATATTGCAACTTTAGCTAATACTACTGTTCAACAATATCCAGATTCTGATTACATAGAAGCTTATGTTACTTCTAGTGACGAAGGTGGAAATTTTTACAAATCGATATCATTTGTTTCTGTTGACGGAGCAAAAGGATTTACAATGCCGATTGATGATTACAACTTATACACTAGATATGAGCCAGGAAGAAAAGTAACTATTAACATGAAAGATCGTTATTATAATTTTGATAGTCAAATATCTTCTTTAGAAATTGGTTCACTTTTTGAAGGTAGTGTAGGAAGAATTTCTGGTGTTGAATATAAAGATGCTATCTTAAGAAGTTGCGATAAAGTTGATGAAGAAACTTTAGTACAGCATATTACACTTTCTGATATCAATGATACTTATTTACACAAATTAGTAGAGTTTGATGAGGTGCAATTTGCAAATGCTTCTTTAGGACACACTTATCACGATGAAGCATTATCCTATGTGGGTGCTACTGCTACTAATCATTCCGTAATTGATGCATCTGGAAATTCAATAACTGTTCGTAATAGTGCATTTGCTACATTTGCGACAGAAGAAATTCCAAGTGAAAACGGTAAAATTCGTGGTGTTTTAACTAAATATAATGGTACTTTTCAATTAATGTTAAGAACTCTTAATGATGTTAAGTTAACTAATCCAAGATTAAACCCTGCAATCGAAAACTTTGAATCTTTTGCATCAAACACTGCTATTTTTCCTAATTATTTTAATTTAAAAGTTGTAGGTACTAACGATTGGTTTGTGGGTTCTTTAAACGGAAATAAATATTTACAAGCAAGAAAAGGTAACAGTACAGGGGCAACTAAAATTTTCTTTGTAATGCCATATAATTTTGACATGCATACAAAAGTTTCATTCAAAACTTTATATGGTTACATGTCTCAAACATCAACTCCTATAATGAAAGTGTATTACTCTACAAATTTCAATAGTGCTAACCCTACTGCTAACCTTGTAGATATCACTAGTAGTTTTACATTCTCTAATCACACAGGAACAGGATGGGCTTCTGGCTTTACAAACTCTGGTATTCATACCTTTACAGGAATGTCTGGACAAGGGCATATTATTTTTGCGTATGATGTAGCTGCAACCTCAACTACTAATGCAGAAACTAGACCAGGTGCTCAAATAGATAATATTTTATTTCAATAAGTTATAAGAATAAATTATGTTAGAGAAAGAAGTTATTGACTTTGAAAAATCAATTATTGTTGGGATAGTAACGCAAAACCAAAGTGAAGATAAACTAAACGAATATCTTGACGAATTGGAGTTTTTAACCTATACTGCTGGTGGAACCGTTATCAAGCGTTTTTCACAAAAAATGGATAAACCCAACCCAAAAACATTTGTAGGAACCGGAAAATTAGAAGAAATCAAATACTTCATTAAAGATAACGACATTAAAACTGTAATTTTTGATGATGAATTAACGCCTTCACAATCCAAAAATATCACCAAAGAATTAGATTGTAAAGTATTAGACAGAACCAATCTTATCTTAGATATCTTCGCGCAACGTGCCGAAACTTCGTATGCCAGAACACAAGTAGAATTAGCACAATGCCAATATTTATTACCTCGTTTAACCGGAATGTGGACCCACCTTGAACGTCAAAAAGGAGGAATTGGAATGCGTGGTCCTGGAGAAACTGAAATTGAAACTGACCGTCGTATTGTGCGTGATAGAATCTCTTTACTAAAAGAAAAAATTAAAGTAATCGACAAACAAATGGCAACACAACGCAGTAATCGTGGTGCCATGGTTCGTGTAGCCTTAGTGGGTTATACTAATGTTGGAAAATCAACTTTAATGAATGCGGTTGGAAAAAGTGATGTGTTTGTTGAAAATAAGTTGTTTGCAACACTAGACACAACTGTTCGTAAAACCGTAATTAAGAATTTACCGTTTCTTTTAAGCGACACAGTTGGATTTATTAGAAAACTTCCAACCCAATTAGTTGAGTCGTTTAAAAGTACGTTAGATGAAGTTAGAGAGGCTGATTTGTTGCTTCATGTGGTAGATATTTCGCATCCTGACTTTGAAGACCATATTGCATCGGTAAACCAAATTTTACAAGATATTAAAAGTGCGGACAAACCTACGATTATGGTTTTTAATAAAATCGACGCATACAAATCAGAACATTTTGATGAAAATGATTTAAGTGTTGAAAAAACTACCAAACATTATACTTTGGAAGATTGGAAAAGAACTTGGATGAGCAAATTAGGTGATAAAAACACGTTGTTTATTTCAGCTACTGAAAAGGCAAATTTTGAGGAATTCAGAGAAAAAGTATACGAGGCAGTAAGAGAGATTCACATTACAAGATTTCCTTACAACAAATTTTTATATCCAGATTATAAAGATGCCGTTGAAAACGAATAAAAAAAGACCTCAATTGAGGTCTTTTTGTTTTATATAAGCTATTTTGAATTAGAAACCATAATTCACACCTAAACCGATAATTTGTTTTGTTTGAAAGCCTCTAAATGCGTTATCGTCATAAATCGTTTGAAATGCAAAGTTTGTAGAAAGGTATTTATTGATTTTCATCACAATATTCAATTGGTAATCAATATCAACATTTTGTGGGTCTTCTAAATAATTAGAATATAAATTCAAGATGTTTTCAACCGAGACATTTTCCATGATATTAAATTTATAATAACCATTAATGGCTGCTCCTAATTCGTATCTTGTTGTTTCTCCTTGTTCAACTCCAAAAGACGAACCGAATTCTGTAAAATGATCATGTACTACAATTAATTTTGAAGTTGCTGGTGCAATATTGACTTTTAAATTATCGCTTTTTTTCCATAACATACCTGGTCCAAATTGAAAAAAGGCAGGTGAAAAGAAATGAGAAATTTTAACAGTTTGAGTTGCTGGATCTAAACCAGTATCCATTTGTGTTTTAAAATTTAAAAACACAGAATAAAACCAATATCCAGAGGCTTTTTTTCCTAAAAGCGAATTAAATTCAAGTCTGTCATCTGTTTTTTGAGTATCAGCACCTTTGATTTTAGTTAAACCATATGATGCGATGATTTTGTTATCCCAATTCCACTCACCATTTTTATAATTGAAATCGTAATTTACTCCTACATTTCCAGCAAAGTTATTTTGACCACCCGCTTGCCAATTGCTAAAAGAAGATTGATTTGCTAAAAAAGTAAAAACTCCTTTTCGAGTCCAATGTTTTGTTGTATCAATAGTTGTTTCTTGAGCAATACTAAACGTTGAAACAAATAGTATCAATAAAAAAAGTTTTTTCATTCCTTAAATTTTTAAAAATTAAAGGCGCAAAGGTACTTATTTTTGTTTAAACAACGGAACTGCCGAGCAAGCTTCACCAAACATAACGCTTTTAGAAACTTTCATTAGTTTTTGAATCGCTAAAGTATACACTTGGTTTGGAACCTGTTTTTTAGAACAACCTTTAAGAATTACCGGTTTTTGAAAATAGTCGGTATAATCCAATTTATTTAAAATATCTTGATACCATTCAATTGTAGCGAGTTCTTTATTTCCGTGAATAACCTTTAAGGCATGTGGTGCTAAATAAACCGAAACTAAAGCAAATGCCCAAGCAGGCAAAATAGCATCAGTCGAGCAATATAAAGCCACGTATTTATCTTCAAAATGCGACCAATCAGTATTTTTTAATTGTGCTCTAAAATCGGATTCTTTTAAAATAAATCCTTCCAATAGCCAATTCGAAATATCTAAATCTACCACATGATTGTCCGGATAGTAATCTTCTAAATCGAATACCATCAAGGAACTTTGTGCTACTTTGTTTACTATTTCGTCCATATTCTAGTGTTCAGTGTTCAGAAATTAGTGTTCAGCAAACTGCCAACTAAAAACTGAACACTGATTACTTATTTAAAGCATTCCTAATTCTAATTTAGCTTCTTCGCTCATTAAGTCTTTGCTCCAAGGCGGATCAAATGTAATCTCTACTTCGCATGATTTCACTTCGTCGATAGATTTTACTTTTTCTTCCACTTCTTGAGGTAACGTTTCCGCTACTGGACAATTAGGTGATGTTAAGGTCATTAAGATTTTTACATCGTTATCCTCGTTAATCATCACATCGTAGATTAAACCTAATTCGTAAATATCTACTGGAATTTCTGGGTCGTAAATTCCTTTTAAAACTTTGACTACGTTTTCGCCTAAGTTGATTGTATCGTTAAATTCTTCCATTTTTTTTATTTTTAAACATATAAGTCATGTAAGTTAATCCCATAACGTCTTATATATTTCGTTTACATATGTTTGTTGTCCTTCGTAATAAATGTTCTTTACATTAAAATTAATTAATAATCCTATTGGTTTTTGCAATAAGTTCATATAAGTTAAAAGTTGCGCTTCATAGATTGGATTCATCTCGGCAACTGCTTTCAATTCAACTACTAAAATGTCTTCAACCAAAATATCACATCTTAATTTTGATTCCAATTCAAATCCTTTGTAATTAATTGAAATATTATATTCTGAAATTGAATTTATATTTCGTAATTCTAATTCCTTAATCAGACACTGGTGATAAACGGTTTCGAGCAATCCTGGTCCTAATCTTTTATGAACTTCTATGCTGCTCCGTTAACATGATAAACTAAATCTTTTAATTGAGTTTTTGTTACATTCTTCATGGTTTATATTAATTTTAGTGGTGTATATCATATTATAAAACTTAAATGGCTTATATGTTTAAATTTTTCAGCTTATTGCTTTGATTGAAATGCTAAAGCATACATTTTAATTTGCTTAATCATTGAAACCAAACCGTTTGCTCGTGTTGGCGATAAATGTTCTTTTAAGCCAATTTCGTCAATAAAATCGGTATTGGCATCTAAAATATCCTTTGGTGATTGATTAGAAAATGCTCGGATTAAAATCGCGATAATTCCTTTAGTTAAAATAGCATCGCTATCGGCTGTAAAAACGATTTTTCCGTCTTGTTCTTCGCCATGTACCCAAACTTTTGATTGGCAACCTTTGATGATGTTTTCGTCTACTTTGTATTGTTCATCGATCAATGGAAGCGACTTCCCTAATTCGATGATGTATTCGTAGCGTTGCATCCAGTCGTCAAACATAGAGAACTCATCTACGATTTCGTTTTGTATTTCTTTAATTGTCATTCTTATTTTTTTGTTGCTTTTAAAACTACTTTATTATCGTTGTCTAAAAGAAAAATTGTTTTGTTTTCAATTTCGAAACGAGAAATATTAGAAGCAATTTTAAACCAAGTATCTTCATTTTTCATTTCATTTTCACAATATTTCTTTGTTGCCATCAAGGGTGAAATAGTTATGTTTTCATCATCCAGTTTATACGTTCCTGAATACATATTGCATCCCATAAAGCCAGAAATTTTATCGTTATCAAAACTAATAAAATAGTTTTTTTCAACTACGTTAACTCCAACTAATTCTTCTACAACATAACTTCCTAAAATTGGATTTTTAAAAACAGAATCATCAGCAATTTTATTAATGTAATCGACAAATTCTTTAATTTTAGCAGGCGGAATTGTATGATCAAATCCTTTAGTTGTATAGGTTTTATCTTTCACTACAATTGTCATATCAGCATGAGGTTTCCCATCATACGCACGCTCCATAGTTGGACCTTCTAAATCGTTGAACGTTTTTAAATCGATTTTACTATATAATTCCGCTAACTTTTTCCATTGTGCATCTGTTAAATTGACAACACTAGGTTTTCCATCTCTTTGACTAACTAACGAGAATGTCCCATTTTCAATTGTTATCATTCTGTGATAACCTCTTGTATTGGCGCCATAAACAACTTTAACATCAGATAATTCTTGGTCTTGCGCACAACCTTTTGAAAGGAAAATAGACAAGAAAATAGTAAGCATAATTTTCATAATTTTACTTTTTAAGATAACATCATTTGCGCTTTTTTAACCGCTTCTACAAAGATATCAATTTCTTCCTTGGTATTGTAAAAAGCAAAACTCGCTCTAATCGTACCTGGAATATTGAAAAAATTCATAATAGGTTGGGCACAATGATGGCCGGTTCTAACCGCTATACCTAACTTATCGATAATTGTGCCAATGTCATACGGATGAATCCCTTCGATATTAAACGAAATCACTGAAGCTTTGTTTTCGCTAGTTCCGTAAATCGTTAAACCTTCAATTTCTTGTAATCTTTTGGTTCCGTAATCTAATAATTCTTGTTCGTAAGCTGCGATATTATCAAAACCTATCGAATTCATATAATCGATAGCAGTTCCTAAAACAATTCCGCCTGAAATATTAGGAGTTCCAGCTTCGAATTTATGTGGTAAATCTGCATACGTTGTTTTTTCGAATGTTACCTCAGCAATCATTTCACCTCCGCCTTGATACGGTGGCAATTTACGTAACCACTCTTCTTTTCCGTACAAAATTCCAACACCTGTTGGTCCGCAGACTTTATGACCTGAAAATACATAAAAATCACAATCCAAAGCTTGCACATCTGGACGTAAATGTGGTGTTGCTTGTGCTCCGTCGATTAAAACGGCTGCTCCTACTCCATGTGCTTTTTTGATGATGTATTCAATTGGGTTAACCGTTCCTAACGCATTTGAAATATGATTAACCGTTACGATTTTCGTTTTTTCGGAAAGTAATTTGTCGAATTCTGAAATAACCAATTCTCCTTTTTTATTCATTGGAATTACCACCAACTTCGCTCCTGTTTTTTCACATAAAAATTGCCAAGGCACAATGTTACTATGATGTTCCAAAGCAGAAACCATAACCTCATCGCCTGCTTTTAATAAACTTGCAAAACCATTCGCTACCAAGTTTATTCCGAACGTAGTTCCCGAAGTAAAAATGATTTCGTGATTGTATTTCGCATTTAAGTGATTTTTAATTGTATTTCTCGACACTTCATACGCATCGGTAGCCAATTGACTCAACGTATGCACACCACGGTGAATATTAGCATTGATTTCGCTGTAATATTTCGAAATAGCATCAATAACCACTTGTGGCTTTTGCGATGTAGCTCCGTTATCAAAATACACCAAGGGTTTACCATTTACTTTTTGCGATAAAATGGGAAAATCAGCTCTTACTTTTTGAACATCAAACATTTTCATACAATTTGAGTACAAATTTACGATTTGATTGTTTATAATTGGAATAAATAAAGGTTAAAATCAAATTAAAACTTCTCTCCTGCTCCGCCGCCACTAAATTCTCCTCCACCAAATTCCATTGGATTGGTTTGAGATGGTGCTGGTGTTGTAGCATTTGCTAAAGATAAAACCGCTTGAGCATTAAATAATAAAGAATCGTCGGAATCTCTATCGGGTTGGAACGTGATACCTTCGGTTTTATTTTTTAGCTGTTGGATAATCAAATAAGCTAATCCGAAAAGTAAAATTCCGCTAATTACCATAACGTATTCTATTGGGAAGAAATAGTAATAATGACGAATGGAGTAAAATCCGAATGCTAAAGTGGCTAATCCGGTGTATAAAACCAATTTGTCTTTCCATTTGATTCCCAAAAAGAAATAAAGCAACGGAATTAAAAACGTCAATCCATAAAAAACAAATGCAAGCGGAACATCGGATTTATTAGTGATTTCTAAGTTCAATAAAGATTCGGATAATTCGCGAACTACTAAATAATTCATTGATAAATAACCTAAAAGCAAACTCGCAACTCTAACGGTATCTAGAGTTTTGAAATACGGATAGAAATTTTGGTTTTTACTTAAATGAACTACTAAAAAGTAAACCAAAATTGCTAAAATCAATCCAACAAATGACAAATAAAACTTAGGCATTACATCATGTTCGACTATTAAATTGAAAAATATCCCAACCAATCCAATAAATGCCATTAAAGCCGAAATTGTATTGATAAATCGAATAGCGAAAAACACTCCTAAAACCAACATCGTGATTAAAACCGGCAAAACGGCTTCCGTGAGAATTCCGATACCAATTGCGAAAGAAATTTGCGAAGTAAGCAAGAATGCATCATCTAATCCGTGTCGAAAAAATTTCATGTTCACCAAAACCTCTAATCCAATGTAAGCCACAATCGCATAAAAGAAGAAAATGAATTCGAAATCCTCCGAAATTAGTGGAAATAAAATTAATCCAAAAGCGCTGATAATGGTTGAAATCAAGAAACTTCCCAAGAAAAAGAATCCAATTCTAAAGAAAATATTCGGATTCGATTTTAATTGGACTAATTGCGCAATTATCATTTGCAATTGCTCTTTGGAAAGGAATTTCTTTTGGTATAATTTTTTCGCTTCTTCGGCCAAAAAATAGTTTTCTAGTTCGGATTTATTGTACGCTTGCATTTTTTTTGGCATTAAATTGTTTGACTAATCGAATAAACAGATAAATACTAGCAACCACATAAAAAGGCGCTAACATGGTTATAAATTGATAAATAATTCCAAAATCGATAAACGAAATGATTTTTCCGCCCACAATATTCACTCCGAAGTAGCCATACAACAACATAAAAGCAAAAAGTGAGGTAGCTAAAACCCGATAACTAAATTGGTAGAAATAATAGACAAATCCGATTAAAATGGGAATGAAAACCCACCAATGATTTGAAACCAAACCTGCTATAATACAAACGCCCAACAAATGCAAAGCAAACGTGGCATACACAAAATGAAAATGCGCTTTGATTTTATGTCTCAACGAGTATTCCATCCAAACCAATAAAAGTATTCCTAAAATCAATCCGGAATACGTTAATTCTAGATTGGAATAGACTTCGTTTTGAAACAAACTTTTTGGTGTTATGCTGATTCCAATAAAAGCTGCCAAACTCGTAATCGCCATGGAAAGTACAATTCGATTATCGAAATAATAGGCAACTGCAAAACATAAAATAGCGGAAATTAAAGAAACATAAGCATACGAATCATCAAAAATTTGATATTGAAAATTGATGTAACCCAAAAAGATACACGCCAACAAACTTCCGGTTAAAACCAAATAATCATGCAACGGATTTTCGAACAAAACCTCATCATTCGAATATCCTTTTGCTTTTTTAAAACTGAAATAAAAGCAAACCAACATCAAAATAAAATTAGCCGAAAGTATCGCTAAATGTCCGATAGAATCGATGTTGTTGTAAATAATTACTCCAATTCCAGAAGTAAAAAGGATTATTGAAACGTAAATCATTAAAAGCAGTTCGCTTCGCAAGGAAAAAATACCTTTCTTTTGATAATTAGCAATTTCCTCCAAATCTTTGTCTTTCAAAAATTCCTTTTGATGAAGTTTTTGAAGTTGTAATTCTGAAAAATGTGGTTTTTCCATGAAGTAAAGTTTTTATTAAAGATAAAAGAAGTTGAATTAATATTATAAATTTTAATAAAAAATAGTTTTTAAATTTATTTTTGTAACTTTAAACATTAACTAATCAAGTAGTCTAAAAACACTAAAATTTTATCGATTGTTAATATTTTTAATATAGTTAAACACCTTTAAAATCAAGCTTTTCCAATATGTTTCCCTTATTTATGAGGTAAACATTAAAAGTTATTAACAAAATTTGCAAATGAAAAAAGATTTAACTATGTCGGCCATTGATCGACAAAACATACTAAATAATAAAGTAGCATTAGATAATATTCAAGAATACATTGGCGTAAGTGGAATGTATTTTAATGGGGAATATCGTTTTACAAAAGCTCAAGTTTGTGATTTCTATGGAATTGACATATCAACTCTTGATAGATATCTATCAAGTAATGAAGAAGAATTAAAACATAACGGTTACATTAATTTAAAAGGAAAAACACTAAAAGAGTTTAAAGAAGAATTTGGATGGATGCTTAATGAAGGTTCAAAAGCTCCTCAATTAGGTGTTTTTAATTTTAGAGCATTTCTTAATTTAGGAATGCTTTTAACCGAGAGTGAAAAAGCTAAAGCCTTAAGAAGTGTAATGTTAGACATAGTAATTGACACTTTAAATCAAAAAGTAGGCGGGTCAACGAAATATATAAATCAACGTGATGAAGATTTCTTGGTGGCTATAATGAGAGAACCTGTTTATCGTAAAGAGTTTACAAGTGCACTAAATTTATATTTAGAAATGGGCAACTACAAATATGCTGCTTATACTGATGCTATATATGAAGCTATATTTCATGAAAATTCTAAAGAGTACATACAAATTCTACAACTTGAAGAAAAAGAAAATCCAAGAGATACAATGTACTCGGAAGTGTTAAAACTAATTGCATCTTTTGAAATTGGAATTGCTGATGAAATGAAAAAAGAATTCGAAAAAAAAGGCAGAAAACTCACACCCAAAGAATTAGATGTATTAATTAAAAATTTTTCTAATAATCGCTTTTGGATACCTCAATTAGAAGACGTTAGAACTAAAATGGCCTGCAGAGATTACGGCTTAAGAAATATCATACACGAAAGACTAAAACCATATATTAATTCTTTAAACAGTGAAGAATACAATCGTTTTTTAGGAGAGAAAAGTAAAAATCTAATTGATAGGGTTATGGAAGACGAACAACTATTGGATATATTTAAAAGACTAAAAGACAGATAATCATGACTGTTTTTAATTATTTTAGTACAGAGTATGCGATATTTGTCCATGATCAAATTATTATTAATTCGGGTGGGATTTTAGGAATAATAAATAATGGTTTACTTGAAAGTTCAATCGAACATATTAAAAACGATTTATATTATCCTAATATAGAAGATAAATTAACACATTTGTTTTTTTCGATAAATAAAAATCATTGCTTCAACGATGGAAACAAAAGAGCATCGATTGCTTTATCTGCCTATTTTCTTGAGATAAACAATTGTTCATTTATCATACCAAGATTTATAGAACAAATGGAAAATATAACAGTTGATGTTGCGGATAACCGCATAGATAAAGAACTTTTACACGAGATAATTACATCGTTGTTATATCAGGAAGACTTCAGCGAATCTCTTAAATTAAAAATCATTTACTCAAAAATGTAGAAAACCGCCCAAAAGGCGGTTTTTAAATGTCATTGTTCCTCGTAATGACTAAACTACAAATCAAATCCCATATTTACGCCTAATTTATCAGCGATAATTCTACCAATTTTAGCTTTTAATTCTGGTATTTTGATGCTGTTGGTTACTTCGCTTGTAAACGCATACATCAACAAAGCTTTCGCTTCTTTTTTCGGAATTCCGCGTTGTTGCATGTAGAACATGGCGCTTTCGTCTAATTGTCCAATCGTACAACCGTGTGAACATTTTACATCATCGGCAAAAATTTCCAATTGTGGTTTTGCGTTGATGGTCGCTTTATCGCCAATTAAAATGTTATTGTTTTGTTGGAATGCATCGGTTTTTTGTGCTTCTTTTTCAACGAAGATTTTCCCATTGAAAACTCCTGTTGAATTATCATGTAAAATCGTTTTATAGTTTTGGTGACTTTCGCAATTAGGTTGCGCATGGTGCACTAAAGTATAATGATCTACGTGTTGTTTATCGCCAATAATGGTAATTCCTTTTAACGTAGAATCGATTCTTTCTCCTTGGTGATAGAAATTCAAGTTATTTCTGGTGATGTTTCCACCAAACGAAAACGTATGTACTGCTACTCTACTCTCTTGCTTTTGGGCAATGTACGTATTGTCAATCAAATTCGCAGTTTGCACATCGTTTTGTACTTTGTAGTAATCTACAATCGCACGTTTTTGAGCGAAAATCTCGGTTACCGAATTTGTTAAAACTGGATTCGAATTCAAACTTTGATGACGTTCTACGATTTGCACGTGAGCGTTTTCTCCAACGATGATTAAGTTTCGAGGTTGTACCATCAAAGCCGCTTCATTTCCGGTTGAGAAATAGATGATTTCGATTGGTTTTTCAACCACTTTACTTTTTGGAATATTGATATAAGCACCTTCCAATGAAAAAGCCGTATTTAGAGAAGTTAAACTCTCTTCTTTATTTGCAATTTGATTAAAATAGGTATCGATTACCATTTTATATTTAGGTTTGGTCAATGCCGAAGCCATCAAACAAACATCTAAACCATCATGTGTAGTAGAAGACAAAAACGAACTGAAAATTCCGTCGATGAAAACTACTTTGTAGGTGTCAATTTCGTGTAAGAAATACTTTTTTACGTCTTTAAATTCGATGGCGTTATCCTTTTTTGGGAAAACCGAAAAGTCATTTTTTAAAATGGCATTTAACGACGTGTATTTCCAAGCTTCCTCTTTTTTAGTAGGAAAACCTTTGTTTTCGAAATTTTTTATGGCGTGATTTCGAACTTCGTGCAAATCTTCATTGTCTTTGATTTTTTCTTCAAAGGCCATGAAAGAAGCTAACATTTTATCTTTTAATTCCATTGTCCAATATTTTGTTTCAGGTTTCAAGTTTCAGGTTATTGGAACTTGTTTCCTTTGAAATCTTTCTTGTTTAAATAAGTGATGAAATTTTTGATTTTACCGCTTAAATTTTCATATTTATTTTTCAAATCTTTAAATTGTTCTTCCGAAATATATTCGCAATCATACAATCTGTAAATTTGAGATCTTGTTTCTCCTGCCGAACCTTTTGCTACAGATAAAAATTGGCGAAATTCCAAATTTCCATCTCTTTCAAAACCTTCAGCAATATTATCCATAATAGAACCTGAACTTCTGTCCATTTGATCTCTTATTGAAAATCTTTTTCCTAAATTTGTAGTTTCGAAAAGTGTTTCAATATCAATACAAATTTCTCTTGATTTATTCCAAATTTCTAAGTCCTCAAATTTTTCTATTTTTGCCATATAACCACAAACAATTAACAATAAACTATAAACATTGAAAAAATTGAACTTTCCAGTTTATTCCTTTCGGTTCAAAAATAGTGAAAATAAAGTGTCTATTTTTGATGAAATTAGAAAAAAATTTATTCTTCTTACACCCGAAGAATGGGTGCGTCAACACGTAGTTCAGTTTTTGTTGCAAGATAAAAAGTATCCAAAATCGTATATTAACGTTGAAAAATTAATTAAGATTAATAATTTAAGTAAACGATACGATGGTGTTGTTTTTCAACCCAATGGAGATATATTTTTATTAATCGAATGCAAAGCGTCTGAAGTTCCTATTTCCCAACAAACATTTGATCAAATTGCTCGTTATAACTTAGTTTTGAAAGCAAAATATTTAATGGTTACCAATGGACTAAATCATTATTTTTGCCAAATGGATTTTGAGAATGAAAAATATGTTTTCTTGAAAGAACTTCCTGAATATTCAAATCAATGAAAAAAATAGCAGTAGTTATATTAAATTGGAACGGAGCCAAATTGTTAGAACAGTTTTTGCCTTCAGTCATTGCGTTTTCTAATGAAGCTACTATTTATATAGCCGATAACGCTTCGACCGATACTTCTATTGAAGTGATTCAAAACCAATTCCCTTCGGTAAAAATTATTCAAAACACAGGAAATTTTGGATTTGCTAAAGGTTATAATGAAGCTTTGAAGTTTGTGGAAGAAGAATTTTACGCTTTGGTAAATTCGGATATTGAAGTTACTGAAAATTGGTTGACTCCTATTTTAAACCTATTTGAAACCCAACTTGAAACTGCAATTATCCAACCTAAACTTTTAGACTTCAAAAAGAAAACCCATTTTGAATATGCTGGTGGTGCTGGTGGTTTTATTGATAAATTTGGTTATCCATTTTGCCGAGGTAGAATTTTCGATACGGTTGAAGAAGACAAACATCAATATGATGATGAAATGGAAATCTTTTGGGCAACCGGAGCTTGTTTCTTTATTCGAAAAGACGTTTATCGCAAATTAAATGGTTTTGATGATGATTTCTTTGCACACCAAGAAGAAATTGACTTGTGTTGGCGCGCTTTTAATTTGGGTTACAAAATAAAATACACTTCAAAATCAATAGTGTATCACGTTGGTGGTGCTACTTTAAACGAAGGAAATCCGAGAAAAACCTTTTTAAATTTCAGAAATTCATTGTTGATGTTAACTAAGAATTTACCTAAAAATCAACTGTTTCCAATCATTTTTATGCGATTGTGTTTGGATGGATTGGCGGGAATTCAATTTATTTTGAAAGGAAAATTCAAACATTTTTTAGCAATTATTCAGGCTCATTTTGCTTTTTATAGTGTTGTAAATCAATTTTATAAAAAAAGGGGCGCAATTCAAAAATCAAATTACTATAAAATAAACAGCATCGTTTATCGTTACTTTATCAAGAATGGCAAGGTCTTTGCTGATCTTTTTTAACAATAGTTTAGGTTTAAAAAAGCTATTTTTTAACAATTTCCATTTAATTTTGTAAAAAAATAATTATCGTATGAGAAGAGTAATGTTATTCGCCACAGTAGCTGCTATTTCATTAAGTTCGTGTGTTTCAAAAAAGAAATTCACAGAATTAGAGGCTAAAAACAAAGAGATTCAAGATTTATTAAACACAGCAACCGTAAAATTAAACACGTGTTTGACTGAAAGAGAAGCCTTAGCACAACAAGTTGACTTCTTAAAGAAAAACAATACCGATTTAATTAACAACATGGGTAATTTAACTACGTTAACTACCAAAGGTGCTGAAAATCTGGAAAAATCTTTAGAAAGTTTAAAGGAAAAAGATTTAAAAATCACACGTTTACAAGACGCTTTAACTAAAAAAGACAGTGTTACGTTAGCTTTAGTTACAAGTTTAAAACGTGAAGTAGGAATTGACGATCCGGACATTAACATCAATGTTGAAAAAGGTGTTGTAATGATTTCGATTGCTGATAATTTATTATTCAAATCGGGAAGTTACGAAGTAAGCGACAAAGCAAAAGGTGTTTTAGCTAAAGTGGCTAAAGTAATCAACAGCAAACCAGACTTCGAATGTATGGTAGAAGGTCACACCGACAATGTGCCGATTAAAAATGCAGTTTTATTAGACAACTGGGATTTATCGGTAAAAAGAGCGACTTCAATCGTAAGAGTTTTGCATAAAGAATTAGGCGTAAGTCCAAAACAATTAATTCCTGCAGGAAGAAGTTCTTATATTCCTTTAGTGGAAAACGATTCACCAGCAAATAGAGCTAAAAACAGAAGAACGCGCATTATCATTATGCCAAAAATTGACCAATTCTACGATATGTTAGAAAAGGAAATGAAAAACTTAGAAGGGAAATAATTTACCTTTAAAATATAAAAAAAACGCCTCAAGTGATTGAGGCGTTTTTATTTAGAATACCATTCTACAAATAATTTTGATTTTGATTTGCTTACTTCATGAAAATCCGACTCAAAATTTATCAATGACAATTCAATTCGTGAAGTATTTCTAACCAAATGAATATAATCTTTATTAATAATAAATTTTCGATTAATTCTGAAAAACTTGTTATTATCAATCTCTCCCTCAATTTTTTCTAATGATTTCGGAATTAAAAACTGTCTATTTTCATTAGTAAAAATAAAAGTAGCATTGTTTTCACTAAAGAAATATAAAATGTCTTGAATTTGAATTTTTTTCAAATGAGTTCCTAAAGCTACCCATCAATTATGATATTTCATTCTTTGTTTACCAAGACAACAACAGTATCTCTCGTGATGATTTTGAACATACGAGAGCAGTAACTCAAGGTACATCTTATAGAATAAGCAATTCTCCATTCTATGCTAATCTTGACAAAAGAGACAAGAGACCTCCCATTGAAACAGTTCTTTCTCTCATTGAAGATACTAATGGAAAATATATCATGGGAATAGTCAGAACTTGGTCAGCTCTTCACGATATGGATAAACATTGGTTAGTTACATTCAATTTTGCAGGAGCAATCATTGACTACATTCCCATTTGTGAATGGCCTGGAACATGCAGCAAAGCTAGAACCATGGAAGCACAAATCAATAAAGATTTTACGGTGAATGTTCAACAGTTGAACTTTCCTGAAAATAATTACATCATTCAGTTCGATAGTATAAAAAGAAATTTTATACACCTAGATAACCTGAAAGGGCAACGTATAGATACTAAATATCAGATAATGCCGGATGGAAAGTTTAAAAAACTGGAAGAGGCATATTATCAAC
>ERZ650302.451-NODE-451-length-22508-cov-10.681245_pt1 | contig 22508 bp, 18 predicted proteins | sample MGYA00376238_ERZ650302 | MGnify/ENA primary metagenome ERZ650302 (study PRJEB26733, sample SAMN07839298) | wastewater metagenome | biome: urban; feature: wastewater treatment plant; material: waste water | place: USA: North Carolina | collected 2016-04-28 ... | reverse complement strand
ATTTTATTCCTAATTCTTATCCATGTTTTGGTAAATATATTTTACAATTTACCATCTCTTTTCTTCATATTTAGTCAATTTCATATCTTTGATAACACCATTTGTAATAGGTGGAGCTATCGCATATTTATGTAATCCAATATGTGATTTTCTAGAACGTAAAACACTACTACCTAGAGGTTTACTATCTATAATTATAATAACTTCTATCATATTAATATTATTTTTGATTGTATTTTCAATTGTTCCAATATTGATTAACGAAGCATCTTCATTTAAAAGTTCTGTTCCTAGATTGATTGCATCTTCAAAATCATTGATAGATTCTATAGCAAATGGAAATAATAAACAAATTGACGTCATTTTTGACAATATTCAAAAATACTTAACTCAAACTACAGAAGCATTTGACTCTGGTCAAATAATTACAAAATTCGGAAGCTTCCTACTTGGAACAATAAATGGATTAACAGGATTTATTATGAACCTTGTATTTGTCGTAATGACAGCTATTTATGTGATGACTGATTACCATGTGTTTTCTAAACAATTCAAAGAAGTTCTTCCAAAAAAATATAGTTCTGATATTTTATTATTGCTAAATGAATACAATAAAATTATAAGAATATATATAAGAGGCCTTCTTATTTCAGCCATGTTTGTTGCATTATTCAGTGCTCTTGGTTTCAAAGTATTAAACTTAGAATACGCAATATTATTAGGTGTCTTTTGCGGTATATTTAATGTTATTCCATATATTGGTCCGTATTTAGGTGCTCTTCCAGCTATAATTGTTGGCCTTGGTCAGGATCCTAAATTAGTAATTGGTATTATCATTGTTGTACTTGTTGTTCAGCAAATTGATGGAAATATTTTAACACCAAAAGTACAAGGTAAGGGGTTAAATTTACATCCTTTATCAATTCTTATTACAATTGCTATTTTTGGAAATTTATTTGGAATAATCGGAATGGTTTTATCTATTCCAGTTCTTGCAATGCTAAAAACTACATTCGTATTCATAAAAAATAAAATGCAAAATGCAGCTTTGACTAATTAATAGTCTTAGCTGCATTTTTATGATTTTCTTCTTAGAATATTTCTAACCATTCTTTTGATAATTCATGTTCATTATTTATTACTTTTTCAAATTCTGCTTTTAATAATGTACAATATTTCCCAGGTTTAGCAGTTTCTGAATAATCTATAGGCCCTATTGGTCTACCATCTAACGATTCTGCATATGTTACTTTCATAGCTGTTCCTGTTACTAATAACTCTTCTGCAGTAAATATCATTGATCTATCTATTCTTTCGTGCTCTACTTTATAACCATTATATTCTAGAAGCTCAACAACTGATCTTATAGTAATTCCCTCTAAAGCTGCTGCTCCTGTATTTGGTATTAATAATCTTCCTCTATATACAACCAATAAGTTTGCAACTGCTGCTTCTACAACATTTCCTGCATCATCAAGCATTAATGCTTCATCATAACCATTCTTGATTGCATCACTTGTTGCTAAGAATGAATTGATATATGCTCCACCTGCTTTTGCTTTCGTTGGTATAGCGGCATCATTATATTTTCTATATGTTGATGTCATGAATCTAATTCCACCGTCTGTTCTTCCATAATCTGCCATTGGTAACATGTAAACAGCCAGCTCAAAGTCCAATCCTGGCTTTTTAGGTGCTATTCTTGGTGTTGGACAGTAAACAAAAGGTCTAATATAGAAGTCTTGCTTAATATCATTTTTTTTGATTAATTCTTCTATTACTGCTCTAAATTCTTCCCACGTTAAGAAATATTCAAACCCTAACATTTTAGAAGCTGTCATAAGTCTTATATAGTGATCTTTCAATCTAAATACAGTCAATTTATCGTTTCTATAATATCCTCTAACTCCACCAAATGCTAATGTTCCATATTGTAAACTGTGCGCTGCTATACTTACCTGAGCTTTTTCAAATTCTGTTACTTCCCCTTTGAAATAAGCATATTTCATAAATTCCATACATTCTCCTTTTCTATTACGCTTAATTATATTATTTCTTCTATAGTATCATAAAATTCTATCATTAGTAAAATTTATATTTAATATATCAATCATTATTAGTACTTATGCTTATCTCTCCGCCACCGATAAGTTCATTCTCTTTGTAAAAAACAATGTGCTGCCCGTTTGAATTTTCTGCATTTCTCTCATTGAATATAAAATATAACTTTTGATCACTCGTATTTCTTTTCAATTTACCTTTTAAACCTTTTGATGAGAATCTCGGACGTGCAATCAACTCGGTATTTATAATATCCTCAATATTAACATGAAATTTCTCATTAGTTACTTCAACTATATCTATTAATAATTTTTCAAACTCCCCTACAACTACCTCATTTGTTTCAGGCTTTATCTCCAGTACAAAATTAGGATGACCAACATTTAAGTCAAGTCCTTTTCTTTGTCCAACTGTGTAAAGTTGATATCCTTTGTGTCTTCCAACTATATTTCCATTGGTATCTAAATAATTTCCATCTTGTATTTGAGAGCCTATCATCTTCTCAAGAAACTCAATATATCCATTAGGTGCAAAACAAATCCCTTGACTATCAGGCTTCGCATGTACATGTATGTTATTATTACGTGCAATCTCTCTAATTTCAGGTTTTGTATATGCCTCGAGTGGAAATATAAATCTGCCAATTACTTCTTTGTCCAGTCTATAAAGCATATACGTCTGATCTTTTCCATTATTTTTGTCCCACAATAATAAATTATCTATAGATTTTTTTGAATAATGTCCCGTTGATATGTACTTTGCCCCCATTTTATCTGCTACTTCAATAAGTTTCTTTATCTTTACTTTTTCATCACAAATAACGCATGGTGATGGTGTCCTTCCTTCGTTATATGTACTAATAAAATAATCTATCACATACTCCTTGAATTCTTCCATAACACTTATTGTATAATGTGGTACTTCTAAGCTATATGCTGCCATTCTAGCATCATTTATATCATCAATGGAGCAACATGTCTTCCCAGGATTTTCTGATAAATCATCAGGCAAATGCTTGAGTGTGACACCTATAACATCATATCCTTGTTGTTTAAGTAAAAGGGCGGCAACAGAACTATCTATGCCACCACTCATACCAACTATTACTTTTTCATTCATATTTTCCCTCATAACATTCGTACTTTATTTATACTATTTAACAACTATATTTACTAATTTATTTGGAACAACAATGACTTTCACTACTTCTTTATTTTCCAAAAATCTCTTTATTTTCTCTGATTCGAATGCTATTTTTTCAGATTCTTCTTTTGAAATTCCTATTTTTATAGCTACAGTATCTCTAAGTTTACCATTTACTTGTAATACTAAATTTACTTTATCCTCTTTTGTTAACTCTTCAATATATTTTGGCCAATCTTGAATAAATGTAGATTCCGTATTACCAATCTCTATCCATAACTCATCTGCTATGTGAGGTGCAAATGGTGATACAAGTAATATTGTCTTTTCAAGAACTTCTTTCCATATCTTCTTAGACTCTGAAGATGGTTTATTTCCATCTATTACTGTCTGCTTATATGTTGTCATATCATTAAGTAATTCCATAACACTAGCTATTGCTGTATTGAAATGAAAATTGTCTTCCATACTTTCTGTGACTTTTTTTACTGTTTGGTGAAGTTTCTTTTGTATTTCTTTATCTTCTTCACTTCTATTTTCTAGATTAATTCCATAAAAATCTTTTGCTGTAGCAGTTTTATCAGTAAACTCATTAGTATCATTAACTAGTAAGAATATTCTATTAATAAATCTATATGCTCCAGCAAGTCCGTTGCTATTCCACTCTAACTCTTTTTCAGGTGGTGCGGCAAATAATGTAAATACTCTAGCTGCATCTGAACCAAGTTCTTTAGCTATTTCTTCAGGGTCAACCCCATTATTTTTTGATTTTGACATTTTTTCTATTTTTACAGTTAATTCTTCCCCTGTTGCTTTTGCAAATGCTTTTTCACCTTTTAGATCTACTTCATTTTCAAAAAGATATTTTTTCGTATTTTCTGAATAATATGATGGACCTAATACCATTCCTTGTGTAAGTAATCTTTTAAATGGTTCATTTGTATTGTGTAATCCCATATCTCTTAATGCTTTGTGGAAAAATCTTGCATACAGTAAATGCATTACTGCATGTTCTATACCACCAATGTATTGGTCAACAGGCATCCATGAATTTGCATTTTGTGTATCAAATGGAGCTTCTGTCATGTGAGGATTCAAATATCTTAAGTAATACCATGATGAATCAAAGAACGTATCCATTGTATCCGTTTCTCTTCTTCCTTTTTTACCATTTGGTAATATTACATTTTTAAATGCATCTGATGTCTCTAAAGGATTTCCATTCCCTGAAAATTGTATATCACTTGGTAATTTAACAGGTAAATTTTCAATTTTTTCTAAATGCATATTTCCATCTTCATCATATATTATTGGTATTGGTGTTCCCCAATATCTTTGTCTACTAATTAACCAATCATGAAGTCTATAGTTCGTTGTCTTTTTACCTAAACCTATAGATTCTAATTTTTCAGCTATTTTTATTTTTGCTTCTGTATTTTTTTCTCCATCGAATTCAGAAGAGTTTACCAATATTCCTTCACTTGTCATTGCTTTTGTTTCATCATTTTGTGTGTCATCTAATGATTTTATAACTGTTCTCACTGGTAAATTATATTTTTTTGCAAATGCAAAGTCTCTTTCATCATGAGCTGGAACTGCCATAACTGCACCTGTTCCATAGTCCATAAGAACATAATTTGCAATCCACAATGGTACTAATTCATTATTTATAGGATTAATCACATATTTACCTGTGAATACTCCCTCTTTCTCTTTATCTTCCGCTGTTCTATATATTTTATCTTCATTAATCATTGCTTCAACAGCATCTTTTATTGATGGGTTTTCTTTTAGTATTATTTCTTTTACTAAACTATGTTCCGGTGCCAATACAACGTATGTAACTCCGTACAATGTGTCTGATCTTGTTGTAAATGCTGGAATTGTTATGTCATCTCCATTTTCAATTGGTAATTTGAAATCTACTTCCGTCCCAAATGATTTTCCTATCCAGTTTTTTTGCATAGTTAACACTTGTTCTGGCCAATGACCTCTTAATTCTTGATGACCTTTCAACAATTCGTCTGCATAATCAGTTATTTTCAAATACCATTGTGATAATTCTTTTTGTATAACGTCTGTTTTCCCATGTCTCCAACATTTTCCTGATTCCACTTGCTCATTAGCAAGAACTGTGTTACATTCAGGACACCAGTTTACGTAAGATTTCTTCTTGTAAACTAAACCTTTTTCGTACATTTTTATGAAGAACCATTGATTCCATTTGTAATACTCTTCTGTATATGTAGCAATTTCTCTACTCCAATCGTGAGAAATACCCATTAATTTCAATTGTCTTTTCATATTTTCTATATTTTTCTTTGTCCATTCGCCAGGATGCACATTATTATCTATTGCTGCATTTTCAGCAGGCAATCCAAAACTGTCCCATCCAAAAGGATGCAACACGTTGTAACCATTCATTTTTTTGTATCTAGCAATTGCATCTCCAATTGTGTAATTTCTCAAATGTCCAACATGCAATTTACCTGATGGGTAAGAGAACATTTCTAGTACGTAATAATTTTCTTTACCCTCTAATTCATTTTCTGTTCTATATATATTTTTACTTTCCCATTCTTTCTGCCATTTAGCTTCAATTTCATTAGGTTTGTATTCCTTTATCATTGTTGCAACTCCTCTCCTATTTCCTTTTCTATCTCTTTTATTTGTTCAACATGAGTATTTGAACCGTATTTTATCTCTTTTAATTTATCATAAAATTCCGCAAATGTTGTCTCCATGTATGGAAGCAACCAAAATCCTAATATCCCTAATGTAAATACAGATAGTAAAGACCATCCAATAAACGAAAGTCGTAGTACAAAATATTCCATCTTATAACCTTCCATAAGATACTTACTCTCATTAATACAGTCTAACGCTTTCATTTCGGGGTTATCCTTTTTCACTCTTAATATTTGAGTGTATGATATTGCCTTTATTATACCTGGAATTATTAATAATAATAACCATAGCATTACAAAGAATCCTGATATAAGTATAACAGAAGCTATAGGGAAGAACTGCTTGTACCCTTCAAATATATCTGCTACTCTTCCACCTAATCCACGAGATATATTCATATAAAATGATTTTATCCCATAGAAAATAGGGATTGATAAGAACATATATATCAAATATCCGACTGATGCTGCTAAGAATATTTCTGTGGGAATCACCCCTAGTTCCAATAATCTATTATTACTGAATATTTTCAGTGGAATTTCTATAAATATCGCGAGTGCTGCAAGTATTGCATTTACTTTAAGTGTTGAATTCCAATTTTTATCTAATTTTGCCAATGCTGTTTGTTTTAACTCTTTTCTACTAGGCATTATCATTTGGTCCTCCTATTTTTTTGATTATTCCATTAATAATATCAACTATTTTTTCATTTTTCAGCTGCGGTTTAAACTCTAAATTTATCTTTGTTTTACTTGATTTACTTAATGTTTCAAAGAACATTCTTGCTGATTCTATTTTCTGTTTTTCTTCAACTCCTAAGTTTCCCTCATCTTTTCCCTTCGTTTCAACAACTAAATTCAATTTCTGATTCCCATTTTCATACTCTACAACATATGCAAAGTCTGGTGAGTAACTAAGTCCTCCAACAACAGGTATCTTTATTGAATTTTTAGGTATTTTTGTGTAGACTACTATATTTACTGGCGGATTCTGTATATTATCTTTTTCTAATTCTGAATCGTAATAGATGCTCTTAAATAAGTAGTTTACTGGAGGTTTATCATCAACTGAATTCACTCCTAAATTAGATGCATCAACTACTAACTTCGGATCACCCGTACTATCGGTAAAGGCTGTAGGATGTATGTCAATATCTATTTTGTTGTACGATATAGCTTCTTTTGTTACATAGTTTTCAAGAATATAATATATGAAAATCTTTTTAATCTTTCTGATTGTCTCTATACTATATAAATTCGTCATATTAATTGCTTTTTGAGCATCTAATTCCACGAACACTTTGTGTAATGTTTTTATATTTATGTTCAGTTCTTTTGATATTCTAACTAAGAATTCGTTGTATTCCATTCTATTTCTATTCTGTATTACAGGAGTTATTTCATTTACTTCACTAATTTTTGCTCTATCTGTTACTTGTATGTCTACTTTCTTTATGTATATATTTTCATTTTCAAACATTTCTTTCTTATTGTTAAACATTTCAAGTAACAAGTTATAATACGCTTTTTCATTTCCTATTTTGTATGAAAGAATTGCTTTTTCATTTATTTTTTCCCATAGATCTTTTAATTTCTTATAATTGTCTAGTCTTATGCTCACTTTATTTGATTTTTCTCTGCCATCTTTAACTTTATCATCTTTTACTACTTCAAATGCCAAAGGATAAAGTTTCTTAACTTCTTCTAGTCCATTTGAATCTTTGAATTTATTCGATCTATTAATAATGTTTCTGTCATCTAACTGCTCTAATACTTCATCGTTTGACAAATCATAGATCTTCGTTATTTTATTTAATAATCTAGCTTCTAATTCTGTTTCACTATATACTTCTCGTGCGCTTTTATTGATCTCCCCAATTAATTTATGTACAAAGTCTTTTTCTGTAAAATCAACATAGTAATTAAGCTTGTGCTTTCCGCTCTTATCTCTTGCCATAAATTCATTTACTGGAAGTCTCAATCCTCTCCCAACTTCCTGTAACTTAGATGTTTCACTACCACTACTTCTTAATTTACAAATTTGAAAAATATTAGGATTATCCCATCCTTCTTTTAACGTCCACTTAGATACAATGAATCTTCTCGGATTTTCAAGTGATAATAATGTTACTTTATCATGTAATATTTCATCAATTTCTTGCTCGATATTTTCATCCGTATCTTTATTGTCTTTTGAAAAATATCCACCATGTAATTGTCTTAAATTTTTCAAAGATATTTCCAAATACTCTCTATAACTATCTTTTATCGTTTTGTCTGCTAAAAGAAGCTCTATCTCAATCTTTGCATACTCTTCTAACTTAATTTGTAATTCTCCTATTCCATCAGTCTTTCTGTACATCTCAATATTATCAATAAAGAATAATGTTAATGGCTTTATTCTTGGTGTATTTTCTAGTAACTCTTTCTCTAATTTAAAATGATTTTTTATTGCCTCTTTTATCATTATATCTTGTAGTGTCGTTGAGTACGAATACGGATTTATTCTATCGCTTTTATTCAACTCTAGTCCATTTGATAGTATAACTTTATCTTTTCCAATCTTTTCTATTTCAATACCTATAAATTCTCTATGTATTTGTGTCAAAGTATCTTTTATCCCTAATTTTACTTTTTTTAATTTGTTATTTTCTATCAATTCAAAAGATGCTTCATTTGAGTTTGCACTAAGTAATTTAACAATAGAATTTTCGCCTTCTTTGAACTCTTCTACATAAGCATTTATACCCTTTACTAAATCGTTATTAAAAGCATCTATAGCGTTTAAGTTGTATACTAAGTTGAAGTAATCGTCATTAAATGTCGCTCCATAACGCAAAATAAATTGTGGTTCAAGATCTGTTATTTTTTTAAATGTTGATTTACTACTCGCAAATTTATGTGGTTCATCAATTATTATTACTGGTTTTATGTATTTCAATGCTTCAAAATTTGTATTAATATTCTCAAATAGATTGACATCAACTTCTTCTAGCATCGATTTTGAGTTTATCATCCCAGAGTTAATTATTAAAACATGTATTTTATCTCTCGTTTGTCTAACCTGAGAGAACTCTTTTATACTTTGTAAAAGATAAGACTTTTTCGACTTGCTTTTTTTATTTTCAACAACATAAGTCTTTATTTCTTTATTATATTCTTGCCTAAAATGCTCCTTTGTAGAAGAATTTTTTAAAAAGTTAACTGTTCCAGCTTTTATTGCTAATGATGGAACAACTATTATGAATTTATGTAAATTATATTTTATATTTAATTCAAATATTGTCTTCGTATATGTATAAGTTTTTCCTGTTCCAGTCTCCATTTGAATATCAAATATATATTCATTTTTATTTTTATTATCTATATTGTTTTCTTTCTGTATAGCTCTGACATTACGTGTAATATGACCATCCATTATCTCTTTATTATTTAATATTTCAAAATTCATAACAGGATTTACTTCCGCTTCTCTAGCTCCAGAAACAGAAATTCCACTAAAGACTCTCGTTGTGCAGTCAATCGCCTTATCTTGATGTGGCAAATTTTTTTCTAATATCAGCCCTTTGATCATTAGTATCTCACTTCCACATCTAATTCAATACTTTTTTTATTTCTATATGTTGTCACCATATCTTTTATTGTCAATAAAATATCACTATTGAAATGATAACCAAAAATAACTATTTTATTTATTACAAAATCACCATCAGAATCTAATTTTTTTATAAATTCTAATAGGTTTTCTAAGTTGAAATCAGTATTTACTAAATATAATATTCTGTCTACAACATATGAATTATACTTGCCAAATTGTACAGTTTTTAGTTCTTTTGTTAAAGGATATCCATCGTATGTTTTCCATGTAATTAGTAATGCTTGTAATTCTTCCTTACTTAGCATTTTAGTTACAAGTAATTCATTGTTTTCATCTTTCATTCTCTCAATATATTTTTCAGGAATACTTTTTGTTTTAAATAATTTAAATCCCAAATCTAAAGGCTTTTCTTCTAGCTTAGATTTATTTTCTTTTTTTATTTTATTAGCTGCTCTCTTAATACGCTCCTTACCAATAGTTGTTATCACTGGTTCTTGCTTCAATTCATCAACACAAAAATCATAAGCTGCTTTTGATTTCTTAGGATCTATCTCCTCTGGTATTTGAACCATAATAAACTTCCTATTTCCTCCATCTTCAGCATTCAATTGCATTACAGCATGTGCTGTAGTTGCAGACCCTGAGAAGAAGTCTAAGATGAGGGAGTTTGGGTCGTCTATAATTGTAATTATTTTTTCAATTAAAATTAGTGGCTTTGAATAATTGAAAATATTTCTCCCAAATATTGATTCAATATTTTTTTTTGAATTGTCGTTTGAGTATTTATTTTGAATAAATTCCAAAGATGTCAGAGCTTTTAATTTGTCTATTTGCTTAACTTTATAATTATCTCCATTTTTTTCAATCACTGCATTTTTATAAGTTTTTGTATAAATTCTATTTCCCTTTATTACTACAAAGCCTTTTTCTAGTCCATATTTAAATAATTTCTTCGACCATCTCCAACAAAAATCATTTTTAGGATTGGCTTTTTTACGTTCATTTTGACTACTTTTATCTACTCCACCTGGAATAAATATCTTTCCATCTATTTCTATTTCATAATCAAGTGAACTTGAATAACTTATTGAGTTATAATCAAGGGTTTGTGATACTTTATAATAACCTCTTTCATCAAAATATTCATCTTTGTTACAATACTTTTCATCTTCTAAAATATTCCCTTTTATTTTTATATTTTTAAAACTTCTATATATCATTATATAGTCATTATTTTTAGCTATTTGTCCTGTTGTTTTCCCAGATTTTTTTGTTATCCGTGGCAACTCCGCTACAAAATTCTCTTCACCAAAAACTTCATCACATAACAGCTTTAACTGTGACACTTCATTATCATCTATACTGATAAATATTACTCCGTCATCAGAAAGTAGTTCTCTTGCCGTTAATAATCTAGGATACATAAAAGTCAGCCATGCACTATGACTGTTCGATCCTTTTGTATTAAAGCTAAGTATTCTTTGCGCTTCTTCCTCTGTTATATTTGTTAATTCTGCTAAGTCTTCTTTTGTATATTTTCTATCATCTTTGTAAACAAATCCATCTGATCCTGTGTTATATGGTGGATCTATGTATATCATTTTTATTTTCTCTGAATATGCATTTTTTAAGTGTTTCAATACATCTATATTGTCCCCTTCAATATAGATATTCTCGCTATTCTTATTCTCAACTTTATCATTATGTTCTTTATCATCTACTATCATCGTTTCTGTTTCTACATTTGCAAGCAACCTTGCATAATTTTTTCCTAACCATCTTAATTCATAACCCTCTTTTGTTACATCTACTTCTTGAGAAATTCTTTTCTTAAACTTATCCATTTGAAATTCTCCATCTTTATTAAAACAGTTTGGAAAGTGTTTTTTTAGAATTTCTATTTCTTTTGTGTTTACTGTTATTTTTTCATTTTCCTCAATTATATTTTTCATTACCCCTCCTACTTTGTAATATATTCATTTAATCTCGACCATTTAAATTTCTTCATGTGAAAAATACATGATGAGCGTTTAGAAAAATCACTGTTTGAACGAGTTTACGAGTGAGTTTGTGATTTTTTAGCGAATATGTATTTTTGAGTGAAAAGAAATTAGTGAAAAGAAATTTAGGTCGTTAGTTTTTTGCTACTTTTTTTCTAAAAAAGTTGTGACAACTACTTCGTCATCTCCGACAATACAATTCCAGCTGCAACTGATACATTTAACGAATTAATTTGGCCTTTTAAGTGTATTTTTACTACTTTATCGCAATGATCTCTTACTTTCTTTCTCATTCCATTTCCTTCACTACCTAGTACTAAACATATTTTATCTGGATAAGATTCTTCATTATAATAACATTCTCCATCTGCCTCTGCTCCATATACGTAGTATCCGTATTTTTTGAACAAATCCATACTATCTGAAATATTCGTTACTTTTATTATGTCAACATGTTCGATTGCTCCTGTTGATGATTTAACTACAGTCTCAGTTACTTTAGCATTGTTTCTATCTTGCATAACTATTCCATCCGCACCAAAACACTCTGCTGATCTTATAATCGCACCAAAGTTTCTTGGATCTTGTATTTGATCTAATACAACAACAATAGATTTCTTTTTCTGAAGAACTTTCTCTAAAAATTCTGGCATTTCTAAGTAATAGTCAAAGTCTGACACGAGCGCTATTACTCCTTGTGTGTTATCAATTCTCTTATCTACATAAAATACTTTTATATTTCTTCTACTTGCTAAATCTAAAATTTCTTTAATTGTATCTTTTTTTACACCTTTGTAAATTTCTAATTTTTCAACATTTTTATCCGATTTCAAAACCTCTTTTACCGCATTCATTCCAACTATTTTTTCCATTTTTCTCCCATCTCTAAAAACAATACAAAGGAATAAAATAAATTTTCATTTCATCCCTTTAGTAGTTTTATATTCTATGCTTCTAATTTTATTCTTTCTATTTGTGCTCCAACAGAGTTTAATTTTTTCTCTAATTGATCATATCCTCTATCAACATGGTATATTCTATTCAGTATAGTTTCTCCTTCAGCAACTAGCCCAGCTAGTACTAATGCTGCTCCCGCACGTAAATCCGAAGCCATTACTTCTGCTGACGTTAGTGGTTGTCCTCCATTTACAAATGCAACTCCGTGTCTTATACTAATGTCTGTACCCATTCTGTTAAATTCTTGAACATGCATAAATCTATTTTCAAATACTGTTTCTTCCACTTCACTAACACCATTAATTAACGATAATAGTAACATCATTTGTGGTTGCATATCAGTAGGGAATCCTGGATGAGGCATTGTTCTTATTCTTGCTGGCTTAAGTGTGTCTAATTTACCTATTACACTTAAAATATTTCCATCTTTTTCAAATTTCACACCCATATCCTCAAGTTCTGATTTGAATACACCTAATTCTTCTATATTTGCATCTTGTATTTTCAATTCACCATCAGTTATTATTGATGCTATTATATATGTTCCTGCTTCTATTCTATCTGGCATTATAGAGTATTCTGTTGCATGTAATGTTTCCGCACCTTCTATTTCTATTGTAGAAGAACCTAATCCTGTTATTTTAGCACCCATTGCCATTAAGAACTTACCTAAATCTACAATTTCCGGCTCTCTTGCTGCATTCATTATAACTGTTTTTCCTGGTATCTTAACTGCTGCCATCATAATATTTTGAGTTGCTCCAACACTTGGAAATTTAAGTGTTATCTCTGCTCCATGTAAGTTATCAGACTTCGCATGAATATATCCGTGGACTCTTGTTATTTCTGCACCTAATGCTTCAAACCCTTTCAAATGTAAGTCAACAGGTCTTGATCCTATTGCACATCCACCTGGGAGTGATACAACCGCTTCATCTAGATTTGCTATCATTGGTCCCATTACTAAAAACGATGCTCTCATTTTTTTTACAATTTCATAACTTGCTTCGTTTCTTTTTATTCCATTATTTATAATTTTGTATGATGTTTCATCTAATTTTTCAACTTCCATCCCTAAATCTTCTAGCAATTTCATTAGAATTCTTATATCTCTCAAATTAGGGACATTTCTTAAAATATATTCCCCTTTTTCTACTAATGTTGCTATAACTATTGGTAATGCTGCATTTTTAGCTCCACTTACTTTAATTACTCCATTTAACGGGTTTCTCCCTGTTATTTTAAATCCATCAACCACGATTCTTTCCTCCTAATTTTTCACATATTGGACATTTCATACCAAAAAGTTTATCAACAAACGATATTTCTTGATATTCGTCCTTATATTCTTGCATTTCTTCTTTTATTACTTTTAAATGAAACTGACATATTTTCTTATTAAACGACTGATAGTATATTGGATTCAATCTTTTTTCACTAAATTTATCTGCTATACTTTTAACAAACACATCCTCTATTGGCGCTTTAAGAGCATCATCAGCTGCAATAATTAATCCCACATCTCCAAAATATAATAATCCATCAACACTTTTATGCTGAATTTGGGCTTCTTCTGCTTTTTTTATATATCGCTCAATTTTTTCAAGAGGTACTTCTCTTGAGAATATCATCTTAGTAGCTTCTCTATTTTTCATTGCGTTAGCAACTTCTATATATATTTCATCTTCCGCTACTTGTTCTTTTGTTAAGGCCACGATAACTCTTTCCTTGAACTCACCTAAATACCGTGTTCTCTCCGCTTGAGCATTCATTGCTCTATCTTTTGTTTTTTCAACTTCTCTCATTAAATCGTCTTCTGACATATCTTCTCTTTTCATAATATAGATTTTAACATAAAAAATTAAAATTTAAAATAAAAATGTTCCAGTTGCTAAATTATTCTAGCAGAAACAGTCATTAACAGTATTATAAATACAATTTTTATTCCAGTATATATACCCAGAGCTTTAAAAGCATTTGTAAATTCATCTTTCCGTATGAAAAACCATACCCCTAAAATTCCTAATAAGTATACATATATTGAAGCTCCTGATAATCTTGATTGAAAAAATATAAGATTATCTATTATTATAAATGCTGTCATTACTAATTTACTTCTTTGCTTTAGTAAATACATATTTGGTATTATTATGCTGAAATAAATCATCATACATATAAATAATAATAATATTAATATTGATGGATATATTTTTGTTACTAATAATAGATAACTCCCAAATAATAATGCAACCGAAAGTAAGTATCTTTCTTTATTCAATTTTTTAATTTCTTTTGCCAAATCTTACTCCTCATCTCCAATTTTAATTTCATTGTATATTTTCTTCAATCTTGATTTTTCTACATGCGTGTAAATCTCTGTAGTGCTTATATTTACATGCCCTAAGATCTCTTGAACAATTCTTATGTCTGCACCATTTTCGAGTAATGCAGTTGCAACTGAGTGCCTAAATATATGTGGATATACATTCTTTTTTATTTGCGCATTTTCAGATATGCTTTTCAGCCTTTTCCAAAAATTTTCACGTCTTGTTTCCGGAAATAATTTGTGGCTATTACTACTTTTTTTCAGTTCTTTTCTGTCAATTTCTATATATTTTTTGATTTCCTCTTCTAGCTCATCGTATATTGGAATCAATCTATATTTAGAGCCTTTCCCTAATACTTTTATAAATTCATAATCTTGATTTTCGACATCTTTTATTTCAAGATTTAGAATCTCAGAAACTCTAGCTCCTGTTGCCACTAACAGTTTGATTATTAGTTTATCACGTTGTCCTTCAGGCGTTCCATTGCAATTATCCACAATTTCTTTTATTTCTTTCATACTTAATATTTCCGGTAATCTTTTTTCTCGTTTCATATTTTTAAGCATAACTGTTGGATCATTTTCAAGCATCTTATTAAGAAAACAAAACTTGTAGAAGTTCTTTATTGCCGATGTTTTCCTAAGCACTGAATTTCTCTTTACTTCTTTATTCATTTTGTTAACATAATCAATTAAGTTATCTTCTGTAACAGAATCAAAGTCTTTATCCATTTCCAGTGTGAAAAATTTCAGGTCTCTCTCATAGCTTTTAATAGTATTTTCTGCATTTCCCTTTTCAAACTTTAAATAATTTAAGAATTCTCTTATTTTTAAGTTATTCTCTTTTTTATAATCACTCATACAATCACTCTATCTCCATTATTTCTTTTGCATGCTTAATAGATGTTTCTGTAATTGTGTCACCTGATATCATTCTTGCAATCTCACGTATTCTCTCATCCGTATTCAATTCTCTTACTTTTGTTTCTGTTAAATCATTTTCGATTTCTTTCTTTATATAAAATTGCTGTGTTGCTTTTGCTGCTATTTGTTGCGAATGTGTTACACATACGACTTGCACTCTTTCTGATAGTTTCTTAAGCTTGTTAGCAACTTTCTTAACCGTTTCTCCAGAAATTCCTGTATCAATTTCATCAAATATTAGAAGTGATATATTGTCAACTTCTGAAAATATTGTTTTTAGTGCTAACATGATCCTAGAAACTTCTCCACCTGACGCTATCTTTGCAAGTGGTTTAAGATCCTCTCCCACATTCGTTGACATCATAAACTCTATTTCATCAATACCCTTGCTTCTTATGATATCTTTGCTTGTAAATTCAACTTTGAACCGTGCTGCTGTCATATTTAAGTCTTTGAGCTCGATATTTATCTTTTCTTCTAGCATATTTCCTGCTTTTTTTCTTAATTCACTCAAAATACTCGACTTTTCAAAATACTCTTTTGTTATGTTCTTTTTCTTTTCTCTAAGTTTCTCTAATTCATCATTTTCAAAGTCAATCATAGATAATTTTTTTTGAATGTCATCTCTATAAGCCATTATTTCAATTGTTGTTGAACCGTATTTGAATTTCAATTTATTAATTGCATCTATTCTTTTTATTACTTTTTCAAGCCTTGAGTCATCAATCTCAACTTCTTCCAACATATCTTCAATAGTGTACGAAACTTCATCTAATTCATAGTATAATTTATCAATTAAAGCAAATGTTTCAGAATAGTTATCAGAAATTGTTGATAGTTGTTCGAGATTCTTTTTAACTTTTTGTAATTGCTTAAGTATTGATACTTCTGTTCCCTTTAACTTCTGTGTTGAGTCTCCAAGTTTTTCAGCAATCTTTCCTGCGTTAAAGAGTATCTTATATTCTTCTTCAAGTTCTACATCTTCGTTATTTTTTATATTTAGTGAATCTATTTCATTTATTTGAAATTCATAAATATCTTTCTTTTCTTCAATTGCAGCTTTTTCTTGCTCAATTGATTCAACTTGTTGATTTATTTTCTTTAATTCTGTAATTATAGCTTTAATATTTTGCTTCAACTCTAATGTTTCTTTGTCCAAAAACTTATCCAAAAGTTCCAAATGATAGTTTTTATTAAGTAAATATTGATGTTCGTGCTGTCCTACGAGATCTAATACGTTACTCATCAGTTCTTTTAATTTTGAGACAGTAATTCTCATACCATTAACTGTGATTTTTGATTTCAAGTTTTTGTCCAAATATCTTGCTACAATTAATTCCTCATCCTCTATTTCAAAGCCCAGTTTTGTTAATTTTTCTATCTGATCCTGTGTTAATGAGAATACTCCCTCTGCAAATAAATTATCCGCACCTGTCCTAATCATATCAACACTACTTCTTTCACCTATAAGCAGTGATATACCATCTAGTAATATCGACTTTCCTGCACCTGTTTCCCCTGTAAGTGCTATTAGTCCATTATTAAATTCAAGATCAACTTTTTTGATTATAGCTAGATTATTTAACCTTAATTCCCTTAACATATAGCAATACCCCTTTTTACTTTATTAATATAAATCTCCCCATTTTAACTTTTCTCTTAATATTTTGAAATAATCCCTGTTTTCAGGTTTTATAAGTGTTAGTGTCTTCGTTGATAAAGTTGCCTCTATAATATCTTTTTCTTCAATTTTACAATTCATTTTCCCATCAATATCCATATGAACATCATCATCTCTAGAAGAAATTTTAAAACTCAATTTCGTATTCCCACTAACTATGATTGGTCTCGTTGTTAAACTTTGTGGTGATAATGGCGTTATTGATAATGCAGATAATTCTGGATTAATGATTGGTCCACCTGCAGACAATGAATAAGCTGTTGATCCTGTTGGTGTTGATATGATTATTCCATCAGCTCGATATTTATTTATAAATCTTCCATTAGAATAAACTTCTACATTTATCAATTTTGACTTTAATCCACCTTTTGCAATCACTAATTCATTTAATGCATAAAATATCTCGTCATTTTTCTTAACTTCTAAAAAACATCTTTTCTCTACATCATATTTTCCTTCTAGTATGTTATCTAACATAGAGAAACACTCTTCTAACTTTACATCTGCCAAATAGCCTAAACTTCCCATATTTATTGCTAATATTGGAATATCTTTTTCTAATATTTCTTGAGCTGCTGACAAAATTGTTCCATCTCCTCCAAGTGTAATCATAATATCTGCTGATATTATTTCATCTACTATTTCAATTTTTTTTTCTTCTAAGTATTTATAAAAAGGTAGTAATAGATCCTCATTCAAATATTCTTTTTTTACAATTCTTGCTTTCATATAGTCCCCTTTTGCGTACAATTGACAAATTGTTATTTTTATACCTAATTAGCTCCTCCGAATTATACCAAAATTTTAAGAAAATTTCTACTAAATTCATTTTACTTAAGGCAATTAGAAAAGTATTCACACGTATATTTTATCCTTATTAATACTCACTAATAGTCATTTCTATTTCGTAGATTTCTCTGATATTTTAGTTACTATACTATTTCAAATCATTATGTTACAACTTCGTTAAAATTATAATATGAAAATATGAATCCTCCATATCAAATTCTGTAAAATCAAAATCTCCATAATGTTGTACACTAAAGCCTAACCTCATAGATAGTTTATTAATTCTATCAGTATATATAGGATATAATATTACATTTCCTAATTCATCATTATTAATACCATCAATGTGTTTACATTTCAGGGAAGTTGTAAATTTTATACTTTTATCATCTAAAAACTCATATTTTCTTTTAAATAGAAAGTTAGGTGTATCTATAGTTGGCAATTCTTTTATCATTTTACTTTGTATTCTGTCATAATTCAAAAGCTGAATTATAAACTGTCCATTTAAAATTAGTTTTTCTCTTATTTGTAATAAAAATATTTCCAATTCTTCATCTTTTAGGTGAACTATTGTATTACCTAAACAAATTATATAATTAAATATTGTATCTTCGTATTCTCTGCCTATATTCATCATATTTAATGTTTTAAAATTTACATTTTTTACATGTTGTTTAGCAAATTTTATCATATCAGAGTCAAAGTCTAATGCGCTCACATCACAATTTTTCTTATTTGCTAAGTAATTGCTATCTTTTCCAGTTGAGCAACCAACATCCAATACTTTACTATTATTTTCTATCAATCTATCCAAAAAATACTTTCTTTTTTCTGTCATTGGAAAAATTTCATCATATGCTTCAACTATTAAGTTATACATAACTACCTCTTTTATTATTATTTGTTTATATTATACCTATCAATTATATTTTTTACTAGTAATTTTTAGTAATCATTCCATATTTTATAAATATTACATCTAAATTAGCTATAGATTCATTTGAGAATTCATCTAATGGGAAATAATAGAATAATGATCTACTCAATTTGAAATAATATCCTTCATTTAACTTAAATAGTTGATATAGTTCACTATAATTTATACTAGATATAATATCACCCGTAGTTCTACTAAATCTCATCTTGTCTTTAAAAAAATAAACATCACATTTTGAGAGTCGATTAGATTTTTTACTATTAGTATACTTAAGTATTATAGAATTGATATTTATTATTAATAAATTATTTTCAAATAAATATTTTCTGAAACAGATCAAAAATATAGGAAATGTTATTGATAATATAAAATAGAGTAATTTAAATAAATTACTCTCATTTATTGTTAATTTTGAAGAAATAATAATAAAATAAATAAACATTAGAATAAACACTAATACTTTAAACATCTTTCCAGATTTTGAAGAATATAAAAGAACCCTCCTATCTTTTGATATCTTCTTTATATTCTTGTCACTTAACATCTCAAAATTATTAATCTTGCAAATTATTTCATCATCTTCATATAAATAATCCATGTTTTCTCTCCTATTTTATATTCTTGTTTATCTTCAATTTTAAATTTTACAATATTTAAGTGCAGTTTTATATACTCTAATTAATTTTCTCTGTTAAAAAATATAGATTACTTCTCTAATTTCATATTTAATACTCTAGTTGAATTTAAAACAGCTATTAATGCTACACCTACATCAGCAAATACAGCTTCCCACATTGTAGAAAGTCCCAAAATTCCTAGTAATAGTACTATTGCTTTTACACTTAGTGCAAATATTATATTTTGCCATACTATCTTTTTTGTTTTTTTAGCAATTTTTATTGTATCTGATATCTTAGATAATTCATCAGTCATTATAACAACATCTGCTGCTTCTATTGCTGCATCAGAACCTACACCTCCCATAGCAACACCTATATCTGCTCTAGCAAGTACTGGCGCATCATTTATTCCATCACCTACAAATAATACTTTACCATCCTTATTCTCTTTTTTAGCAAAAATTTCTTCAACTTTATCTACCTTTTCGTTTGGTAATAATTCAGAATAAACTTCATTAATTCCAACCTTTTTAGCTATATCATTAGCAATATTTCTATTATCACCTGTTAACATTACTATGTTTGATATCCCTTGATTTTTTAATGCTTTAACTGCATTAACACTATCTTCCTTAATTTGATCAGCTATAACTATATTTCCAGCATATTCTCTATCAATCGCTACGTATATCGTAGTTCCTATAGATTCAATGAAATCATATTCTATTTTTTCTAATTCCATTAATTTATTGTTACCTACTAAGATATTAGTATCATCTAATTCTGCACTTATACCATACCCTGAAATTTCATCGTACTTCTTAATTGATTCTTTGATTACTTTTTGTCCATTTTTTTCATATTCCTCAACTACTGATTTTGCTATTGGATGGTTTGAAAAGCTCTCAACATCTGCTACATACTCTAATAATTTTTCTTTTGATATTTTATCATTTTTAACATTTATCTCTACAACTTTAAATGTACCCTTAGTAATAGTTCCTGTTTTATCCATTATAACTGTATCTACTTTATCTAATGCTTCTAAATAATTTCCACCCTTTATCAAAATTCCATTTTTAGAAGCTGCTCCAATTCCACCAAAAAAACCTAATGGTATAGATATCACCAATGCGCATGGACAAGAAACTACTAAAAATATTAAAGCCCTATAAAACCACTCATAAAATGTTCCATTACCTAATACAAATGGAGGTACTGTAGCTACTAATAAAGCAACTCCAACTATTATAGGAGTGTAATATCTAGCAAATTTTGTAATAAATTTCTCTGTTTTTGATTTTTTACTACTCGCATTTTGAACTAAATCTAATATCTTTGAAACTGTAGAGTCTGAAAAAACTTTAGTAACTTTTATAGTTAATAGTCCATTATTATTCACAGTTCCACTTAATATCTCATCTCCTACACCAAATTCCCTAGGTAATGACTCACCTGTAAGAGCAGCTGTATCACCAGTTGACGTCCCTTCAATGATTATGCCATCTAGAGGAACCTTTTCACCAGGCTTAACAAGAATAAGGTCATTTACATTTACTTCTTCTGGTAAAACTTTTTTAATCTCATTTTCAACTTTTAAATTTGCAAAATCAGGCTTTATATTCATCAAATCTGAAATTGATTTTCTAGATTTATTTACTGCCATTTCTTGAAATAACTCACCAACTTGATAGAAAAGCATAACTGCTACTGCTTCTGTGTATTCTCCTACTAAAAATGCCCCAATCGTAGCTATTCCCATTAAAAAATTCTCATCGAAAAATTCTCCAGCTCTAATATTTTTATAGGCACTCACTAAAACATCTTTTCCAACTATAAAATATGATATTACAAATAATATAATTTTTATATATTTATTTACAGGAAGTATAATTGCAAACAAATAAATTAAACCACCTATTATCAATAGTTTCTTTATATTCTCTACATTATCAATGTTATGATGATGATCTTCATTGTGATGTTGGGCATTCATTGATGATACTTTTACATTATCTTCTACTAAATTTGTTGCATTTTGAACTAATTTTACTATTTCATCTTCTTTTTTATCTGTGTTTAATTCCATTTTTTCATTAATAAAATCAATACTTACATCTTTAACGCCGTCTAAGCTTCTAATTCTATTTTCTATTTTTGTTGCACAATTAACACAATCTATTCCTTTTACTGACAATGTAACTTTATTATCTAAAGCCATGATTATTCCTCCTTATCTAATGTATTTTTCTAAAATATGCTCTAATCCTTGGTCAAATATTTGCTTTACATGTTCATCATCTAACGAATAATAAACAATTTTACCCTCTTTTCTAAATTTAATTAATCTTGCCTGTTTTAAAACTCTCAATTGATGTGATACTGCCGATTGAGTCATTCCTATTAATTTTGCTATATCGCAAACACACATCTCAGTTTTGAATAATACAAATAATATCTTCATTCTAGTGCTATCACCCAAAGTTTTAAAAAAGTCACTTAAATCGTACAAAATTTCATCTTTTGGTATTTCTTTTTTTATTTCTTCAACCAATTCTTCATGAATACAATCAATTTGACAAACTGGTACATTTTTCATTTTATAGTCATCATTGTTCATTATATCTCCTCCATTTCCAAATAAAAAACATATGAATATCTATTCATATGTTTAAGTATAATCATTTTTTATTCTATTGTCAAATAAATTAAACTATTTGCCTCATTTGGTAAATTGTAAAATATATTTACCAAAACATGGATAAGAATTAGGAATAAAATA
>ERZ650302.450-NODE-450-length-22543-cov-19.755736_pt1 | contig 22543 bp, 21 predicted proteins | sample MGYA00376238_ERZ650302 | MGnify/ENA primary metagenome ERZ650302 (study PRJEB26733, sample SAMN07839298) | wastewater metagenome | biome: urban; feature: wastewater treatment plant; material: waste water | place: USA: North Carolina | collected 2016-04-28 ... | reverse complement strand
CTGCGATGCTCGGCGCGCTTTACGGGGAGGTAAAGCGGCTAGGCGCGGCGGGCAAAGCACTGAAAGTATTGGTTTTAAATTTTAAATGGACGAGATGCTTCACGAATGGGGCCCTCGTTGTATGCCTCCTCGGTGTTTTACCCCTCCATCGCGTCGTCCCCGCGTAGGCGGGGACCCAGGCAAGGCCCCACAGCGTGGCTACGGTGAAATCTCGTTGACCGCAGTTTGGTGAGCAGCTCTTATTTTGATCGATTACTACTGAGGATGGCCAAAGCATGATTTTGTCTTCCGAACATCAATTGCTGCGCGACACCTTGGCGGATTTTGCCGCGCGCGAGTTGGCGCCGAATGCGGCGCGTTGGGCTGAGGCGCATGAGTTCCCGGCCGATGCATTGCGCAAGCTGGGCGAGTTGGGGCTGTATGGCATTACCGTGCCCACCGAGTGGGGCGGGGCGGGTTTGGATACTTTGGCGGCGGCGGTGGCGCTGGAGGAAATCGCCGTGGGTGATGGCGCGACGTCCACCATTATTTCCGTCACCAATTCGGTGGGCTGCGGGCCGATTGAGCGGTTTGGCGATGCGTGGCAAAAAGAGACGTTTTTGCGGCCGATGGCCAGTGGCCAATGGTTGGGGGCGTTTTGCCTGACCGAGGCGCAGGCCGGTTCGGACGCCAGCGCCTTGCGCACCCGCGCGGTGCGCGATGGCGATGACTATGTGCTCAACGGCGCCAAGCAGTTCATCACCTCGGGCAAGCACGCCGACATCGCCATCGTGATTGCCGTCACCGACCCGAAAGCCGGCAAAAAAGGCCTGTCGGCGTTTATTGTGCCCACCGCCACGCCGGGTTATCAGGTGGCGCGGGTGGAGGACAAGCTGGGTCAGGCGGCCAGTGACACCTGCCAGATTGTGTTTGACCAGTGCCGCATTCCCGCCCGCCAGCGGCTGGGCGCGGAGGGCGATGGCTACCGCATTGCCCTGGCCAATCTGGAATCCGGGCGCATCGGCATTGCCGCCCAGTCGCTGGGCATGGCGCGCGCGGCGCTGGATGGCGCGCTGCGCTACGCCCGCGAGCGGGAAAGCTTTGGCCAGCCGATTATCCAGCACCAGGCGGTGGGCTTTCGCCTGGCCGACCTGGCCACCCAGCTGGAAGCGGCGCGGCAGTTGGTGTGGCACGCCGCCAGCCTGAAAGACGCCGGCCAGCCCTGCCTGAAAGAAGCCTCGATGGCCAAGCTGTTCGCCTCGGAAATGGCCGAGCGGGTGTGTTCCGGCGCCTTGCAGACGCTGGGCGGCTACGGCTATTTGCGCGATTTTCCGATTGAGCGGATTTACCGCGACGTGCGGGTGACGCAGATTTACGAAGGCACCAGCGATATTCAGCGCTTGGTGATCAGCCGGGCTTTGGTGGACGGGCTGCTGTAAGCATTGCTCAGCAAACCCGCCTGGCGTGGTTGCCCGACCTTGCCGCACTCCCCGCGCGCCTGGCCAGGCGCGCTGCGCTGGATTTGGTGAGCAACGCTAAACCAAACCAGGCCGCCGCTGTTTCCTCTCATGTCATCCGGCGCTGCCCCGCCGGATAGCGTGGCGTTTCCGGGCTACTCTCCTCAAGTACCCGCTTTGGCCCACCCTGCAAGGGGTGGGCTTTTTCTTGCGGGGTAGATCCAATAGCGTCTGCGCGCCAGCAAAAGACGATCAGGGTAGCGCATCCAGCCGGGCCTGTAGCGCCAGGCGTTCGGCCTGGCTGCGCGCCCGCACTGTTTCCAGCAGGGTTTTCAACGCCGGGCGCAGCCGTACGCCCTCGGCACGGCGGGCCAATTGCTCGACCGCATCGTGATGCGCCAGCATGGCTTGCACATACTGGCGTTCGGCCTGGGCGCGGGTCAGGGCGCCGGGTTCGGGCAGGCGCGGCAAATAATCGGCCTGTGGCCGGTCGGGCAGGCGGCTGATCCAGCCACGCAAGGTGCGCAGCTCGTTGGCATGCAGCTGGATGCTGCGCTCCAGCGGCTTGCGCTGGGCGCGCTCGCGCACCAGGGGCAGCAGCGTCATGCTCTGGTTGAGGCTGTCTTCGTGCAGGGCGGCCAGGGTGACCAGCACTTCAGCTTCGCGGTTGAGCGGTCGCGGGGTGGCGGCGGGGGTGGCGCTGCCTTGAGTGGCGGCCGGGGCCGAGGTGGGCTGTGCCGGCAGCTCGGCGCACGCGGCCAGCCACACGGCGGCGGCGGCCACCGACAGGCGGCACAGTCGGGATAATACGGTCATACAAGCTCCTGTCTTGCCGGCCACACGGCCGGCGGGCATGATGGTTCGGTTATGAACCGGCCGCTGGGCAATTGTTCCCACGGCCCAGCCAGGTGGACATCATCATGCAGGAGCTTTTTCAACAAGCGCCCGACCGGCGCCACAGCGACAGCTGGAAATGGCAGAAATACGCCGGCCGCGACATTTTGCCGATGTGGGTGGCCGATATGGACTTTGCCGCGCCGCCGGCGGTGCAAGCCGCGCTGGCCGAACGGGTGGCGCACGGCGTGTATGGCTATCCAGACGTGCTGCCCGGCGTGGCCGGCGCGGTAAGCGACTGGCTGGCGCGTGAATACGGCTGGCACATTGAGGCCGATTGGCTGGTGTGGCTGCCTGGCCTGGTGTGCGGGCTGAATGTCGCCTGCCGTGCGGTGGGCGAGCCTGGCGACGCGGTGCTGACCGCCACGCCGGTGTATCCGCCGTTCATGTCGGCGCCACAGCTATCGGGCCGTGAGCTGCAAACCGCGCTGCTGCAAGAAGGCGCCGATGGCTGGCGCTGGGATTGGGCGGCCATGGAAGCCGCGCTGACCCCGCGCACCCGCCTGTTGATGCTGTGCCATCCGCACAACCCGGTGGGCCGGGTGTGGTCGGCCGAGGAGCTGGCCGAAGTGGCCGATTTTGCCCGCCGCCATGAACTGACGGTGTGCTCGGACGAGATTCACTGCCAGTTGATTCTGGACGCCGAGCGCCGCCACCAACCCTTTGCCAGCCTGTCGGATGACGCCGCCCAGCGCAGCATCACGCTGATGGCGCCCTCAAAAACCTATAACGTGCCTGGTCTGGGCTGCGCTTTTGCCATTATCCCCAACCCGACTTTGCGCGCGCGCTTTGGCCGCGCCATGCGCGGCATTGTGCCGGGGGTGAATGTGTTTGGCCTGGTGGCGGCCGAAGCCGCCTATCGCGACAGCCCGGATTGGCTGCAAGGCTTGTTGACGGTGCTGCGCGCCAACCGGGAGCGGGTGGAAAGCGTGCTGGGCGCGCTGCCCGGCGTGCGCGTCACCCACAGCCAGGGCACCTACCTGGCCTGGATTGATGTGCGCGCCAAGGGCTGGGCCGACCCGGTGGCGCAGTTTGAGGCCGGCGGCGTGGGCTTGTCGGACGGGCGGGATTTTGGTCTGTCCGGTTTTGTCCGCCTGAACTTTGGCTGCCCGCCGGCGCAACTGGAAGAAGCGCTGGCGCGCATGGCGGCGGTGTGCCAGCAGGACTGAGCTACGTACTCACCAAATGAAACATGCGCTTGATTGACCCTGTCTGGCTGGCAGGGCATCATGCGCATGGCCTTAGCGTGACAGTTTATCCAAAAGTAAAAAGGTATGACCAATATTGCTGCACTGCATGATGTTGTTTTTCGTGTTTTGCGGTATAGATAAAAGACTGCCTGTGACGGCTGAGGCCAAAAACTGCCGGATACAGGCGGATAAAAAAATCATCACATGAGAAGTGAACACAAAGGAGAAACTCGTGGAACGTCGCGCCTTTCTGAAACAAGCCGGGGTCGCCGGCCTGGCCGCATCCGCCATCGCCGCGCCGGCGATTGCCGCTGAACCGCAAATCCGCTGGCGGCTGGCGTCCAGCTTCCCGAAAAGCCTGGACACCATCTATGGCGGCGCTGAAGTGCTGGCCGACCGCGTGCGCGAGCTGACTGACGGTAAATTCGACATCCGCGTGTTCGCTGGCGGCGAAATCGTGCCGGGCCTGCAAGTGCTGGACGCAGTCAGCAATGGCACGGTGGAAATCGGCCACACCTGCAGCTATTACTATGTCGGCAAGAACAAGGCATTTGGCTTTGACACCTCGATGCCGTTTGGCCTGAATTCCCGCCAGCAAAACGCCTGGATGCAGTTTGGCGGCGGCGACAAGCTGATGGCCGAGCTGTTTGACCAATACAAGGTGATTGCCCTGGCTGGCGGCAATACCGGCACGCAGATGGGTGGCTGGTTCCGCAATCCGATCAAAGGCCTGGCCGACCTCAAAGGCCTGAAAATGCGCATTCCCGGCATTGGCGGCGAGCTGATGGCCAAGCTGGGCGCGGTGCCGCAAACCCTGGCCGGCGGCGATATCTACCCGGCGCTGGAAAAAGGCACCATCGACGCCACCGAATGGGTGGGGCCGTACGATGATGAAAAGCTGGGCTTCTTCAAGATCGCCAAAAATTACTACTATCCGGGCTTCTGGGAACCGGGCCCGCAGATCACCTTCATGATCAACAAAGAGCACTGGGCCAAGCTGCCCAAGGCTTACCAGGCCGCGCTGAAGGCCGCCGCCGCCGAAGCCAACGTCACCATGCAGGCCGAATACGACCACAAAAACCCGCTGGCGCTGGGCCGTCTGCTCAAACAGGGCGTCAAGCTGCAAGCCTATCCGAAGGACGTCATGGTGGCGGCGCAGAAGGCCGCAGAAGAACTGTACGCCGAAGAATCGGCCAAGAACCCGCTGTTCAAGAAGATCTACGCCTCCTGGCTGCCCTACCGCAACACCCAGTCGCGCTGGTTCAGCGTGGCGGAAGGCACCATGGACCGCTTCACCCAGTCCACTCCGCTGAAGTAAGCGCCGACGACCCGACGCAAACCAACGCGACCGTCACCCCCGGTCGCGTTGTTGTCTGTGTCGCGCTGATCCCTCTGGCCCGAATCGGGCCTCAGGCCATCCTGGCTACCCATGAGGTATGTTAAATGATTCAAGCTGCCCTGAAACTGTCGCGCGTGATCGACGCGGTCAACGACAGAATCGGCCGCTGGAGCATGTGGCTGATTCTGGCCATGACCCTGCTCAGCGCCGGCAATGCGGTCATCCGCAAAGCTTTTGACTATAGCTCCAATGCGCTGCTGGAAGCGCAATGGTATATGTTCTCCGCCGTGTTTCTGCTGTGCGCCGGCCATGCCCTGCTGCACAACGAGCACATCCGCATTGATTTGCTGTCGTCCCGTTACGACCCGCGCACCCGCGCCTGGATGGAGTTGCTGGGCACCCTGGTGTTTTTGTTCCCGGTGGTGGGCCTGGTGCTGTGGCTGGGCGTGCCGTACTTCTTGAATTCACTGCGCGCCGGCGATGTGTCGGCCAACCCAGGCGGGCTGATTTTGTGGCCGGCCAAAATGCTGCTGCCGCTGGGCTTTGCCCTGCTGTGGCTGCAAGGCTTGTCGCAAGCCATCAAGCAGATCGGCTTTTTGTGCGGCGCCAGCCCGGACCCGGCCCACAAGGGCGAAGAAATCAGCGCCGAACAGGCCTTGATTGACGAGCTGCGCCGACGCGAACAAGCCGAAGCCGCCGCCATGCAGAAAGGAGCGCAACATGGCTAATGTCTCTGCCCCCGCCGCCGCGCCAGTCAGCGGCATGCGCTTTATGCCCTGGGTGTTTGCCTTTTTGTCGGTATTGATCCTTGCCCTGGTCGGCTCGGCGATGATGGGCGCCTCCATCAGCGATGTGCTGGGCCACGACAGCGCCGCGCATCATTTTTTGGCGGAAAACCTGGCGCCGGTGATGTTCGCCTCGATGGTGATTTTTTTGCTGCTGGGCTATCCGGTGGCGTTTGCCCTGGCCGCCAACGGCATTGTGTTTGGCCTGCTGGGCATCGACCTGGGCCTGTTGCAGCCCTCGCTGTTCAACGCCATGCCCGACCGCATCTGGGGGGTGATGAATAACGACACCCTGCTGGCGATTCCGTTCTTCACCTTCATGGGCCTGGTGCTGGAGCGCAGCGGCATGGCCGAAGACTTGCTGGACACCGTCGGCCAGATTTTCGGGCCGATTCGCGGCGGCATTGCCTATGCGGTGATTCTGGTGGGCGCCATGCTGGCGGCCACCACGGGCGTGGTGGCGGCGAGTGTGATTTCGATGGGGCTGATTTCCATGCCCATCATGCTGCGCTATGGCTACGACCGCCGGCTGGCCTCGGGCGTGATTGCCGCCTCGGGCACCCTGGCGCAGATCATCCCGCCCTCGCTGGTGCTGATTGTGATGGCCGACCAGCTAGGCCGTTCGGTGGGTGATTTGTACAAGGGCGCGTTTATTCCGGGCTTTATCCTGACGGCTTTGTACGCTGTGTATGTGTTTGCCTGCACCATGTTCCGCCCGGAGTCTGCCCCGGCCTTGCCGCCCGAAGCGCGCTCGCTGCGCGAGTCCAATGGCGCATCGGGCAACCGCTCGCTGGGCGTGCTCACCCTGATCGCCGTGGCCGCTGGCGTACTGTTCGCCAAGCAATATCCAGAAAACCATCCGCTGGACGAAACCATTGTGGTGTCCATCATGGTTGGCATTGGCGTGGCCTTTGTGCTGGCGCTGATCAACCGTCAGTTCAAGCTGGGCCTGCTGTCGCAGATCGCTGAAAAAACCACCTTTGTGCTGATTCCGCCGCTGGGGCTGATTTTTCTGGTGCTGGGCACGATTTTTGTGGGCATCGCCACCCCCACCGAAGGCGGCGCCATGGGCGCCACGGGGGCCATCATCATGGCCTTGTCGCGCAAGCGGCTGGATTTGGCGCTGCTCAAGCAGGCGATGTACAGCACCGCCAAGCTGACCACCTTTGTGCTGTTCATTCTGGTGGGCGCACGGGTGTTCAGCCTGACCTTCTATGGCGTGGATGGCCATGTCTGGGTGGAGCATCTGCTGCACGACCTGCCGGGCGGCCAGATTGGCTTCTTGATTGTGGTCAACCTGCTGGTGTTCGGCCTGGCTTTCTTCCTGGATTTTTTCGAGCTGGCCTTTATCGTGGTGCCCTTGCTGGCCCCGGTGGCGGAAAAACTCGGCATTGACCTGGTGTGGTTTGGCGTCTTGCTGGCGGTGAATATGCAAACCTCGTTCATGCACCCGCCGTTTGGCTTTGCGCTGTTTTACCTGCGCAGTGTGGCCGCCACCAAGGACTACACCGACAAGGTCACCGGCAAGCTGATCGAGCGGGTGAAATCCAGCCAGATTTACTGGGGGGCAGTGCCGTTTGTGCTGATTCAGCTGGCGATGGTGGCCATGCTGATTGCCTTCCCCAATCTGGTCACCATGGGCCTGGACAAGGCGGTGGACACCAGCGGCGCCGAGCTGACGCAAGAGCTGCAAATCACCCCGGACGCCAATGACGACGCCCTGCCGCCGCCGGTGATGGAAGGCGAAGCGCCAGCGGCCGGCGAAGAGCCCACCCCGGCGTTCAACGCCAGTGATTTTGCCGGTGATGGCAAGGATGCCGGCAAGCCGTAATCTGGCTAAGCGACTGGCTAATGGTGTGAAAAAGCCCTGCATTGTTACCCGATGCAGGGCTTTGCTGTGTAAAACGGGAGCGCAAACCTCAGTGGTAGAAGTTGTCGCCAGCGGACACTGTCGGTGCAAGGCGACCGTCAGTGCCAGATGCGGGTTGGCAGCCAGGCGGCGGTTTATTCCCGCCCCGCCACCCGGCGCAATTCACAGGCGCGGGCTTTGCGCCGGCGCTGAATCCACCAATAGCTGGCCGTCAGCACGGCGCCCAGGCCAATCAGCACCAAAATGCCGGCCTGGCCACGGTGCACCCAGGTCATCAGCCAATCGCGGTTGGAGGCGCCAAAAAAGCCCAGATACACCCATACCGGCACGCTGATCAGCGCGGCCAGGCCGTCCATCAGCAAAAAGCGCCAGAATGGCACCTTGCGGGTGAGCCCGGCGGTCAGAAAAATCGGCGAGCGCAAGCCCGGCAGAAAACGGGCGACAAACAGCACCCATACCCCGTACTTTTCAAATTTTTCCTGCACGGCGACAAAGCGTTCCGGCGTCAGCGCTCTGGCGATAAAAGGCAGTTTCAGCACGGACTTGCCGTACACCCGGCCAATGGTGAACATGGTGGCGTCGCCCACCAGCACGCCGGCCATGCCGACGGCGAACATCGTATGCACATGAGTGTAGCCCAGGCCAGAGATCACCCCGCCGGCCACCAGGGTGATGTCCTCCGGGATCGGCACGCCAAAACCACAGATCAGCAGCACGAAAAATACGGCGAAATAACCATATCCAGTGAAAAAGTCGATAAGTACTTGCAAAATGTCCATTTGACGTCCTCGGGCGCGTCAGGGGCGCTCCCGCTGGCGGTGAGTGTACTCCAAGCGGCGTATAATGGCCCACTCCTGATGTGAATTCCCCGCACGCTCATGACCCGTCCGATTCAAGCCCGCATCCATATGGATGCCCTCGCCCACAATTATTCCGTGGCCAAGCAACTTGCCCCGCGCAGCCAGGCGCTGGCGGTGATCAAGGCCGATGGCTATGGCCATGGCTACGCCCGCGTGGTGCGCGCCCTGCCGCATGCTGACGGCTTTGCCATGCTCAACCTGGAAAACGCCATTGCCTTGCGCGAGTCGGGAGAAATCCGACCGCTGATGATGCTGGAAGGTTTCTTTGATCGCGAAGAACTGCTGGCCTGCGCCGAGCACGACATCTGGACCTCGGTGCACAGCGAGCATCAGCTGGCGCTGCTGGAATCCACCCCGCTGCCGCGCCCGGTCAGCGTCTGGCTCAAGCTCAACACCGGCATGAACCGGCTGGGTTTCCGCCCGGAAGCCGCGCTGGCCATGGCCCAGCGTCTGCGCGCTTTGCCCCAGGTGCGCCTGAGCGCACTGATGACCCACTTTGCCACCGCCGATGACGAGCGCGGCATTGCCGGCCAGATGGCGCGTTTTCAGCCGGTGGCGGCCGCGCTGGGCCTGCCGGTCAGCGTGGCCAATTCGGCAGCGATTTTGCGCCACGACTCAGCCCGCGCCGAATTCATTCGCCCCGGCATCATGTTGTACGGTTGCTCGCCGTTTGCCGGCGAAACCGGCGAACAGCTGGGCCTGCGCCCGACCATGACGCTGGAGGCCGACATCATCGGCGTGCAAACCTTGCAAGCCGGCGACGAAGTGGGCTATGGCGCGCGCTTTACCGCGCCAGGGCCGATGCGCATTGGCGTGGTGGCCTGTGGTTACGCCGATGGCTACCCGCGCATTGTGCCCTCGGGCACGCCGGTGCGGGTGGATGGCCAGGCCAGCGGCACGGTGGGCCGGGTGTCGATGGATATGCTGGCGGTGGACCTCACCCACCTGCCTGCCGCCGGCATCGGCAGCAAGGTGGTGTTGTGGGGTGAGGGCGTGGCGATTGAAACGGTGGCGGACGCCGCCGGCACGATCGGCTACGAATTGATGTGCGCGGTGGCGCCGCGCGTGCCGCTGGTGGAAGTGGGCAGCTAAAAGCCAATCTGCGCCGCTATCTTGCCATGAGATGGCGCTTGGCGACGTGGCGGCGCACTGCCGAATAGGCGAACCGCGCTGATCAATAGCCGCGCTGCAGTTGCAGCGCGCGCCACCACCCGCCGCTAGCGCCATGGCTGGCTTCCGCCGCGCGGCGCGGCGACACCGCCGGCTGGCGGACTTCCACTTCGGCGCTGGGCGGCATATGCATATGCTGGGCAATCTTGCGGCCCAGCTCGCGGATGTCGTCTTCGTCACAGTGCGCGGCCAGGTCCAGCACATGGCGGGCGTAGCGGGCATCTTCGTTCATCCATTTCAGGTCAATCACCCGGCAGTGGGTGCGGCGCAGCTCCAGAAACAGCCGGCTTTGCAAAATGGCCAGTTCGCGGTCTCGACTTCCCATCATGATGTGTCTCCTTGCTTGGGCAGCATGGCTGAACTGTGCCGGAAGGCGGCAAGGACACACGCTGCGTGGATGTCCATGACTCAGCAGGTTTCATGCCTGCGAGTAAAAATCCAGCAAAAAGCGGCAAAAATCCATAAAAATCTGGCTATATCCGGCAAAAACGGATTGATTAGATGGCCATGTGTTGGTCGCGCTGGCGCAGAGCCGCCAATTGCTGGGGCCTGGGTGTCGCGATGTGTGCACCACGCCAGACGCCGCCAATATGCAACACGCCCTGGCGGCAGGGTTGCCGTCAGGGCGTGTGTGGGGGTGACTGCGCTAAGCGCGGCTAACAAAACCCTCCTGGCGTTGTGGCGCGAACTCGTATTGTTTACGGTCGTGCGCCTCGCCAGGATTGCTGCGCTGGGTTTTGTTGCCGCGCTTAAGGCGCGCTGTTACACCGCTTCCGGGCCGGTTTCGCCGGTGCGGATGCGCACCACTTGTTCCAGCTCGAACACAAAAATCTTGCCGTCGCCGATTTTGCCGGTGTGGGCGGATTTCTCGATGGCTTCCAGCACCTGGTCGAGCAGTTCATCCTTGATGGCCACGTCGATTTTCACCTTGGGCAGAAAGTCCACCACATATTCGGCGCCACGATACAGCTCGGTGTGGCCTTTTTGACGACCAAAGCCTTTGACTTCGGTGACGGTCACCCCTTGCACGCCGATCGTCGACAGGGCTTCGCGCACCTCGTCGAGTTTGAACGGCTTGATGACGGCGGATACCAGTTTCATACAAGCTCCTTGATGGTTGAATGTTGGATGGGGCCGCAACGCTGCGCCCAATGGCGTGCTGGCGAACTTGCATAATTCGTGCCATGCCGCAAAACGTCCGCCGATGGGGTTTGAGCGCCAGCGCGGCGCAGTCATGCACCGCAGACAGGCAAAGCCGCGCACTGCAATAGTGCATGCTGTTTGGCTGAAACCTGCCGCGCAGGCATTCAGTTGTCAGCCGCAGCGCGCCGGCTTTTGCTACACTGCTATCCAGATACTCATACGGCGTGAACCTGCGCGCCGCCACGGCGGTCTATCACGCTGCCGCCCAACCGCATCAAGGAGTCAGCCATGCTGAGCCAAAAACTGTTCGACGAAATCAGCGCCAAGATTGGCGACACCCTGGCCTCCAGCCCGGCCAAGGATCTGGAAAAAAACCTGCGCAGCCTGATGGGCTCGGCCTTCACCAAGCTGGATCTGGTCACCCGCGAAGAATTCGACGTGCAGCAAGAAGTGCTGGCGCGCACCCGCGAAAAACTGGAACAGCTGGAAGCCCGTCTGGCCAAGCTGGAAGCCCTGGTGCTGCCGGCCGAGCCGGCGGCTGAAGCCGCTGCGGCGGTAGAAGCCGAGGCGGAACAAGCCGCTCAGGGCCACTCCTAAGACGCCCCGCCGTGTCGCTGGCGCGCATCACCAGCCGGGCCCTGGCCGGAACGGACGCCCCGGAGGTCACCGTGGAAGTCCACCTGGCCAATGGCTTGCCTTCCTTGACTCTGGTCGGCCTGCCCGACACTGAAGTCAAGGAAAGCCGCGAGCGCGTGCGCGCGGCGATACAGCTGGCGGGGTTTGAGTTTCCCAACCGCCGCGTCACCATCAATCTGGCGCCCGCAGACCTGCCCAAGGACTCCGGGCGCTTTGATTTGCCGATTGCCCTGGGCATTCTGGCCGCCTCGGGCCAACTGAGCGCCCAGCATCTGGCCCGCCATGAGTTTGTCGGCGAGCTGGCGTTGAATGGCGAGTTGCGGCCAATACGCGGCGCGCTGTTGATGGCCATGGCCGCCACCCGCGCCGGGCGCACGCTGGTGCTGCCGCGCGCCAGCGCGGGCGAGGCGGCGCTGTGGCCGCAGGCCTCGCTGGCGCAGGCCGACAGCCTGCAAGCGGTGTGCGCTATGCTCAATGGCCACGCCCGGCTGGACGCCCCCGAGCCGCCGGCGCCCGCGCTGGCGCCGGACTACCCCGACCTGAGCGACCTGAAAGGCCAACTGGCGGCGCGACGCGCGCTGGAAATCGCCGCCGCCGGCCGCCACAGCCTGCTGCTGTCCGGCCCGCCAGGCACCGGCAAATCCATGCTGGCCACCCGCCTGCCCGGCATTTTGCCGGCGATGAGCGAGGCCGAGGCGCTGGACGTGGCCAGCGTGCGTTCGCTGGCCACCGGCGGGCTGGACCCGACACAGTTCTGGACCCGCCCCTACCGCGCCCCGCACCATTCCGCCTCGGCGGCGGCGCTGGTCGGCGGCGGCGGCCAGCCGCGTCCGGGCGAGGTGTCGCTGGCCTTGCATGGCGTGTTGTTTCTGGATGAACTGCCCGAGTTCGAGCGCAAAACGCTGGACATGCTGCGCGAGCCGCTGGAAACCGGCCGGGTGACCATTTCGCGCGCGGCGCGTCAGGTGGATTTCCCGGCGCGCTTTCAGCTGGTGGCGGCGATGAACCCCTGCCCCTGCGGTTATCACGGCCACCCTTCCGGGCGTTGCCGCTGCACGCCAGAGCAAATCAGCCGCTATCGCGGCAAAATATCCGGCCCATTGCTGGACCGCATCGACATGCGGGTGGAAGTGCCCAGCCTGCCAGCGCAGGATTTGCTGCGCGCCGCGCCCGGCGAGCCCAGCGCGCGGGTGCGCGAGCGGGTGGAGGCGGCTTTCGCCATCCAGCTGGCGCGCCAGGGGGTGGCCAATGCCTTGCTGGACGGCGCCACGCTGGACGACATCGCCCGCCCGGACGCCGAAGGCTCCGCGCTGGCGGCGCAGGCCATCGAGCGCTTTCATTTATCTGGCCGCGCCTACCATCGCATCCTGCGGCTGGCGCGCACCATCGCCGACCTGGAAGCCAGCGCGGCGGTCAACGCCCGCCATATTGCCGAGGCTATTCAATACCGTCGCGGCTTGTAGTCACGCCCCTCCCGGCTGATATAATCGCAGCGCGCCGTGTTCCGCATCGCCGGAACCACGGCCCTTCCCTGCCGCCACCGACAGGAGAAGAGCGGGCCAGCGCTGCGCGCTGGCCATGAACTCATCTGATAGAAAGACGCGCCAGCAGCATGTCCCGTGATTACAAAAACAGCACTCGGCCACCGCGTGGTGGCAATGGCGCCAGCCGAGGCGCGCCAGCGCCGCGCACGCCAGCGTCCACGTCAGCCAAAAAATCATCCGGCAATGGCAAGGGCGTGGTCGCCGGGGTGCTGATTGGCCTGCTGGTGGGGGTGGGTGGCGCTGCGGGGGTGGCGTTCTACCTGAATCGCGCCAATACCCCGTTTGCCCCGCGCGACGCCAAACCCGCCAAGGAAGAAGCCTCGGATATGGTATCGCTGCCGGCGCAGCCAGCCAGACCGGCCCCCCCGCCAGGCCCGGCTACGCTGGAGCCTGGCGCACCTGGTAGCCGCGCGCCGGATCTGGCTGCCAACCTGCCTACCAATCCTTTGCTGGATACGCCACCGGCCAGCCCGCCACCAGCAGCGCCGCCTGCCGCTGCGCCGCAACCGTCCCAGGCTCCGGCAGAAGACAAGCCCGCCAGACCGGGCAAGGCCGATGCTAAACCGGATGCTCCGCAGACGCCGGCAGAAAAACACGCCAAGGCCGAGCCGCCGCAGTATGACTTTTACAAGATTCTGCCGGGTAATGCGCCGCCGCCAGCCCCGCAGGAAAAACCCGCCACCGATCCGGCCAAAGACAAAGAGGCCGCTGACAAGGGCAAAAAGATTTACCTGCAAGTGGGCGCCTATCAAAAAGAAGTGGACGCCGACAATATGAAAGCCAAACTGGCGCTGCTGGGGGTCGAGGCCAATATCCAGTCGGTCAACAGCTCGGACAAGGGTTTGCTGCATCGGGTGCGCATCGGCCCGCTGACCCGCTCGGAAGATGTCGAGCGCCTGCGCGGCCAGTTGAAGGCCAATGGATTGAACCCGACGCCGGTGAAGGCAGACTAAGAACGGCTCACAAAACCCTCCTGGTGTTGTTGCCCGACCTTGCCGTACTTGTTTACTGTCTGCGGTCGCGCGCCTGGCCAGGATCGCTTCGCTGAGTTTTGTGAGCCGCGCTAAGCGCCGCGAACAGAACCCTTCGGGCATCGTTGCGCTGCCCTGCGGCGGCGCACCTTGCGGCAAGTGTGAGCGTAGCGCTCCGAAGGCTGTCTTTGGGGCATGACCGAATCCAGAAATTGAAGGAAACATGATGCTGAAAAAATGGTGGGCAGCCCTGTTGCTGCTGGTGTCCGCCGTGGCCATGGCGGATATCCAGCCCGGCCGCGATTATGTCGAACTGCGCGCCCCGCAACCCAGTAGCGCGCCAGCCGGCAAGGTGGAAGTGATCGAGTTTTTCTCGTACACCTGCATTCATTGCTACCGGCTGGAGCCGGCGGTGGAAAGCTGGGCGGCCAAGTTGCCGGCGCATGTGAGCTTCCGCCGCGAGCAGATTGTGTGGAGCAAGGAAATGGAGCCGCTGGCCCGCCTGTTCGCCACCCAGCGCCAGATGGGCTTGCTGGACAAGCTGCACAAGCCGGTGTTTGACGCGATGATGCGCGACAAGCAAAACCTGGCCGACGAAAAACTGCTGACCCCGTTCCTGAAGGCGCAAGGCGTGGACGCCAATGCGTTCTTGCAAACCAGCAAATCTTTCGGCATGGCCAGCCAGGTGTCGCGCGCGGCCAAGATGACCCGCGATTATCAGATTGAAGGCACGCCCACCTTTGTGGTGGCCGGCCGCTACGCCACCATGGCCGCAGAGCCCTCCCGCCTGCTGCAGGTGGTGGATGAGCTGATCGCCAAGGCCAAAAACGGCCGTTGATCTCTTGCACACGGGCCGCTTTTGCGGCCCGTGTGCTTGTGCATGGCGCCGCCTGTCACCAGGCTGGCGCACCGTTTTTTTACTTTCGCGCATTCATCCGCAGCACGCGCGCCCGGAAAGCCACTGATGGACATCCTGTTGTTGTGCAAGGCCCTGATCATGGGCATCGTTGAAGGCATTACCGAGTTTTTTCCGATTTCCAGCACCGGGCATTTGATTCTGGCTGGCGATTTGATCAACTTTGACGATGGCAAGGGCAAGGTGTTCGAAGTGGTGATTCAGCTGGGGGCGATTCTGGCGGTGTGCTGGGAATACCGCGCGCGCATCGCCGCGCTGGCCTGCGGCGTGCGCCGCGACCCTGTCGCCCTGCGCTTTGTGGTGGGCCTGGGCCTGGCCTTTTTGCCGGCCGCAGTGATTGGCGTGCTGACCATCAAGACCATCAAGTTTTATCTGTTCAACGCCGTCTCGGTGGCGGTGGCGCTGGTGGTTGGGGGGCTGGTGATTTTGTGGGTGGAGTCGCGCCCGCAAAAGCCGCGCATTACCCGCGTGGACGATATGCGCCTGCGCGACGCGCTGAAAGTGGGCTTTGCCCAGGTGTTGTCGCTGATTCCTGGCGTTTCGCGCTCGGGCTCGACCATCATCGGCGGCATGCTGTTTGGCCTGGACCGCAAGGTGGCCACCGAGTTTTCGTTCTTTCTGGCCATTCCCATCATGTTCGCCGCCACGGCTTACGATGTGCTCAAGCACTGGCAGTCGTTTTCCATGGCCGATGTGCCGGTGTTTGGCGTGGGCTTTGTCGCGGCGTTTCTGTCGGCGTTTCTGGCGGTGCGCGGCCTGCTGCGCTTTGTCGCCACCCACACCTTTGTGGTGTTTGCCTGGTATCGCATTGTGTTTGGCCTGCTGATTTTGCTGACCTGGAAGATGGGCTGGGTGAGCTGGACGGCGTGATGGCGCGAGCCGTCCTCTTGCAGCGCAACAAAAACCCTTGACAGCCTGAACAGCCCTGCGTATAGTTCACCTCTCTGACGCGGGGTGGAGCAGTTGGCAGCTCGTCGGGCTCATAACCCGAAGGTCACAGGTTCGAGTCCTGTCCCCGCAACCAAATTCAAAAACGCCCTCGGCTGATGCCGGGGGCGTTTTTCTTTGCGCGCTTGAAAAAAACCGCGCGACATCAGCAAACAGCCCGTTGCGCCAAAAACCCTCCTGAGCCGACATGCGCCGCTCATGCGAGCGCCACACAGGTTGCCAGGAGAGTTTTGTTAGCCGCTCTTAGCCCTGGCGTGCCAGCTTCTGGTTGCGCAGCAGACACAGCATGTCACAGGCAATGTGTGCGGCGGCAATCGCGGTGATTTCGCTCTGGTCGTAGCTGGGCGCCACTTCCACCACGTCCATACCGACAATATTCAGCCCACCCAGATTGCGCACAATCTTCAGCGCCTGCGCGCTGGACAGCCCACCCGGCACGGGGGTGCCGGTGCCGGGGGCGGCGGACGGGTCCAGACAGTCGATGTCGAACGTCACATACACCGGGTGGTCGCCAATCACCCGCGTGATTTCCGCCAAGACGGCCTCGGGGCCGTGGTCGTGCACCCACGGTGCATCCAGCACCTTCACCCCCATGAAATCATCATTCCAGGTGCGAATGCCCACTTGCACAGACTTGGCCGGGTCAATCAGCCCGTCCTTGATGGCCTTGTAAAACATGGTGCCGTGGTTGAGCGAATCCGGCGCATCGTCCGGCCAGGTGTCGCAGTGGGCGTCAAAGTGCAGCAGCGCCAGCGGTTTGCCGTATTTTTCGGCGTGCGCAATCAGCAGCGGATAGGTGATGAAGTGGTCGCCGCCCAGGGTGAGCATCTTGGCGCCGCTGGCCAGAATGGTGCGCGCGTGTTCAACAATCGTCGGCTTGATGCTCAGCGGGTTGTGCGCGTCAAACCAGCAATCGCCGTAGTCAATCACCGCCAGGTCGTCAAACGGATCAAACCCCCACGGGTAGGGCTTGAGCTCGGCCAGTTGCACGCTGGCGGCGCGAATGGCCTGCGGGCCCAGCCGCGCGCCCGAGCGGAAGGTGGTGGATAAATCCAGCGGCACGCCAGACACCACCACGTCCACGCCGTTCAGCTCGCGGCTGTAAGTGCGGCGCATGAACGACAGCACGCCGGCGTAGGTGTTTTCAATCGAAGAGCCATACAGGCCCGGACGGCGGATGGCGCCGTCGCCGTAAATCATTTCACTCATCTTGCTGCTCCACACGAGAGCACGCCCCGGCCGTCTGGCCGCGACGATTCCCGTCCATCTTGCCCAGCCGACGGGTTGAGGCTGGCGCGCCCACGCGGCGCGTGACGGCAAGTGTGCCGCGCGGCGATTTGATCGGCAAGCGTGCATGCAGCCGCGCCATTTTGGTGCTTGACTGACTTCAGGCGCGATTGTGGGGCACGCGCCGTGTGCGCAGACCAAATCAGCCAGCGCGTGTCGCCGCCGGGCCGCGTGGCGCGCGCGCTGTCAGCGGGCCAATTGCGCCAAGGCAGTGCATGCCAAAGCAGGGTTTGGCAGGGGTTTTTATGACTGAACACTGAAAAAACCAGAATAAATCACGCATAAGCCCCTGAAAACACACAAAGCACTGGGGGGCGCTTTTGATGCTTGGCACACCTTGTGCTTTTAGCTGTGCAGAAATTCAGACATTACGCAGCGCACAAAAACAAGCGGCTGACTCACCCGCACAGGGCGGCAGCCGGTACAGCAAAAACACGTGAGAAATGCAGAGGTGAAACATGAAATGGATCAGCGCGATCATCAAGCCTTTCAAGCTCGATGAAGTGCGTGTGGCGCTGGAGGACATCGGCGTGCGCGGACTGACCGTCACCGAGGTCAAGGGCTTTGGTCGCCAGAAGGGCCACACGGAAATCTATCGTGGCGCGGAATATCAGGTGAGTTTTTTGCCTAAAACCCGCATCGACATTGCCGTGCGCAACGATCAACTGGACGCCGCCCTGGCCGCCATCGAAAAAGCGGCCGCCACCGGCAAGATGGGCGACGGCAAGATTTTTGTTCTGGATTTGCAACAAGTCATCCGCATCCGCACCGGCGAGTCCGGCGAAGATGCCCTGTAATTGAGCGCCGGCCCATCCGGGCGGCTCGCCGTTTTTCAAACCTAAGGAGAAAGTGGCATGAGACGTGTTCTGGCCATGGTGAGCTTGTTGTTCACCTTTCTGTTCGTGATGCCCAGCTGGGCGGAAGATGCGCCGGCAGCCGCCGCCGCTGTGACTCAAGCTGCGCCGGCGGCTGACGCCCCGGCCGCAGCGCCGGCAGCCCCTGCGGCCGCTGTGGCTGCCGCTCCGGCTGCGGATGCCGCGGCTGCCCCGGCTCCGGTTGCCAATAAGGGCGACACCGCCTGGATGCTGGCCTCCACCCTCCTGGTGCTGCTGATGGCCGCACCTGGCCTGGGTCTGTTCTACGGTGGCCTGGTGCGCACCAAGAACATGCTGTCCATTCTGATGCAAAGCCTGGTGGTGTTCTGCTTGCTGGGCGTGCTCTGGGCAGCGTACGGCTATAGCTTGGCGTTTACCGAGGGCAATGCCTTCTTCGGCAGCCTGGACAAGCTGTTCCTGAAGGGCGTGACCGTGGATTCCGTCGCTGCCACCTTCAGCAAGGGCGTGGTGATTCCGGAATACGTGTACATCGCCTTCCAGCTGACCTTTGCCGGCCTGACTTCCGCGCTGATCATCGGCGGCTTTGCCGAGCGCATCAAGTTCTCCGCCGTGCTGGCCTTCGTGGTGGTGTGGTTCACCTTCTCCTACCTGCCGCTGGCGCACATGGTGTGGTACTGGGCTGGTCCTGACGCTTACACCACGGCCGAAGCTGGCGCCAAGGCTGGTGAGACCGCAGGCTTCCTGTTCCAGAAGGGCGCGCTGGACTTCGCTGGCGGCACCGTGGTGCACATCAACGCCGGTGTGGCTGCCCTGGTTGGCGCACTGATCATCGGCAAGCGCGTGGGCTACGGCCGCGAATCCATGGCCCCGCACAGCCTGACCATGACCATGGTTGGCGGCGCGATGCTGTGGGTGGGCTGGTTTGGCTTTAACGCCGGCTCCAACCTGGAAGCCACCGGCACCGCCGCACTGGCCATGGTCAACACCATGCTGGCCACCTGCGCCGCCACCGTGTCGTGGACCCTGGTGGAATGGATGATCAAGGGCAAGCCGTCCATGCTGGGCGCAATCTCCGGCACCATCGCCGGCCTGGTGGTGATCACCCCGGCTTGCGGCTTCGTCGGCCCGATGGGCAGCATCATCATGGGTCTGCTGGGCGGCATGGTGTGCTACTGGGGTGTGAACGGCCTCAAGCGCATGCTGGGCGTGGATGACTCGCTGGATGTGTTCGGCGTGCACGGCGTGGGCGGCATCCTGGGCGCTCTGCTGACCGGCGTGTTTGCTGCGCCGAGCCTGGGCGGCACCGGTGTGTACGACTACGTGGCCAACGCTGTGGGCGAATACGATATGGTGGCGCAAGTGACCTCGCAAGCCTGGGGTGTTGGCGTGGCCATCATCTGGTCGGCTGTGGTGTCCTTCGTGGCCTTCAAGCTGATCGACCTGACCATCGGTCTGCGCGTCAGCGAAGAGCAAGAACGTGAAGGTCTGGACATCACCACCCACGGTGAAACCGCCTACCATCACTGATCCTGAACCCCCGGCGCTTGCCGGGCGGCACAGAACACAAAAGGCGCCCTGCGGCGCCTTTTGTGTTTTCTGGCTATTGCCGGCCAGGCCTCCCTCCCGAATCCGGCAGGTGGGTGGCCTGGCCAGCTCCGCTCAGCGCGGCGCGCCCAACTGGTGCAAGGGCAGCGCCGTCGTGCGCTTGACGTCGGTCAGCACAAAGCTGGAGCGCAGGTCTTCCACGCCGGGGTGGGTGAGCAATTCGCCCATGACAAACCGGGAAAAATGATCCAGATCCTCGCAATACACATGCAGCATGTAATCCATATCGCCCGTCAGCGCATAGCAGGCAATCACCTCCGGCCAGCGCTGCACTGCCTGCAAAAAGCTTTGCATATGCACGCTGCCGCGCTTTTCCAGCGCGACATTGACAAAAGCCTGCAAGCCCAGTCCCAGGCGAGTGGGGTCCAGCAGGGCGACATAACGCTTGATGATGCCCGACTCTTCCAGATGCTTCAGCCGGCGCAGGCAGGGCGAGGGCGACAGCGCCACGGCGTCGGCCAACTCCACATTGGTCAGCCGGCCATTTTGCTGCAGGGCGGCCAGAATTTTGATATCGGTTTTATCCAGGTCGAGATGAGGCATGGTATTGCTTACTCCAGTGTGTATCAGGGCCGGTGGCAGAATCGGCCATATCGTTGTTGTCTTGGCGTCGAGCCTGGCGCCAATGGCGATGGGCGCCTGCGGACTGGGCGAGCGTGCAAAATTCATTCCTGCCTGGCAGGAATTTTAAGTGAATCTACGAGTCATCGGCCATGATTCATGGAAAAACCCGGGCCAAACATGCTGGCTGTTGCGTGATGGCCGCAGTTTTTGGCATGAAATGCATCGCCATAACTCTTTGGCATACGCTGGGCAGTCAGGACTCCCCCTCCTTTGCTCACCCAAAATCGACGGATGTCCGCACAAGAAACTTGTTCAGTTTCAATGCTTTGCAAGCATAAAAAGCCAACCTTTCAATTTGCTTTCAGCTCAATTGAACGCACGATTGACAGAAAATGGCCGGGTGTGAGGGCGGAAAATACGGATAAGCAGCATATTGCCGGGGGATTCCACTGACTTTGCCTGATCAAGCGCATAAGACAGAACTATCCCGCCCATGCGCGCAATACCCTGCCAGCGGCGTGCTGCCGGCCGCAGCAGAACACGCCTTATTCGCAATCGGAACGACAGAAAGGCGATGGCATGCAAGCGGGTGATTTTCCAACAGAAATCAGCTCGTCTGATCGGTATGGACAGTTTTTTGCAAAAAAGTGTTGACGCACCCGTCAAAATCCGGTTTAATACGCATCTCTCGAGGGCCAGTTAGCTCAGTTGGTAGAGCAGCGGATTGAAAATCCGCGTGTCCGTGGTTCGATTCCGCGACTGGCCACCAGATTCAAAACCCCGCATGCTTGCATGCGGGGTTTTTCGTTTTGTGCGCCCATCACAGCGAGTCAGCTTCAGGCTGCGGTCCGTTGCGCCTCCAAATGCACCCCACACGCCACCCGCAATAAAGACGTGAAATTGCGCACTTCGCCATGCCGCCGGAGCACTTCGTCGTACAGGGTGGCGATGAATTGCGGGGTGCTCATGCCCTGCGCTGCCGACAAGGCGTCCAGCACCTCCCAAAAATACTGCTCCAGCGACAAGCTGGTGACAAAGCCGCGCAGCCGCAGCGAACGACGCACGCTGGCGTAGCGGCGCGGGTCTTGCCCGGAAAACAATTCACACATTTTTTCTCCTCCGCCATGGCGATGTAGTACACGGCTACTACCTGCGGCTGCGCTGGGCCGACTACAGTGAACTCAGCGGGCAATGCGCGCCTTTGCGCTGCTCACTGACTCTGTTCTGGCGGCTTGCCCTTGCCCGCGCTGCGCGTTTATCCAGGATCGTCTCTGAGGTTTGCTGAGCGATGCTGTCATATCAATTACACGGGAGACTTCCACATGACTGCCAAACGTATTGTGGTGCTGGCTGGCGACTACGTCGAGGATTACGAAATCATGGTGCCGTTTCAGGCGCTGCAAATGCTGGGCCACACCGTGCACGCCATCTGCCCGGGCAAGGTCGCAGGTGAGCAGGTGTGCACCGCCGTGCACGACTTCGAAGGCGATCAGACCTATAGCGAAAAACCCGGCCACCGCTTCACCCTGAACGCCAGTTTTGCCGACTGCCAGCCAGAACACTACGACGCGCTGCTGATTCCTGGCGGCCGCGCGCCGGAGTATCTGCGTCTGAACGCCCAGGTGCTGGATTGGGTGCGCCATTTCATGGCGGCGAACAAGCCCGTGGCGGCGGTGTGCCATGGCGTGCAATTGCTGACCGCCGCTGGCGTGCTGGCTGGGCGCAGGGTGACAGCCTACCCGGCGTGCGCGCCGGAAGTCACCGCCGTCGGCGGCGAGTATGTCGAGGTGGCGGTGACCGAGGCGGTGAGCGATGGCAATTTGGTCACCGCGCCAGCGTGGCCGGCGCATCCGGCGTGGCTGGCCGCTTGGTTGACTGTGCTGGGAGAGTAAGCGGCACAAGACGGTTAGCCCCGCTCACAAAACCCTCCTGGCGTTGTTGCTTGACCTTGTGCCGCACGCCTGCTGTCTGCGGTCGTGCCCCTAACCAGGATTGCTGCGCTGGCTTGTGTGAGCGATGACGTTTAGCCGCCCTATTGCACGCCTTGCCCTGGCTATTTGGCCGGGGCAAGGCGTTTTCATGCCTTTGGTGTTGCCCATGGTTTTGACCCAGCGCAACATGATGGCGCGACAATCGGAGTAGCGTAAGTCTGACCATGGCTTGCCAAGGCGCTGCTGATGCTGTGCGCCCGGCTAACACAAGCTGCCGTTTGACTCGCGCTGTCGGTGGCTGCCTGCCAGGCGCGCAGGGCTGGGCTTGGTGAGCTGGGCGCATGAGTGTGTTTGAATAAGCCGTAACAAAACATACGTTTGCCCACGTGCATTCATGCCGCTGGCTGAACGTCGTTGATGGATGTCAATATTCAGCTGTAAACCCCTGGCAAGCAGGTATATAATTGCTCTTTTGTAATATTGTCGTGCTCAAGCGGCGCCATCCGGCCCAGCGGCAAGACGCCATCCCCAGTGGATGCCCTTTCCAGATAGCAAGACCGCGCCAGCAGCAGCCCTGCCCGAGTGCGGCGACCAGGAGGCATGTGTGAAAGTCAATCT
>ERZ650302.449-NODE-449-length-22563-cov-82.668207_pt1 | contig 22563 bp, 16 predicted proteins | sample MGYA00376238_ERZ650302 | MGnify/ENA primary metagenome ERZ650302 (study PRJEB26733, sample SAMN07839298) | wastewater metagenome | biome: urban; feature: wastewater treatment plant; material: waste water | place: USA: North Carolina | collected 2016-04-28 ... | reverse complement strand
CAAAACCTTTTTCTGAGTTGAACCATTTTACTGTTCCAATATTTTGATCTGCCATGGCATTTCCTTTTAATTTATTTTTCTACTTTAATTAAAAAGTAATCTATAAAGTTAAAGTGGAGTTTTAATTTGTATTAAGTAAGTTAGTATCAATTTCTTGTAGTTATCAATAAAAGCAAACAAAAGATGTAGTCAAAAACCCTAAATCATCTTCAAGACGAGTATTCTAACTGAATAAAAATATAAAAGCAAGCTATTTTACAATATTTTTAAATTTATTTATATTATACGATTAAATAAATATTTACAAAACTTTCATACATAGAATTTAACTATTTTTTAGTGTAAATTCTATGAAATTGAATAATTTTCTCTAAATTTTTATATCTTTATTTCTACTAGTTTTCTTCATATAATCATAAAGTTACATACTTCTAAAAATCCCAAGTGAAAGAAAACAAGTATGAAGAAATAACTTTTTAGAATTAATCTCTTCTTCTAGGTCTTGAGCTTCTTGCTGGTTTGTCAGATGAATCTTTATTTGAATTAGATGAGCTACTTCTACTTCTTGATGTTGATGGTCTTCTTTGTCCACCTCTATCATCTCTTGAACCAGAATCTCTTCTTTGTCCACCACCACTTCTTCCTCTTCCTCTTGAAGGTCCTCTTCTATCATCACCTCTATCACTATTTCTTAACATATTTTCGATTAGTCTGCTTATATCACTTTCGCTTTTTCCTATGTGATTATTTCCTTTTACATAAGTTTTAGAAGCAATAATTGAAGCTAGTTTAAATGCAATTGTTGAAATATCAAACTCTTCTTTTAACTCCTCAACAATAGTTATTGCATAATCTTTTATCTCTTGATCTAAGATAGATTGTTTAAGTTCATCTATTTTTTTCTGTTTAACAGTTGAAATATTTGGAACAACTTTTGATTCTAATTTTGCACCAATTGTTTTTTCAATTCTTTGAAGAGTTCTAAACTCATGAGGTGTTACAATTGAAATAGCCATTCCATCTTTTCCTGCTCTTCCAGTTCTTCCAATTCTGTGAACATATGATTCACCATCAAATGGTAGATGATAATTAAATACGTGAGTTACATCATTTACATCAAGTCCTCTTGCTGCAACATCTGTTGCAATTAGTATTTCAAGTTTTGATGTTTTAAATGCTTTTATAGCTTCTTCTCTTTGTTTTTGTTCCATATCACCATGTAATGATTTAGCCATAAAACCTTGAGATAATAAAAATGTAGATAATCTATCAACATCTTTTTTTGTTCTACAAAATATAATAGATTTTTTTGGATTTTTATAATCAAAAAGTCTAATTAATGCATCATCTCTCTCTTTTTCATCTACTACATAGAAAGTTTGAGTAATATTTTTATTTGTAACATCAGATTTTGTAATTGTTACAAATTCTGGCTCTTTTAAAATTGTTTTTGCTAGATTTTTAATAGCTGTAGGCATTGTTGCTGAGAAAAGTAGAGTTTGTCTATCTTCTGGAAGATATGTGAAAATATCTTTAATATCATCTAAGAATCCCATATCAAGCATTTCATCAGCTTCATCTAGGATTACAAATTTTGGTTTAATTTTTATATGTTCATTTTTTAATAAATCTAAAAATCTTCCAGGAGTTGCTACTATAACGCTTGCTGTTTCTATTAATTTTAGTTGTCTTGAGTAAGATTGTCCACCATAAACAGTTGCTGTGTTAATTCCTAGAAATTTTCCAAATTTGAATAATTCATCGCTTACTTGCATTGCTAATTCTCTTGTAGGAACTATTACAACTGCTTCTGCATTTTTTCCTGTTAATTGATTTAAAACTGGTAAACCAAATGCTGCTGTTTTACCAGTACCTGTATGTGCTTGACCAACTATATCTTTTCCTAAAAGTATATGTGGAATTGCATCTATTTGTATTGGACTTGGTTCTTTAAAACCAGCTTCATCGATTGCTTTTTGTAAATTTTCTTTAAATTTAAAGTCTTGAAAAGTCACTTTTTATCCTTAAGTATATATAGTGAATATACACTCTTATATTAAAAAACCTTCCTATAATGGATAATCAAATATAAAAAATATGTAAGTTTTTAGTATAAAATTACTAAATCTTAAAAAAAGATAGGCATATAAATGTGTATAAATCTGCGGAGTTTATCTAAAATATTATTAGATTTAGCTTTAAGAAAGATTTCTCTTTCTTAAAAGACCAAATATTTAGATACTATCAAGACCTTTGTAGTTTTCAAGATATTTTGTATCGTAATTATTGCTTATGAAATCTTTGTTTTCCATCATTTTTTTATGAAATGGAATATTAGTTTTAATTCCTTCAACCTCAAATTCACTTAAAGCTCTTTTCATTATATTAATAGCTTTTTCTCTATCTCTTCCCCAAACTATTAGTTTTCCAATCATTGAGTCATAATGTGGTGGAACTATATAGTTTGTATAGATATGTGAATCTACTCTTACATTTCTTCCTCCTGGAACCATCCATTGAGTTATTTTTCCAGGACATGGTAAAAATGTATTTGGATCTTCAGCTGTAATTCTACACTCTATTGCATGACCTCTAAATTTGATTGTATCTTGAGAAGGAAGTTTCTCACCTTCGGCAACTTTAATCATCCACTCAATAATATCAAGACCTGAAACCATTTCAGAAACTGGATGCTCAACTTGAAGTCTTGTATTCATCTCCATAAAATATATATTTTGTTGATCATCTGCTAAAAATTCAAAAGTTCCAGCACCTTCATATTTCAAATATTTAGTTGCTTTAACTGCAACATCCAGAAGTTTTTGTCTTGTCTCTTCATTTAGTAAAATTGCAGGTGACTCTTCTATTACTTTTTGGTGTCTTCTTTGAAGTGAACAATCTCGCTCCCCTATATGAATCGCATTTCCATGAGAATCACCTATAACTTGAACTTCTATATGTCTAGGATTGTTTATAAATCTCTCAAGATACATTGTTCCATCACCAAAAGCTGCTAGTGCTTCACTTGAAGCTGCAAGATATTGAGCATCAAAGTCTTTCTCCTCTTTGATTAACCTCATACCACGTCCTCCACCACCAGCAGATGCTTTTGCCATAATTGGGTAACCAATCTCACGTGCAATTTTTTTACCTTCATCAAGAGTTCGTACAGCACCTTTACTTCCTGGAACAACAGGAACTCCAGCTTTTACCATCTCTTCTTTAGCTTTTGATTTATCAGCCATTTTCTCCATTACTTCAGATGAAGGACCAATAAATTTAATATTGTGAAGTTTACAAATCTCTACAAAATCTTGATTTTCAGATAAAAATCCATAACCAGGGAAAATTGCATCACAACCTGTCATTTCAGCAGCTGTTATTAAAGCTGGAATATTTAGATAAGATTCACTTGATTTTGCACCACCAATACAAACAGCTTCATCAGCATGTTTTAAATATGAAGCATTTTTATCACCAGCACTATAAACAGCAACAGATTTTTTCCCCATCTCTTTTATAGTTCTAATAGCTCTTTGAACTATCTCACCTCTATTTGCTATTAAAATCTTTTTTATTTCTGCCATATGTTACTCTTAAACTTTTTCAACTATAAATATTGGCATATCATATTCAACAGGAGCTCCATTTTGAACTAAAATATCAATAATTTTACAATCAAACTCAGCTTCAACCTCATTCATAATTTTCATAGCCTCTAAAATACAAAGAGTTTGTCCTTTTCTAACAATATCACCAATTCCACAAAAAGATGGAGAATCAGGAGATGGAGAAGAGTAATAAGTTCCTACCATTGGAGCATTTATTGTTATACCATTTGCTCCATTCTCTTTTGGTGCTTCATTTGAAACAGCAGGAGTAGATAAAACAGATGAAGATGTAGAAGCATTTTGAGTAACAGGAGCAACAGCTTGAACCATAGGTGTCGTAGAAACTGTAGTAACTCCACCTTCAAAACCTCTTTGCATAGAGATTTCAAACTCTCCTTCTTTAACTCTTAGTTTATTAAGTTCACTTTTATCGAAAACTCTAATTAACTCTTTTATATCTTTAAAATCCATATTTAGCCTTTTTTTTATAAAAATTTCTATGATAATATCAAAAAGTTTCTAATTTTTATATTTTTGGATATAAAAATAAGCTTTATTTAAGATTGTAAATTAAATTTTGTTATAATCGAAAAAAAATTTAGGCAAAAAATTATGATTAGTGATAAAAACTTTTTAAATATAGCAAAAGAGTTATCTTTTGCTTCTAAATGTGTATCAAAGCAAGTAGGTGCTGTAATAGTAAAAGATGGAAGAATTCTATCAACTGGATACAATGGAACACCTGCTGGTTATCAAAATTGTAGTGATTTTTGGGATGGAAAATATACAAAAGATCACCACGATTGGTCAAAAACTTATGAAATTCATGCAGAGATGAATGCAATTATTTGGGCTGCAAGAAAAGGTATTAGTATAGAAGGAGCTACAATTTATGTTACTTTGGAGCCTTGTAGTGAATGTTCAAAAAATTTAATTGCTAGTGGAATAAAAAGAATAGTTTATGAAAAAGCTTATGAACATACAAACTCTGAAATTATCTCAAAATTTTTAGAAGATAATGGAGTAAAAATAGAACAAATTCCTGCTATTTCTTAATAAAAAGGATTTTTTCTTCATAAAAAAATAAAATATCATAAGTTTTTCATATTTTATGTATAAAATTACTTTAATAACAAGAAGGAGAAAATATGAAAATTGGTCTTTTTATACCATGTTTTATGAATGAACTTTATCCCGATATTTGTAAAGCTACATATAAACTACTAAAAAATCAAGGTTTAAATATTGATTACCCATTAAATCAAACTTGCTGTGGACAACCTATGGCAAACTCTGGTTGTGCAAAAGATGTAAAAGTTCTAGCAATAAATTTTGTTAATAATTTCAAAGATTATGATTATATTGTTGCACCTAGTGGTTCATGTGTTACTATGGTAAAAGAACACTATGCAGAATTTTTTAATGATGACAAAGATTACAATAAAGTAAAAGCTTCTATTTATGAAGTATGTGAATTTTTACACGATATTATAAAAATTGAAAATATAAAATTTGACCACTCTTTCCCTTACAAAGTTGGAGTACATAATTCATGTCATGGACATAGAGTTTTAAAACTTGCAACTGCTAGTGAGTTAAATATTCCATATGATTCAAAATTAAAAAATCTTTTGAATAAAGTAAATAACATTGAATTAGTAACTTTAAAAAGAGAAGATGAGTGCTGTGGATTTGGTGGGACATTTAGTGTTGCAGAAGAAGCAATTTCAGTTGCAATGGGAAAAGATAGAATAAAAGACCATTTAGATTCTAATGCACAAATAATAACAGGTGCTGATATGTCATGTCTTATGCATATGGATGGAATCATAAATAGAGATAAAAATCCAATAAAAGTTATGCATATAGTTGAAATTCTAGCAGGAGTTAGACCATGAGCACAAATCACAACCACTCAGATAATGCAACAAAATTTGTAGCAAATGACGAAAGAATGCATTGGCATGACCAAGCATTATGGTTTGTAAGAGAAAAAAGAGATAGAGCTAGTAAATCTATTCCTGAATGGGAAAATTTACGAGAGTATGCAAATCAAATCAAAACTCATACGATGGCAAACTTAGATAAATATCTATTAGAATTTGAAAAAAATGCAACAGAAAAAGGAATAACAGTTCACTTTGCTTGTGATGCAAAAGAGCACAATGAAATAGTACATAAAATTTTAAGTGAAAATAACGTAAAAAAACTTGTTAAATCAAAATCAATGTTAACAGAAGAGTGTCACTTGAATCCTTATTTAGAAAGTAGGGGAATTGAAGTTATTGATACAGACTTAGGTGAAAGAATAGTTCAACTAAGACACGAACCGCCTTCTCATATAGTTCTTCCAGCAATTCACTTAAAAAAATCTGATGTTTCAGATACTTTCCATGAAAAATTGGGAACTGAAAAAGGAAATTATGACCCAACATATCTTACACGTGCTGCAAGGGCTGCACTTAGAGAAGACTTTTTAACAGCAGATGCAGGATTAACAGGAGTTAATTTTGCAATTGCACAAACAGGTGGGGTTGTAGTTTGTACAAATGAAGGAAATGCAGATATGGGAGCTAGTGTTCCTAAACTTCATATTGCTTCAATGGGAATTGAAAAAATTATTCCTAGACTTGAAGATTTAAGTGTATTTACAAGATTGTTAGCACGTAGTGCAACTGGTCAACCAATTACTTCATATACTTCACATTTTCATGGAAGTGTTGAAGGTGGAAAGATGCATGTTATTATCGTTGATAATAAAAGAAGTCAATTTTTGAGTTCTCAAAAAAATAAAAAAGCATTAAATTGTATTAGATGTGGTGCTTGTATGAATACTTGTCCAGTTTATAGAAGAAGTGGTGGTCACTCTTATGAGTATGTAATACCAGGACCAATTGGTTCTATTTTAGGAAGTGCTAGGCATCCAGAAGCTCACAATAGTTTACCATTTGCCTGTACATTATGCGGGTCTTGTACAAATGTTTGTCCAGTTAAAATAGATTTAGATTCACAACTTTATAGTTTAAGACAAGATTTAGGAGAAGCTGATTTAATTGATAGCAAAAAGAAAATGGCTATGAAAGTAACCACTTGGCTTATGAGTAAACCTATATTATTTGATTTTCTTGGAAAAACTGCAAGATTTATTGTTCCAAAACTTCCAAATTTTATAGTTTATAATAAAGCAAATGCGTGGGGAAAACAAAGAGACTTACCAAAATTCCCTAAAAAAAGTTTCAAAGAGATGTTTAAAGATGGAGATTTAGATGACTAGTAAAGAAAAAATTTTAAATTCTATTAGAGAAAATAATATTGTAAAAGATGTAAAACTTCCTTCTTATGAAAATTTTGGAATAAAATTTGATAATAAATTTGAAACATTTTCTACAATGCTTGAGAGTGTTGGTGGTAAAGCTTTAGTTATTGAAAAAGAAGATTTAGATAAAACAATAAAAGAGTTATATCCAGATGAAAAAATTATTGCTTCAAATGTAGATTTTTGTAGTTTAGGAAATTTTGATTCAAATTCACAAGATGATACTCATAATCTAAAAGATATTGATTTAGCTATTGTAAAAGGTAACTTTGCAGTTGCAGAAAATGGTGCAATTTGGATGAAAGATGAATCAAATAGACATAGGTCTTTATATTTTATTGCACAAAATATTGTTATTGTAATAAATGAAAATGAGATAGTAAACAATATGCATGAAGCTTATGAAAAACTTAGTTTTGAAAAAGCTGGTTTTGGTGTATTTATCTCTGGACCTTCAAAAACTGCTGATATTGAACAATCGCTTGTTATTGGAGCACACGGTCCAAAATCAGGATATGTAATTTTTATCAAATCTTGATATAATTGCTAAATAGGAGAAATAATGAAGTATTTTTTACTATTTAGCATACTTTTTTTTAATATATTATATGCAAGTCAAAATAAAGAAGTATTATTAATTCATTCATATCATAAAGGATATGCATGGACAGATGATATATCAAAAGCAATTGACAAAAACTTTTCAGAACATAAAGATATTGAGCTTACAACTGTATATATGGATACCAAAAGAATAGATGACTCATCTTACTTAGAGGATCTATTAAAATTATATAAACAACAATTTTCAAATCGTAAATTTGATTTAGTAATACTAAGCGATAATAATGCTTTTGATTTTGTATCTAAATATTATGACTATTTATTCAAAGATGCTCCTATTCTATTTTGTGGAATAAATAACTATAATAAAACGATATTAGATAAATTACCTCTTAAAGAAGTTTCAGGAGTTGCAGAAGAGGTAGATATAGAAAAGAACTTTGAACTAATTTCAAAATTACATCCAAATTTAAAAAATCTTTTAATTATAAATGATAAATCTATAACTGGTTTAGCTGTAAAAAAAGATTTAAATCCAATAATTGAAAAATATTCAAAAAAATTCAACATAGAATATACAGATAACCTAGAAATAAGTGATTTAAAAGATAAAGTTTCTGAGTTGGAAAAAGGTGATAGTGCAATTTTATTTGTACTTTTATTTAAAGATACTACTGGAAAATATTTTACATATAAACAAAGTTTTGAAGAGGTAAGAAAAGTAAGCCAAGTTCCTATTTATGGTCTTTGGGATTTTTACTTAAATAGTGGAATGGTTGGAGGATTATTAACTTCTGCAATTGCTCAAGGAGATACTGTATCAAAAATGGCACTAGATGTGCTTAATGGAAAAGATATAAAAGATATTCCAGTAGTTGAAAAATCACCAAATCTTTATATATTCAATTATGATGAATTAAAAAGATTTAATCTTAATGTCTCAAAATATATTGATAATCCTATAATTATCAATGAACCTAGTTCAATATATAAAGAGCATAAAAACTTTTTTATTATTACAATTCTTACAATTTCACTATTAACTATAATCGTTGTAGTTTTAAAAGCAAATATACAAAGAAGAGAAAAACTTGAACGTGAACTTTCAAATAGAATAGAGTTTGATAAAGTGCTTTTGGATACCATTCCTAATGCCATTTATTATAAAAATGTTGATGGTCATTTTTTAGGTTGTAATACAGCTTTTGCATCTTTAGTAAGTTCTACAAAAGAAGAGATTATAGGAAAAACCGCTTTTGACTTTTTCCCAACAGAAATTGCGACAAAAAATACACAAATTGATAAAGAAGTATTAAAAACTTTTACTACAATTAGTTTTGAATTTACTTTTTATACTTTATCAAATGAGATGAAACATATCATTTTAAATAAAGCAGCATATAAAAACATAGATGGAACTATTGGTGGAATTGTTTGTATTATGGACGATATGACAGAAAGAACCCAACAAAGACAATTTTTAATCCAACAAAGTAAATTGGCTGAGATGGGAGATATGATTGCAGCGATTGCGCATCAATGGAATGAGCCTTTAGTTGAATTATCTGCACTTGTTCAAGATATTGAAACATCTTATTTGCTAAATGAATTAAAAGATAATGATGTAAAAAATTTTGTTAATGATTCTATGATTCAAATAAAATATATGTCTAAAACTTTAAGTGATTTTAGAAATTTCCTAAAACCTTCAACAAAAAAAGTCCTTTTTTCAATTTCAAAAGCCTTAAATGAAATAAATGAAATTATAGGAAAACAAGTTTTTTATTCAAATATAAATATGAATTTTAACTATAAAAATAAAAATGAAGAACTTCTCATTTACGGATATGAAAATGAATTTAAGCAAGTTTTACTAAACATTATAAATAATGCAAAAAATAAAATTGTTGAAAAAAATCTTCCTTTAAATAAAAAAGGAGAGATAAACATAAACATTCAAAGATGTGAAAATTGTAATATGATAGAAATTATTGATGATGCTGGAGCAATTGATGAAAAAATCATAAATTCAATTTTCGAACCTTATTTTACAACAAAAGAAAATGGAATGGGTTTAGGTCTTTATATGGCAAAAATAATTATTGAAGATAAAATGAAAGGCACTATTAGTGTTCGAAATGATAAAAATTGTGTTATTTTCACAATAAAACTTCCGTTTAAAAAGGCTTAAAATGAAAATCTTACTTTTAGAAGACAACCAAAAGTTAAATGAAACTATCACTAAAAGATTAAAAATGAAAAACTATACTGTGATATCTTTTACAGATGGAGCAGAAGCTTATGCAAAAATAACAGAAGGTTTTTCATGTTTTATATTAGATATCAATGTTCCAAATGTTGATGGAATAAATATTTTAAAAAAAATTAGAGAGTTTTATGAAATTGTTCCAGTTATTATAATAAGTGCAAGTGTTGAACTAGATATTATAAAACAATCTTACGATTTTGGCTGTAATGATTATTTGAAAAAGCCTTTTTTCATAGATGAATTAGAGATAAAAATAGAAAAACTCTGTCAAATAAAAAATGATAAAATCTATTTTGATGAAAACTCATATTTTGACTTTATATCTGCAACAATAACTATAAATGACCAAGAAATTAGATTAACAAAAAAAGAGAAACTTCTTATGAATCTATTTCTTAGTAAAAGAAATCAAGTTATCACTTACGAAACAATAGAGAACTATGTTTGGGAAGGAAACTTTGTAACATTGGAATCTATAAGAAGTTTAATAAGAAGGCTAAGAAAAATCTTAGACAAAGAGTTTATTCAAACAGTTACTGACACAGGCTATATTTTTAAAAATATTTAGTTTTTCTTCTATTTTAAGCTATTAAAAATCATATAAATCTCATATCATTTTATTAATATCCTTATAATTATTTTAACTAAGGAGGTTTATATGCAAACTTGGCAACAAGTATATGCACCAATTGGAGGAAGTTTAGGTTTATCTGCACTTGTAGCACTAATTCCTATCGTTTTTTTCTTTTTGGCGCTTGCAGTATTTAGAATGAAAGGTCACTATGCAGCAATCATCACATTAGCATTATCGATGATTGTAGCAGTTTTTGGATTTGAAATGCCAGTTAATATGGTATTTGCATCTGCTGAATATGGTTTCTTATTTGGTTTATGGCCAATTGCTTGGATTATCGTAGCATCAGTATTTTTATACAAATTAACGGTAAAAAGTGGTCAATTTGAGATTATTAGAAATTCTATTATTAAAATAACAGAAGATCAAAGGATTCAAGTTATTTTAATTGGTTTTTCATTTGGTGCATTTTTAGAAGGTGCTGCTGGATTTGGAGCACCTGTTGCTATTACAGCTGCAATTTTAGTAGGACTTGGATTTAAACCACTATATGCAGCAGGATTATGTCTTATTGCAAATACAGCGCCTGTTGCCTTTGGAGCTTTAGGAGTTCCAATTATTGTTGCAGGGCAAGTTACAGGAATTGATGCATTTACAATTGGAGCAATGGCAGGAAGACAGTTACCACTATTATCTTTAATTATTCCTTTTTGGTTAGTTGCAATGATGGATGGATGGAAAGGTATAAAAGAAGTTTGGCCAGCGGCTTTAGTTGCAGGAGCAAGTTTTGCTATTTCTCAATATCTTACTTCAAATTTTATAGGTCCTGAATTACCAGATGTTACTTCTGCTATAGTTTCTATCGTTGCAACAACAGTATTTTTAAAATACTGGAAACCAAAAAATGTTATGAAAACAGTAGAATTAGATGAGGTTGTTTCATCATCACATACAAGTGCTCAAGTATTAAAAGCATGGTCTCCATTCATTATTCTTTCTGTAATGGTTACAATTTGGACAACAGGTTGGTTTAAAGCTTTTTTTGCAAAAGGTCAAGTTTTAGCAAGTACTATTTTCAAATTTGAATTCTCTGCTATTCATAATATGATTTTTAAAATGCCTCCAATTACTAGTGCACCAAAGTCTTTTGATGTTGTATATACATTCAATCCTATTTCAGCAACAGGTACGGCTATTTTCTTAACAGCTATTATCACTTTATTTATTTTTAGATTAAATATATCAACAGCTACAAAAACAATGGGTGAAACACTATTTGAATTAAAATGGGCTATCGTATCAATTGGTATGGTTCTTGGTTTTGCATTTGTAATGAACTATTCAGGTATGTCTTCAACTATGGCATTAGTTTTAGCAAATACAGGTTTCCTATTCCCATTCTTCTCTCCGTTTCTTGGATGGCTTGGAGTATTCTTAACAGGTTCAGATACTTCATCAAATGCACTTTTCTGCGGATTACAACAACAAACTGCTCAACAATTAGGACTTAATGAAACATTAATGGTTGCAGCAAATACAACTGGTGGGGTTTGTGGAAAAATGATTTCTCCTCAATCAATTTCTATTGCTTGTGCATCAACAGGAATTGTTGGAAAAGAGTCTGATTTATTTAGATTTACAGTTAAACATAGTTTAATTCTTGTAGTAATTATGGGACTTATAACTATGACTCAAGCTTACGTTTTAACATGGATGATTCCATAACTATATATTAATTTTATTTAGGTATTTTTCCTAAATAAAATTATTCTTTTATAAATATCATATTATTATCATTTCGTAAAGTTAAAATTTATATTTTATGAATCCTAGGAGAACTAATATGTTAGAAAGTCGTTACCAAAATTTTTTTGATGAAATTTCATTAAAAATCTCAAAAGATAAAATCTTCACAGATAAACTTCACACTTTAGCTTATGGAACTGATGCTTCATTTTATAGATTAATTCCAAAGATTGTAATCAAAACTGATAATTCTAAAGAGGTTCAAGATATTATTGAACTTGCAAACTCTATGAATTTAAGTATAACTTTTAGAGCAGGTGGAACTTCACTTTCAGGGCAAGCAATTAGTGATTCTATTTTAGTTATAACTTCAAGAAACTTCTCAAACTTTAAAATTGCAAGTGATGCTAGTTATATCTCACTAGAGCCAGCATTAACAGGTGCACAAGCAAATGGATTACTTGCACGTTATTCTAAAAAAATTGGTCCAGATCCAGCAAGTATAAATGCAGCTATGATTGGTGGAATTGCAGCAAATAATGCTTCTGGAATGTGCTGTGGAATTTCACAAAATTCATACAAAACTGTAAAATCAATGAAACTAATTTTTTCAGATGGAACTAAACTTGATACAGCAGATGAAAATAGTAAAAATGAGTTTAGAAAAACTCACAAAGATTTTTTAGAAAATTTAAATAAGTTTTCACGTGAAACAAAATCAAATGAAGAGTTAAGAGCAAAAATAGAGAAAAAATTTAAAATAAAAAATACATGTGGTTACTCAATAAATGCCTTAATTGATTTTGAAGATGAGTTTGAAATACTTCAACACTTAATTATTGGAAGTGAAGGAACTTTAGCATTTATCGAAGAGATAACTTATTATACAGTTGAAGATTTAAAAGACAAAGCAAGTGCCTTGATTTATTTTAAAGATATGAATGAAGCCTGTCATGCAGTTACAAAATTAAAATTAGCACGTGATTCTAAAGAAATTATTGTTGATGCAGTTGAACTTATGGATAGAGCAGCTTTAAGAAGTATTGAAAATGACCCTGTTATGCCAGAATTTATCAAAGATTTTGATGAAGATGTAACTGCACTTTTAATTGAAACACGAGCTTTAAGTGATGAAAAATTAAATATCCAAATAGAGCAAATTGAAGATTTACTAAAAGAGTTTGAAGTAAAAAGAAAGATTTATTTCACAAAAGATGAACAAGAATATAATCTTTATTGGAAAATTAGAAAAGGATTATTTCCAGCTGTTGGAGCAGTAAGAGTTACAGGAACAACAGTTATTATAGAAGATGTTGCTTATCCTATTGAAGTTTTAGCTGAAGCTACACTTGAACTTCAAGGCTTATTCCAAAAATATGGTTATAGTGAAGCTTTAATCTTTGGACATGCACTTGAAGGAAACTTCCACTTTGTATTTACACAAGATTTCTCTGATGTAAAAGAGGTAAAAAGATATGATGATTTAATGAATGAAGTTGTTAATTCTGTTGCAGTTAAATACCAAGGAAGTTTAAAAGCTGAACATGGAACTGGACGAAATATGGCTGCATTTATTGAAGTAGAGTGGGGTAAAGAAGCTTATAATATAATGAAAAAAATCAAATCATTGTTTGATCCAAAAGGTTTATTAAACCCTGGAGTTATAATAAATGATGATAAAGAAGCTCACTTAAAAAATCTAAAAACACTTCCAGCAACAAATGAAATAGTTGATAAATGTATTGAGTGTGGTTTTTGTGAACCAACATGTCCTTCAAATGAATTGACTTTAACTCCAAGACAAAGAATTGTAATAAATAGAGAAATCTCAAGACTAGAATCTATTGGAAATTATAAAGAAGCAAAAGAGTACAAAGAGTTATATCAATATGATGGAATAGAAACTTGTGCAACATGTAGTTTATGTTCAACTGCCTGTCCTGTAAAAATAGATACTGGGAGTTTAACAAAACATTTAAGAGCAGAGCAATTAACTTCTAAAGAAAAATCTATTGCAAATTTTGTAGCAAACAACTTTGGTATTACATTAAAAGGTATCAGATTTGGTCTTCATAGTGCTAATTTTATACACAGAACTTTAGGAACTTCTAATATGGAAGCTTTTACTAAAACTATGAGAGATTTAAGTAAAAATAAATTAGCAAAATGGTCAGTTTATATGCCAAAAGGAACAAATATAAACTTAAATTTTGAACAACAAGTAAAAGATAAAAAAGTTGTATATTTCCCTTCATGTATTAGTAGAACAATGGGATTAAATGATATGTCAAAAGAGGAAAAAGAACTCTTTGAAGTAACAATTGAAGTTTTACAAAAAGCTGGTTACCAAATCATCTTCCCTCAGAATTTATCAAATCTTTGTTGTGGAATGCCATTTTCTTCAAAAGGATTTAATGATGCAGCGCATACAAAATCAAGGCAACTTGAAGAGGCACTTTTAAATGCAAGTGAATTTGGAGAATATCCAATTTTATGTGATACAAGTCCATGTACTAAAAAAATGATGGAAAGTTTTTCTCATAAATTATCAATTTATGAACCAATAGAGTTTGCATTAGAGTTTTTAACAAAAGATTTAGAATTTACTCCAATTGATGAACCAATAACAATTCATACAACTTGTAGCTCAAGAAAAATGGGACTTGAAGACAAATTCAAAAAATTAGCAAATTTATGTTCAACAAATGTAATAGTTCCTGCTGATGTAAAATGTTGTGGATTTGCAGGCGATAGAGGATTTAATTTCCCAGAATTAAATGATTCAGCGCTTAGATATTTAAAAGAGCAAACAAATGGTGCTAAAATGGCATTTTCTACAAGTAAAACTTGTGAAATAGGATTGAGTGAAAAATCTGGGCTTGATTATAACTCTATTTTTTATCTAATAAATAGAGTTACAAAAGAAAGGAGTTAAAAATCTTTATTCCTTTCAAACTTGATATTTACATTTTTTTTGGTAAAATATCTCTTTTATCAAAGAAAGGATTCTCAAAATGCACAAATTTCTACTAGCTTTAGTATTAGGCTCAAGCTTAACATACGCTTCAACAATAAACGGTATAGCAATAACTGTTAATGATGAACCAATCACACAGTATGATATTGAAAAAACAATGTCTGTAAATAAAATCTCAAAAAATGAGGCAGTTAGTTACTTAATTGATAAGGTTTTATATGATCAACTAGTTAAGAAAAATAATATCACTGCTGATATTTTTGAAACAAATGAGTATATTGAAAAACTTGCAAACTCAAATGGAATGGATGTATATGCATTTAAATCAATAGTTAAACAAGAGTATCCAAATTATGAAGTTTTTGAAAATGAGGCGAAAAATGCTGTTATTAGACAAAAACTTATTAGTAGTTTGGTTCGTGGGCAATTAGCAATTGCAAATGATGAAGATATGCAACTATATTATGAAAAAAATATAAATAAATATTTAACTTCAAAATATTTTGATGTTGTTCAATATAGCTCTACAAATAGAAATGCACTTGTTGATACAATTCAAAATCCATCAAAAGTGGCTTCAGGTGAAGTTACAAAAGTGCCATTAAAATTAGAGAGTAATAAAATTCATGCTCAGCTACAATATATTTTAAATGGTACAAAACCAAATACATTTACTCCAATATTTACAGCAGATAAGCAGTATGTAACTCTATTTTTAAAACAAGCAGAAGGAAAAGTTGCAATTCCTTTTGAAGTTGCAAAACCTAGAGTTTTTAATGATATTATGGAGCAAAGAGAACAGACATTTTTGAAAGATCATTTTGAAAAACAAAAAGTAAAAGCAGATATAAAAGTATTAAGATAAGGATTTAAAATATGTCAAGTATGTTTGAAGTAGTAATTGGTTTAGAAGTTCATGTACAGTTAAATACAAAGAGTAAACTATTTTGTTCTTGTGCAACAAGTTTTGGAGAAGAGGCAAATAGTAACACTTGTCCAACTTGTCTAGCACTTCCAGGAGGACTTCCTGTTTTAAATAAAGAGGCAGTTCATAAAGCTATTATGCTTGGGACTGCATTGAAATCACAAATAAATCAAGTATCAGTTTTTGATAGAAAAAACTATTTCTATCCAGATTTACCAACTGGTTATCAAATATCTCAATTAAGCACTCCTGTTGTTGGTCTTGGTGAACTAACTATTGATTTTCCAGATGGAAGTCAAAAAACTATTGGAGTTACAAGAGCTCATTTAGAAAATGATGCTGGAAAAAATATCCATAGTGGTAACCATTCACAAGTTGATTTAAATCGTGCTGGAACTCCACTTCTTGAAATTGTTTCAGAACCTGATATGAGAAGTGCTGAAGAAGCTATTTTATATCTTAAAAAACTTCACTCAATTGTAAGATATTTAGGAATTAGTGATGCAAATATGCAAGAGGGAAGTTTTAGATGTGATGTTAACGTATCTATAAGACCAAAAGGTGATACAAACTTTTACACTAGATGTGAAATTAAAAATATGAACTCATTTAGATTTATTGAAAAAGCAATTGCATATGAGGTAAATAGACATATTGAAGCTTGGGAAGATGGAGTTCACTCAACTGAAATTGTACAAGAGACTAGACTTTTTGATACAACTACTGGAGAGACAAGAAGTATGAGAGGTAAAGAAGATGCCGCTGATTATAGATATTTTCCAGATCCAGACCTTTTACCTTTAATTATTACAGATGAAATGCTAAAAGAGTATTCAAAAATTCCAGAACTTCCAGATGAGAAAAAAGCTAGATTTGTAAAAGAGTATGGACTTAAAGAGTATGATGCGTCTGTTATAACTTCATCTTTAGAGATGGCAAACTATTTTGATGAGATGATGAGTGAAGGAATTAGTGCTAAAAATGCTACAACTTGGCTAACTGTTGAGCTACAAGGAAGATTAAAAGAGGGTGTTACTATTGAAGAGTCACCAATAGATGCAAAAACACTAGCTACAATTGTAAAAAGAATTGAAGATAATACAATCTCTGGAAAAGCTGCAAAAGAGGTTTTAGATGATTTAATTGCAAACTCTTCAAAAGATGTAGATGCTACAATTCTTAAATTAGGACTTAAACAAGTTTCAGATGATGGAGCTTTATTTGCAATTATTGATGAAATTTTAGCTGCAAATGCTGATAAAGTAGCAGAATATAAAGCTGGAAAAGAGAAGATGTTTGCATTTTTTGTAGGACAAACTATGAAAGCAAGTAAAGGAAGTGCAAATCCTCAAAAAGTAAATGAGCTAATAAAAGAGAGATTAAGTAAATAATGAATAATGGCAAAATCGCAGTAATTGGTGCTGGAAAATGGGGACAAGCTCTTCATTTTGCACTAAATTCAAAACAAGAGTGTTTTATAACTTCAAGAACAAAAAGAGATATAAAAAATTTTGTACCTTTAGATTTTGCCCTATCTTGTGAATATTTAATTATTGCAATTCCCGCTCAAGAGATAAAAACTTGGCTAAAAGAGAATTTTGTTTTTAAAGGTCAAAAAATTCTTGTTGCTTCAAAAGGGATTGAAGCAAATAGTGGAGAGTTTTTAAACGAGATTTATTCATCATTTGTACCAGATGAAAATATTGGATTTATCTCTGGACCATCTTTTGCTGCTGAGGTTATAAAAGGTTTGCCTTGTGCTTTGGTGATTAATTCAAAATCAAAAAAAATATATGAAGAGTTTAGTAAATTTTTCCCAAATTTTATAAAAACATATTATAGTTCAGATGTTATTGGAGCTGAGATAGCAGGAGCTTATAAAAATGTTTTAGCAATTGCAAGTGGAATTTGTGAAGGATTAAATCTCGGAAAAAATGCACAAGCTTCTCTTATTTCAAGAGGTTTAGTAGAGATGCAAAGATTTGGAAAACATTTTGGAGCAAAAAAGATGACTTTTTTGGGTCTAAGTGGTGCAGGTGATCTATTTTTGACTGCAAATTCTACAATGAGTAGAAACTTTAGAGTTGGTTTAGGACTAGCAAAAAATAAGAGTTTAAAAGATATTTTAGATGAGTTAGGTGAAGTTGCAGAAGGTGTAAAAACTGCAAGTGCAATAGATAAACTCTCAAAAGAGCATAAAATTTATACACCAATAGCTCAAGAGGTAAAATTAATACTTGATGGAAAAAATCCAAAAGATAGTTTAAAAGATTTACTCAAAAATTAAGGATTAAAATGAAAGCTTTTGTAGTTGAAAAAAATCATAATGATGAAATTATTTCTGGTGTAAAAGATGTGCTTAAACCAATTTGTGGTGAAAATGAAGTTATTATTAAGGCTACATATTCATCTTTAAATTACAAAGATGCTCTTAGTTCAGTTGGAAATCCTGGAGTTACTAGAGTTTTTCCACATATTACTGGCGTTGATGTTGCAGGAGAGATTGTTGAGACAAAATCTAATATCTTTAAAGTAGGGCAAAAAGTTATTGTTACTGGATATGATTTAGGTATGAATACAAATGGTGGGCATAGTCAATATGTTAAAGTTCCTGCTTCTTGGGTGGTAGCAATTCCTAGCTCTTTAAGCGATAAAGAGGCTATGATTTATGGAACAGCAGGACTTACGGCAGCATTGAGTATAAATGAACTTATAAGTAATAATATAACACAAGAAAGTGGTGATATTTTAGTTACTGGTGCAACAGGTGGAGTTGGCTCTTTGGCAGTTGCAATTTTGAATAAATTAGGTTTTAATGTAGTAGCTCTTTCTGGAAAGGAAGATAAAATTAGCTATTTGAAAGAAATTGGTGCGAGTGAAGTGGTTTTAAGAGAAGAGTTTTTAAAAGATAGCTCAAAAGCTCTTTTAAAACCAAGATTTGCAGGAGTAATTGATACAACAGGTGGAGATATTTTATCAACAGCTTTAAAACAGACAAATTATGATGGAGTTGTTACTTGTTGTGGACTTACAGCTTCAAGTAGTTTAAATACAAATATTTTTCCATTTATTCTAAGAGGTGTAAGATTAATTGGGATTGATAGTGTTGAGTGTATTTTAGATAAAAAACAAGATGCTTGGGAAAAATTAGCAAGTAAATATAACGTTAAAAACCTAAATGAAATTACAAATGAAATAAGCTTGGATGGTATAAAAGATGCTTATGAAAAACTTCTAAATGGTACTGCTGTTGGAAGATATTTAGTAAAAATAGATAATTAAAAATGGGATTTAAATCCCATTTCTAATTTTTAAAACACCCACCCCGCTTGAACTAAAAACTTACTATTTTTATGATTTGTATATTCACTACTTATTGGTTTTGAGTTTAAATTCCAAGCTATTTGTGTTCTTAAAAAGAAATCATCAAATGATGAGTAGTATCCCAAACCAATATCTTGTAGAGTTTTTCTTTGAAATGTTGTATCAAGATTTCTCTCTTGATATACATTTCCCATATCATAAAAGAGTCCAATTTTGTGATTATATGAAGCAATATTAGGAAGTTTTGAAAATAGTTCAAAGCTTGCTATATATCCATTTTCTGCACTTTGTTCACTATATGGATATAGTTTAACTGCATTTGGTCCACCTAAAGTTAAATCTTCACTACCATCTAGGTTTTTATTTCCCAATACTTTTTGAGCTGTTAGGTTTGTATTTAGTGAGAATATCTCATTAAAGTATATATCATTTGAGATATATGTATCTACTTTATTATAGTTTCCATTATTTGGATTGCTATTTTTTGAGCTTAAGTGTCCAGTTGTTAAATTTAAGTTTGCAAATACTCTAGCTGGTAAAGTTCCAATAGAGTAATTTTTATCATATTCCAAAGTAGTTACAAATGAGTTTATAGATTTATCTTCATATTTATCTCCACTCATAAAATCATTCATATCTTTATGATAGTATTTACCTTTTAAGTATAAATTCTCATTTGTAGATCTAATAAGTGGATAAGATAATCCAGCTTCATAGATACTTGAGTTACCTTTTGCATCTAAAGATTTATACTCTTCTACTAAATTATAGTTTGTTCTTGTATATGCAAAGTCTGATTTTAAACCATAAGAGTTTAAAGGTAATTCATAAGCTATTTTTCCATTTTTTAAATCAGCTCCATTTGAAACTAAACCAGATATAGAGATTTTATCACCTATATTAAAAGGGCTATTTATATTTATCAAACCTTGAACTCTATTGTAACCTGTGTATCTACTTCCATAGTTATCTGCTACTATATATCCATCTACTCTTTTTGTAGAAGTTGTATCTATATTTAAATTACTACTTCCTACTTCTTTACCAGCTTCAACTACAGAGTTAGATACTTTTACTCCATTTCTATCATTTATTAAAAGTAGTGCTCTTTCTATATCTTTAACATTTATAATACCATTTGATTTTGCATTATCTAAAATAGCTTGTAAAGAGTTATCATTTACAAGAGAGTTATTATTTAGTTTTATCTTTCCATATTTACCCTCAATTATTGAGATAAAAAGGAGATTATCATTTTTAACTAAATCTTGTTTACCCAAATATGCACGTGCAACAAAGTAGCCTTTATCTCTATAAACTTTTGTAACAAGAGCTAATACTTCTTGAATTTGATTAAAACTTAACTCTTTTCCTACATAAGCTTTTAAATTCTGTTTTAACTCTTCATTAGAAATAGCACTATTTCCAGCAAAAGTAAAATCTTTTATAAATACTGTTTTAGAGCTATCACTACTTTTTAAACTACCATTTTCTATACCTTCAATTTTTATATCATCTTTTTTTAAAGTAGGTATATCTCTTGGTGCTTGAATTTGTTTTTCTATATTTCCACTATTTATTATAGGTGTTGCTCCTAAAAGAGCAACACTACTTAGTATTGATAAACCAAATACTTTAATTATATTTCTCATCTTAATCCTTTAAATTTTAAAGTTCATCTAAACTATTTACTATATCATCAGGCATTTTTACACCACCATTTATAACTCTTGTTTCATCTACACCATTAAAAGATAGAGTTCTTATATTGCTATTTAAACTATTTGGCACACTTTGGTTTGAAGATGAGTTTGAGTTAGTACTAGGCTCTATACTAGCTATTACTCTTTGTACTTTTTCATCTACTTTTGGTTTTTGATTATTATCCGAAGGTGTTGGATTTGGTGTTGGATTTGGTGTTGGATTTACAGAAGCCACAATATTAGCAGTTGTTGTTTTTGAAGTATCAAGTAAATTATAGTTAGATGCTTTGAAACTATCTTTATCTGCTATTGCATATCCACTTGCTGTTACTGTTATACCATCTGCTACATCTTTACTACTAAATATTACTGATGTTGGATTATTTAATACTAAATTTTCCCCTGTAACAAGCCCAACTAAAGTTCCAATATTACTTAATGTTGCTGTTGTTGTTCCATCATATGTTTTATTGTTTGCAGTAATATTTGAGATTGTTAAATCTTTTTTATTTATTGTTAGTTTTCCATCTGTATTTCCACTAGATGAAATAGTTAAAAATTTATCAGTTGCACTAGTTCCATTTAAAGCAACTTTTATATTTGAGTAAGTTCCTGCATCTTTATATCCTGTTACATCACTTCCATCTTTTTGGAATTTATAATCTGTTGATGTTAGATTTAAGAAATTATATCCAGTTGGGATAGTAAAAGGATTTGAAGTATAAAAACTACTTAAAGTTTGAGTTGTTCCATCATAAGTAGTTGTTTTATCTGCTAGTGTGTATGTTAAAGCTAAAGGAGCTATTGCCCAAACATATTTATTATTTATACTATCCCATTTTATAACTGGTGTTAAAGAAGTAACACTACTATCAGCAACTATATCCCAAGAAGCATTTTTAAATGTTGTACCATAAGAGAACTCTTGTGTAGTTTTTCCTGTAACTCCAGGATGTGTAGAGTTATTTCCTACACCATTTCCTGTATATTTAGTTTTATCATAAAAAGAGTTTGAAATTGTTCCAGCAGCATCCCATCCAACCAAGCCTCCTACACGAGAAGTTCCACTTACAGTTCCAGTAGCATAAGAGTTTGTAATTGTTCCCGTATTGTTACTTCCAACCAATCCTCCTGTATAAGATTGTCCACTTACATTTCCAGTAGCATAAGAGTTTGAAATTGTTCCAGCAGCATCCCATCCAACCAAACCTCCTACATTATTACCAGTTCCACTAACATTTCCTGAAGCATATGAGTTTGAAATTTTTCCACCATTATTATTTCCAACCAATCCTCCTGTAACAAATTGTCCACTTACATTTCCAGTAGCATAAGAGTTTGAAATTGTTCCCGTATGGTTATATCCAACCAATCCTCCTACATAATTTTTTCCAGTTACACTTCCAGTAGCATAAGAGTTTGTAATTGTTCCCGTATGGTTATATCCAACCAATTCTCCTACATTATTAGCAGTTCCACTAACATTTCCTGAAGCATATGAGTTTGAAATTGTTCCCGTATGGTTATATCCAACCAATCCTCCTACATAATTTT
>ERZ650302.446-NODE-446-length-22602-cov-6.457977_pt1 | contig 22602 bp, 16 predicted proteins | sample MGYA00376238_ERZ650302 | MGnify/ENA primary metagenome ERZ650302 (study PRJEB26733, sample SAMN07839298) | wastewater metagenome | biome: urban; feature: wastewater treatment plant; material: waste water | place: USA: North Carolina | collected 2016-04-28 ... | reverse complement strand
GAAATAAAGCAGCCGAAATTTGCGAAAAATACCTTTCTAAAGGTGACAAAATTTACATTGAAGGCCGTATCAAATCGCGTCAATGGCAAGCAGAAGATGGTGCTACAAAATATACCACTGAAATTCAGGTAACCGAATTCACATTCTTAAATACCAAAAAAGAGACTGATTTAAGTAAGTCTTCTTTGCCAACAGGTAGCGCACCTGACGATTTTAATGTTTAACTAAATTGATTTAATTTGGATCCTGATCCGGCCAGTTTTCTTTATTCTATAGACTTTGAATTCCTTTTTGGAATACTAGCAATTGTGGTATTGCTCGCTTGTTCTGCCTTTATTTCGGGCTCAGAAGTGGCACTTTTTTCTTTGTCTCAAAAGGATATTGACGATATTTCAAACAAAGATTACAACAGCGGAACACTTATTTCAAGATTATTAGAAAAACCTAAAAAATTGTTAGCAACCATTTTAGTGGCTAATAATTTTGTAAATATTGCCATCGTAATTATTTTCTCTTCTTTTAGCGGACGTTTGTTTAACGGAATCGAATCTTCTGTTCTTCGATTTGTTTTGGAGGTTGTAGTGGTTACGTTTTTTATCTTGCTCTTTGGAGAAGTTTTACCAAAAATTTACGCCAATCGAAACAATATGGAGTTTGCTAAAAAAGTTGCAATTCCTATTTCGATTATGAATAACATTTTATCTCCGATTAGTGTTCCAATGCGAAACGGGATTCTTTTTATTGAGAAGAAATTGAATGTTCAAAAAGGAAATTTTTCGGTTGACCAACTTTCGCAAGCGCTAGAATTAACATCGCAAAACGATACTACTGATGGCGAACAGAAGATTTTAGAAGGAATTGTAACTTTTGGAAACACCGAAGTGCGGCAAGTAATGAGTCCGAGAATTGATGTTTTTGCTTTGAACATTGAAGAAACTTTCTCGCAAGTAATGCCAAAAATCGTTGAAAAAGGCTATTCTCGAATTCCAGTTTATAAAGAAAATATCGATCAAATAGAAGGCATCTTATTTATTAAAGATTTGATTCCGCACATCGATAGTGAAGATTTTGATTGGACAAAATTATTACGCCAACCTTTCTTTGTTCCTGAAAATAAAAAGCTTGATGATTTATTGAAAGATTTTCAAGGCATGAAAAGTCACTTAGCGGTTGTGGTAGACGAATATGGTGGAACATCGGGAATTATTTCATTAGAAGATGTTTTGGAAGAAATTGTAGGTGATATTAGTGATGAATTTGACGATGAAGATTTGATTTATTCTCAAATTGATGATAAAAATTTCCTTTTTGAAGGTAAAATCAGCTTGAAAGATTTTTATCGAATTATTGAAGTAGATGAAAACGAATTTGAAAGTAAAAAAGGAGAAGCTGAGACTTTAGCGGGATTCTTACTTGAGATTTCTGGAAATTTTCCAAAGAAAAGACAGAAAATAACATTCCATAATCTTATTTTTACCATCGAAAATGTAGATAAGAGAAGAATAAAACAAATAAAAGTTACGTTATTGTAATTATGATACAAAATATAGTAAAATTAAGTTGTTTGGGATTGTTTTTAAGTTTGATTTCTTGTGGAGATGAAACCTTACCAAAACCAAAAGGACAATTAAGTTTAGAATATCCAAAAGCGAAATATTCTAAATTAGAATCGAATTGTTCCTTTACTTTTGATAAAAATAATTTAGCCTTGATAAAAGACAAATCATGCGCTTTTGAAATCAATTATCCAAAGATGAAAGCTACGATTTATCTGACACACAAATCAGTAAACAACGACATAGATAAATTATTACGCGATGCTCAAACACTTACTTACAATCACGTTGTAAAAGCAGATGACATTGTTGAACAACCTTTTGTTAACGACAAGAAAAAGGTTTACGGAATGTTCTACGAAGTAGGTGGAAACGCAGCAACAAATGCACAATTTTACGTTACCGATAGCACTAAAAACTTTATTGTAGGAAGCGTTTATTTTTACGCAAAACCTAATTTCGATTCCATTTTGCCTGCCGCACAATATCTAAAAGAAGATATGCGCAGGATAATGGAAACTTTGGAATGGAAACAATAAAAAAACGCCCTGATTATCTCAGGGCGTTTTTTTTATTACATTTTTTTCGATTCCGTTACTTTGTAAGAATCACCACCAGCAACGCCTTCAATGGTTTTAGTCAAAGATTCTAACGATTGTTTTTCTGCATCGAATTTTACAGTTGCAATTTTAGTGTCGAAATCCACAACTGCTTGTCCAACACCTTCTTGTTCTGCTAATTTATTTTCGATTGTTTTAGCACAACCCATAGCGCAAGTCATTCCGTCGATAGTAAAACTTGCAGTTTGCATTTTAGCTAAATCTGCTTCAGAAACAGTTTCTTTTTTAGTTTCTTCAACTGCAACTTCTTTGTTTTCTTGTTTGCAACTTGCTAATGAAAGTGTCATTAAAAGCGCTAAACCAATATTTTTTAAATTTTTCATATCTATAAATGTTAAATTAAAAGTCTCTAAATAAAGACTATGCAAAATTACAAAAATTCATAGTGCTATTTTCAAAATAAAGCCTGAATTTTGACGAACAATTTAGCGCTATGGAAAACAATTCGACAAAATGGTATTTATTAGGTTTTTTAGGTTGCGTTTGGGGAAGTTCCTTCATCTTAATGCAATTGGGTTTAAAAGGTGTGAATTCGGTGCAATTGGGAAGTTTGCGAATCCTTTTTGCAGCTATGTTTTTGATTGTTGTTGGATTCAAACAAATTCCTCAAATTCCATTGCATAAATGGAAATACATTGCATTAACTGCTTTGTGTGGTACTTTTGTTCCAGCTTTTTTGTTTGCTTTTGCACTTTCAAAAATTGACGGTTCCATCAGTTCGATTTTAAATTCATTAACTCCTTTGAATACTCTTTTAGCTGGATTGCTTTTTTTTGGAATGAGTGTGCAACGTAGTCAAGTTTTTGGAGTTATTATTGGTTTTATCGGTTGTGCTTTGTTAGTGTTATTTGGTGATGGAGAAAGCACAACGGAGAATTATTACTATGCGATTTTAATTGTAATTGCTTCGATTTTTTATGGTATCAATGTCAACTTAATTAAAAAATACTTATCTGATTTAAAGCCGTTAACCATTAGTACAGGAAACTTTTTAATTATGTTTTTTCCGGCTTTAATCGTTTTGTATTTCACTGGTTTTTTTGATATCATTCATGAAACTAAAGTGCAAACTTCTTTAGGTTTTATTGCGATTTTAGGAATCGTCGGAACTGGATTTTCAAATATTTTATTCTTTAAATTGATTCAGCTTTCATCACCTGTTTTTGCTTCTTCGGTAACTTATATTATTCCGGTACTAGCTTTTGTTTTAGGTTATTTATTTATGAATGAAACGCTTTCGGTAATTCAATTATTAGGTGCTTTAGTTGTTTTAGTCGGAGTTTATTTTTCCAGTAAGAAATAAAAAAAAGCGCCCAATTTCTTGAGCGCTTTCTGAATTTCATGTTTTGTTTATTATTTGAAATCAGCATCAGTTACACCTTCGTTAATTTTAACTTCAGTAGTAATTAACTCGATTTCGATACCAACATTCATGATGGTTTTGTATGGAAATTTCAATCCTTTTACGTCTTTGTAATCTTGATAGTAAGTAGTTTGTGTCATTTTTTGACCGCCTTGCTCAACATCTTTAGATTCAGCTATTTTAAAGCCAGTTTTTACATCGTAGTAATAAGTAGATTTTCCATTTTTGATAGCATAAGCATCTGTACCATTAATATTTTCAATACCTGTTAAAGTAACATCTTTATCTGTTAATAAAGATAATTCTTTAAAGTTACCTGCCATATCTTGCATGTCTTTTAAATCTTGGTCTTTGAAATCTTTTCTTTGACCTTGTTGTACCATGTAAGCTTCTTTTTCGTTAACAACTTGTTTCATCATTACCATTCCCATAGCCTTCATTTCAACGCCTAATTTTTTAGGAGCTGTTTTTACTACTAATTCTAAAGGCGTTCCTTGAACTGTTCCGGCAGACATTACAGCTAACGTTTTTACGTTTTTAACTGCTTTCTCGCCACCAATAGCATTGATGTAGTTGTTTAAAACCGTTTGAGCAGTAACTCCTGCCGGAATAGGTTTCTTAACTTCTGGTTTTTCTGTTGGATTACCATATTTGTCAAAGTAGAAAATTGGTAATTTTTCTCTTTTGCTCATTGTTTCTAAACCAGGTAAAACATCTGCTGCTTTTCCTACGATAACGACTCTTGTTTTATCAGATAAGAAATATTTGTTAGCAGCATTTTTGATATCTTCTGCAGTAACTGCGTTGATGTTTTTGATGTAATTTTCGTAGAAATCTTCAGGTAAACCTTGTGTTTCTTTGTTTAAAGCGTAACCCGCAATAGTTGATGGTTTTTCAATTTGCATTACGAAGTTACCTACGTATTTTGCTTTTGCATTTCTTAAATCTTCTTCAGAAACTAATTCTGTTTTGATTCTTTTTAACTCATTGAAAAATTCTACAACTGCGCTATCTGTTACTGTATTTCTAACTGAAGCACTTGAACGGAATTTGTTGATGTATTTTCCAGCTCCAATTGAAGAGTAAGCTCCGTATGTCCAACCATGTTTTTCACGTAAGTTTAAGAATAATCTTCCTTCACCGCCACCACCTAAAATTTGGTTAGCTAATAAAACTGAAAAATATTCTTTGTCTGTCATTTTTAAGTTAGACAAGTTTACTAAAGCAATTTCAGATTGTACTGCGTTTGGAGTATCAATAAAGTTGATTTGGCTGTATTGAACGTCTTTAGGATTTGAATAGGTTAACTGTGGAGCAGTAGCTTTTTTCCAAGTTCCAAAAAGTCTTTCTACTTCTTTCTTAACTTCTTTAAAGTTAACATCTCCTACAATTACTAAATAAGCATTTGCTGGAACGAAATACGTGTTATAATTCATAACAACGTCGTCTAATGTTACATTTTTTAAAGTTTCTTCACTAGTAAATTCTCCTTTGTAATGTTCTTTTCCAAACGTTAATACGTTTTCTACTCTACGAGCAATAGCAGTAACGCTTTTTTCATCTGATTTTAAACCTTCGATGATTTTTTCTTTTTCTTTTTCGAATTCTTTTTGGTCAAATAATGGGTTTAATGCACCATCTGCCATTAATTCTAAAATTCTTTTTGAATATCTAGAAAGTCCATTTGCCGAAGCTCCAGAAGCATAAAAGTTAATGTCTGCTCCTAAGAAGTCGATTTCTTCATTATATGCGTCTTTAGTAACAGTTTCTGTTCCGTTACCTAGCATTCCACTTAAAATATCAGAAACTCCTTTTTTATTTCCTTCAGCATAAGGTGGATTGTCTAATGTTAGATTGAAAGAAACACGTGGTAATTTGTGATTTTCCACAACTAAAACTTTCAAACCGTTTTTAAGAACAAAACTTTGAGGCTTGTTAATGTTAATTGTAGGAGCTGGTCCAGCTTTTGGTTGTGGTCTGTCTTGTGCTTGCATAGTTATTGTTAAAAATAAACTGGCTGCTATGTATATAAATTTTTTCATATTCTTCAAATCTTAGTTTTGAGCTTTGTCTTTAGCAGGAACATAATCTAAAATCATTCTTTGGTTTGAGTTTAGATATTTTTTTGCAACATCTCTAATTTCTTCTCTTGTGATAGAACGATAAATATCGATTTCAGTGTTAATTAAATTGATATCACCATACAACATATAGTAAGTAGCTAAATTGTCAGCAATTCCTTCAACAGAAGCATTGTTGCTTACATAGTTGCTTTCAAATTTATTTTGAAGTTTTTGGAAATCTTTTTCAGAAATTAATTCGTTTTGCATTTTTGCGATTTCCTCATCAATTTCTTTTACAAGAGATTCTGTTGTGTTTTGTCCCATTGGTAAACCATAGATTAAATACATTCCGTAATCTTCCTGACTGTAGTTAAAAGCTCCAATTTGTAAAGCCATTTTTTTATCGTCTACAATTTTCTTGTATAATTTCGAACTTTTCCCATCAGAAAGGTAAGAAGAAATCATATCTAATACTCTAGCATCACGAGTTTTCATAGAAGGCGTTCTGTAAGATGCTACCACCATTGGAATTTGAATGTTTGGATCTTGCCAAGTTGCTTTAAATTCTTTTGTAATTGGAGCTTCTTCTACTTTTTGACGAGTTACTGGAGCTCCTTTTGGAATAGCGCTAAAATATTTTTTCACCCATTCTTTTGCTTGCGCTTTGTCAAATTGGCCTGCAATTACTAGAACTGCATTGTTTGGTACATAGAATTTTTTGTTGAACGCTAAGAATTCTTCTAAAGTAGCAGCATCTAAATGCTCCATTTCTCCAATGGTTGTCCATTTGTATGGGTGTACTTTAAACATGTTTTCCTTCACAGCTTTAATTAAATTTCCATAAGGCTGATTGTCAACACGTAATCTTTTCTCTTCTTTAACTACTTCGTTTTGTGTATCAACTCCTTTTTGGTCAATTACTGGATGCATTAATCGTTCTGATTCCATCCAAATAGCTAATTCTAAATTGTTTGAAGGGAAAACTTCGTAGTAATATGTTCTATCATCCGTAGTATTGGCATTGTTGTTTCCTCCGTTTGCCGTAACTAATTTAAACCATTCGCCTTTACCAATGTTTTTTGTTCCTTCAAATAAAAGGTGTTCAAAAAAGTGAGCAAAACCAGTACGGTTTGGTTGTTCGTCTTTTGCTCCTACATGATACATTACCGATGTAATTACCACAGGTGCAGAATTATCTTGATGAAGCACAACGTGTAATCCATTGTCTAAATCAAATTCCTCGAATGTTACTTTTTGAGCAGAAGCAGTTCCGCCAAGCATTAGTGCAGTACCCAAAGCCATTAAAGATTTTTTCATACGTTATTAATTTGTTTGATATAATTGTAATAAGACGCAATTTCGGGATTATGTTACAATTAAATAGAGTTTTTATGTAGAAAATTTATTGAAAATACAATTTCTGATTTTTTTATTAAGGAGATAGTTGTTTGGTTTATAAATTATTGTATATTTGCAACCTTAAAATTTTTAACTAAAATCATTGTTATGTACGCAATCGTAGAGATAGCAGGGCAACAATTCAAAGTAAGCAAAGACCAAAAGGTTTATGTTCACCGTTTAGCTTCAGAAGAAGGAACAAAAGTTTCTTTTGATAAAGTTCTTTTATTAGATGAAAACGGAACAGTAACTTTAGGCGCCCCAGCTGTAGAAGGTGCTTCAGTAGAAGCCAAAGTGTTACAACACTTAAAAGGTGATAAAGTAATCGTTTTCAAAAAGAAAAGAAGAAAAGGTTACAAAAAGAAAAACGGTCACAGACAATCTTTCACTCAAATTTTAATTGAAGGAATCGTTGCTGCTGGTGCTAAGAAAAAAGCTGCTAAAAAAGAAGTTGAAGTTGAAGTAACTGAAGCTACTGAAGAAGTTAAGCCAAAAGCTAAAGCAACAAAAAAACCAAAAACTGAAGAATAACATTTAAAAATATTACGTCATGGCTCACAAGAAAGGTGTCGGTAGTTCGAAGAATGGTAGAGAATCAGAATCGAAACGTTTAGGCGTTAAGATTTATGGTGGTCAAGCTGCTATTGCTGGAAACATCATTGTTAGACAAAGAGGTTCGAAGCACAACCCAGGTGAAAACGTTTACATGGGTAAAGATCATACTTTACATGCTAAAGTTGATGGAGTTGTAAAATTCCAGAAAAAAGGGGAAAACAAATCTTATGTATCTGTAGTTCCTTTCGAAGCTTAATAATTTTATTTAGCAACATATTAAAAACCTCTCTTTTTGAGAGGTTTTTTTATTAAAATAAATGTGGTTTGTGTTTGCATATTTAATGCATTTGCCTATATTTGCACCCACAATTAAGCATACGCGGGTATGGTGAAATTGGTAGACACGCCAGACTTAGGATCTGGTGCCGCAAGGTGTGAAGGTTCGAGTCCTTTTACCCGCACTTAAAGCTCTAACGAAAGTTAGAGCTTTTTAATTTTATAAAAAGTAATATTAAAAAAAGCCGCTAGATTAATATAGCGGCTTTTTATTAACTAACTTTTAAATTTATTCTTTTATTATTTTTTTTGCTTGGCTTGTACCGTTAACGTCTGTTATTTTTATTAAATACATTCCAGTTTCTAAGTTTGTGATATCTAATTGTTGATTAGAAATTACATTAGAGAACGATTTAATTAATTGTCCAGTTATATTGTAAATTTCTACTTGAGTCGCATCGGCAGAAATTACAAAACTATTTTTAGTTGGATTTGGATATAAGTCAATGTTTGTTTTATTTAATTCTAATTCGTCTGTGGATAAAGTTGAAGGCTTATTTCCATACACTCTAAATTGCCCAGGAGTTAATGCTATTGTTGCTGTAGGACTAGTTATAGTAATAGGAGTATTGTCTATCAAATTGTACCATGTCATAGGATAAGTATAAGCATCTGTTGGGAAATTTGGATTAATGTTTTGATTTCCAACTGAAAAATTTGCAATAACAACAACATTACGTAATTGAGTGGTAGGATTTGAATTGTTATAAACATATAATCTTTGACGAATATTACTGCCATCTGGATTTATTGTAAAATCGGCACTAAAAATTGGTTCATTTGTTTTTAATTTAATTAATTTAGACCAATCATTTAAAATAGCAGTTCTTCTTGTATCGGCAAGCCAGTTTTGTGTCCATTGTACTTGTTCTTTGGTATCTAATTTGCAATCGCCTGGGAAAAAGGCACTTTCATCGTTAATTGTACCATTCGAACAAGTATAAATAGATTGGTTGTTTCCTAGTTCTCCAAAATGCCAAATCATTTTTGGTCCAGGAACCAAAATACTCATAGCACCTATAGCTCCCATTCTTGCTAAAGCATTTGTTAGGTTTCCATTTACTGGAGCTGTTCCACCACCATTTCCGTAAGTTACAGCTTCATACATCATTCTATCTTTATCATGACTTTCTGGATAACCCATTAAACGCTTTCCAGCAAAACCACGACTGTCGTGACCCATTCTAGAAATGTTTTGAGTTGAGAATCCCATTGCTAGTTCTTTGTATTGCGTATACATTTCACCCCACATCATGATTCCTTTTCCTTCTCCTAATCTGTAATTTGCCCATTGTTGTTCCTCGGTATCTGTTCCTAAATGTTCAAAAATCACATAATGGTCATTATCTAAACTCCAAGAATAATCTGCATATTCTTTTAGTACATCAACACGATCTTGTTGGTATGCATTGGTACAACCATCGTCTCCAGAATTACAATTTTGAGTGAATCCTTTGGTTAAATCCCAACGAAATCCGTCTATCTTGTATTCAGTTATCCAATGTTTTATAGTTTGTTTTACATAATTTTTTGTTAGGGTGGAGGAATGATTAAAATCTTCCCCAACACTATAACTGTGTTTTGCTGTTGTATTAAAATAGGGATTATCACTTGCTGGTCCTCCCCAGCCATCACCATCAGGATCATTCATCCACATTCTTATCATTGGATTTCTTCCAAATGCATGGTTAAATGCAATGTCTAAAATTACAGCAATTCCATTTTGATGACATAAATCTACTAATTCTTTGAATTTTTCTGGAGTACCGTAGAATTTATCTAAAGCCATATGAAAAGCGGTATTATAACCCCAACTTTCATTTCCTTCAAATTCCATAATAGGCATTAGCTCAATGGCATTAATCCCTAAATCTTTAAAATACTGAATTTTATCAATTACATCTTGAAAATTTCTATCAGCATCAAAATCACGAATTAATAATTCATAAACAACTAATTTGTCTTTATCTGGTTTTGTAAAGTTTGTTACTTGCCAGTTATAAGGAGCAACTCCTGTTTTAAACCAAGTAACTTCACGTTCTTGTCCAGCAGGGTAGGTTGGTAGATTTGGGAAAGTTGTATTTGAAATCCCTGTATCATCATAAGGAGATAATACTAATGTAGAGCATGGATCTGCAACCTTTACAAATGATGGGGAATTTGCAATAGGAGTTTGATCTACAACCCAATATTGATAGGTATTATTAGCACCTGGGGTAAGTCCTGTTAATTCTAGCCAAAATTTCCCTGTAGTTGGGTCTTTCTTCATGGCATAGTTGTTGTCTGGAGTGTAGTTATTAAAGCTACCAGCTAAATAAACAAAATCTTTGCCTGGAGCTTCTAAAACTAAAGTTGCTCTAGTGTTATCAGAAGTATTATAATTAATCCCATTTTCAAGTCCATTAGGTATCGCTTGAGATGTACTACCTGGGTTCACAATAACAGAAAATCTTCTTGTTATGGTTGATGCTCCTAAAGTTACCTCTAAATCATAACTAGTGTTAGTTGTAATATTTGTATGATTAAATGCATAACTTGAAGTAGTGTTTGTATTAATACTTACACCATTTGCTTTTAAATTATAACTAGCTGCTCCTCCAGTATTCGTTGCTGTAATATTTAAATTGCCACCTGAATTCATTATAGTAGCACTATTATTAGCAGGAGTAGTTAAGTTAACTTGAAAAGTACCTACATTAAAGATGAAATCTCCACAAGATGGAGGTAGTTTTAAAGTTTGACTTCCACTAGCATTTCTGAAAACCATTCCAAGTTTTTTGGCATTAGCTTGTTGAGTAGCATTTAAACCAAAGTAAGTACTAGGAGTTAATGTAATACTCCACGTGCCATTTCCGTTATTAGTCATTAAACCAACGCTATCGTCTTGCCCCCAGTTGCCTATAACGCTAAATCCAAACGCATTACTGTCATCTCCAATTCCTGCATGCATATACACTTTTGCAGGAGAAGTTCCTATTAGATTGCAAGATTGAGCAGCTGTAGAAACAGTAATTGTAATTTGATCTGTTACATTAAAACTACTTGGTGTAATGGTAACCTGAGCTTTGACAATAAAAGCTGTAAATAGTAATAATATTGAAAGTATTTTTTTTCTCATAGCTTGTAAATTGGAAAAAGGGCTGCTTTAAGGCAGCCCTTTTGTATTTAATAATTAAAGAGCGATTAACTCGTAAGTATATCTTCTTGGATTTGATAAGTCTAAGATGACTTTATAGTTTCCAGCAGCGCCAGAGAATGTTAAATCTCCACCATCTACTAAATAACCATCAGCATTTACAGTTCCTAAGTCAAAACCATTGTTCCAAGCATTATTTCCTCTGAATTTGAAATTCCCTGGAACTAAAGCAATACTAGCAATTTCTAATTTTTTAGTTGTTGGATTGTATGTGAAGTCAGTGTCTGAATCCCAACCTGTTGGAGTTGCGGCTCCTATGATACCCCAACTTACAGCAGTTGTTGAGTAAGTCATTCCATCAAGATTTTGAGCTGTAATAGCACCGGTATTTGCTCTTACTCTGTAATAACCTGCTATAGCAGTACAATTTGATTCTCCTGTTTCAGCTAAGATTCCTGAGAAATCACCATTGTCTCCATAATCAGGTCCGCCAGCGGGAGGGAAGTTAAATGTTCCATCAGCACTTTGAGCAACAAATTTAAACTCACCATCTAGCCAAACATATCCTTCAAAGTCAGTTCTTCCAAAATCTGAAGCTGCTATTAGAGGAGCATTTCCAGCATTCCAACCTTGATGATTACCAGCTACGGCAAGTTTTGGTAAATCTGTAGGATATGGAGTTACGGTAATAGTAACAACATTTGAATAAGCAACAACATCGTCGTTTGTTCCTAAAGACGATTTAATTCTTACATCTAAATCTCCAGCTGTATAAGGTACTAAACCAGCTGCTAAGGCAATTGTATTTAAAGACTCATGTGTGTAAGTATAAAAACGACTATTTGTTAAACCACCTGAAGTAATTACTGCAAATTCTGTATCTGCTAAAGAAAATTCAACCTCATAATTTATTTCAGTTTGAACACCATAATCAGCGTGATCCCAAACTAAAGTTGTTACTTCAGCTGATGGAGTACTACGATTTAAAATATATGAACTTCCAGTTAATGGAGTTAATAATTCTGGTCCGCCACTAGGGTTAATAATTGTTTGATCATCATTTTCACATGACACATTTGCTATAAATAAAATTGCTAATACACCTATTTTTAATAAATTTTTCATTTGATATACTTTTTATATTAATAACCTGGGTTTTGTGTTAGATTAGGATTTGCTTGTAATGCTGTTAAAGGAATAGGGAAAACATTATAAGTGCTTGGAATACTAGTGCCTGTTTGAGTATTTCCTTTCCAAGGCCATAAGTAAGATCCTCCAGTAAATTTACCAAAACGGATTAGATCACTTCTTCTGTGTCCTTCTAAGTTAAGTTCTCTAGCTCTTTCGTCAATTAAAAAATCTAGAGTTAATTGACCAGGAGTTATTGTTGATGCATTTGCTCTAGTTCTAACTGCATTAACATAATCAGTTGCTTGATTAATAGTTCCTCCAGAAGCTCCTCTTACAACGCATTCTGCAAACATTAAGTAGGCATCAGCTAATCTGAATAAAGGGAAATCTGTTCCAGAGAATACAGTAGGGGTTGATGCTGAAAAATAATTACTATTTCTAAATTTAACAGATGGATAACCATGTGTCCATTCTTTATAGTCTACCATTTCATATTGATGACCAGAGGTCCAAAACAATTGTGCTCTATCGTCAGTTGAAGTGCCTAAATCACCGAAAAGTCCATACCAAGATTTTGTTGCTCTGTGTCCAGCCCATGCATCATTCCCACCAGGATTTCCAAATGCAATAGTGTTCATAGTAGCACTATTCATACTTCCATTAACAATGTATGTAGTATTACCAAAACTTTGACTTACTAAAGCATCAGCAATTAGAGGGTAGATGATTTCAGGAGAAGTTCTATTGTCTCCTGAAAAGTTACTTACAAAATTTGTAGCAAGTGTATATCCACCTTCATCAATTACCTTTTTAGTATAAGTTAATGCTTCTGTATAGTGAGCAGTTCCTGTGTATACTTCAGCATTTAAGTAAAGTTTTGCTAACAACATTCTTACTACAGCTTTGTTTGCTCTTCCATAATCGTTAGTCATAGCAATCGTGTTTTCAATTGCTAATAATTCTGATTCAACGAAATCGAAAAGTTGTTGTCTTGAAGCTTCTGGTAATGGAGCAGACTGTCCCACATTTTCTTCCGTTACTAATACTCCTTTTCCAAAACAATCAATCATATAATAGTAAGCTAAAGAACGTAAAAAACGAACTTCACTAATAACTGACTCTTTGTTTGGAACATCTACATTGTCTAAAACAACCAATAGATTGTTACATTGTGGAACCGTATAATATACGCGATTGTATAGGTATCTAAAGAATTTGTTGTTTTCGTCCCAATTTGAAGTTGTTGTTAATTGGTCTAAACCATTGTCTCCCCAACGGTTTTTCATTCCATCAGCTGTAAATTCTTGAAGATTGATAATTCCTCTTAAGAATGGAGATTCTCCTGGGTCATCACTAATATCTGAACTTCCTGGGCCGTTTGGTCCTGAAAGTGCAAATGAGCCATATAATTTTGACATAATACCTGTAATGGCATTTGGGTCTTGTTGTAGCAATTGTTCTAATGACAATTCAACTTTAGGTTTTGTATTTAAGTCGTCTGTACAAGCGAATATAGAAGCAAGTAACAATATACTTAAACCATATAATTTAATTCTTTTCATATTTCTTTTTATTAAAAGTCAAAGTTTAAACCAAATGTGAAACTAGTAGGTCTTGGATAAAAATTATTATCGATAGCGCCAAAGTTTTCAGGGTCTTGTCCTGTATATTTAGTTAAAATAAAAGGATTGTTTACTGCTCCATAAACCCTCATAGTAGAGTTTTTATAGAATTTATTAAATCGATATCCAATTACAATATTCTCACAACGTAAGAAAGTTGCATCTTCTAAGAAATAATCAGAAAAAGTTGCGTTTCCATTGTAGTTTTGAAATTGAATATCTGCTTCACCATTGTAAAAATCAAGAACATTTGATAAACTGCTAGAATTAGTTGGAATAGCTCTATTTGCCCATCCAGATGTCAATTTTCTTGCGTTATATATTTGCCCACCAAATTGTCCTCTAAAACTAGAACTGAAATCCCATTTTTTGTAAGTGAAGTTAATTCCAAAGCCAAAAGTCCAATTAGGAATAACTGCTTTATAATATCTATCATCATTAGTAATTACACCATCTGCATTTCTATCAACAAAAGCACCTGGTATTGCTTCACCATTTTCATTATACAATTGTTGGAAAACCCAAAAAGAATAAGGTTGAAAACCTACGGCATGTTCTGCAATATTCACATTAGTTCCAGTTGGCAAACTTCCACCAGCAGAAATTTTTTCAACATCTTTTAAGTCAGTTACTTTTGCGTGAGTATAAGCAATGTTTGTTGGAATTTCAAAAGTGAAATTTTCTGTTTGAATTAATTTAAAGTTTAATCCTAATTCAAAACCTTTACTTTCAGTACTTCCTACGTTTTTGATAAAAGTATCTGAAAGGCCTTGCCCTGGAGGAAGAGGTACTCTAGCTAATAAATCATTTGTTTCTCTTTTATAAATATCAAAGCTTCCTGAAACAAAATTGTTTTTAAATAAATCAAAATCAACACCTAAATTATAAGTAGTTGTTTTTTCCCAAGTTAAATCCTCATTGTAAGCAATTGCTGAGTATAAGTTAGAATTGTCAAGATATTGACTGGTGTTACTACCTACTGTAAATAGAGGTGTTGATGGGTAAAAACCAACAGTTCCAGTAATATCTTGTTGTCCTGTTTTACCAACTCCTAATCTAACTTTAATGTCGTTTATGAAATTTACATTTTTCATAAAACTTTCTTCTTTTAGTTTCCATGCTAATGCAGCAGAAGGGAAGTAACCCCATCTGTTTTCTTCTCTAAATAAAGAAGATCCATCAGCTCTTAATGACAATGTTAATAAATATTTATTATCAAAATCAAAGTTAGCTCTTCCAAAGAAAGATTGTAAATTTAATACATTATAATATCTATTATTCGGATTATTGTCATTAGGTAAAACTTCTCTTATACCTGTAGTTTCATTGTATCTGTATATTTCTTTGTTACCATCATTTTTGAAATTTTGATATGAGTAACCTCCTTGAATATCAAATTTTTTAAAGAAACCATCGAAAGTTTTCGTATAGGCAAGATAAGAATCTAGAGTAGTGTTTGTCATTGTTTGGTTTTCACTATAATTTTTACCCGAATTGAAAACATAATTTGCGCCACTATTTATTACTCTATATGTGGCTAGTGAATTGTCACTAAAGTTTTCTCTTATTCGTGCTCTTGAAGCATCTAGTCCTAAGTTAACAACAGCTCTTAATTCTGGTAAAAAGTGCATTTTGTAGTCAAATTCAATATTCCCTAAAAAACGTACCGCTTTTTCTGGTCTTGTTCTTTGCATTAATAAAGCTACTGGATTATATTGACCACTTAATGTATTAGTTGGATTTCCACTTCCGTCAAGAACGAAATCTTGATAGTATCCTCCAAATCTATTAATTGATGAATTATCACGAATAGGTTTTGTAGGATCCATATTGATAGCGCCTCCTAAAGCACCTCCTTCATCAATAGCATTTTTATTTGTAAAAATACCTTTTGCATTAGCATCAATTTTCAAATGATCGCTAAATAGTTTAGGAGTCATTTTCAAGGAATAACTCAATCTTTCATAGTCATTGGTTTTAACTAAACCTTCATTTTTAGTATATCCAATTGAAGCTCTGAATGGAATTTTGCCATATAAATTAGCTTTTGCACTGAAGTTGTGATCAGTCGAAATAGCAGTTCTGTAGATAGCATCTTGCCAATCCGTGTTGTAAAGTATTCTTCCTTCAATTTCAGGAGTACTAGGGTCATCAGTAGCTGTAGTTGTAGGATCGTCAATTCCAAGGAAATTTGTGTACGATGGGTGATAAGTTTGAATGAAGTTTTTAAATTGTTCTCCATTCATTACATCAATTTTTTTACCTACTTTCCCAATCGTAACATTAGATGAATAGTTAAATTCTGGTGTTCCATTAGTCCCTTTTTTAGTTGTAATTATAATTACACCATTAGAAGCTCTTGATCCATAAATTGCTGTTGCAGAAGCATCTTTTAAAATTGTAAAACTTTCAATGTCGTTTGGATTGATTAAGTTTAATGGGTTACTAACACCAGCTGGAGTTGTATTGTCTACAGGTATCCCATCTATTACTATTAAAGGACTACTATTTGCGTTTAATGATGCACCACCTCTAATTCGGATGTTAGGTGAAGAGTCTGGTTGACCCCCATTATTTGTAATTCTAACACCTGGTGACTTTCCTACAAGTAATTGGTCTGCAGAAATAATAGCACCTTTATTGAAATCTTTAGTTGTAATTGATTGCAAAGATCCGGTGGCATCTTTTTTTGTTGTTGTCCCATACCCAATTACCACAACATCTTTTAATTCTCTTTGATCTTCTTTTAAAGTAATTGTGATAGTTTTCTGATTTTCATAAATTAGTGTTTCATCTGTGAAACCAATATAAGAAAATGAGATCTTTTCTCCTTTTTTGATGTTTGTTAAAGTGAAATTTCCATCAAAGTCGGTAGTAGTTCCATTAGTTGTGCCTGTGACTAATACGTTAACCCCTGGTAATGGCTGGTTGTTAGCGCCATCTAAAACAACTCCTTTGAGAGTGTTTTGTGCCAATAAGCCAAAGGGTAACATCAGTAGCAAAAGCAATAACTTTTTTTGCAGTGTTTTCATACAAATTGTTTAGGTTAAATTGTTTTTTAATCGCTTGTAAATTCACTTCTAATGTTAAATTTATGTAAAAATCTATACAAAAAAAATTGAGTTTTGCGAAAAACCTTTCGAAAACGTTTTCGTGTTGAAAACTTTATGGATTTGAGCTATTTTTTAGCATAATATTGCAAGACCCAAAAAAATAAGTTACATTTATTAAAAAATTATAACCGACTAAAATTCTTATGAGAAGAAAAGTTACTTTAAAGCAAATCGCAAAAGAATTAGATGTATCTATTTCAACTGTTTCAAAATCCCTTCGTGATAGCCCAGAAATCAGCGAAGATACTCGCTTAAAAGTACAAGCTTTTGCTAAATTATACAACTATAAGCCTAATAATATTGCGTTAAGTTTAAAGAATAAGAAAACTAAGACAATAGGTATTATTATTCCCGAAATCGTTCATCACTTTTTTGCAACTGTAATCAGTGGTATTGAACAAGTGGCAAATGAATGTGGCTATAATGTAATTGTATGTTTGTCAGACGAGTCTTTCGACAAAGAAGTCATCAATATGGAAATGTTAGCTAATGGCAGTACTGATGGATTTATCATGTCGTTATCAAAAGAAACCCAACAAAAGAAAGATTTTCACCATCTTCAAGAAGTGATTAATCAAGGAATGCCTGTGGTGCTTTTTGATAGAATTTCTAATGATATTTTGTGTGATAAAGTAATTATAGATGACCAATTGGCAGCTTATGAAGCAACTAATTTCTTAATTTCAAAAGGATTGAAGAAAATCGCCTTACTAACTACAGTAGATTACGTTAGTGTTGGGAAATTAAGAACAGATGGTTATCTAAATGTTTTACACGATCACGGAATAGAAGTAGACGAAAGCTTAATAATTCGAATTGAAGATACTGAGCATTGCGATGAAAAAATTAATGAATTATTAGAAAACAAGTCGGTAGATGCTATTTTGGCGGTTAATGAGTTATTTGCTGTAACCGCAATAAAATTAGCGATGGCTAAAGGGATCAAAATTCCAGAAGATTTATCAGTTGTTGCTTTTACGGATGGAATTATCTCTAAATATTCCACTCCAACCATTACCACCATCAGTCAAAATGGTATTAAAATGGGAAGAAAAGCTGCCGAAATGCTAATCAAAAGGTTGGAATTAGAAGATGAAGAAGACGAACATTACAAAACCGAAATCATCGAAACGAATCTAATAATTCGAGAATCTACGAAATCGTGATAGTTGAGTTTAATTTATTGAAAATCAATTAGTTAAAATTTTAATTTACACTATTCGAATAAAAAATATTTGACAAAAAGCGATTATTTATTAAAAATAACCTTTTATATTTGTGATATCAAAACTTGTAACTTCACTTCTAAAAACATAAGTTTTGATAAGCACATAGAACGCTTATCGATTTATTAATCAATAAATTACGATAATGGAAAAGCGTAAATTAGGTTTCTGGGAAATTTGGAACATGAGTTTCGGTTTTTTGGGAATCCAAATGGGTTTTGCCCTACAAAATGCTAACGCAAGTAGAATTCTTCAACTTTTTGGTGCCGATGTTCATGAATTGTCATGGTTTTGGATAATTGCTCCTTTAATGGGATTGATTGTGCAACCAATAATCGGACACTATAGCGATAATACTTGGTCCAAATTTGGTAGAAGAAAACCTTATTTCTTAGCAGGAGCAATCCTAGCATCCGTTGGTTTAATTTTAATGCCGCAAGCCGAAATTTTCATTGCTTTCATGCCTGCTCTTTGGGTGGGTGCTGGAATGTTGATGATTATGGATGCTTCTTTTAACATTGCAATGGAACCGTTCCGTGCTTTGGTAGGAGATAATTTAAGAGCAGACCAACACACATTAGGTTTCAGTGTTCAAACTGCTTTAATTGGAATAGGTGCCGTGGTAGGATCATGGTTGCCTTATGTTTTAACTAATTGGTTTGGAATTAGTAATCAACCTTCAGAAGCTTCTGCAGTTCCACTAAACTTAATTTATTCTTTTATTATTGGAGCTATTATTTTAGTTGCTTCAATATTAATTACCATTTTCACAACTAAAGAATATTCTCCTGAAGAATTAGAACAATTTAGAGACGAGAAAGAACACAAAGAAGCTATTGGTGAAACCAATGAAGCCAAACTTTCAGATGTTTTTTCAGATTTTGCAAAAATGCCAGAAACGATGCGTCAACTAAGTTGGGTACAATTCTTTTCTTGGTTTGGATTGTTTGGAATGTGGGTTTTTACAACTCCGGCAATTGCCCAACACATTTATGGGTTATCAGTAGGTGATACTAAAAGTCCAGAATTTCAATCTGCTGGAGATTGGGTAGGAATTATTTTCGGAGTTTATAATGCAGTTTCTGCTGTAGTAGCATTTGCGTTGCCTTACATCGCAAAACAAATTGGACGAAGAAAAACACACGCACTTTCTTTAGTTTTAGGTGGAATCGGATTGATTTCTGTTTACTTTATGCCAAATAAAGAAGCTTTAATCTTCTCAATGATTTTAGTCGGATTCGCTTGGGCAAGTATTTTGGCTATGCCTTATGCTATTTTGGCGGGTTCTATTCAACCTAAAAAAATGGGTGTTTACATGGGAATTTTCAACTTCTTTATTGTAATTCCACAAATTATTAATGCTTTAATTGGTGGTCCTTTAGTGAAATACGTTTATAACGATCATGCTATTTATGCTATTGTTATGAGCGGTGTGAGTTTCCTATTGGCTGCCCTTTTGGTATTAAAAGTTAAAGATCAAAAAGATATTTAGACAATGAAAAGAGCATTCATATTCGATCTAGACGGCGTAATCGTTGACACGGCTAAATATCATTTTTTAGCTTGGCAAAAGTTGGCCAATCAATTAGGAATCGAATTTACGCACGAGCACAACGAAGAGTTAAAAGGTGTGAGTCGTGTTCGTTCGTTAGACATTATTTTAGAATTGGGAAACGTACAAGCTTCCCAAGAAGATAAAAACAAATGGTTGGTTCAAAAAAATGAAGAATACCTTTCCTATTTAGTAGACATGGACGAAAGCGAAATTCTTCCAGGTGTACTAAAAGTATTGGAATATCTGAAAAGTAAAAACCAATTCATTGCTTTAGGTTCGGCAAGTAAAAACGCGCGTCCTATTTTAGAAAAAACCAATATCATGCACTTTTTTGATGCTATTGTTGACGGGAATGACGTTTCAAACGCAAAACCTGATCCAGAAGTATTTTTAAGAGCAGCACAATTGGTAGGAGTTTTAAATGAAAACGCTATCGTTTTTGAAGATTCAGTAGCGGGAATTCAAGCGGCTAATATTGCCAACATGATAAGTGTAGGAATTGGCGATGCCACGGTCTTACATGAAGCAAAGTACAATTTTAAAGATTTCACTTTTATTGATGAAGCCTTTTTATCGCAATTAATTGGTTAAGAAATTGACTAATTGACACATTAACAAATTGACATATTACAAAAATGAATCAAGATTATATACAACCCGACAATTGGTCGATTATTGAAGAAGGATTTGATGCAGAGCGAGTTAAATCTTCTGAAAGTTTATTTAGTATCGGAAACGGTGCTATGGGGCAACGCGCTAATTTTGAAGAACACTATTCGGGCAAAACGTTTCAAGGAAGCTACATTGCCGGAATTTATTATCCCGATAAAACAAAAGTAGGTTGGTGGAAAAACGGTTATCCTGAATATTTCGCTAAAGTATTAAACGCGCCAAATTGGATTGGAATTGACATTGAAATCAATGGCGAAAATTTAGATTTAGCCAAATGTCAGTCGGTTTCTAATTTCCGTCGTGAATTGAACATGAAAGAAGGAATTTATTATCGTTCTTTTAATGCCACTCTAGCAAATGGAATCGAAATCGCTGTAAAAGTACAACGTTTCTTATCATTAGATTTGGACGAAGTCGGCGTTATCAATTATGAAATAACGGCTTTAAATTCGGATGCAAAAATTGTTTTCAAACCTTATGTTGACGCTGGAGTTCATAACGAAGATGCCAATTGGGAAGAAAAATTTTGGGAACCAATAAGCGTAAAACATTCAGGAAACGAAGCTTTCGTAACGGCTAGAACTTTCAAAACACATTTTACAGCTACAACGTTTATGCAAAATAGTATTTTGTTAGAAGGTTCTAATTTGAGTGTTGCTCCAGTGAGTGTTGAAGAAACGAAAGAAAAGATTCAATTTTGCTATCAAGTTGCGGTTACAAAAGGGCAGTCGACTACTATTCAAAAAATTGGGGGTTACACCGTTTCAATGAATCATGAGGACACGATTTTAGCTGCTAAAAAAAGCATTGCAAAAGCATTAGAAATTGGCGTTGCTCAATTAACTGAAAACCAAAAAGAAGCTTGGGGTAAAATTTGGGAAATGAGCGATATTACTATTGATGGCGATGTAAAAGCCCAACAAGGAATTCGTTTCAATATTTTCCAATTGAATCAAACTTATTTAGGAAAAGATTCCAGATTAAATATTGGTCCAAAAGGATTTACAGGTGAAAAATACGGAGGTTCTACATATTGGGACACCGAAGCCTATTGTATTCCTTTTTATATGGCAACCAAAGACCAACAAGTTGCTAGAAATCTATTAGCTTATCGATACAACCAATTGGATAAAGCCATCGAAAATGCAGAAAAATTAGGTTTCAAAAATGGAGCTGCTCTGTATCCAATGGTAACGATGAACGGAGAAGAATGTCATAATGAATGGGAAATTACTTTCGAGGAAATTCATAGAAATGGTGCCATCGCTTTCGCTATTTTCAACTATTACCGATTTACAGGTGATTATTCCTATATTCCAGAAAAAGGCTTAGAAGTTTTAATCGGAATTGCGCGTTTTTGGCATCAAAGAGCTACTTTTTCAACGTACAGAAATCAATATGTAATTCTCGGTGTTACAGGACCAAATGAATACGAAAATAACGTAAACAACAATTGGTATACGAATTACATAGCAAAATGGTGTATTGATTACACTGTTGAGCAAATCAATAAAATTGAAAACGAATATCCATCGGATTATACCCGAATCATGAATAAAGTGAAATTATCACAAGTCGAAATTTCAGCAATGAAAAAAGTGGCTGATAATATGTATTTCCCTTATTCTGAAGAACACGGCGTATATTTACAACAAGATGGTTTCCTAGATAAAGAATTAATCACAGTTGCTGATTTAGATAAATCGCAACGACCAATCAATCAAAAATGGTCTTGGGATAGAATTTTACGTTCACCATATATCAAACAAGCCGATACGTTACAAGGATTCTATTTCTTCGAAGATCATTTTACTAAAGAACAATTAGAAAAACATTTCGATTTTTACGAACCGTTTACCGTTCATGAAAGTTCGCTTTCGCCTTGTGTACATTCCATTCAAGCGGCTGTTTTAGGTAGAATGGAACAAGCGTATACGTTTTATTTAAGAACTTCGCGTTTGGACTTAGACGATTACAACAAAGAAGTCGAAGAAGGTTTGCACATTACTTCAATGGCGGGAACTTGGATGAGTATCGTTGAAGGTTTTGGTGGAATGCGTGTTAAAAATAACCAATTGCATTTTGAACCAAAAATTCCTGCGCAATGGAACGGTTATTCTTTTAAAGTGAATTTCAGAAATGCTATAGTTAAAGTAGAAGTGAATCAACAAGGTACAAACGTTTGCATTGAAGGAAATTCAGATGTTGAAGTCTTTGTGAATGGTGAATCGCAACTAATTAAAAATTAAAACATGA
>ERZ650302.444-NODE-444-length-22632-cov-41.291934_pt1 | contig 22632 bp, 24 predicted proteins | sample MGYA00376238_ERZ650302 | MGnify/ENA primary metagenome ERZ650302 (study PRJEB26733, sample SAMN07839298) | wastewater metagenome | biome: urban; feature: wastewater treatment plant; material: waste water | place: USA: North Carolina | collected 2016-04-28 ... | reverse complement strand
TTTACACCAAAAATTGATTAGCGCCTTGAACGCAGAATAAATTGTCCCATTAGAAAAAAAAACCCGCATATGGCGGGTTTTTTACAAGCTTATCCAATTAAAAACCAGACATCGTACCCGTATATTCAAAGTCTTTTAGTTTTGACCAACCTTGAACCGTGTCTCCCAAGCGTTTGCTGAAATACATGATCGAAACCCACTGTTCTTGGCCATCATCATAGGTGCTATAAGCAGTGATATGGTCATTTTTAATCATAAACAGATCTTTGATTTTACAAGCATTGCTCGGTGCTGAATGAAAATACACTCTGGTTGGAGCAATCACTTTCATGCCCCAACGTGGAATGATCTGAACTTCTTTTTGTTCTGCCTTTTCCTCAAGTTTTACACAATCTTCAGCATGCAATAAAGGGGCAACTGAACAGAATAGGGCAATAGATAAAAGCGTCTTCATATACTTTAATTTCACCATCATTCAGCGCTGCAAAACACAAAATAGAACTGTAATGGCAGCTATATCGATCTTATTTTGGCTTAAAACTTAGAACCGTGATGTAAGATCGAACAATTAAGCTGCAACATCCTCAAAACTTTTCTCACGGCGAAACATCACATCGACATAAGAACAAGTCGGGATAATTTTCAGGTTTTTCTCACGTGAAAAATCAACCAGAGTATCCAACAGCAAACGCGCCACACCTTGACCCCGCAGTGAATCATCGACCCAAGTATGGTTGGCATCAATGGTTGTCTCGTCCCGCCAAATATAGCTAATTTCAGCAATGCGCTGACCGTCTGCATTATTTAAAAAAAACTCACCTTTTTGATCGCGATCTACATGTTGAAATTGCATAGCACACTCGTTGAATGGATTGATTTATCGTTCTCTATCTTAGTGGAATAAAACATCATGAATAGATGGATCTTTGTCGAATACCGATTTGGAAAACGGACACAAGGGTAAAATTTTCACGCCCTTATCACGGGCAAAGTTAACCAAAACATCCAATAACTGACGCCCCACATGTTGCCCACGGAGCAACTCACTGACCCAAGTGTGATCAATAATAAATTTATCATCCCCAGCCCAACTATAAGTCATTTCCGCCACACGCTCGTTTTCTTGCTCAACAAAAACTTCGCCTTTACTACCTGTTTCTTGATGTTGAATTTTCATTATTATTCCTCTTTGGTTTACTGTTTTTTTTTAGCTTGCCACAAATTGAAGTAAAATTTTGTCTCATTTATATTTCATCTACAATTTTCTTTAATATTTGCTCAAACCATAAAAATATGCGATGCTTAGCTCACTTTTGGATCAAATCCAAAACCAAATTTATGTTGAACAAGGGGAGTAGCCTCCTCCAAACGTGAAAAATCAATGCCATGCATAACTTTCACGTGTCAGATTATCGTCATTACACTTTGCAAAAAGTCGGTATCTGAGCATTTTAGCGCACAAAATACATACGCTAAAATGTAGGCAAGACCTTGATCATGTTGTCACAGATATTTTATTTCATCTGGCAGCAGGTCAAGGTTTTTTTGTGGCCGATTGCTGGATGTGGAGGATTTCATGGAATCTATCGGCAATTTATGGCTATACATTGCTTTTTTCGGCATTGTTACCGTGATGCTACTAATCGACTTTTTAGGCTTTAAACAAAAAGAAGGTCAAGAAGTTAAAATCAAAACCGCCGCGTTATGGAGTATTGCGTGGGTTTCCGTCGCATCACTCTTTGGTGCAGGTCTCTGGCTTTATCTACAACAAACTGCAGGTGTCACTGTGGCCAATACCAAGGTCATGGAGTATTTCGCAGGTTATTTACTTGAAAAATCTTTAGCTGTCGACAACGTCTTTGTCTGGCTGATGATCTTTGCTGCTTTTGCCATCCCACCTGCATTACAACGCCAATTACTGCTGTATGGTGTATTGGGCGCGATTATTCTACGTACCATCTTTATTTTTATTGGCGCGTGGTTCGTACAAGAGTTCTCATGGATTCTGTATATCTTCGGTGCGTTCTTGGTGTATACGGGTTTCAAATTCTTCAAAGGGCAAAACGAAGAAGAAACCAATATCGAAGATATGGCAATCTTAAAATGGTTGCGTAAACATATGCGGATTACCCCGCAACTGCATGGCAATAAGTTCTTTGTCCGTCAAAACGGCATGTTGTGGGCAACGCCGCTATTCTTGGTGTTAATTTTAGTTGAAGCATCGGATGTGATTTTTGCGGTGGATTCCATTCCTGCAATTTTCGCGGTGACTTCTGATCCGTTTATTGTGTTAACTGCAAACTTAATGGCAATTTTGGGTCTACGTGCGATGTTCTTCTTGTTGTCTGGTGCAGCAACCAAGATGCGTTATCTCCCATACGGTTTAGGTATTATCTTGGTATTCATCGGCTTTAAGATGCTCATGTTGGATGTGTTCCATATGCCAATTTGGATTTCACTGGGCTTTATTGTGTTGGTGCTGACTATTACTGCGATCCTATCGATTCGATACAGTAAGAAACATCATCAAACCACCCTATAATGTTTTAAAAAGCCTTCCTCTGAGAAGGCTTTTTTTATGACCAAATTTTAGTATGCACAAGACTTAATCCTATGATTTTCTGTGCAAATGTACTGTACTTTATGCAGACAGCTCCCTATGATAAGCGGGCTTAAAACCCTTGGTTTTACCTGTAAAAATAAAAGAACCTGAAGGTTGCTCATCCATGCGTACCAAAAAATTAACTCTTGTTGTAGTGCCCGTTTTACTCACGGCATGTAGCGGTTCTAAAACCCTACAACAGGATGTTTACAATAACCAATACAACTGCTACCAAGACTGGCATTTTGAACTGTGCGAACCTGCTAACGAAAATAGCGAATCGAGCTATAGTGGCTCTACTGGGGTTTATATCGGCCCACAATATTATAAAAACAACCGTAAAGTCCGTTACATGGGCCAAGTCTTGAAAGCTCGCGGACGTCATTCGACGGGCACACCTAGAATCTCGACTCACGTTTTTAGCCATGCCAAATCCCAACCCATTCGTGGAGGCTTCGGCCGTGGCGGAGGCTCGTTCGGAGGTTAATACATGAAACGAGTTCTACTGCCTGAGCGTGCAAACTGGCAACAGGCGCATCAAGAGATTGGTTTTGACTACTACAACTTGCCGTCGCGGGATGGTTCAATGTATTGGTCAGAAGGGGTGGCTTATGAGTTTAGCCTCAAGCAAATTGAACAGCTTGAAGATGCCTCGAACGAATTACACCAGATGTGCCTTGAAGTGGCAGGGGATATGATTCAACGCGGTCATTATCCCGAATATTTTCAAATTCCCCCAGCAGCGATTCCTTTGATTGAGCACTCATGGAAAAACCAAGCGCCGATGCTGTATGGCCGTTTCGATTTTGCCTATGATGGTCAAGCCATCAAAATGCTGGAATACAATGCCGATACGCCAACGGGTTTACTCGAAGCCTCTGTTGCACAGTGGCATTGGATTGAACAGGTCGAAAATATTGCAAACCGTGATCAGTTCAACAGCATTCATGAAAAGCTGATTGAGCGTTGGAAACAGCTCTATCCTACACGTAGCCGTGTCCATTTCGCAGCCTGCCAAGAAGCAGGGCGTGAAGATTGGGGCAATTTAGAATACCTCATGGATACTGCTTTTCAGGCAGGCTTAAATGTCAGCGAACTGTCGATGGAAAACATCGGTTGGAATGGCACAGCCTTTGTCGATTTGCATCAGCAAGAGATTCAGCATTTATTTAAGCTGTATCCGTGGGAATGGATTTGGGAAGAAAATTTTTCACAGTTTCTCAAACCTGAAACTGAATGGATTGAACCGTGTTGGAAAATGCTGCTCTCCAATAAAGCCCTATTGATCGAGCTATGGAAACGCTTTCCAAATCATCCATTGTTGTTAGAAACCCATGCTTATGATGCGCACGCCCACTACGCAGGGAAATGGGTGCGTAAGCCCATCTTAGCGCGCGAAGGCGCAAATATTCATATCTTACAAAACAATGTCGATTGCGGCGCAGCCTCAGGTAGTTTTTACTTCGATGACTACGACAAATATGGTTATGTCATGCAGCGCTGGGTAAAAACTCCGTTGCATGAAGGCATGCTGCCCACCTTGGGACTTTGGATGGTCGGGGATGAATGTGCGGGGATGTCACTGCGTGAAGATGTGTTTGATGTGATCGGCAATGATGCGCATTTTGCTGCGCATTATTTTGTGGAATAAAGTGGCGCTCTAAATCACCTATTTAAAATAGATGTCCAAAGATTAATGCGGGTCTGTTCAGGCGTTTTAGTAGGAGCACCATCACTTTTAGGTTATTCACGGCGGAGTCTTATCTTTTTTAAGTTCGATACTGGGAGCTCAATTATTCTTTTGTTTCGCCAAATGAGAAGCGAAGCTTCGTAAGAAAAGCATTTGTCCTCCGCAAAACCTGTTCACTTTCTATAATTAAAAAATTTGTGTTGCAAAAACAATCTATTCCAAACACTACGCAGGTTGCGGATGACGCTTCCGTGTATCAAATAAAGTTTAAATTGAAAAAGAAAATGCCTGTCAACTCTAAAACTGACAGGCATACATTCAAAGACAATATTTTTTTCAAGCTTAAATGGTATGCGCTTTAACCCGCTTCATATAAGACACCAAACGCGTGAAAAACAAGATTTGCAGGAAAATAGTAAACAGCGAAATAGTCCATTCATACCAATCATCAAACGCTGTTCCTTCTAGATTAAAAGCAAAATAAAGCCCCAATAACACTGCACCAAATACAACACCAGCCACAGTGGTTTGTACCAAAATGGGAAAAGACAACGCTGTGATTCGACCTAAGAAATGCTCACCATCATCGCCGCCATTGGCTTTGTAAGCGCTTTGAATCCCGATAAACATAATCAATAAAGTCAGAAGTCCCTCAATACCAATCACACGGACATCCCCATAGGGTGAATACATACCGTAGTAATACACCACTGAAACCAGTAAGGCGGTGACTAAGTAATAATTTTTATAATGCTTTTTATCGAGGGTATTGCTAGATAATTCATGTGCTAATGCTTTGGTATTCCAAAAATACATGCGGGTCATTGTCTCTTATTTTATCAATGTCGACACTGTACTGACTCAGCATTTAAAGATAAAGACTTTCTCAACAAAATTTTGCGAATAGATTGAATCATTTAAGCTCAAAGCTTGTGCTTATGTATTACATAAAAAATCATGATCTTATCGATGGCACAGGTACATGTCTGGCCTTAAAACAGTTCAATTTTTAAGAAAATACAGCTCCAGTCTTTCATTTAAAATCTAGCGTTCACAACACACATAAAAACTTCAGTAAATAGCCGTGAAAAAAATCCAGTTTACGGTACAATCAATCGAAAAAAAGTCAAAACGCAGGTTTAAAATGTCTTCTGTAGTTGCAACGACGGCGGTTCGCGGTCGCTTCCTAGATATTCAGAATACGGTTGCCCAAGCGCGTGAAATTCACGACCAAGTGCGTTACGTAGAAGATGGTTTACTGATTAGCCAAAATGGCAAAATCCAATGGTTTGGATCTTGGCAGGAGGGGCAACAGCACCTTCCTGTTGGCGTCGAGGTTCAGCACTATCCTGAACAATTGATTGTGCCGGGTTTTATCGACACCCACATTCATTTTCCACAAACAGAAATGGTGGGGGCCTATGGTGAACAGCTACTCGAATGGCTCAATACCTATACCTTCCCAACTGAATTACAATTTTCCGATAAAGCCTATGCCGACCAGATTGCCCAATTCTTTGTGCAAGAACTGCTAAAAAATGGCACCACCACAGCCTTGGTCTTCTGTACTGTGCATACCGAATCAGTCGATGCTTTATTTGAAGCAGCAGGGCAGCACCAGATGCGTCTGATCGCAGGTAAAGTCATGATGGACCGTCATGCACCTGAAGATCTGTGCGACACACCTGACAGTGCTTATGCGGACTCTAAAGCACTGATTGAGAAATGGCATGGCAAGGGCCGTAACCTGTATGCGATTACGCCACGTTTTGCCCCAACCTCAACACCAGAGCAATTGGCTAAAGCAGGGCAGCTCAAAGCTGAATACCCAGATGTGTATGTGCATACGCATTTAAGTGAAAATAAAAATGAAATTGCTTGGGTAAAAGACTTATTCCCTGAACAGCAAGGTTATCTCGATGTTTATCATCACTTTGGTTTAACCGGTTCGCATTCGGTCTTTGCCCACTGCGTGCACTTAGAAGAGGCTGAGTGGGACTGCATGCATCAGACTGACTCTGCCATTGCTTTCTGTCCGACCTCCAACCTATTTTTAGGCAGTGGTTTATTTCCATTGAATAAGACTTGGGAAAAGCAGGTAAAAGTTGGGCTGGGTACAGACATTGGTGCAGGGACCTCTTTTAACCAACTACAAACCCTCAATGAAGCCTATAAAGTGCAGCAGCTTCAGGGCGATAAACTGTCCGCATTTGAGTCGCTCTACCACGCTACGCTGGGCGGTGCCAAAGCACTGAGCTTGGATGATAAACTCGGTAACTTTAATTTGGGCAAAGAAGCCGACTTTGTGGTGCTCGATCTCAAAGCAACTGCGTTGCAAGCATTACGTCAGCAACGTGCAAAAGGGATTGAAGATGCGTTATTTGCCCTAATGACCATGGGTGATGACCGTAATATTCATGCGACTTATATTTTTGGTCAGAAAGCCTATGTGCAAAACTAAGTAGCAAATAGCGAAAATTTAAGCAGCTAATCGAGTTTTGAAACAACTTTGATTTTCGCCTCTAAGCCAAGCTGCATCCCGCCTGCAATGAAATGATTACATTTTCAGCGGGCAAAAGGGGGTGCATCTCGTTTAGAGATATATTAAAATTAATGCATATATAGAGGTGTTGCAGGTCAACGCCTTTTTTATTTTTGATTTTTTTTAATTTTTAGGTATCTACCCATGACCGTTCAAATGAGCGTAATGATTTCTACTGAAGAGATTCAAGCGAAAGTAAAAGAGCTTGGTGCACAAATCGATGCGCATTATGCAAACAGTGATAAGGAACTCGTACTGATTGGTTTATTACGTGGTTCAGTCATTTTCATGGCAGACTTATGTCGTACCATTTCAAAACCCCATGAACTCGACTTCATGACGGTTTCGAGCTACGGTGGCGGTACGGTATCTTCACGTGATGTAAAAATTTTAAAAGATTTAGACGGCGAAATTCGCGGTAAAGATGTCTTGGTCATTGAAGACATCATCGACTCAGGCAACACCTTGAGCAAAGTATTAGAAATTTTAGAAACACGCTCTCCCAACTCAATTGAACTATGTACCTTAGTCAGCAAACCTTCACGCCGTGAAATTGAACTCGATGTGAAGTTTTTAGGCTTTAATGTCGAAGATCGATTCATTGTGGGTTATGGCTTAGACTACGACCAAAAGTACCGTCATTTGCCATTTATTGGTGAAATTGGTCTTTAAGAGCAATCGACAAAAAAGTGGCCGAAGGCCACTTTTTTTATTTTTACTGTTAGCTAAGTAACCTGAGTTCGACATAAAAAATAAATAAATAAAAGCCTTAGCATCTGTAATATCTTGGTTACGAAGACAAAACATTTCAGAGCAAGGCTTTTTCATGGACTATATTACCGAATTATTTTGTATCTTGGATGATTTCTGCAAAAAGTTTAATGAATCTTTAGAGAAAGCTCTAATTTCTGATCAAAAAACAACAATGAAAAAGTCAGCTTTAAGCTTGTCTGAAGTCATGACCATTGTCATTTTATTTCATAAATCCGGGTTTAGATTTTTCAAATATTTTTATTGTCATATGATCATCCCATTTTGGAAATCAGCTTTTCCCAAGCTTCTTAGTTACAATCGTTTTATTGAAATTATGCCGCGTTGTTTGCAAGCTTTGAGTAGTTTCTTCCATCAAGTTAAAGGAGAAGATACCGGAATTTGTATTATTGATTCGACTAAATTGGTCGTTTGCCATAATCTTAGAATTAAAAGACATCGTGTATTTAAAGGCTTAGCTGGTCGTGGTAAAAGTAGCACAGGTTGGTTTTATGGATTTAAAGTCCATATTGTTATCAACAACTTGGGTGAAATTATTAATCTCAAGATTACATCGGGAAGTGTTCATGATGTTGCTGTACTTGAATCTTTAACCCAAGAGTTAAAAGGTATTTTACTGGGCGATAAAGGCTATCTGAGTAAAGCAAAAACTGAAGCTTTAGCAGCAAGGGGGCTCAGACTATTAACCCCGTCACGCAAGAATATGAAAAATAAACCCATCCAAACTGAAGAAGAAAAACAATTGCTTTGCAGAAGAGGATTGATCGAAACAGTGAATGATCAGTTAAAAAACTTACATCAAATTGACCATTCACGTCATCGTTCGGTGAATAACTTTATGGTGAATATTATGGCTGCTATAGTGGCTTATTGCTTAAATCCAAATAAGCCAACTTTCCAAAACTTGCTAAAAAGCTAAAATATTTCATCGAACTCAGGTTAAGTACATAAAACATACAGTTTTTAGCAGATTCGCTCTACTGCACAGCAGCATTATGCCCGATGATATTTTTGCACATGATGTAAAAACAAAGACATGATAAAAAAAGGAGCTGGCTCATGTGGTCACTTATTGTTGCAATCGTGATTGGTTTTATTGCAGGTCTCATCGCACGTGCTATCCATCCTGGCGATGACAAAGCGGGATTTATTGTCACCACTTTACTGGGGATTGCAGGTTCTCTCGTAGCCACTTATGGTGGTCGTTTACTCGGTCTCTATAGTGAAGGCTCTGCCGCAGGCTTTATTGCTTCAGTTATTGGAGCCATTGTTATTTTATTCATCTACAACATGGTCACCAAAAAAACCTAAACTCAGCCATTAAAAAAAGCACCGTTTCAGGTGCTTTTTATCTGTATCTTTGAACTCTTATAAGCCCAGTTCACGCCACATATTTTCAATAGTGGTTGAAGGCACAGCGCCATTCACCTTAAAGCCATTTGAGAAAATAACCACGGGCGTCCCTTGTAAACCCAGACTACGACCGAGTTCAATGTTGCGCTCAATTGGATTGGCACACGGTTTTTTCGACGTCGGTTGGGTCCCTTTTGCAATCAAATTTTTCCATGCGAGGGCAGGGTCTGCTTCACAAAACACTTGTTTCGACGGTGCAATCGATTGCGCCTTAATGGCATAAATAAAGGTATAGATGGTCACATCATTCAGTTTATTCAGCTCAGCCTCTAACTGCTTACAGTAAGGACAGTTTGGGTCTGAAAAAACCGCCAATTGGCGTTTGCCGTTGCCTTTAACGCTTTTAATGGCATCTTTTAGCGGCAGCTTGTTCCAATCAAGCGAGTTTTGTTGCACATATAAGGCAGCACTTAAATTTTTCTGATCTTTTAAACGTACCATCGAACCTGCAATCACATGCTCAGCCGCTTCGCCTAAATACACAATTTCGCCATCTAAAGATCCGCTATAAATGCCCGACATTTCTGTTTTTTGAATATTTTGAACATTAATATTTGGATAATTCTTTTTTAAGTTGGCTTGAACACTTTCTACGCTGGCCATACTCATGCTTGCAATTGCACTTGTGAGTAGTGCCAAACCCAGTTTTTTTATCATCACTTTTTGCTCTTTCAATCGGAGAACCACGGCGCTAGTGTAGAGCGTATTATTCAAGCATTGAATCATTTTTTCCACGGCTTTACCGAAACCCAACACGCCTTGCTTATGAACTGGCCAAAGTTTCACGTGGAACAGTTAGAGCCTTGCTATTAATTTCCACCGAGACATGAACAATTTCCTCATGAATCGAGAGCATTGCCCGCACGCGATCCGCAGTTAAGTCTACCGTCGTTTCTAAAGCCAAAATGCAGGAAAACTTGCCTTTGCCTACTTTCCAAACATGTAAATCGGTCAAGGTCGTATGCGGTAGTTCTGCCAACACTTCGCGAATTTCATCCACCACATGATGATCCATTTCAGCATCTAACAAGGTTTTTCCCGTTTCTTGCATTAAGCTCAATGCCCATTTGGCTACCAGTATTGATCCCACGATTCCAAGGGCAGCATCGAGAAAATCCCAGCCCAAATATTTACCAAAAATCAGCGCGATAATGGCAAAAATGGAAGTCACTGCGTCTGCCACTACATGCATAAATGCAGCTTTCTGATTTAAATCATGATGATGGCTATGTACTTCTACTGCATGATCATGAGCGTGATGGTGACCATCGTGCAGCAACCATGCACAGACTAAATTCACCAATAAGCCTAAAATCGCAATTGGAATCGCTTCGTTATAATGAATTTGTACAGGCGAGAATAGACGCTGAATCGAGTGAAAAGCCATAAAACCCGCCACCACCATCAGCAAAATAGCGCTGCTGTAGCCTGCAAGAATTTCAATTTTCCATGTGCCGAAACTAAAGCGCTGATCATGGGCATAATGCCGTGCAGCACGATAAGCAAAATAAGCCAAACCCAGTGCCAACATATGCGAACTCATATGCCAACCATCCGCCAGCAAAGCCATTGATTGGAAAATCCATCCACCAATCACTTCTAATAACATCATGACTGCCGTTAAAATGGTCGCCATTAAAATCCGTTTTTGTGCCAGTGGATTACCGTCATCAAAATGATGCGTATGCTGACGTGATGGGGTATTTTGCATTTAAAATCATTCACCAATATACTCCCCCTTAGTATATTTATTTTTGGAGCAATGTGTTGAGTCATTTGCATGAAGATAAAAAAATTTTAAACCGTGTGAAACGCTTACAAGGACAGGTCAACGCCGTTGAACTCTCGATCACACATCCCGATGCCAGTTGTATCGATGTTTTACAACAAGTCGCTGCTATTAAAGGCGCGGTCAATGGGCTGATGAATGAACTGGTTGAAGCACACTTACGCCATCATGTATTAGCACAAGCTGAACAGGTCAATGAAGAAGAGTTGGCTGAGTTCTTAAAACTGCTGAAACGCTATGGCTAAGTTTTATTGCGTTCTTTTTCAAGTTTTTAGTTGACCATTTTTTCCACAAACCGATACACTGTTGCTCTCTATCCTTTTTCTCTTGGGCATCAAAATATTCTTGTTTTGACCGAGAGAGCCGCATGGCATTTGCATGACAACAACCACTTCTTGGCGTCCATTTTGTATGGTCAGCCTCGCCTTAATGATGGGAACGATGGGGACTGCCTTAGCCAGTCCACTTTACCCGCTGTATCAAGCCTTATGGCATCTGGTGCCGAGTCAGATCACCTATATTTTTGTGGCTTATATGTTTGGTTGTCTCGCTACTTTACTGTTTCTCGGCCGGACCAGTAATAGCATTGGCTATTTACGCACCTTACAAGTAGGGTTGGTGTTTATTAGCATCGGGTTGGTGATTTCCGCTTATGCTTCTGATGCTCTCATTTTATCTTTGGGGCGCTTTATTATTGGTATTGCATCTGGTTTGATGACCACTTCGGCCTTACTGGGACTGATGTATACCGTGCCCAAAAGCCATCAACAGATTGCACCACAACTGAGTTCGATTATTACCGCAGTAGGCTTTGGCTTAGGCCCGCTGATTGGTGGCCTGATAGCTCAATTTTCAGAATATCCGTTGGTCAGTCCTTATCTACCCGTTATTCTTGGCGCTGTACTGTGTTTCTTTGGTTTATTTTGGGTTCAATCTCCCACGTTTACCGCACAGCCCTTTAGTATTGCCCCAAAGCTACTCCGACCAGAAGTGCAATATCATCAGTTGTTTTTGATCGTTGGATTTACCGCATTTAGTGCCTTTGCCGCGTTTAGTTTATTTGCATCCTTATCACCTTCATTTGTGCGGGATATTTTGCCGTGGCACGGCCCCCTCATTAGCGGTTCAGCCATTACCAGTATTTTAATTGTCTCTGCCGTGGTGCAGTATTTTGCCAGAAGTATTCCTGCTTATAAGTGCCTCAACTATGGCTTAATTACCTTGATTGCAAGCTTAGGCATTTTGGCGCTGTGTATGCTATTTCAACTGAGTGCATTTTTCTTTATCAGTGATTTTCTCGTTGGTGTCGGACATGGCCTGACCTTGATTGGTTCCTTTGGTCTCATTCATGCCATGACCACCTTAGAGAATCGTGCTGCAGTGATGTCGACTTATCTTTTTATTGGTTATTTGGGTACGATTGTGCCCATTGTAGCTGTGGGTTATCTGGCAGATCACTTTGGATTAAGTTTCGGGGTCATTAGCTTTTGCATTGCCATCGCTTTATTGTGTTTTTATCTGTGGTTTGCGCATAAAAGCAGTATACGTCTGGCTTCGGCATAGGAAGAGTGAAGTCAAAATCATTTGGATTTAGATCGTTCTTCAGATGCCATTTTTCAGTCGATCCTTGCTATAACTTAGGTTCTTTTCTTGTTGGCATGGGCTAAGTCCGTATGTTCATTTAAATACTGGCTTAAATGTTCTAAAAAATAGGACACTCTTGGTGAGTGCTCGAGCCGATCCATATAAATCGCATAGATATCGGCAGGGGGCGTCTCATAGTCCTGCAATACTTGGACTAAACGACCACTTTTTAAATACTTGGCCACGTCCCATTCAGCGCGCATTAAAATTCCATGACCATCGAGTGCCCAGCCAATGGTGACTTGGCCATCATTGCTACTCAATTTTCCATGCACTTTAACTGTCTCTTCCTTATCCCCTTGAGTTAAACGCCAGTTCGCATATGCCGCATCATTTTGTCTTAACACAATGCATTGGTGCAGGGTCAGTTCGCGTGGCGTAAGTGGCATCCCAGCTTGTGCCAAATAACGCGGAGAAGCACATAGAAGCCGTCGATTGGCCGCAATTTTTTTCGCAATTAGTCGTGAGTCTGGTACCTGTCCAAAGTGAATCGAGACATCAATCGCATCATTCGGCAAATGAATCGGACGATCGGTCAGATGTAACTGGACTTCAATATCTGGAAATTTTCGCGCAAAGTCTGAAATCGCAGGAGCAATGTAGGTTCGACCAAAACCAAACGGTGCATTCACTCGCAGCAAACCCTTAGGTGTGGTGCGACTGCGTGCTACTTGCTGTTCCATTTCTTCAATTTCTTTCAAGATTCGCGAAGCATTCTCAAAATAAATTTCGCCTTCATTGGTCAAACTGATACGTCTGGTGGTCCGATTCAACAACCGAACCCCTAAACGCTCTTCCATTTGTGTCAGACGTCGGGACACAGCAGGGGGCGTTAAATTCAACTCACGCGCTGTTGCAACCAGACTGCCCTGTTTTATTAGTAAACAAAAAAATGCTAATTCGGTATCTGAGCTCATGATTATTCAGTTTTTTGCAAGAGTGATTTAACTTTATATCGATTCATCGGTTTTGCAAAGTCTCTAATATCCCTATCACGTTACCCCCCAAACAACATATCTCACCCAAGCAAGGAAACTTGAGTGAGTCATAAAGTCCACCGTGTAAGGACAACGGTGCACAAACGGGGAGCTGTTTCGCCAAACTCGATTGCGGTGTGACTTCGACCGAATCGGGAGGTAATCGCTACTGATATGGAGATAAGCCATGGACATGGATATCGAGAAACGGACGCTACGCAAAATCACTTGGCGTATTGTGCCGTTTATCATGATTTTATATTTAATTGCCTATATTGATCGGGTCAATATTGGTTTTGCTGCCATTACCATGAAAGAAGATTTGGGCTTTACCGCTTCGATTCTCGGTTTTGGCGCAGGAATTTTCTTTTTGGGCTATTTCCTCTTTGAAGTTCCCTCCAACATTATTTTGCACAAAGTCGGCGCTCGCATTTGGATTGCACGGGTCATGGTGACTTGGGGCATTATTGCTGGCGGGATGGCCTTTGTCGAAAGCTCAACCAGCTTTTATGTTATGCGATTTTTACTCGGTGTCGCCGAAGCAGGCTTTTTCCCCGGCATTATTTTGTATTTAAGCTACTGGTTCCCTGCACGAAACCGAGCAGGGGTAATTGCCTTATTTATGGCTGCCGCCCCTATAGCCACGGCGATTGGTTCTCCTATTTCAGCAGCATTACTGGAAATGCACGGCATCATGGGCTTAGCAGGTTGGCAATGGATGTTCCTGATTGAAGCCATTCCTGCGGTGATCCTAGGCGTCGTAGTGTTTTTCTACATGACAGATCGACCTGAAAAAGCCGCGTGGTTAAAACCCGATGAGCGAGAATGGTTGGTTAAAACCATGCAAGCGGAAGATGCCAATAAAGGAGGGCAACAGCAGCACAGTATTTTACGCGGACTCGCCAATCCACGCGTGCTTGCTCTGGCACTCATTTATTTCGGTACCTCCGCGGGGCTGTATACCCTTGGCATTTGGGCACCTCAAATCATTAAAGAACTGGGTGTCAGCTCAATGACCGTCGGTCTATTGAACGCCATTCCTCCTATTATCTCTGTGGTTGCCATGATTCTGTGGTCACGCCACTCCGACAAAACCAATGAACGCACATGGCATGTGGCTTTGGCTTGTTTAACCGCAGCTGTGGGGCTCGCGATTGCAGCCAGTACTGGCAGTATGTTTGGCCTGATTGCCGCATTAACCATTGTCAACGTCGGCATCAGTTGCTCTAAACCACCACTGTGGAGCATGCCAACCATGTTTTTATCGGGTGCCGCAGCAGCGACAGGCATCGCAACCATTAACTCGATTGGGAACTTAGGTGGCTTTGCGGGTCCAGCCATGATCGGTTGGGTTAAAGACCAAACTGGAAGCTTTGCAGGCGGTTTGTATTTCGTCGCAGGTCTGCTGATTTTATCTACCGTCCTGACCCTCGTTTTAAGTTTTACTCAAAAAAACAAAGCCAATTCGGCTGAATTGAGTAATTCATGATCTTCATTTTTACCTTATTCGATATTCGAGCGAATTGAACGCTTAACAAGGAGCCTCCCATGGACAAAGAACTTGCCGTACAGTCCCTCACGGACACCATGGCCAAATTTACAGCCTATATTGGCAAACGTTTACCCAAAGATGTCAAAAGCAAACTGATTGAGCTGAAAACCTTGGAAACCAACCCATTGGCCAAATCAATTTATGATTCGATGGATGAAAACCAAGAAGCAGCAGATCGATTGAATCGTCCCAGCTGCCAAGACACAGGTGTGATTCAATATTTTGTTGAAGCGGGTGCACATTTCCCACTGTTGGGCGAATTGCAGGAAATTTTACGTGAAGCGACCGAAGAGGCGACCCGTACAGGCCCCTTGCGCCACAATGCAGTTGAAACCTTTGATGAGAAAAACACCGGCACCAATACGGGCACTCAAATTCCGTGGCTAGACTGGCGCATCGTCCCTGAACAGGATACCTGTACCATCGATGTCTATATGGCAGGCGGCGGGTGTACCTTGCCAGGTGCAGCTAAAGTTTTGATGCCAGGTCAAGGCTATGAAGGTGTAGCTGAGTTCGTAATGGATGTGATTACCGAGCGTGGTGTGAATGCTTGCCCGCCATTACTGGTCGGTGTCGGGGTGTCCACTTCAGTTGAAACCGCTGCACGCTTGTCCAAACTGGCCATTATGCGCCCTGTAGACTCAAGAAGTGATAACCCTCGTGCTGCACTGATGGAAGACTTGCTGGAACAAGGCTTGAATGAAATTGGCATTGGCCCACAGGGCTTAACAGGCAATAACAGCGTCATGGGCGTCAATATTGAGTCTTCGGCTCGTCACCCATCCACCATTGGCGTGGCAGTCAACACCGGTTGCTGGGCACACCGCCGTGGCAAAATTAAAATTAACCCTGATATGTCTTATGAAATTCTGTCACACGAAGGAGTTGTGCTATGAAAAAAGTACTGACCACCCCATTACGTGATGAAGACTTAGCCGATCTTAAAATTGGTGACGTGGTATATCTAACTGGACGTTTAGTTACTTGTCGTGATGTGGCACATCGCCGCTTAATTGAACAAGGTCGACAACTTCCCGTGAATTTAGAAGGCGGTGCGATTTTCCATGCTGGCCCAATCGTGCGTAAAAAGGATGATGGCGGTTTTGAAATGGTCTCTATTGGGCCCACCACCAGTATGCGTATGGAAAAATTTGAACGCGAATTTATCAAACAAACTGGGGTGAAACTGATTGTGGGTAAAGGTGGCATGGGCCCTGAGACTGTCGCAGGCTGTCAGGAGCACAAAGCAGTCCATGCGATTTTCCCTGGAGGATGTGCGGTACTGGCAGCCACTCAAGTCGAGGAAATTGAAGGCGCTGAATGGCAAGACCTCGGGATGCCTGAAACCTTATGGATTAACCGCGTCAAGGTATTTGGCCCGCTGATCATCTCGATTGATACCCATGGCAATAATCTTATTCAGCAAAATAAAACCCAGTTCCAAGCCAAAAAGAAACCAGTGCTGGATCGGATTAGTAAAGAACTGAGTTTTATTAAATAGTGCTTTACAGACAGCACCTCAAACGATCCTGTTTGGTGTTGTCTATCTCTCTTTATTTTAACTCTAAGCCTGCATTTGGTCAGACACATCACAGCCAAATCAGGCATTTCTCTTCACTTGTGTCCCTATTCACCACAACGTCTCGACGTTTAATCCATACTTCTTTCAGCAGAATACGGACATTGCAATCGATGTAACGAGATCAAGCTCATGATGGATCATGTAACCATAAAAAAACCGCTCTATATTCCCTATGCAGCTCATTCACTTTTAGAACTGCCGTTGTTGAATAAAGGAGCTGCATTTTCAATACAAGAACGCAATACCTTCAATTTACACGGCCTGATTCCACACGTGATTGAAACCATTGAGGAACAAAGTCGCCGCTCCTATCAGCAGTATTTATCTTTTAATGATGACATCAACAAACATATCTATTTACGCAATATCCAAGATACCAACGAAACTCTGTTTTACCATCTGCTCAAACATCACTTAAGTGAAATGATGCCGATCATTTACACCCCAACTGTGGGTGAGGCCTGCCAACGTTTTTCCGATATTTATCGCCGACATCGTGGCATTTTTATTTCCTACCCAGATCGCGCGCATATTGATGAAATTCTACACAACGTCAACCGTAAAAATGTCAAAGTTATCGTGATGACCGATGGAGAGCGGATCTTAGGTCTTGGTGATCAAGGCATTGGCGGCATGGGGATTCCCATTGGTAAACTGTCGCTCTATACCGCCTGTGGCGGCATCAGTCCAGCCTATACTTTGCCTATTACGCTGGATGTTGGGACCAATAACCAACAGTTACGCAACGATCCGCTGTATTTGGGTTGGAACCACCCCCGTATTAGTGGCGATGAATACAATCAATTTATCGATGATGTGATTCGTGCCATTCAACGACGCTGGCCGAAAGCCCTGATTCAGTTTGAAGATTTTGCTCAGCAAAATGCCATGCCTTTACTAACTACCTACCGTGAACAAATCTGTTGTTTTAATGATGATATTCAAGGTACGGCGGCTGTAGCGTTAGCTAGCCTGATTGCAGCATCTCATGTGGTGAAAAAGCAGGTCAAAGATCAAACGATTGTTATTTTAGGTGCAGGTTCAGCAGGCTGTGGTATTGCAGAACAAATTATTGCACAAATGAAAATTGAAGGGCTCAGCGACCTTGAAGCACGCTCACGTCTTTATTTGGTAGATCGCTTTGGTTTAATGACTGAACAGCAACCCAACTTACTCGATTTTCAAAGCAAGTTGGCGCAGCCTTTGCGTGCCATTGAGACATGGGCAAATGTAGCGCCAGAGATTTCTCTGCTCGAAGTCATTCAGCATGCCAAACCCACAGTATTAATCGGAGTTTCAGGACAAACTGGCTTATTTAGCGAAGATATTATTCGCGCACTGGCTGAAAACTGTGAACGCCCGATCGTCTTTCCCTTGTCCAACCCCACCTCTCAGGTCGAAGCGCTCCCCGCAGATATTATTCAATGGACAGAGGGTAAAGCCTTAATCGCAACAGGCAGCCCATTTGCACCAGTACATCATCAAGGCCATATTTACCCCATTGCTCAGTGCAATAATGCTTATATTTTTCCTGGGGTTGGTCTAGGTGTCATTGCCGCAGGTGCGCAAAGCGTGACCGACCTGATGTTAATGGCCGCGAGTAATGCTTTAGCCAGATGTTCACCCATGCTGAAAAACCCAGACCATGATTTACTGCCAAGTATTGGCGCCATTCAGGACATCTCTAAAATTATCGCCTTGCAGGTGGGTCTTGCCGCGATACGGGAAGGGGTTGCCCCATTGATGGATGAAGCTAGCTTGCAAAAAGCCATTGAGGCGCATGTGTGGAAACCCGAATATCGAGATTACCGCCGAATTACCTTTTGATTAGCTTCTTACAGCATAAGAATCTCATAAACTTTTGTGCCAAAGAGAAGCTGAATAGCAGCACTAGCCATCCTATGTATAAAAAAGCACCCTGTGTTTAAAACTGAGTGCTTTTTATATCCATCTACCTAAATAGGCACGATGCTAAATATTGGCATTATTTTCCAATACAGAACGATCCAAAAATTTTCCCAAGCAAATCATCCGCACTAAAATCCCCTGTAATTTCACCGAGGGCATTTTGCGCCAAACGTAGCGACTCTGCGACCAACTCACCTGCGTTATACACCACCAATTGTTCACGCGCTTCAGCAAGGTAAAGCTGAGTGCGTTTCATTGCGTCTAAATGGCGTGTACGTGCAATAAAGGTATCTTCTTCAGGCTGGAAGCCTGCATGCGCTGTAATCGCTTCTATGAGCGCTTGAACGCCAGTTTCTTGCTTTGCCGAAACCATAATATGACGGAAGCCGTTAAAGTCTTCGATATGCGATGTCGTTTCCATCAAATCACACTTATTACCAATCAGCATTAAACGTTTCGGTTCAATATGCTCAGCAAAATATTCTTGCGCCAGTTTGAGTGGGTCTTCGCCTTGGCTTAAGTCATAGACCAAAAGTAACAGATCGGCTTGCTCAATTTCTTTAATGGCACGACGAATCCCTTCTTTTTCTACAATATCACCGGTTTCACGTAAACCCGCGGTATCGGTTAAGGTAATGGGTAAACCATTCAGGGTAATTTTTTCATGTAAGACATCCCGCGTCGTACCTGCAATATCCGTCACAATGGCGCGTTCAATGCCCGCTAATGCATTGAGCAGTGATGACTTACCCGCATTCGGTTTTCCTGCAATTACCACTTGTAAACCTTCACGCAGCAACTGTCCTTGACGAGCCGATTGTTGCACTTGGTTCACAGCAGACGTAACGCCATCTAAAAGATTTAAAATTTTCCCGTCCGCGAGAAAATCAATTTCTTCTTCAGGAAAATCAATCGCAGCTTCCACATGCAAACGTAGATGAATCAATTGCTCCAACACGCGATTTACTTTAGTTGAAAATGCACCTTGTAATGAACGTACCGCAGAACGTGCAGCGGCTTGAGACGTCGCATCAATCAAGTCAGCGATTGCTTCAGCCTGTACCAAATCCAGTTTGCCATTTTCAAAAGCACGCATGGAAAACTCACCGGCTTTTGCTGCAATCGCACCGAGCTCCAACAAACGCCCCAGTAAAGCATTTTGAATGACAGGGCCACCATGACCTTGCAACTCAACCACATCTTCACCAGTAAACGAGTTCGGGTTCGGAAAACAAATCGCTAAGCCCTCATCCATCACTTCGCCAGAGGCATCATAAAACTGGCGAAAACCTGCAAAACGGGCTTTCGGTAAATCTTTTTGGGTCAAGGCCTGTGCAATCTCATAAGACTTGGGACCAGATAGGCGAATGACCCCCACACCACCACGCCCAGGTGGTGTTGCAATGGCAGCAATCGTGGTTCGGTTGTACATAACATTCACCTAAAAAATCTTAAAAGTCACACAATGAAAAATCCGCCTAAGATTACCATCTTAAGCGGATTTATTCAGCTTTTCGCGAAAAGTTGCCTCGATTAACTCGACGCACTTTCCTTATTCAAGCGGTCTTTTTCAACAGATTTGTTGATCAAGGTCTGCTGAATAATCGTGATACTGTTGTTGACAATCCAGTACAACACGAGACCCGCAGGGAAGAACAACATAAAGACTGTGAAAACAATCGGCATGATTTTGAAAACTTTCGCTTGCATTGGATCAGCCGGTTGTGGATTTAAAGACTGCTGAATGAACATCGTTGCGCCCATTAACAGCGGTAAAATAAACCACGGATCCATCGCTGACAAATCTTGAATCCAAAGTAACCATGGCGCATGACGAAGCTCAACAGACTCCATCAACACCCAGTACAACGCAAGGAAGATTGGCATTTGTAATAACAATGGCAAACAACCCGCAAGCGGATTGACTTGTTCACGTTTATACAGTGCCATCATTTCTTGAGAGAAGCGCATACGGTCTTCACCGAACTCTTCTTTCATACGCTGCATTTCAGGTGCAATGACACGCATTTTCGCCATTGAGCGATAGCTCTTAGACGACAATGGCCAAAGAATCAGTTTCACCAAGACCGTTAACAAAATAATTGCCCAGCCCCAGTTACCCACTAAACCGTGGAAGAACTCAAGACCCAAGAACAATAATTTCGCAATTGGCCATAACCAACCATAATCAACAGTTTGGTTTAACCCTGTTGCAAGCTCTTTTAACTCAGATTGAACTTTAGGACCTGAATAGAAGGTCGCGTCAATCTCAGCCACTGTACCAGCAGGCACAGTAATCGTCGGCGAAGTAAAACCAATGATATTCATATCATCCGTTGACTTACGCGACTCTAATTTCGCGACATAAGGTTGACCATTGGCTTGCGTCAATTTTAAGTCACCAGGAATCCAAGCACTCACAAAGTAGTGCTGAACCATAGCAACCCAGCCGCCTTTCGCTTCAACATTCAATTTTTCTTCATTGAAGTTAGCAAATTTAAGCTTGTTATAATGTTCTTCAGGCGAACCCCAAGCACCACCTAAGAAAGTGCCCAGCGTGAAAATACCTTGATCCGATTTGCCTGGATCATCAGAGTTGTCACGTTTGAGTTGACCAAACATTTGACCCTGCCAGTTTTGACCACTGCGGTTCACCACTTTATGGTTCACAACAACAGGATATTCACCTTGCTTAAAGGTAAAGGTTTTAATGATTTCCACACCATCAGCTGTTTTCAGTACCATCGGTACGGTTAACACTTTGATGCTTTTTCCATCTTCAGTTTGAACCGCTTTGGCATCATTCAATGTATAAGCAGATTTTTCAATCTCATACATTGGACGACCGCTACGGTTACTGTCTGGACCATTAAGACCAATTAAACCAGACTGCGCCACATAAGTACGTTTTGCATCACTTTCAAGCATGACAAATGCTTCGTTACTGTCTTTGCTCTTGTCATGGTTTAACAATTCAATACGAACAATATCACCACCTTTAGGATTAATCCAAAGATGATAAAGGTCAGTTTGTACTGAAATAAGCTGTTGATTTACAGATGCTTTTGCTTCTGTAGCTGGTTGCTGAGTCGCGATATTTGCTTGTGGCATATCAGACGCTGCTGAAGCCGTTTGAGCATTTGGCAAATCTGCAGATACTTCATGTGAAACTGCTGCAGCCTGTTGTGGCTGTGGCTGAGTCTCAGCATGTCCATAATCTTTTTGCCAAGCCAAAATGAGCAAATAAGCGACAACAAACATGGCCCCGAGAATGGCAAACCTGGCCCATTGTTGCATATCGATTACCCCAAGTGGTTAGAGTGATTTTGGTTCAAGAAACAATCACGAAAGGGTACAGCAACCAGATGCTTTTGAGAATCTATTTGCTGAAAAGAGATAAAACGAATCCTTTTGTTTGGAACAGGGTCATACCCCGATCCACCCCAAGGATGACAACGGCAAATACGTTTAGTAGCCAACCACACACCACGCACAGCACCATGTGTATGGACTGCTTCCAATGAATATTGAGAACATGTAGGGATATAACGACAACGCGGTCCAAGTAAAGGACTAATCGCAATTTGATAAAATCGAATTAACCAATGCAGTAACCGGACCATTGGCCATCTCTACTTTTGCAGGGAGGGAGCTATTTTTTGATGCTTTTTGGCAAGACGTTGTAATTTTTGCCAAGCAAATTGTAATTGCTGGTGCAACTCTGCATTAGGCACTGTTTCTATCCCCATTTTAGGCATAACCACAATATCTAAAGTTAATTGCTGTTGATGCAAGCGAAAACTTTCGCGAGCCAAACGTTTTACTCTATTTCTTTCGTGTGCACGACGCACTTTCTTTTTAGCAACAACAATACCCAAACGACTTTGAGGTTGTTCGGTCAGTTTTGCTAGAAATAAGAAATGGGGCTGATGCACTTTAAAAAGCGCACCATCGAAGACACTCTTATAATCGGCAGCACAGCGAATACGAACCTCTGTGCTGAAGCCATAAAGTGTAGTCATAACACCCAAAATCGTTTAAGCGTTAACTATTGATTAAACAGTTAAGCTGTGACGACCTTTTGCACGACGACGAGCTAATACTTGGCGACCAGCTTTAGTAGCCATACGAGCACGGAAACCATGAACGCGCTTACGCTTTA
>ERZ650302.441-NODE-441-length-22741-cov-21.540069_pt1 | contig 22741 bp, 28 predicted proteins | sample MGYA00376238_ERZ650302 | MGnify/ENA primary metagenome ERZ650302 (study PRJEB26733, sample SAMN07839298) | wastewater metagenome | biome: urban; feature: wastewater treatment plant; material: waste water | place: USA: North Carolina | collected 2016-04-28 ... | reverse complement strand
ATTCAAAAAATCCCCCGAAAAATATAAAAGCAAAACCTGCAAAAGTTTCGCTTTTCATACTTTTCATATTTAAAAAATCTTCATTCCTTTATACACTAGATTTTGAGATTCCACCATATGAATTGCATTTTTCCTGAATTCTAAAATATGGTCTTGCACACTATGTTTATGTAAATGTTCTTCGGTTTCCCAAAGTTCTACCATAAAAAAATGTCCTTTGTTTTCTTTATCTTCTATTAGATCATATTGCAAGCAGCCTTCTTCTTTTCTGGTTTCAGAAACTAATTTTTTTAATAATTCTATGGCATCAAAAAGGTGATTCTCTTTAAATTTCATTAATGCTACTACATGTATATTCATAATTTTTTAAATTTCTATAACAAAAATAGTAAAATCTATATTAGAAATTTCATAAAAAAAGCATCTATTTTTTATTAATTTTCAATTACAATTTTTTTTTATATTTGTAAAACTCTAAAAAAGTAAAATGGCAGAATACAAATTATTACTTCCATCTATGGGAGAAGGTGTAATGGAAGCTACTGTAATCAATTGGTTATACAATGAAGGAGATACAGTAAATGAAGATGATTCTATTGTAGAAATTGCTACTGACAAAGTAGATTCTGATGTTCCTACCCCAGTTAAAGGGAAAATTATAAAAATTTTAGTTCACAAAGACGAAATCGCAAAAGTAGGAGAACCTATAGCGATACTAGAAATAGAAGGCGAAGGTGAAATAACTCACGTTACAGAAACTCCAAAAATTGAAGAACCAACAATAGAAAATCCTGCTCCAGAAGTGGTTTCAGAATTAGAAAAACCATTACAAGTAGTACCTTCTACTCCACAAGAATTTTCGGGAGATTTATATCTTTCTCCACTCGTAAAATCTATTGCAGAGCAAGAAGGCATTTCGGAAGCAGAGCTAAAATCTATCAAAGGAACTGGCCTTGAAGGCAGAATTACCAAAGAGGATATTTTAGATTTTGTGAAAAACCGCAGTAATGTCATTGCAAGTAATTCTGAAGGAATTGCGAAACAATCTGTTCAAAATACACAAAACTATACTACTCCACAATTCTCCAATTCTCCAACTCTACCAATCTCAACTGGTGACGAAATCATCCCAATGGATAGAGTGCGCAAGTTGATTGCAGACGCAATGGTGAATTCTAAAAAAACATCACCACACGTTACTTCTTTCATAGAAACAGACGTTACCAACGTAGTAAAATGGAGAGCAAAACACAAAGACGCCTTCGAAAAAAGAGAAGGTCAAAGACTTACTTTTATGCCAATTTTCGTAAAAGCGGTAGTAAAAGCCATTCAAGATTTCCCTTTAATTAATATTTCTGTAGATGGTGACAAAATCATCAAAAAGAAAAACATTAATATTGGTATGGCAACAGCTTTACCAGACGGAAATCTCATTGTTCCTGTCATCAAAAATGCAGACCAACTTTCACTTTCAGGTTTAGCAAAAGCAATTAACGATTTAGCGTACAGAGCAAGAAACAAAAAACTGAAACCAGAAGATACGCAAGGTGCTACTTACACCATTTCTAACATTGGAAGTTTCGGAAATTTAATGGGAACTCCTATCATTCCACAGCCGCAAGTGGCGATTTTGGCAATTGGCGCCATTGTAAAAAAACCAGCAGTTTTAGAAACCACAGACGGAGACGTAATCGCGATTCGTCAACTGATGTTTATGAGTCATTCTTACGACCATCGAGTTGTGGACGGAAGCTTGGGCGGAATGTTCCTAAAACACGTACACGATTATCTCCAAAATTGGGATATGAATACAGAAATTTAATTTTACGCCGTCATTGCGAAGAGTTGCGAGGAACGAAGCAAAGCAATCCATTTATAAAACTTAACCTTCGAAAAATTTTTCGGAGGTTTTTTTGTAGCTATTTCCCGCTTTTCGCTATATCTTTTTCTTGCCCTAGCTTATTCCTTTTCAAGAAAAAGGATGCCGCTACAATCGGGGCTAGTTATGTTTTCGTCAAAAAATTACTATTTTTGAAAAAAACAACCAATGAACATCTATCAAAAACCATATCATTATCTAATAACTCAACAAGAAGAAAAAACATTACAAGAAATAATTACTGAACTTTCTGATGAGCACATTCTATCTTTTGATAACAATCCTACTCTTGATTTTAAAAAATTTGAAACATTTTCACATTACTCAGATATAAAAATACTTTGCTCAATTAATTTTAATTCTCAATTTCAAGTCCTAATCATCAATATTGAACATCATTTCATTGGCGGAAGACACGGAGATTCTATACATAACGAAAATCAAATATTAGGAATTAAAATGCTAGAGAAAGATTATGGAAGAATATTGATTCGTGAAGAAAATGTTTTTGATAAAATCTTAGAAATATTGATTAAAACAGAAATAGATTTCAAAGATGACAAAGAATTTAGTAATAGATTCTTTGTTCTTGCAGATAATGAAAACAACGCAAAACAATTTCTAAATTCAGAAGTCAGAAAAAATTTTAATTCAATTCCTAAGAAAGAAAATTTCACCATCGAAATTTTCAATAATGAATTAATAATCAGTAATAAAAAAACATTTAATAAAATAAATTTCAATCAAATAATTAATTTTTTAAAAAACAATTTTTAAATCATGTCCAACTTCCAAATCCGAAAAGCAACACCAGAAGATACACCAACCATCTTCAATTTAATATACAAACTCGCCGTTTACGAAAAACTAGAAAACGATGTTATCACCACTGTAGAAGAACTACGCACTAATATTTTTGAAAAAAACTACGCAGAGGTAATCATTGCCGAGGAAGACGAAAAACCTGTTGGTTTTGCACTCTATTTTCACAATTTTTCTACGTTTGTTGGCAAACCTGGCATTTATTTAGAAGACCTTTTTGTAGAACCAGAAATGCGAGGAAAAGGTTATGGAAAAGCACTTTTAGTAGAATTAGCTAAAATCGCCAAAGAAAGAAATTGTGGCAGATTAGAGTGGAGCGTTCTAGATTGGAACACCCCTTCCATAGAATTCTATAAATCTCTCGGCGCAAAACCAATGGATGAATGGACGGTTTTCCGCCTGAACAAAGAAGGAATAGAAAATCTAGCAAAATAAACTAGAAGTACGAAGTAAAAAGTTGGAGGTTAGAAGTTCAAAATTGCAGCTAATAGTCAAACTATTTCAAACCACATCCAACAAATTACTACATTAATATTGTGTACTTTAAAAAGTTTCACTAATTTTGCACCTCGAAATAATTAACAAATATTTTTAACATTATGAACAATTACGAAACTGTTTTCATTTTAACTCCCGTTCTATCTGACGCACAGGTGGAGGAAGCAGTAAAAAAATTCGAAGACTTTTTGAAAGAGCACAATTGCGAAATCGTTACCAGAGAAAACTGGGGTCTTAAAAAATTAGCTTATCCTATTCAATTAAAAAAGAATGGATTCTACACTTTGATCGAATTCAAAGGTGAAGGTACTGTAGTAGCAGGTCTTGAAACTGCTTTCAAACGTGACGAGAGAGTTATCCGTTACTTAACAACTAAGCTTGACAAACATGCAGTAGAATATGCTGTAACAAGAAGAGCTAAGTTAAAAACTTCTAAAGCTTAATTTCTAACCCTTAAAAATTTAAAAAAATGGCAATCGACGAAATGGCAAAACAAGCCTCTGCAGGCGGTGAATCTGAAGTAAAATTTCTTACTCCACTAGATATTACTACAAAATCTGAAAAGAAATATTGTAGATTCAAAAAATTCGGAATTAAGCACGTAGATTATAAAGATGCTGATTTCTTATTACAATTTGTAAACGAACAAGGTAAAATCTTACCAAGAAGATACACAGGTACTTCTCTTAAATATCAGAGAAAAGTTTCTGCAGCTATCAAAAGAGCTAGACACTTAGCTTTAATGCCTTACGTAGCAGATTTATTAAAATAATTATTTAACAAAAATAAATTGTTGGTTTTAGTCTATTCTAAACCTAACTTTTTAATTAAAAAAAGGACAACAACATGGAAATTATCCTAAAAAAAGACGTAGAAAACTTAGGTCTTGAGTTTGATACTGTAAACGTAAAACCTGGTTATGCTAGAAATTTCTTAATTCCTCAAGGTTTTGCACTTCTTGCTACTCCTAAAAACAAAGCAGCTCTAGAAGCTACTTTAGAAGCTAGAAAAGAAGAAGAAGCTAAATTAGTAGCTGCAGCTACTGCAATTGTTGAAAAACTAAAAGCTACTCCTGTTACTATTACTGCTAAAGCTGGTACAGGTGATAAACTTTTCGGTTCTATCAATAATGCAAACTTAGCAGAAGCTCTTGCTAAAGCTGGTGTAGAAGTTGATAAAAAATACATCAAAATCCCTGGTAATACAATCAAGAGAACTGGTAAATTCTCTGCTAAAGTAAGACCACACAGAAACGTAGAATACGAATATGAATTCGAAGTAGTTTCTGACGCTCCTGTAGCTGAAGCAGCTAAAACAGAAGAAGCTTAATTAAATTAAACATACTTCTAAAACCGCTCATCAAAATTTGGTGAGCGGTTTTTAATTACCTTAATGTCAAATTCATTTATATTAATTTAATAACTTTGGCTCAATATTTGGAAAACATACTATAAATAATTAAATTATATGAAAAAATACATCTTAATGGCAGGTCTTGCACTAGGAGCTACCGCAACTATTATAACTACTACACAATCTTGTGTAGCTGTTGCAACCACAGTTGGACTTTCCCTCATCAAAAAAATATTAATTGGAGGAATTACCAAAGGTTTAGGAATTTTCAAAGATAAGGATAGCTTTTTGGCAAATGGTCTAATTGACAAAGCATTGCCTGACCAATTAAAAAGCATTAACTCTACTTTAGAAAAAATAGGACTAAGCAATTTAGTATCTAAAGAAAAATCTTACATTGCAGATGCTGCGGCATTTATTGCTCCCATTGCAGAACCTATTTTGGTAAATACCGTTCAAAATATGACTTCTGAAGATGCACAAAGAATTGCAAACGGAGGAAAAGGAGCTGCGACAGCATATCTTAGAGAAAAAGCAAGTTCACAATTGATGGCAGCAATTGCACCAAAAGTAGATGCTAAATTAAACGAATATGGCATTGTAAAAACCATAAACACCGCTCTAAAAGGAAACAGTTTATTAGGTGCACTTACTGGTAACCAAACCACTACAGCATCTAGCGGTCTTAGTTCATTAGCTTCAGAGCAATTGGTAAACGGACTTTTCAACATTATAGAAAATTACGAAAAGACAAGTCCAGAAAATCCAATGAATTTTGTAAAATAGTTTAAATTAAATATTATAAATTCGTCTTGTCTAATTGATTAGGCGATTTTTTATCTCAAAACAATTTAAAATGATAGAAGTAACAGGAAACGAACAATTTGATGAACAAGCAGAATTTTATGCTTCGCTAAAGGTAAATCTAGAGAAAAACCATAATTTCCCTGAGGATTATCTCTATAAATTCATCATTTTGAATGACAAAGAAAAACTAACAGAAATTTATAAAGTCTTTGATGGCACCAAAAATACATTTAGTACCAGAGAAAGCAGCAACGGAAAATACATCAGTTGTTCTATTTTTTGTTTTGTTTTAGACGCAGAACACGTGATAAGACTTTACCAAGAAGTAGCCAAAATAGAAGGAGTGATTATGCTATAAATGATGGTTGATGGTTGATGGTTGATGGATGTTTAAATTTAAAAATTATTGTAAAATGAAAATCTTAATAACAGGAGCAAGCGGTTTAATCGGAAAATCTTTGGTGAAAAAACTCATCGAAAGAGGACATTCTGTGAACATTCTTGTTAGAAAAAAAACGAATGAACCTAATGAATTTTTGTGGAATTTAGAAGAAAATTTCATCGAAGATGAAGCTTTTTTTGGCGTAGAAAGTATCATCCATTTAGCTGGAGCTACCATTGCAAAAAGATGGACAAATAAATACAAAAAAGAGCTTTACACCTCTAGAATAGACACCGCAAAACTTCTGAAAAAATATGCTTTAAAACATCACTTACAACTCAAAAGTTTTATTTCTGCTTCTGGCGTCAATTACTACGGAACTTTTACCAGTAACGAAATTTTAACAGAAGACACTCCCATTAAAAAATTAGACTTTTTAGCAGAATTGTGTAAAAATTGGGAAGAAGCTGCCTTTGATTTTACTGACATTTCTGAACGAATAGTTTGCTTAAGAACCTCTCCTGTTTTAGCAAAAAAAGGAGGTACTTTTGAGCCTTTAAAAAAAATAACAGACCTCAATCTAGCCTCAGCAATAGGAAGCGGAGACCAATGGATGAATTGGATTCATATAGATGATTTGGTAGAATTATATGTAATGGCGGTAGAAAACCAAGAAATGAATGGCTGTTACAATGCTGTAGCAGAAGAAATCCCAAGCAATAAAAACTTTATGAAAGAACTGGCTAGAAAATCTAAAAAACTTTTCATCCCCATTCCAGTACCAAGATTTTTGATTAAATTAATGCTTGGCGAAATGTCAACCATCATTCTCGAAGGATGCAGAGTAAGCAATCAGAAAATAAAATCTTTAGGTTTTGAGTTTCAATATCCTCATTTAGAAGAAACTTTCGAAAATCTTTTACAAAAATAAAGCGGAATTTAATCAATTCCGCTTTTTTATGAGTTCAAAAATTTTTCTAATTTTTCTAAATCTCGGGCTATAATTGCTTTATTTCCTATAATTACAATTGGTCTTTGCAATAACTTAGGATGATTGGCAAGAATAGAAATCAGTTCTTGTTCTGTATAAGTTTTAGAAGAAAAGCTTTCTTTCCAAAGTTCTTCATTCTTTCTAATAATCTCATTTACAGAAACTTCTAATTTTTCTAATAAATCTTGAATTTCAATCTCCGATAATGGATTTTCTAAATAAAGTCTCGTTTCAAAATCTAAATCTTTCGCTTCTAAAAACTGTACAGCAGCTCTAGATTTACCACATCTGTTGTTATGTAAAATTGTAATCATTTTAATACAGAATTTAAGATTTATTTTTCAGTTTTTTAGAAAAGTCCGTGCAATTCTGCTTCTATTTTTTCTAAAATAAACCCAAAATCTTCTGGTCTATCTACAAAATCTAAATCATCTACTTCTATTACCAAAAGTTTACCTTCGTTGTAATTAGAAATCCATTTTTCGTACTTTTCATTAAGCTTAGAAAGGTATTCTATACTGATGCTTGCTTCGTAATCTCTACCTCTTTTATAGATTTTTTTAACCAAATTAGGCACATCAGACTTTAAATATATTAATAAATCCGGTGCAGAAACAAAAGATTTCATCAAATGAAAAACAGAGGTATAATTATTAAAATCTCTCTCTGTCAATAAATTCATATCATATAAATTTTCTGCAAAAATATAGGCATCTTCATAGATAGTTCTATCTTGGATAATGTTTTTTCCGCTTTCTCTAATCTCTTTTACCTGACGAAATCTGCTTCCCAAAAAATAAATCTGGAGTGCAAAACTCCATTTATTCATATCTGCGTAGAAATCTTCTAAATATGGATTATGATCTACATCTTCAAACTGAGCATCCCAATTATAATGCTTAGAAAGCATCGTAGTTAAAGTAGTTTTTCCTGCGCCTATGTTTCCGGTTACTGCAATGTGCATATAATTTTATGATTTAAAATTCACTATTTGAAAGATAAAGCAACCTCTTTAAGTTACTTTTCTTATTTAATTTTGTAAAGATAAAATTTGTCTGCTATCAAAGCCAAAAAATGGAGATGGTTTTTATCCACAATTTTTGCTTCGTTACTGCTAAACACCACTTTAAATTCTTGCGATGGAAAATATTGATAAATTTTTTGTGAAGAAACTACATAAACATCTTCATTTTCTCTGCTTAATCTTTTTCCGTTTTCAACAGCAAATTCTAACAATTTTCCTGAATTAAAATGATAAATTTCAAAGCTATTTTCCCTCAAAACAAATAATTTACCATTATATATCATAATATCTTTTATCCCGTATAAATTAAAACGAATGGGGAAAGAATTCATTAAAATATCATCTCTAAAATTATAATACAATAGCAGATTTCGGGATTCGTCTAAGAGCCAAACTTTTTGTAAATCTTCTACATAAGCCTGCTTTATAAATCCAAATTTTTGTTTTAAATCGATGGTTTGTATCTCGTTTAGATTTTGATCGATTAATTTGATTTCTTGTACATTTTCAGAAAAAAGAACAATATTCAAAGGATTTTGTACACTCTGAATTTTGAAGGGATTTACCAGCATCATCTTCCCGATTTGATTGCCCAGAGAATCATATTTTGCGAAACCAAAATCTTTGTTTTTAAAAGCATATATATTTCCGTAATCGTCTGTTAAAAAATCTTTTACGCCTTTTAATTCTAAATTTTTCTGACCAAAAAAATGAGTGAAAAATAAAACAAAAAACAGCAAGGATATTTTATACATTTCGAAATATAATTTTAGTAAAAGTAGTCAATAATTTTGAGAAATATTAAACGAAAAAGCGAGGCAAAACTGTCTCGCTTTTTTTGATTTTTCAATAATTTTTCTCAAAATTATTCTTCCAAAAGTTTTTTTATATCTTCAATTAGAAGTTTTCTATCTGGTTGAAATTTGCCATCTAATTTCGGATTTTTGCCATTTTCATCTTCATAATTCAAACCAGAATAATATAAAATAGGCAATCCATCTTTCCCAAATCGGCATCTTACATTACCTTTTTTATCTACCAAAGCAATCATTCCGCTATGGTTTAGGCTTTCAGCTTGGTCGTCTTTATCCCCTACGAAAATATCAAATTCATTAGCAACCTTGCCAATATATTCTCTATCACCAGTCAAAAAATGCCAATTAGGATTGGTGACGCCTAATTTTTTGGCATGATTTTTTAGAAATTCTGGAGTATCATTCGTAGGATCAATGCTGATGGAAATAATTCCGAAATCTGGGTTGTTTATCTCTTTATCTACAAACTTCAGATTGTTATTCATCACCGGACAAATGGTAGGACATCTGGCATAGAAAAACTCCACCACATAGACTTTTCCTAACATATCTTTATTAGAAATTTTCTTATTGTTTTGGTCTGTTAGCAGAAAATCTGGAGCTTTCATTACCGTATGAAGGCTTTTTTTGAAATAAGAATTCCCAATAAACAGCGCCAAAACAATCACCAGCAAACCTATCAATTGATAAATCAGCATTTTGTTCATCCCAAATTTGGAGGGATTTTTTTTATTAGAGCTCATCTTATTCTTTTATAGCGTATTTTTCTGGAGCTTTTTTAAACTCATCTTTGCACATAGAATTACAAAAACCGTAGGTTTTACCTTTGTAATTAGCGGTGTCTTTTAGATATTCTGCGGTTTTCATTCCACAAACTGGATCTTCTGCATTTACTACTTTTACATTAAGTTTTTCGCCTTGTGAAGGCTGCATTTTAGAATGATCCACTTTTTTTACTTCCATATTTTCTTTTTTACAAGAAACCATTGTCAATAAAAAAATTCCTGCGATAATGTATGTTAACTTCATCATCATATCAATTACTTTTTAATGTATTTTTTAGGTTCTTTTTTGAAAGCTTCTTTGCAATGCGTTCCGCAAAATCCGTATAATTTTTTGTTATACGTAAGTGTATCTTTCAGAAATTGAGCGGTTTTCATTCCACAAATTGGGTCTTCTTCGTTCACTACTTTTACGTTAAGCTTAGCAGGTGCTTTTTTTGTTTCTTGTGAATAAGATAATAGAGATACTGCAACCAATGCAGCAGATAAAATATGTTTCATTTTTTTTGATTTAAAGGATTAATTAAAATTTGAAAATTAAAACCACAAAAGAGACAAAAGAAAAATTTCTACTTTTAAAAGGTTTAATTGTATTTCAATCGTTTTTCTTTTTGGGTTAAAATTAAAAGTGATTATTTTGAAAATAAAATTAAGAAAGTGGCGGATGAAAAACGTTTTCATCAAATGGTTTTACTCTCAAATTAAAGCAATTCTGAAAATTATTTTCTGTCTTTTTTTCTACTGAAAAATCTGCTATAAACTCTGAATTTTCGTTCACAACAAAAACATCTATACTTTTAATCTGAACTTTAGATTCTTTGGCGTTTTGATTTTCAGAAGATTTTAGAATTTCTTTTTTAATATAGCATTTACCATTGCAACGCAATTCTGGTCTAGCTCTATTCTCACAAAGTTGAGTAGAAATATAATCGTAATTTACAGCATAATCTAAGATGGGCATTGCCGTTCTAAGCGCCAAAACCAATAATAGAAATATGGAAATTACTGTTTTCATTTTTTAAGAATTACAAATTTAATGAAATTAAAATACAATTGATGTGATTTCTGTAACTTTGAGGAAAGCTTTTAACAGATGGAAAACAAAATTCTATATCAAATTATTATTGGAGGAATATTCTACTTTTTAGTTGCTCTTGCTTTGTACACATTTCTTAAGGAACCAAAACAAATTTTAAAAGATTTCTTAGATGTAACAATAAGTAGTTTTTTAGAAAAATTTCTATTTGTATTTTTAGCTCCGATATTGATTATTGCACTTCCTTTAATTTTAATTTTCAGAAATAAAAAAAGTAGCATCCAACCTAAGAATACTTCCCTTTCCATTTTTTCTCCATTTCTTCACGAATTTTCTTTTCCGTAGCATTTTCGCCAGGTTCGTAAAATTGAGTGCCAGAAATTTCTTCGGGCAAAAATTCTTGATTTACAAAATTTCCTTCGTAAGAATGGGCGTATTGATAGTCTTTTCCGTAATCTAAATTCTTCATCAATTTAGTTGGTGCATTTCTGAGATGCAACGGAACTGGCAAATTACCCGTTTGTTTTACCAAGGCTAAAGCTGCATCAATTGCTTTATATGTAGAATTAGATTTTGGCGAACAAGCCAAATAAACCGCAGTTTCACTGAGAATAATTCTAGATTCTGGATTTCCGATAACATTCACCGCTTGAAAACAATTATTAGCAATTGTTAAAGCATTTGGATTCGCCAATCCAATATCTTCCGAAGCCAAAATCAGCATTCTTCTCGCGATAAATTTCACATCTTCGCCTCCAGCAATCATTCTTGCGAGCCAATATACCGCACCATTAGGATCAGAACCTCGCATAGATTTGATAAACGCTGAAATAATATCGTAATGTTGCTCTCCGTTTTTGTCGTAAAGTGCCATTGTTTCATGCAAAACCGAGAGTACATCTTCGTTGGTAATTTCTTTTTCTTTTATATTTTTGAATTGATTAAGCACCAATTCTATAGAATTAATGAGTTTTCTGGCATCACCTCCAGAATATTGAATGAAAGCTTCTTTTTCTATAATTTTGAATTGAGTTCCTTCTTCTTCATTGAATTTTTCGAGAGAAATTTCTGCCAATTCTTCTAGTTTTTCAAAACTTAATGATTTTAGAACATAAACTTGACTTCTCGACAAAAGCGCAGAAACCACTTCGAAACTTGGGTTTTCTGTAGTAGCACCGATTAATACAATCCAACCTTTTTCTACCGCGTGAAGCAAAGAATCTTGTTGAGATTTATTAAACCGATGAATTTCATCAATGAATAAAATAGGAGATTTTCCCGAAAAAAGATTCTGCTTTTTGGCATCTTCAATCACATCTCTCACGTCTTTTACACCGCTAGAAACGGCAGAAAGTTTAAAAAATTTCCTTCCCGAATTTTCAGAGATAATTTCCGCCAAAGTCGTTTTTCCTGTTCCTGGTGGCCCCCAAAAAATAAGAGAATTGAGCGTGTCATTTTCCAGCATTTTTCGGATGGTTCCGTTCTTACCAGTAAGATGTTCTTGCCCTAAAACATCATCTAAAGTTTTTGGTCTTAATTTTTCGGCTAAAGGAATGTTTTGGTTCAAAATTTTGAATTTAATGCCCAAAGTTAAGAAATCTCGAACTTGAAACTTAAATTTTTCAAATTAAAAAACTATTTTTGCAAGGAAATGCTCAACAAAATTCTCATATTTCCTTTGGTAATTTTGATTAAATTTTATCAATATGCCATTTCGCCTTGGTTAGGAAAAAACTGCAGGTATGAGCCAACTTGTTCGCATTACACTTTAGAAGCACTTAAAGTTCACGGACTTTTTAAAGGCGGATTTTTAGGAATTAAAAGAATAATGAGTTGTCATCCTTGGGGCGGAAGTGGTTATGACCCAGTTCCACCGAAAAAATAGAAATAAAAATTGTAACAATTTTAAACAATAAAAACTAAATCAATAAAAATATGAATTTAGCTACGCTACTCTACTACACTTGGGATCCTTCTAAAGGAATAGAAATAGGTTCTTTTACACTACATTATTATAGTTTAATGTTTGTTTTAGCATTCGGAATTGGCTATTATTTATTTGTAAAAATGTTTAAAATAGACCACGAAAGCGAAAAAAGTTTAGATTCTATCTTTACTTGGACATTGGTAGGAACGATTTTGGGCGCTAGATTAGGACACGTAATTTTCTATGAACCAGAACTTTTTAAACAAGATTTTTGGAGTGTTTTTTTACCAATAAGAACCGTACCAGAATTCAAATTTACAGGATTTTCGGGATTAGCAAGTCACGGTGCTGCTATCGTTTTGGTATGTTCTACCATATTTTTGGCCATAAAAGTTTTGAAAAAAAATCCGTTTTGGCTGCTTGATAGATTGGCAATTACCGTTGCATTAGCTGGATTTTTCATTAGAATTGGTAATTTTTTCAATTCTGAAATTGTAGGAAAACCAGCGCCCAATTTTGCTTTTGCAGTTCAATTTCCACAAGATAACAGTTACGGGCCAATAGTTCCTAGATACCCAACTCAATTATTCGAAGCGTTTTCTTATTTGGCATTATTTTTTGTAATGTGGGGAATTTATCTGTACACCAAGAAAAAATACAGTCAAGGTTGGCTTTTCGGATTTTTCTTTGCCGTTTTGTGGACGATTAGATTTTTAGTAGAATTTTTAAAAGAACCACAAGGCGATGAAAAAATCACTTGGGGAATCCTAAATACGGGTCAAGTACTCTCTATTCCTTTGATTATTATAGGAATTATTTGTATGATTTATTCTTCAAAAATGAAATACGAAGACAAAGTAGAAGCATAAAAACAAAGGAAACCTAAAATGGTTTCCTTTTTTAGTATATTTTTTTAAAAAGCTTATCTCATCAATTTAATATCTTTTTTGATAGGACTTTCATCCTATCCTTTATTAAATCGTCCCTTTGGGACTTTCTAAATTCTATTGAGTAATTTGGGCTTAAAATTAGTATTTACTGATTTGAAAACATCTTTTTCTTCTATAAATTTTTAAAAACTTCGCCTAGATTATCAATCACATCACTTGGTTGCATCGCTTCTTTTGAGTATTTCTCTGCGGCAAGATCTGCTGCTTTTCCGTGAAGCCAAACTCCAAAAATAGAAGCATTTTTTGGCGAATAATTTTGAGCCAAAAGAGAAGTAATCATTCCCAAAAGAACATCTCCGCTTCCGCCTTTTGCCAAACCAGAATTGCCCGTAATGTTATAAAAAACCTCGCCTTCTGGAGTTACAACTTGTGTATGATGGTCTTTTAGAACAATCAAAATTTGTAATTCCTTAGCTTTTAGCTTCGCTAAATTTAATCTTTCAAAAGAGTTTTTGGTTTCGCCAAAAAGTCGAGCAAATTCTTTAGGATGAGGCGTAATGATAGAATTTCTCGGAATTAAATTCAAATTTTCTGGATTTTTAGCTAAAATATTGAGCGCATCTGCATCTAAAACCAATGGAAGAGAATAGTTACTTAAAAATTCTAAAAATTTATCTTCCGTTTCGGGGTCTGTTCCCAAACCAGCACCAATACCACAAGTGAAATCATTTTCAACTTCAAAATTTTGAATAAAATCATTGCCTCCGTACAAGAACATCGCCTCTGGACAAGAAGTTTGCAGAATTTCATAACCGCATTTCGGAGCGAGAATATAAGTTAAACCGCTTCCTGTTCTCAAAGCCGATTTTGTAGCCAAAACCGCTGCTCCTATTTTCCCGAAACTACCTGCAATGATACAAGTTTTGCCAAAATTCCCTTTGTGAGAAAACTCGTTTCTGGGCAGATAAATTTCTTTAATTAAATCATCATCAATAGTGAAATTACATGTTTCGGTTTCATTAATATATTTTTGATGCAAACCTATATCTAAAATTTCAATTTTCCCGCAATATTTTCCAGTTTCAGGATGCAAAAAAGCTTTCTTATAAAACTGAAAACCTACCGTATAATCTGCCTTAAAAACCACGGCATCTGTCTCAATTATTTCATCAGATAATAAGCCCGAAGGAATATCTATAGAAATTTTAGTTCCTTTTGCGGAATTCATTTTTCCGATGGTTTCTGCCAATTCCCCTTCCAATTTTCTATTGAGTCCGCTTCCAAAAACAGCATCAATAATTACCTCATTTTCATCAATTTCACTCGAATCAAATTCTGAAAAATCTTTAATTTCAATTCCTGAAAGTTCTTTCAAGAGATTAAAATTGATGGTTGCATCTTTTGAGAAATTCTGTTGAGACTTATTAATGTAAACTTCCACTTCAAAATTCAAATAATATAACATTCTGGCGATGGCAAAACCATCTCCGCCATTATTGCCATTTCCACAAAAAATGTAGATTTTTTGTATAATATCTAAATATTTAAAAAGATAATCTGTGCATTTCTGCGCAGCTCTTTCCATTAAAAAATGAGAAGTAATTGGCTCATTATGAATCGTAAACTCATCACAAGCACGAATCTGAGAAGCAGTAAAAATTTTCATAGTGAAATATACTTATACAAATTTATTACTTTAAATCTCATTAATTCTTATTTAAAATAATATTTTCATTGTTTTTCTTGATTTTTACGGTTTGTCAGCATTTTTTTATAATTTTGTTTTCTTAAAAATACAAAACTATGGGATTTATTAAAGAATTTAAAGAATTTGCAGTCAAAGGAAATGCATTTGATTTAGCAGTAGGTGTAATTATAGGAGGTGCTTTTGGTAAAATTGTAACCAGTGTGGTAGATGATCTAATTATGCCAATTGTAGCTGCAATTGTAGGAAAACCCGATTTTAGCAATTTATATGTTGCTATGGGAAAAGGTTCTGAGGCAATTCCTGCCGGAACGGCATTGGCAAAAGCTAAAGAACTTGCTCCAGATGCTTCTATTTTTGCATATGGTAACTTTATTACAGTGCTTATCAATTTTATTTTATTGGCTTTTGTGGTATTTCTTTTAATTAAAGGAATTAACAAAATGAAGAAAGAAGAAGTAGCAGCTCCTGAAGCGCCAGCTGGTCCTTCGCAAGAAGAATTATTAGCAGAAATTAGAGATTTACTCAAAAATAAATAACAAACAGAAAGCTCCGAAAAAATCGGAGCTTTTACTTTTATATACTTTTAAATACTGCGGAGATAATTATAGATTTCATCTTTTAGGTGAACTCTTTTTTTCCTAAGATCAGTAAGATGTTCGTCTGTGGTGTGATTTTGCTCACCGTCTTCATAATGCTCTATCAAAGCATTTACCTCTTCATAATTTACATAAAGTTTTAGGAATTTATGATCTGAAGTTTTCAGCTCTGAGATTTTGTCTATAAATTCAGGAAATTCGTGGGTAATTGTGTGATGTTCCATAACTTTTAAGTTTTAAGTGAATTAAACTCTTTTTAGTACACTAAAGTTAGGAAATATTACTCAATTATCTTATATGAAAATTGTCACTATATTTTATCATTAATTTTACTGTTGCTGCTGTTGCATTTGCATATGTCTCCAGTAAGAATTATTATTTTCTACCGTTTCAGGAATTTCGTTTATGCTTACAAAAGACGGTTTTTCTACTCTATCACTGAAAAAATCATTGTAAATTGCAGAAATATGGCTATCTGTATTTTCTACCACCACAGTAACTTCTAATCTATGTTCTAAATTTCCTTTGTAAATTCCTTTAACTGGTGTGCAATCGTGAAAATCTTTACCAACTGCCAATCTTACGTGTCTATCAGAAACAAAACAATTATTGGTAGGATCTATCCCAATCCAACCGTAAGTTGGCAAAAAAACTTCTACCCAAGCGTGAGTAGCGCCTTCTCCTCTTAAATCGTGATTTTTAGGACAAATATAACCGCTTACATATCTTGAAGGCACCCCTACAATTTGCAACATTTCTAATAATAAATGTGCAAAATCCTGACAAACACCAGCTTTTAAACTCCAAATTTCGTCAATATTCGTTTCGATAGTTGTAACACCTTGTTTGTAGGTGAAATTTTCAAAAATGTATTTTGAAATATTAAACGCATTTTCAAAAACGGGTTTTTCTTTATCAATCAAAGAATTTACTACTTCTGTAATTTCTTTTTTAGAATCAAAATCTTCAATTTCTAAGAAATCTTTCAAAGTAAAATCGTTTCTTAAATTTTCTATTTCTTTCCATTGTTCTGATGGAGAAATTTCTAAAACAGGTTCTTCTATAGGAATTACTTCTACCACAATATTAGACTGAATGCTTAATTCTGAATGAGGTTTAAGAATATTAAAAATCCCTAATTGATTGAAATAATGATCTTTGAAAATCTCAATGCTCGGAGAATCTGTAATCCTAATCGATTGAAAATGCAATGTCTGATGCAAATCTTGGATAGGATAAAGCATTATTTGATTAATAGACTCATAAACAGGAGATTTGTAAAAATAATGCGTGATATGTTTAATTTTATACTTTGCCATAATTTATAAATAACCGAAATAAAATTTAGAAAATAAATTAGATAAATAACTGATGTCTTCTTCGATGTCTTCTAGATAAAGAAGCAGTTTTTTGCCATCTTCCACATCTGGTTTAGAATATTGAAATTTGCTGAGAATCTTTCCAACTTCGAACTGAACGGTATTAAAAGCTTCTGCAGTAGAATCTTCTCTTATTCTTTCTAGTCTAGTTTTAATTCTGTTGAGTGCATAATAAACAGAATTGGTAAAAATAGGATTGAAAAGTACGTAATTAATGATATTCTGCACGGTAAGTTCGCCTCTGTACGTTTTATTATACAATTCGTATCCTGAAAGTGAATACAAAAGATACCTAAAAGAAGTTACTTCGTGCTCATTGGTAATGTCATAGTCAATTTCTTTAATTTTTACAGATAAAATTTTCAACGTTTGCAGCGCTTGTTCTATATGTCTGCCAATACTCAAAAAAGAATAACCTACACCTCTATCCATCGTGGTATTAATCATCCCAACATACAATACAGATTGCTGCATAATAGCATCCATAGCTTCCATAGAATCTTGATATTTCAGTTGATGATTTATTTCGTCGTTCCTTACGAAATGGTAAAAATTATTCAAAGTTTGCCACATTTCTTTAGTAATGTGATCTTGTGAAGCTCTTGCATTTTCTCTAGCGTAGAAAATATTATTGATAATAGAAGAAGGGTTGTCTTTATCAGTAATGAGATAAATTAAAGCATCAGAATAACTCCAATTCTTAAAATCATCATTTTTTAAAACATCTTTGCTTCCATATTGTTCTACTATAAATTTCCAATTGTCTTTTATGGCATTATCTTGTAGTGCTACGTAATTGGTTTGTAATAATTTTATCTCAGATTTTGTACGTTCCATATATCTGGACATCCAAAAAATTGAATCTGCTACTCTACTCAGCATATTTTTAGTTTAAATATAGTTAGTAATTTGGTAATTGGTATGTGGTATTTGGTATTTGGTATTTGGTATTTGGTACTTGGTATTTGGTATTTGGTATTTGGTATTTGGTATTTTTTACTTTGTACTTTGTTTGTACTTTAATTTATTCGCTTAAAACCCAAGTATCTTTACTACCACCACCTTGAGAAGAATTCACCACCAAAGAACCTTCTTTTAATGCAACTCTGGTTAAACCACCTGGAACGATATCAATTCCTCTAGGTCCGTACAAAGCAAAAGGCCTTAAATCTACTCTTCTCGGCGAAAGTTCATTATTGATAAAACAAGGCGATGATGATAAATTGATAATAGGTTGAGCAATAAAATCTCTAGGATTTTCGGTAATTGCTTTTTTGAAATCATTAATTTGTTCGTCTGTTGCGCTGTTACCTATCAACATTCCGTAACCACCACTTCCGTTGGTACGTTTTATCACCATATCATTCATTTTCCCGAAAACCATTTCTCTGTAATCTTCGTTTTCCATATGGTAAGTTGGTACATTATTAAGAATCGGCGTTTCGTTAAGGTAATATCTAATCATATCCGGAACATAAGCGTAGATTGCTTTATCATCTGAAACTCCATTACCAATGGCATTTACAATATTCACATTTCCAGCTCTGTAAGCCCAATACAAACCTGCAACTCCTAACTGACTGTCTGGACGGAAAACCAAAGGATCTAAAAATTCATCATCTACTCTTCTATAAATAACATCTACCTGCACCAAACCTCTGGTTGTTTTTTTGTAAACTTTCAAGTTATCTACCACCAAATCTCTACCTTCCACCAATTCTATTCCCATTAATTTGGCAAGAGTAGAATGTTCAAAATAAGCAGAATTATAAATTCCTGGGGTTAATAAAACCACTTCTGGCTTACTGGTTTGAAGATTAGAAAGTTCTAGCAAATTTTTGAGCAATAAATCAGGGTAATTTCTTACAGGTTGTACCTTATTATTTCTTAATGCATTAGGGAAAATTCTATTGCTAATATTTCTATTTTCGAGCATATAAGAAACTCCTGAAGGTGTTCTGAGGTTATCTTCCAAAACATAGTATTGTCCGTCATTAGATCTTATTAAATCTACACCAGCAATATGCGTATAAACATTATAAGGAACATCTACACCTACCATTTGCTTGAGAAAATACGGACAAGAATACACCAATTCCGCAGGAATAATGCCATCTTTTATGATGAATTGCCCGTGATAAACATCTTTCAAAAAAATATTCAATGCTTTAAGTCTCTGCTTAATTCCTTCTTCTATAGTTCGCCATTCTTTTTGCTCAATAATTCTAGGAATTACATCAAAAGGAAAAATCTTTTCAATACCTTCTCCGTTATCATAAACGGTAAAAGTAATTCCCTGAGTCATAAAAAGTTTTTTAGCCAACTCATTTCTATTGGCCAATTCTTCTTTGCCCATTTGTTTTAAACCATTAAGAAAAAGTTCATAATGCTCTCTTACACCATCACGAGAAAACATCTCGTCCCAAACCTTGTCTGATCCATTATAATCAGTCTTAAAATCTTCAAAAATCATACATTTGTGATTTAACCCTATTTAAAAAAGGGTAATTATTGATAAAATTAATAAAAATTATCAAATAACCATTAAATAAAACCAGTAATTTCATATTTTTTTAAAAAATCTTAACTACACACCCTAAAAAAAACATTTTTAAAAACAAAAAAACTTCCAAAAAGGAAGTTTTGTGTGACCGCAGAAGGACTCGAACCCTCACTGTCGGAGCCGAAATCCGAAGTTCTATCCATTAAACTATGCAGCCTATTATATTTACGATTTTTGATTTATGATTTACGATTTTAAACTTTTTGATTTTAAGATTGCAAAAATAACCTCTTCTTTGTTAAAAAGCAATTCTAATACCGCCTAAAACTTGCGCTCCTAGAACTTTATAACCTAAATAATGTTCGTATTTTTTGTTCAAAAGATTATTTCCCATCACAAAAACCGTAAAGTTTTTATTGATTTTATAATCCGCATTTAGGTTTAAATCCAAATATGCAGGAAGAGATTTTTTGGTATTTTCAGTAGAAGTAAATTGATTCGGAACTACTCCATTTACATCTATTTGATAAGCATTAGTCGTTCTTTCCGCCACAAAAATACCTTTGAAACCAAGATTTAATTTTCTATCTAACAAAGAATATTTAGCACCAAAAGTAGATTGTAAAACAGGTTTGTAATATACTTCGTTAAGGTTTTTAAGATTAAATTTCATAAAATGAATCTCTGCATCTAAAACCAAATTCTGCAAAGGGAAATATTGCAAACTTCCTTTCACTTCACTCAAAGTTCCGTCATCATAAACAGCCGAGAAATTATTCGCAAAATTATAAGCAGAACGATTAAGCGTGTTATTATAATCAAACAAATCATTCGCTCGGAAAAATTGCGCATTTTTCAAATCGCTAAATCCAGCTTTTACATCATATTTCAACTCTTGGTCTATATCTCCTTTCAAACCGAAATAAAAATGATATTTAGTTTCTGTAGGTTTCAAAACCAAATCCGAAACAAGAAATGGATTTTGTTGTAGCAAATTAGCATAAGAATTCAATTGAACTCCGCCATCAATTCCTGCGTAGAATTTATATTGTTCTGTAGCTTCATAAAGCACTTCTGCAAAAGGAAACCATCGGAAATTGTTGATTTTAGCTTCCGCAGTATTTTTATCCGAAATTTTAGAATTCACAAAAGAAAAGTCTGAACCAATCGCCAAATAAGAATTGCCTTTGTAGAAAGAAATTTTAGGTTTTAAACTCGTTACTAAATATTGAGATTGGTTTTGATTCAATAAATCAAAAGTCGATTTTTGAGTAGAAAGCTTCACACCTAAATCTGCATTGATTTTGGTATTTTCTTCCGCCAAAAACGGCAAATCGTATTTAGAAAAGTTAATTTGTGCTTCCCCAGAATTTTCTTTAGCATCAAAATGATCCGTCAATAGCGAAGATTTAAATCGAACATCATTAATCCAATTATTCTTGAAAAAATCATAATATCCATTGATTTTCAATTCGTTATAACTTTGTTTTAAATCAATATCAGAAGCTGGTTGAAGTGCATAAATTCCGTAATAATTGTAATTATGATTGCCTAAATCTGCGGTAATATTGAATTTCCCAGTTTCTGCGGTAGAATTGATAAACGCTGCGACATTAAAATCGCTTTGCTTAGAACTCCAAGGAAAATCTTTTTTCAAACCGTTGGTAGAAAGTCCGTGAACATCTACGCCAACTTCGGTATCTTTGTTGATTTCGTATGAGATATTTCCGTCTGCCAAAAATTTAGAATAATTGCCATAACCTACCTGAAAATAGTTTCTCTGACTATCATTATTGAATTTCGGAGAAATATCTTCCCCTTCAATGGTAGAAGTTTTAAAATCTGAAACGGCAGGAACATTGGTAATTTTGTAATCCACTTTTTCCTGCTCTTTTTCTTTCGGAGGATAATTTTTCTCTGTTTTTACTGAAGTTTTTTTCTTTTCGATTTTCTTCACTTCTGGCTCGCGTTTTCTATCGAGAATTAATCTTTCTTCTTTAATTTGAGCCAAAGAAAACTGCGAAATTCCTACTAAAACGAGAGTTACTATTTTTATGTTTTTGTTCATTTCTTATCGAGTTACGAGGTTCGTGTTACGTGTTACGAGAGTTTCGCTCCTACGGAGCTTTTTTAATATTACAAAATGATTTCTACAAACCTTTTGCTCCTACGAAGCAAAATTTTACAAATTCTTTCATCAATCATCCTTCATCAATCATCAATCATCCAACAAGAATTATTTAATCAACTTCTTCACTTCCTTCGCTTCTGAAACGATTTCTGGGAAATCCTGATAGTTTTCTATGATTTGATCACAAGTATAACTTGCTTGATAATTGTCTTTTAGTGCCAAATAATTCCTCGCCATCAACACTAAAGCTTTTGCGCCCCAAAATTCTTCTGAAGCGTAATTATTCGCTAGTTTAAAAATGGTTTCGTTGGATGATTTGAAGGCTTTTCCTTTGTTTTGATAAAAAGCTTTTGCGTACAAAGCTTCTGCTGCTACTTCTGTATTTGCAGATTTTTCTAACGCAGCATAAGCAGTTTGAGCATCTTTATCTTTGCCTTGATTCATCAAACTTCTTGCTTTTATCACTTTCGCTTGTTCTAAAACCGCTACCGAATTTTTTGAATTTTTCAAAACTTCATTGGCAAATTTTTCTGCTTGTGAAAAATTCTTTTCTTCTGCATAAATCTTCATCAATTCTATACTCGCGAAGTTTTTAATCGTCACATTCGATGAGTTGGCGAGATTTTCCAAATAAATTTTCGCTTCAGAAAAATTGTTTTCACTCAATAAAATTTGAGCAATTCTTACTTGAGCATCTTCCTGGTAATCATTTTGGGCATTGGCAATTTCCCCTAAAACCAATTTGGCTTTCGTAAAATTCTTGGTTTGATAATAACTTTCGCCCAATTCATATTGTGCTTGATAGAACTTTTCGCCCGTTGGATTTTGGGTTAAAAACTTCTCATAATTTGGAATTGCTTTTGCATATTCTTTCTTTGCAAACTGCGATTGCGCCAAAGAAAGATTGATTTCGTCTAAATCTGTTTGAGCAATATTTACGCCCAAGTTCTTTGCAAAATATTCGTAACCAGAAGCGTCTCCGTTTTTCAAATAAATCGGTTTTGCTGCGGCTACAATTTTTTCTGCATAAGCTGTATTTTTATATTTATTCCCAAGAGCTTTCAGTTCTGCTAAAGCTTTTTCCGGTTGATTTAAGTCTTCGTAATTCTGTGCTCTGTAAATTTCTGCATTGGCAACCAAATCTTTATCAGTGCTCAATTTTATCACTTGCGAAAAAGCATCGCTAGAATTTTGAAACTGATCAATCGAAGCATAAGA
>ERZ650302.440-NODE-440-length-22779-cov-31.926113_pt1 | contig 22779 bp, 24 predicted proteins | sample MGYA00376238_ERZ650302 | MGnify/ENA primary metagenome ERZ650302 (study PRJEB26733, sample SAMN07839298) | wastewater metagenome | biome: urban; feature: wastewater treatment plant; material: waste water | place: USA: North Carolina | collected 2016-04-28 ... | reverse complement strand
AAAGTTTAGCCAAAATTATTCTCAACACACGCATGTATCCAACCGACAGTAATGGTCGCGATCGTGTTTTTGAAATTGAAGATATTTTACATGCGCTGTCTGGGAAAATATTTGATTTTGAGACCAACGCTGAGGGGCGCATGCTTTTTGGTGGTGCCATTCTAGCGCTGTTGGAGCTTTATAATATCAATGAACAAGACTTCATAGAGGTTTGGCAAGGCACACGAGAAATCGCACCACCGAAGCCTGAACATCGTGCGCGAAAAGCCTCACGTTAAATCCAATCTTCTCAAAAAAGCCAATCCATCAGATTGGCTTTTTTAGTTAAAAATAATAGAGCTGTTGAACACTTCACATATCCTCCAATCGCCAACTACGACAAAAAATATGTGACGGTACTGTACCTGCTTTTCCCTTTTTAACTTTTAAAAGTTCACTTACACTCTGAATCATAATCATACTTTTCAAAAACTTAAATAAATCATGAGAACAAATAGACAGCTTGAAGCCTTAAAATCCAAAAGAAACAAGCATGCTCTTTTCAGTATGGCTATTGCCGTTATCATGCTGATTGCATTTTATCAACTGCCTCAGTTTCAGGATTTTAATTTTATAAATCTATCCCCAATCTACTTTATCTTCATTGTATGCTTATCGTTCCTCAAAAAGACAAAGAACGAACAACCGAAAAAGAACAACCTCCTCTTAAATATTTTATTCATAACGGCGCCCTTCTTCATCATTAATGTTTTTGCACTTTCCAGTCTCAGCAAATTTACCGACTATTCAGCTGTGCGTATTGCAAACCACATACCCAACCCACAACACGTCGAGGGACAAATTCTCTTAAATAGCTACACTGTGGGCTCTGGCCGCAATAAATCTCATTATGAAGATGTTGTGTTAAATGAACCCTCTCAGCAGCAACCACTAAGACTGGTCTGTAATTTTATGGATCGCTTTAAAAGCTGCCCACTCTTAGAAAACTTTCAACAACAAAAAGTCAGTATCCGTTATTACGCAGACAACAGTCAGTTTATCTATCCAGAAGTTTTGGTGTTATCGGTCACAACAAACAACACAACCATCAGTAGCCAAGACTTCATGCAGATCTATCATCAACAACGAAGCAATTTTTTGATGTATTTATTCTTCATGGTATTAATTCCAAACCTGTTGGTGATCAATTTATTTTGGCGCGACCATCAATATCAACAATCACAAACTTTTCGCTATCGACCTCAAAGCATTTAGCGCTTATCACTATCAGCATACACACTCTTTTCAGCTCCAAAACCATTGGAGCTTATGCACTTTCCATAAGCAATCAATATGCATTTTTTGACTAAATACCCCATAAACTCACATAAATTTTAAAAATAACTTTTTTATCACATTATTTTAAAAAGTTTTTTTAGCGCTTATACTGCTTTAAATTCCAACATAAAAACGAGATATAAATGCAATTATTGGACTCTCCTATTTTTGAATTATCTCCCATTGCCATGTGGTTAGAAGACTTTAGCGAAGTACAAAAACAATTCGATCTTTGGCGGAGTGAAGGTGTTGAAGATATTGCGTCTTTTCTGTTGGAAGACAAATCACGTATTTTAAGTTGTGCGCATAAAATTAAAGTCCTGCATGTCAACCCGCAAACCTTAAAACAATTTGAAGCCCAAAGTTTTGAAGACTTAACCGCAAACCTTGCGCAAATTTTTAAAGCAGATATGTCAAGCACTCATTTAAATGAGCTGGTCGCACTTTGGAATGGTGAGACTTTATTTGAAAATACTGCTGTAAACTATACGCTTACAGGTCATCGCCTTGACATTCGACTGCGCGGGACAGTACTTCCCGGTCATGAACACGATCTTTCATTGGTTTTGATCACCACGGAAGACATCACGCCTTATGCCAATGCACAACGTTTAGAAGAAAAAAGTCGTTTAATTGCTGAGGCACGTTTTCAATACTCGCCTACTTCGCTTTGGGTTGAGGACTTTAGCCGAGTCAAAGCACGTTTAGATCATTTACGTCGTTTGGGGATCAGTGACTTTAAAACCTTCCTTGATGTCCACAATGACTTTATTAATGAATGTCTCAGAGACATCATGGTTACCGATGTCAACCAAGCCACACTCGATTTGTTTGCTGCACGTGACAAAGACCATTTACTTAAAAATTTGCATAAAGTCTTTCAGAACGAAACCCAACAGACCTTTCGACATCAGTTGCTCGAACTGTGGGATGGCAATATTCAACATAACTGCGAAGCGGTCAACTACGCGCTCGATGGCAGTATTCGCCATGTGCTGTTACATTTTGCCGTGTTTCCAGGCTTCGAAGACGATTGGGGTATGGTTCAACTGGCGCTCACCGATATTACTGCACGTAAAAAAGCCGAGAATTATCTTGAGTACTTAGGCAAACATGATGTCTTAACCAAACTTTATAACCGCTCTTTCTACAGCACCGAAATTAATCGACTTGAGCGCAATAACCTACGCCCTGTGTCTTGTATTTTCCTAGATATGAATGGCTTAAAAGCTATCAATGACAACCTTGGTCATGATCAAGGCGATAGCTTATTACGCCGTATGGGGAATACCCTGAATCAGTTAATTGAAAATACCCAATACTCTGCTTCAAGGATCGGTGGAGATGAATTTGTGGTGCTATTACCTGCCGCCGATGAAGCCGCATTGAACCACTGTATTGAAATTTTGCATGAACTTTTAATGGTGGATAACCAATTTAATAATCATCAACCTATTAGTGTGTCGGTTGGCACTGCTACCAGCCAGCCAAATGAGCGGGTTGAAGATATGCTTAAACGTGCCGACACTGCGATGTATGAACACAAAAAAACCTACTATGCAGAAAATGATCGACGGGTTAGCAATTACAACCCAGCGAATGATCAATAAAAAAGCGCCCTAAACAGGGCGCTTTTTTATCTCAATGGCGAATCAACGTTTACCCATTGAACGACGGGTGCCACGTGGTGGCATCCAAGTACGATCTGCATATTGTTCAGGTTTTGGACGAACCTGATTATGTGCAACATCGTCAGCACTTTGTTCTGCATTTGGCATTGGGAATGGGAGATTCACCAAAGGTTTTTTTGAAGTAGGCTGTTGCTTACTCATGACCATCACTCTCATCAAATTGCGCTTATTTTAAAGTTTTTTTCATAAAGATGCGAGAAACTTCCTAATTCTGTACATTTTTGAAATCATTAATTCAAAATTGAATTTTTTTTATGTTTTTTGCAGAAAATCTGTGTTTTTAAACGCCTTGCTTGAGTTTTTTAAGCTAAGATAGTGTGCTTTTTATTTTTTAAACCCTATAAGAAGGAATACTGCCGTGGACGTACGTCTCTCTGATCGTGTGAATGCCATCAAACCGTCCCCAACTCTTGCTGTTACCAACAAAGCTGCTGAATTAAAAGCGGCTGGCAAGAACGTTATTGGCTTGGGCGCAGGTGAACCTGACTTCGACACCCCACAACACATCAAAGATGCAGCAATTGCAGCGATTAACAACGGTTTCACAAAGTACACCGCTGTAGATGGTACGCCTGGCCTTAAAAAAGCGATTATTGCAAAATTCAAGCGTGACAATAACCTTGATTATGCTGCAAACCAAATTTTGGTTTCTTGTGGCGGCAAGCAGTCATTCTTTAACTTAGCATTAGCTTTGTTAAACAAAGGTGATGAAGTGATCATCCCTGCACCATTTTGGGTAAGCTACCCAGATATGGTGATTATCGCTGAAGGTGTTCCTGTTATTGTAAAATGTGGTGAAGAACAACGTTTCAAAATCACACCTGCTCAACTTGAAGCAGCGATCACAGACAAAACTCGTTTAGTGGTTTTAAATAGCCCATCAAACCCAACAGGTATGATCTACACTAAAGCTGAATTAGAAGCTTTGGCTGACGTTCTTCGTAAATACCCAGAAGTTTATATCGCTTCTGACGATATGTACGAACCAATCCGTTGGGATGACGAATTCTACAACATCGCAACAGTTGCACCAGACCTTTATGACCGCACAATCGTGTTAAACGGTGTGTCTAAAGCGTATGCAATGACTGGCTGGCGTATTGGCTATGCAGCGGGCCCTGCAAAGCTTATTGGCGCAATGAAAAAAATCCAATCGCAATCAACTTCAAACCCAACTTCTATTTCACAAGTTGCTGCTGAAGCTGCATTGAATGGCCCTCAAGATGTTCTTGAGCCAATGATTGAAGCATTCAAACGCCGTCATGACTTAGTTGTTAGCGGTTTGAACGACATCAACGGTATTTCTTGCTTACCTGCTGATGGTGCATTCTATGCATATGCAAACATCCGTCCATTGATTCGTGCGAAAGGCTTAAAATCTTGCACAGAATTCTCTGAATGGTTATTGGAAGAAACTGGCGTTGCCGTAGTTCCTGGTGATGCATTCGGTTTAGGTGGTTTCATGCGTATTTCTTATGCAACTGCAGACGAAGTACTTGTAGATGCGTTGGCTCGTATCAAAAAAGCTGCAGAATCAATTGAAGGTGTCGATGAAGCGATTGCTTCAATCGAAGCTGAAAAAGCTGCAAAATAATCTAAACTTGTTTAGATGAACAAAACCCACGATTGAATCGTGGGTTTTTTATTTTACTTGGATGAAATTCCGAGAAAATTAGATGAATACTGGTTAAACCCGCGGCTTAGTTAAAATCACCATCAAAATACCACATAACACAATCAGGGTTGCTATAACCCTCAACAGGGTGAGTTGTTCACCTAGAAAAATCACACCACCTAAAATCGCCAAACACGGCACAGAAAGTTGCACAGTACTTGCGGTAATATGGTCAATTTTTTTCACAATGCTGTACCACAACACATACGCTCCAGCCGAAGCCAATGCACCCGACAACACCGCCAAAACCACACCCTGCCAAGTGATAAAACTTTCAGGTAAATGCCAAAGAAAAAATACAGCAACAAGTGGTGTCGCTAGAATGAAATTAGACAGAGTATTGGTTAAAGCATGCTGCATCGTCTTTGCAGCAATACTATAAAAACCCCATGCAATACCTGCCAGCAACATCATCAACGCATATTTGAATGTTGGTGCACTGGCTTCAGGCAATAGCAGCAAGCCCATCCCTAATACAGCACAGCCTAGTCCAACCCAGCGCGCTAAAGTCATACGCTCACCATGCAAAATGGCATAACTGATCATGGTAATTTGCACTGCGCCAAATAGAATTAATGCCCCTATACCTGCATCGATATGCAAATACGCCAACGAAAAACCGAGCAGATATACAGCAAGGCTTAGTGCAGATTTCCATTGGAATTGAATTGGTTGTTGAACCTGCAAAACAGCATAGAACAGTCCTAAACACACTACCCCACTGCCAACCCTGAGCAAACTAAAACTCATAGGATCTATTTGCTGTTCAGCCAATGCCAAACGACATAGCAAGGAATTTGCAGCAAATGCGAGCATGGCAATGCTTATTTTTATCCACACGGCTGAATATCCTTTTCAAGCTGTCCGTAAATCTGTATCGCAGTTGATAACACTATTTCAGTGCGAGTTATTTAGCTCGACTCGATACACATCTATTTGGCTGACCATAATGAATCATCTTAGATCAAACACTGTTTTTCAATGCTGCTATCAACTCTGACTTAGACACTGTTGGTTGAGATGTCGCTTTATATTCACATAAATAGCGAAAAACAGAGTCTAATTGTACACGCAATGGTTTTTGTTCAGACACAGACCACACGTGTGAACGGTTGCTCCCCGAAAGTGCGCTGCCTGCCAGTTGGTACAAATACAAATCATGATCACGCTGTAATGGTTTTTTGGTGCCGTTGTCTGGATGATCTGAAAGCAATTGGCAGGTTGATTGAATGAGCCATTTTTCACTAAACCACAATTGCAATAAATCGCCCAAATACAAATCTTGAGGTGCTAATGGCCAGACATGAATATATGCACCTTCTACAGCTGTATAGTATTGTTCAGGCGTAGACAAGATAGAAAGATAATGTTCTTGATAATATGAAAATTGAGAAAAAATATCAGAAATGTTGAGCGTATTCATTCGCTTACTCCGATTTAGCCATTTTAGTGCTGGCAAGTTGGGTTAAATCCACACTGTTTAAGATACTACTTAAACGCTTTGTTCTGTCACTCAGACTAACAACCGATTTTATGTAACGCAAGTCTTGAGGGTGATTTTTTAATTAAAAAAAATTTTTTGTTCAAATAAAAAGCACATAAAGTCAAAATGAAAGAAACATGACAGTTTTTGCTTGACCCTTGCTTAAATCTGCTTATAATCGCATTCAGATTCTCCCATAGCTCAGTCGGTAGAGCGACGGACTGTTAATCCGCAGGTCCCTGGTTCGAGCCCAGGTGGGAGAGCCAAATTCTAAAAAGCCCAAGCTTAATGACTTGGGCTTTTTATTGCCTAAAATTTATGGATGATGTGGTCTGTAAATACCTAAGTAGCGATTCATGCCTGAATCGTTCAAAAAGATGAATTTTGCTTCCTAATATAGCAGTGCATTTTAGTAAGATTCGCAATCTCAACCCTGATCACTTCTAAGTGGCTTAGGCAACAAGCCACTATCAAAATATCTAAGCGACAAATCGGCTGATAAAAAAACGGAACCGAAGTCCCGTTACCTATTTAAAAAGTTCCGCAGTTTAAACTGCTTTCACAGGCACACCACTATGAAAACGAAACAGATCATCTGGACTCATAATTAAGTTCTTTTCCACTTCACGTATATGCTGAATTCGCCCCTGAATATCTTCTTCTGGGTTTTTCAGTTTTGCCGTTTTTGCCACATCCAAAGCCAGCGCCAAATAATCTTCATAATGACGTGATTCTGATTTAAGCAAATAACGATAATATTTCCCTAATTCTTCATCTACCAGTGGCGCAAGCGCATAAAAACGCTCACATGAACGCGCTTCTACAAAGGCACCAATCACCAAAACATCAATCAATGCTTCGGGTTCATAAGTGCGGATTTCTTTGCGTAAACCACCTGCATAACGCCCTGCACTTAAACCTTGCCACGTTTGTCCACGCTTTGCCATGAACTCTAGCACCTGCTCATAATGCAACATTTCTTCGCGTACTAACTGTGCCAGTTTGACCTGTAAATCGGTAAAAAAGCTGTATCGAAACATCAGATTCATGGCTGTACCTGCAGCTTTTTTCTCGCAGTTGGCATGATCTTGCATCAAAATATCTAAATTGTTTAATGCTTCGTTTAACCATTCTTTGGGTGTTTCGCAGCCTAAAAATGCAATTACAGGCTGCATCAATTCATCGTAATTTATGCTGGACATAACGTTTCAAATTTTATCTTTCAATTTTAAATCTGCAGATTAACGCGCTGCATCAATCGCGGCTTTCATGCGTTTAACTGCCTGTTCTAGGCCAACAAATACAGCATCACCAATTAAAGCATGACCAATATTTAACTCATGGATGTGTTGAATAGCGGCAATTGCACCTACATTGTCCAAGTTCAAGCCATGCCCTGCATTAATCACTAAGCCACGGCTAGCTGCATATTCTACGCCCTGAACAATACGGGTCAATTCGGCTTGCTGTGCAGCTTCATTTTCTGCATTGGCATACGCGCCTGTATGAATTTCAATGGTCGGTGCACCACACGCAACAGCCGCATCAATTTGTGCTAGGTCTGCATCAATGAAGAGTGATACATCACAACCAATAGCTGTTAACTCCTGTGTCGCGGCCTTCACTGCTGCAAAATTTCCCACTACATCCAAACCACCTTCAGTGGTCACTTCTTCACGGCGCTCAGGTACCAAACACACATGCTGTGGACGAATTTCCTTGGCAAACTCGATCATTTCTTCAGTAACTGCCATTTCCAAATTCATGCGGGTTTTGAGCAACGGACGCATGCGACGCACGTCATCATCCTGAATATGACGACGGTCTTCACGCAAATGCAAAGTAATTCCCTCTGCACCTGCCTGTTCACAAACTAATGCGGCCTTTACAGGGTCTGGATAGTTCGTGCCACGCGCTTGTCTTAAAGTTGCCACATGGTCAATATTGACACCGAGTAAAGCCATAATAGGTTCCTACATTACGCTTGGGTTTGAGAATTCTGAATCCACAATTGGCGACTTTTTAAAGGTCGATCACCCAACAGTGAACTAATCATTTGTCGATACAGCCGAGACAGTAATTGTAACTGCTCTGGGTTAAAATCCCTACCTTTTTCATAGTCACACATACTCAGGATCTGTGTTCCCAGCAAATTGGCTCGTGAAGCTTGTGTAGTAGGGATAAAACCATCATTCAGTTGAAAATGATAATACATGTTTGGCTGAATCGGCTCTTGGCTCGCATCGACTGAAAAATCAATGGCATAACCTAATTCTTCCAATAAAGCATGTTCAAACTGACGTAAAATTTGTCTTAAAAATAGATTAGGATTTTCTTGACTAGATAAATGTTGTAAATGCGCCAGAGTCTGGTGATATTGCACAAAGGTTTCAGGCATTTCCACTTCGGCAGAACATAGACGCAACACAATTTCATTTAAATAAAAGCCTGAAAAAAATGCATCACCAAAGAAAAAAACGGGTTGATTGACAATTTCCAGCTTAGTGAAATTTTTAAGGTCTGATTTTCCCGAAGCTTGTATGCGAATCGGTTGATATTGTGGCGGTGGCATTTGTCTTAAAACTCCATCGACCCGCCCATGTTCGCGGGTAAATAAATGCACAATATGGCTACGTTCACGGTATTTTCGATGATGGATTAAATAACCATGCAAGATTTCATTACGCATGATTGCGTTAATTAATCCTGTTCTTTAGAATGTTTTTGTTTTGATTCTTCTTCGTCATCGCTATCTGGAATGACCGCGCCGACCACAGCAGCAGTGCCTTTCACCACTCCTTTTGTAGTTTTGTAGGCGACTTTTACGGGAACTGTCACAACTTTGTGAATACAACCTTGCAAGACCAACATACATGCCACAATGGCCAACACTTTCATCATCACAGTTCCCTTTTCGTCAAACTTAGATATCACTATATCCTAAGCTTTTTAATGCACGTTCGTCATCAGACCAACCACCTTTGACTTTCACCCAAAGCGTCAGCATGATTTTTTGCTCGAACATTTTTTCCATGTCAACCCGTGCATCCATACCAATTTTTTTCAGCTTCGCGCCTTTTTCACCAATCACAATGGCTTTTTGACCCGAACGGTCGACAAAAATAGTGGCATCAATATAGGTACATGGCGCTTTCATACGACCTGTTTTCTCATTTAAAACCGCATCTTCAGTTTTAAATGATTCGATTTGCACGGTTAAATCGTAAGGCAGTTCTTCACCTAGTTGACGCATGATCTTTTCACGAATAATTTCAGATGCTAAGAAACGCTCAGAACGATCTGTGATTTGATCTAGCGAATACAACGGCGGCTGGAATGGCAAATAGCGTTCAATCGTGTCACGCAAATGATCTAGGTTTGCACCCCGCAATGCTGATACAGGAACAATTTCGGCAAAGTTCATTAACTTGGCACGTTCTTGAATAATCGGCAAAGCTTGATTTTTATTTTCAAAGGTGTCGAGTTTGTTAATCACCAGAATCACTGGCATTTCAGCATTTTTCAGCTTTTCCAGCACCAGTTCATCATTTTGTGTCCATTTTTGTGCATCTACGACAAACAAAACCAAGTTCACATCGCGCAAAACAGATGATGCAGCACGGTTCATCATTTTGTTGATGGCGCGCACTTCTTTTTTATGCATCCCTGGTGTATCAACAAATACCGCTTGAGATTTTGCACGTGAATCAATTCCCACAATTTTATGACGTGTGGTTTGTGGTTTACGTGAAGTAATCGATAATTTTTGACCCAACAAATGGTTCATCAACGTAGACTTGCCTACGTTTGGACGACCGACAATTGCCACAAAGCCGCTACGAAAATCCGTTGGGATTTCTGTGCCTTGTTCGCTAAAAAACTGGCTAATTAAATCATTACTGTCGCTTTGCGACTCGTGATCAGCATCGATGTGATCGGAAGAATTTGACATGGCAGATTACTGCTCCAAAAGTTTTAAAATATCCGCCGCAGCAGCTTGTTCAGCAAAACGGCGACTGGTGCCCTCACCCATTACAACAGACAATCCATCCACTTTACACTCCACTTTGAAATGCTGATTGGGTGCATCACCTTGAATATCGACCACATCATAAACTGGGAGAGCTTTTTTTCGTGCCTGAAGATATTCTTGTAAACGAGATTTAGGATCTTTAAGTTGATCGGTTGGCTCGATATGGTCTAAATATGGCTCGTACCATTTTAACACAATCGGCTCCAACACCGTTAAATCACTACAATCCACATAGATTGCACCAATAATCGATTCAACCGTATCCGCAAGGATGGACTCGCGATGATGTCCACCTGATTTTAACTCACCTGTACTTAAAATGAGTGACTGGCTCAGTTTTAAATCATTTGCAATTTTACCTAAAGCTTCCTGACGAACCAAGGTTGCACGCATACGCGTCAAACGGCCTTCGTTCTCAGTTGGATAAGCTTTATAGAGATAATTCGCAATAATCATCCCTAACAAAGAATCGCCTAGAAACTCTAGGCGCTCATAGTTGTATTTGTGGCTCACCGATCGGTGGGTCAGTGCAAGCTGAAGTAATTCAGGTTGTTTAAACTGATAACCGATACGGCTCGCTAAGCGGGCTTCACTTAGCTTGGACTGAGCTTTGATCAAAACTTTTCTCGAACTTTAATACTAAATCTATATTCAGCAAGAAGGGTTTTCTTACCTCATACTCCTTTTTCACCTGCAACCCTTCGGTATTGGTGACTTGCATAATTTCTTTAATCTTCACATCACGAATGCCATTCATATCCAAACGCTTTGAAAGCTGACTCTCAAACTCCGCGGGCTGAATATTTTTCGGGCTGCTTTGAAATACTTCCTCAATTTGGCTATTGATCATCCGATCATCAAAATAAGGAGCCCAAACTGCAATTGCCACTTTCGCCATAAATGCAAACCCCATGATTGCAAATAAAATGGCGATATAAGATGCCCCTTGTTGATTCTTGCGCATTTTTTATTTTCCGAATCGATATTAGTCAATGCTACCGTTACGGTTAAATGACGGCAACTTAAAGCCAGGTTCTTTATGCATCCAAATATAAAATGCACGACCTGTTAGGTTCTGTTCAGGAACCATTCCCCAGAAACGACTGTCAGCACTTTGGTCGCGATTATCCCCCATCGCAAAGTACTCACCTTCTTTTACTTTCACTTCCCAATATAAACCATTTTCAGCAGAGTATTTACCATTTTCTACAAAGTTAATATAGGGTGCTTGGCGTGCAACATTAACACCTTCTAACTCACGCATGGTAAAGGTATGCTTGCCAATCGTTTCTTTATGATATATCGAAGTAGGCGTGTCTAAACGGTCTTTTTCACGGCTAAATTCAACAGGAACTTTAGCAACTTTTTGACCATTAATGGTTAATTGGCCATGATCAAAAACAATGTGATCGCCAGGAATACCAACTACACGTTTGATATAGCTGATCGTCGGTTGCGGTGGATAACGGAAGACAATCACATCACCACGCTCAGGCTCACCCACATCAATCACTTTTTTATTCACAATCGGCAGGCGAACACCATAGTCAAACTTATTGACCAAGATGAAGTCACCAGTTTCTAAAGTCGGGACCATCGAGTCGGAAGGAATATTAAAAGGTTCATAAAAGAATGAACGTAAGCATAGAACAATCGCAAGGACTGGCCAGAAATCATAAGCCCACGTAATGACAAAATTTTCATTTCCCTTGCCTTTCGTCGCTCGTTGTTTAAATACAAACTTATCGAGCAACCACACCAAAAAGAAAATCAGTGTGACAGGAACAAGTATCAAATTAAAATCAAAATCCATGGGCTTATATTCCTACCTTTTTATCTTTCTACTTTCAACACAGCCAAGAACGCTTCTTGTGGGATTTCTACACTTCCCACTTGCTTCATGCGTTTCTTACCTTCTTTTTGCTTCGATAGCAGTTTCTTCTTACGAGAAACGTCACCACCATAACATTTCGCCAATACGTTTTTACGCATTGCCTTTACGGTTGAACGAGCAATAATTTGTGCGCCAATGGCCGCTTGAATTGCCACATCAAACATTTGACGTGGAATCAAATCTTTCATTTTTTCAACCAATGCAATACCTCGGTGACGGGCATCTTGACGGTGACAAATCATTGCCAAGGCATCGACTTTATCGCCATTGATTAGAACATCGACTTTTACCAATGATGAACTTTCAAAACGTACAAAGTTATAATCGAGCGACGCAAAACCACGTGAACACGACTTCAATTTATCAAAGAAGTCCATCACCACTTCCGCCATTGGAATTTCAAAAGTGATCGAAACTTGGTTCGCCATAAACTTCATGTCTTTTTGAACACCACGGCGTTCCACACATAAAGTCATGACATTACCCAAATACTCTTGTGGTACAAGGATATGGCACTCAGCAATCGGCTCACGTAGGTCTTCGACCGTTGAACCATCTGGCATTTTAGATGGGCTATCGATATAAATCGTTTCACCATTCTTCATCACCGCTTCATAAATCACAGTTGGTGCAGATGAAATGAGGTCTAAATCATACTCACGCTCTAAACGCTCTTGCACGATTTCCATATGTAGCATGCCTAAGAAGCCACAACGGAAACCAAAACCTAAAGCATCTGAGCTTTCAGGTTCAAAGAATAACGCCGAGTCATTGATCTGAAGTTTATGCAAAGCTTCACGGAACGGTTCAAATTCACTTGAATCAATTGGGAACAAACCTGCATAAACCTGCGGCTTCACTTTTTTAAAGCCCGGTAAGGTTTTGACTTCTGGTGTGTTGGCAAGGGTAATCGTATCACCCACTGGCGCACCAAAAATGTCTTTAATCCCTGCAATTACGAAACCAACTTCACCCGCTTCAAGGATGTCTGTCTCAGTATGCTTAGGATTGAAAATACCCACAGAAGTAATGATGTGCGTTTGGCCTGTTGATTTCATCAACATCTTGTCGCCCTTACGCACACGACCTTCTTTCACGCGCACCAAAGAAACCACGCCTAAGTAGTTATCAAACCAAGAGTCGATAATTAAAGCTTGTAATGGCGCATCACGATCACCTATAGGTGCAGGAATAACATTGACTAGGGTTTCTAAAACGCTATCAATCCCAAGCCCTGTTTTCGCAGAACAGGTTGGCGCTTCCGTCGCTTCAATACCAATAATGTCTTCAATTTCTTGAATTACACGTTCAGGTTCAGCCTGTGGTAAATCAATTTTGTTGAGCACTGGTAGAACTTCAAGACCTTGCTCAATAGCGGTATAGCAGTTCGCAACTGACTGTGCTTCCACACCTTGCGCCGCATCTACAACCAACAAAGCACCTTCACAAGCAGCCAGTGAGCGTGATACTTCATACGAAAAGTCAACGTGCCCTGGTGTATCAATAAAGTTCAATTGATACTCTTGCCCATTTGGATGAGTATAATACAAAGTAACCGACGCAGCCTTAATAGTAATACCACGCTCACGTTCAAGTTCCATGGAGTCTAGTACTTGGGCTTGCATTTCACGATCTTGCAAACCACCACAGGTCTGAATAAAGCGATCGGCAAGCGTCGACTTACCGTGGTCGATATGCGCAATAATCGAGAAGTTACGGATATTTTTAATATCAACAGATTTTTTAGCTTGCGCCATGGGCTACCTTGAACAAAATGAAGCGTTATGCAGACAAATTTCGATGCACAACAAAAGCCGAATAGAAATTGCGAAGGATTATAACAGATGGTTTTTTTAAAGTATCCATATTAATACGCTTCCTTTTCACAACTCTGACGCTTTTTTACGTGTTTTCGCTTTTCACTGGGCTTTTTGAATAATCCATTGAAAAATCTAAGGCATTCACATCTTTTGCAAGCGGTTGGTAAGCTTGGGTAAAACTAGGTGACATACGTTTTGCACGGCCGGTTTCAATCTCTACGCAAGCCCACTTGGTTTGAGCAACAAATAAAATGCTATTGTCTTTGGGTCTATAAAACACATATTGGCGTGATGAATATAATGCGTTTATATCGTCAAACCATGTACGTAGTATTATTTCATCCTCTTTAAATGCAGCTTTTCGGTACTGCACATGATGCTCAACCGCAACCATGGCATGTTTTAACTCGATATATTCTTTTAAGCCTAAACCCAGTGCATCAATATGTGCTGTTGCGACATCCTGCATCCAATGCATATAAACCACGTTATTCACATGGCCTAACTGGTCGATATGTTCTGCTTGTACCTGAAGTCTTAAGTCAAAAATACTACTCATAAACACTCTATTGAATCTAAATATCCTTATGAAGATGGCAGTGTACGCAAATAACAGACATCATCAAATTGCAAAAAATAAAAAACCACTCCGAAGAGTGGCTTTTTCTCGCTTATTGGATGCGCATCCCTAAAATGGCCGGTGTGCCTTGTCGGATGATTCCAACGCGGGCAACCTGACCTTTTTTCAACTCAGATGCCGCTTGGACAAAATCATTGGTGTCTTTTACGACTTTACTATTAATGTGAGTGACCACATCACCAGCCGCCATACCTGACTGTGCTGCTGCGCCGCCACGTTTCACTTCTTGAATTAACACACCACCTTTCACATTGAGCTGTGACAATTCAGCAGGTGCTAAATTTCGGATAGCAATACCTAAGACAGGCCCTTTACTTTGTGTAACTGTATCTGATTTTGCAGGTGTATCATCTGGTGCAGTGGTGAGTGTTGCCGATATATTACGCTTTTTATCATCACGCAGTACTTCTAGCTGTACCGTTTGATTTGGCATGGTACGATTTAAATAGTTCAATAACTCAGAGGTACGCGAAATCGGCGTTCCATTGAATTTTAAAATAATATCGCCTGCTTTTAGCCCCGCTTTCTGTGCAGGTGAATTTGGCTGAACATTGGTAATCAGCGAACCTTCAGGTTTTGGCAAATTATAAGACTCTGCCAAATTTCGATCTAAATCTTGTAGATTGAAGCCTAAATAAGAACGCGTAACTTTGCCGGTTTTCTTAAGTTGATCAGCAATATCCATTGCGACATCAATTGGGATCGAGAAAGACAGCCCCATATAACCGCCCGTACCACTGAAGATACGCGAGTTCACACCAACTACTTCACCCTGTTGGTTGAATAACGGACCACCTGAGTTTCCAGGGTTGAGAGCTACGTCTGTTTGAATGAAGGGTACTGATGTCTCCCCCATCATATTACGCATTTTCGCACTCACGATTCCCGCTGAAGCAGAATAGTCGAAACCAAACGGTGAACCGATCGCAAGTACAGGTTCGCCTACACGCAGTTGATCAACATTGCCTGCACGGAGTGATGGAAAATTCGTACCATTCACCTTAAGCAAGGCCACATCCGTTCGTTCATCACTACCCACCACAGTCGCATCCAGTTCACGACGGTCATTAAACATAATCGTGACTTTCGATGCATCTTCTACGACGTGGTGGTTTGTCAGTAAATACCCATCTTTACTAATAAAAAATGCGCTGCCATAAGCCGTTTTTTCTTGCGGCGCTTGCTGCTGCGGAATAATGACTTGATTACCAAAAAAACGCTTCAAAATCTCAGGTATTTGCTGCTGCAGTAACTCTTCTTGAGTCATCTTTTTAACCACATTTACACTCACTACAGCAGGGCTGACTTGCTCAACCAAGTTTGAGAAATCAACAGGTGCTGCTTGTGTTTGCACCGTAGCCATTGTGCATGCAACAGCAAAAAAACCAGTTTGTATCGCGCGACTTTTCATATCAAGTATTGACCTATATGTTTGTTATCAATTTATGTATTAGCGTTTTTAGCATAAAGTTTGTCTATCTTGGGTAATAATATGTTCTATTATGTTTGTATAAACAAAAGCTTAAACTTTGCTTAAAAAATACGTTCTTTATTTATATTTCCCATCAATTGTAGAGATTTTACCCTTGCCTTTTCGTGAAAAAAGCGCTGTCATTAGCGAACTTTTTCCAAATTAGCTGATGGACATGTCTAATTTAAACACAACACATCATTTTGATGTGATTATTGTGGGAAGTGGCGGTGCAGGCCTGAGCTTAGCCTTATCGTTGCCTCAACATTTCAATATTGCTGTTCTTGCAAAATCAAACCTGACCGATGCAAGTACCTTCTATGCGCAAGGTGGCGTTGCCGCTGTTTTAGATGAAACGGATTCCATCGAACAGCACATTGATGACACCATGATTGCGGGCGCTCACTTGTGTGAGACCGAAGCCGTAAAGCAAACCGTTGAAGGCGGTAAACCTTCTGTTGATTTTCTACTGAAACACGGCGTGCAGTTTACCCTTGATGATCAAGAGCAATTGCATCTAACACGTGAAGGTGGACATTCTCAACGCCGTATTATTCATGCCGCAGATGCTACAGGTCACGCCATTTCAACTACCTTAGTGGAACGTGCGATTGAAAAAGACAACATCACCATTTTTGAAAATTACATCGCTATCGATTTAATTACCTCTCAAAAACTGGGCTTAGAAGAACAAAATCGCGCATTAGGCCTCTATGCACTCGATGAAAAAACTGAAAAGGTACATACCTTTTTAGCACCTTTCACCGCGCTGGCTTGTGGCGGTGCAATGAAAGCTTATCTGTATACCTCAAACCCAGACATTGCAACGGGCGATGGTATTGCTATGGCGTTTCGTGCGGGTTGCCGCGTGGCCAATATGGAATTTAACCAATTCCACCCAACCTGTTTATACCACCCACAAGCGCGCTCTTTCCTTATCACTGAAGCAATGCGTGGTGAAGGTGCTTATTTACGTTTACCCGATGGCGAACGCTTTATGTTGCGCTTTGATGAGCGTGCAGAACTTGCTCCACGTGACATTGTAGCGCGAGCGATTGACTATGAAATTAAACGTTTAGGTATTCGTCACGTTTGGCTCGACATTAGCCATAAGCCCGAAAGTTTTATTAAAGAACATTTCCCAACCTTGTACGCACGCTTACTCGAACTCGGCATCGACATTACCAAGGAAATGATTCCTGTTGTTCCTGCTGCGCACTATACCTGTGGCGGTGTGGTGGTTGATGAACATAGTCAAACTGACATTGCAGGTCTATATGCGATTGGGGAAACCTCATACACAGGTTTGCATGGCGCCAACCGTATGGCCAGCAACTCACTGTTAGAATGTTTTGTTTATGGCATGAGTGCGGCAGAACACATCGAGAAAAGTTTTGATTCAGGTTACCAATCCCCAACTGCTCCGTCTTGGGATGACTCGCAAGTGATGAATCCTGATGAAGATGTGGTGATTTTGCAGAACTGGGATGAACTCCGTCAAACCATGTGGAACTACGTCGGCATTGTGCGTACTACGAAACGTCTTGAACGTGCGCTACACCGCATTGAAATGTTGAAGCGAGAAATTACCGAGTATTACCAAGATTACCAAGTCAGCAAAAATCTGATTGAGCTACGTAATTTAGTTTTAGTCTCTGAAATGATCGTGCGCTGTGCTATGGAGCGTAAAGAATCGCGCGGTCTACACTACACTTTAGATTACCCTGAACTATCGAATGAACTGCGTAAAACCGTACTCACCCCTTTAAATTTTAAAGTTGAAACCCCTTTAGTGAATAACTAATTTAAAAAAAGCCTGATTCGTCAGGCTTTTTTATTCAGACATTTTTTAGGATTTGGGTGGAATAGAATAAGTTCCCACCACATGTGCAATGGGTTCATCCTTACCCACTGAATACAACCACACATCCCCAACCACCAATGCTTTGCCAACTTTCATTAACTTACATTCACCGCGGATATTTGTTGAAGCTGCAGGTTTACTTAGAAAGTTGACCGATAAATTGGTGGTCACGGTTAAACCGACCAGCCCAATTTCCCCTAAAATGGCGATATACAATGCATAGTCTGCAAGAGTCATCATGGTTGGGCCTGAAACCGTTCCACCCGGTCGCAAATCGCGCTCATCTACCTGATACACGACTGTTGCTGCGCGCTCAGTGACAGATTCGATACGACATTTTTCTAAACTTTGCGGAAATTCCTTTTCTAAAAAAGCCACAATCTCAGTTACGTTACTTTTCATTTTTCCTTCAACATACAGTCCTTTGTCACTGACTATAAAAGAAAAATGTATTTCACTACAGTCTGAAATAACATTTCAGGCTTATTTTTAGTTTAAATATTGCAACGCTTGTGCAAAAACCTGTTCTGGTGACTGTGTTGCATCCAAGCGTTTGACCCGCTCAGGATACTGCTCCCATAACTGCTGATAACCTGCTCTAACTTTTTCAAAGAAAGTGACTTTTTCTTGTTCAAAACGGTCCAAAGCTCCCCGTTCCCGCGCACGAGACATGCCTGTCTCAATCGGAGCATCAAGCCAAAATGTAATATTCGGCATATGGCTGACAAAGTTCTCATTCAGCAGTTGCAGCTTCGACTGGCTTAAACCACGTCCTGCACATTGGTAAGCAAAGCTGGCATCGGTAAAACGGTCACACAATACGGTTTTATGTTTCGTTAAAGCAGGCACGATCACTTGTTGTAAGTGCTGTGCACGAGCCGCGTACATCAGCAGCAGTTCAGTATCATTCGACATCGACTCTTCATGATTGACTGACAATAATAGCGAGCGAATTTGCTCAGCCATCGGTGTACCACCTGGCTCACGCGTTAAAACAACCTGCTGACCTTGTTGTTCTAGATGCTCATAAATTTTGCGAATCAGTGTGGTTTTACCGACACCTTCTGTGCCCTCAAAACTAATAAACATCTATTCATCCTTCTTGGTTTTTAAAACGCTGAGATATTCTTTTACAGCTTGGTTGTGCTGCTCTAAAGTCTCACTAAATGTGTGCCCACCATTGCCCGTTGCAACAAAGTAGATGTTTTTGCTGTTATCTGGGTGCATGGTAGCTTCAATGGCTTTTTTACTTGGTAAAGCAATTGGCGTAGGAGGTAAACCATTGATGGTATAAGTATTATAGGCTGTTGGAGTACGCAAGTCTTGGCGGGTAATATTGCCTGTATATTTATCGCCCATGCCATAAATCACCGTTGGGTCCGTTTGCAAACGCATGCCGAGTTGAAGACGACGCGCAAACACACCCGAAACTTGCTCCAGTTCACGGTCAACATTGGTTTCTTTTTCAATGATAGAGGCCATGATCAAGGCTTCGTATTTGTCTTTATACGGCAAATTTGCCGCACGGTTTGCCCACGCTTCATCTAAAGCTTTCATTTGGCGTTTGTATAAATCCGTTAAGATTTTTTTGTCTGACTCCCCTTTGGCGAAGAAGTAAGTATCGGGGGCAAAAAGCCCTTCAGCATGCGTATACGGAATATCTAATGCTTTTAAAAGCTGATCCATGGGTAAATTGGAGACTTCCTTTTTAACCAATGCATCCTTTTTCAACGCCTCGATCAGCTGTTTAAAGGTCGTCCCCTCAATCACCAATATACGATTCATCTCGGCATTATCGACATTGGAAATCATATCCAAAACTTGGCGAATACTCATACCTTCACGCACTTCATAAACACCGGCTTTCAACGTGTCATGAATAAATATTTTTTGGTAAAGCTTTAAAATAATGGGAAAACTAGCCATGTCTTCTTTGGCTAAGCGGTCAATAAAACCGGAATAGGTATCGCCAGAGTTAATTGCCAATAACTGCTTTTTACCCTCGACAGGATAGGATTTAAATAAACTCGACCACAGTACAATCATCAATAAAACAATGATGCTCACAGCAATCAATAACAACCCTTTCATTTTACGTTGGGGTGGTTGCGTTTTCTTTTTCGATTTGGTTTTGGCTGCGGACATACTACTGCATCTGATTAAGTTGAAGACGATGGAACAAATCTATACACGGCTGAACATCTAAATACTGATGATTCAGACTTTTGGCTATTTTCATAGGACTCAAGGCATTGCAGAAAAATAAACTTTGAAAGCGTGGAATTTCTTCCATATCAATCATTCTCAGCTCACAGCTCATTCCTTGTTGCTGCATCCGTGCCAATATTTCGGCACGCATGACACCATGTACGCCATTATAACGAAGTTCGGGACTAATCCATCGATCATTTAGCAGAATGAAACAATTACTGCTCACACCTTCAACGACAGAACCTTGCACATCTGTGACCAAAGCTTCCAACCAGCCATGTTGTTCCGCCTCATGCTTAAGTAAAACTTGTTCTAAACGGTTTAAGCTTTTCACACCCACCATTTGCGGCATATTCAGCCCAATCGCATGTTGCAGTACCCCTGAATCAATTTCGCTGTATGTCAAAGCCTCTGATGCTTGCGGATAGAAAAACACCCAAACGTCAGCAGGATGTGTGGGCAAACTATAACCGCGCTGCCCTTCACCCCGACTAATAATAATTTTCAGAGTGCCGTTTAAGTGTGCATGGGTTTGTTTTAATTGCACGATGCTGTGCTGAATAAAGGCTAAATCTGCTGACAACAACAGTCTTTCACAGGCCAATTTCAAGCGTGCTATGTGTAGAGACTCTAGCTCAATCACACCCTCACGGATACGCGCTGTACTAAAACAACCATCTCCATAGTGAAATGCACGATCTAATAATTCTATTTGTTTGATTTCTTGTGCATTTTTATAGCAATACATGCCAATCTACCCTGAAACAATTTTCTGCTTTAGTTTAATGAATTCTAAGCCGAACTCTTTTTCTTTTTTATTCATATAAAATTCATTTTTTATTATTTTTTTAGCAATAAGACTCACAGTATTCTTGCCTCATGTTTAAAAACGTTTAAAATTTGAGGTCTCACATGAGCTTATCTAAGTTAAAAATTGGGGTACTAGCGGCGCTAGTTTCAGTCACATCTTTTGGTGTTGCAGCAAAAGATTTCCTTAACGTGTCGTATGATCCAACACGCGAACTCTATGAAGACGTCAACAAACAGTTTGGCGCTTATTGGAAACAACGCACAGGGCAAGACATTAACTTCAAACAGTCTCACGGCGGCTCGGGTAAACAAGCTCGTTCGGTAATTGACGGTCTAGGTGCAGATGTTGTGACACTTGCACTTGCAGCAGATATCGATGTAATTGCTGAAAAAGCAAAACTTTTACCGACAAACTGGCAAAAGAAATTACCCAATAACTCGACACCATACACTTCAACTATCGTGTTCCTTGTCCGTAAAGGTAACCCTCAAGGTATTAAAGACTGGGGCGACCTCATTAAGCCGGGTGTTGGCATTATTACACCAAATCCAAAAACATCAGGTGGTGCACGCTGGAACTACTTAGCAGCTTGGGCTTGGGCAAAGCATCAACCTGCGGGTAACGACGCCAAAGCACAAGAATTCGTGCGTAAAATTTATAAAAATACCAAAGTGCTGGATTCAGGTGCACGTGGCGCAACCACAACCTTTGCTGAGCGCGGTATCGGTGATGTTCTCTTAGCATGGGAAAACGAAGCACACTTAGCAATTCGTGAACAACCGGGTAAATTTGAAATCGTGACGCCTTCGTTATCTATTTTGGCAGAACCACCCGTTGCCATTGTTGAAAAGAATGCGGAAAAAGACGGCAATCTGAATCTGGCGAAAGCATATCTCAACTATTTGTATTCACCTGCTGGACAGGAAATTGCGGCGAAAAACTTCTATCGCCCACGTAATGCAAGCGTCCTGAAAAAATATGCAACCACTTTCAAACCGTTGAAGTTGGTGACCATTGATAAAGAATTTGGCGGTTGGACCAAGGTACAAAAACAGCACTTTGAAAATGGTGGTGTATTTGACCAAATTGTGAAAGCCAATACGACGAAATAAAACCGAGTCCAGTAAATAGCTGTAAGGGAGCATCGACATGATTCATACTGTAATTGTACCGGGCGTGGGTGGAAGTGAACATGACCACTGGCAATCGTGGTTACAACGTCAGCTCAAGTCATGCTCTCGTGTACAGCAGCAGGATTGGAATAAACCCGTACTCCATGAGTGGATTGAACAATTTGTCAAAACAGTTCAATCCATTCAGGAACCGATTCAAATTGTGGCGCATAGCTTTGGCTGTTTAACGACAGTCGCGGCTTTAGCACAGCATCCTGAACTAAATCAAAAAATCAAAAATTTAGTTCTGGTTGCACCGGCCAACCCTGCTCGCTTTGGTGATGCTGGTTTTGCTCGTGATAGCCAAAACGACTATCAACAGTATTTCCACCAACTCAAGCTACAAGTTCCTACCCAAATGATCATCAGTGAAAATGATCCTTGGCTCAATTTTCAAGATGCGCTGCAACTGGCAAAAGCATGGAAAATTAGGCCTAAGAACTTGGGGCAAGTCGGACATATTAATGTTGCGTCAGGTTTTGGGCCATTCCCTGAAATTTATGATTTTTTGATTTCAGAAAGTGTGCTAAAAAACATTAGTTTTTACAATGAAAGCAAGTATTTATTTAAATTTGCAATTTAAACACTGCAAATGATACTTGTGCCGAAATTCAGTTTTATTTGAGCTGACTCTTTTTAGGTCAGCTTTCTCTCTTTGAGGAGTAATCATGTCGCAGCGATCCCGAGTGCTGCCAGG
>ERZ650302.438-NODE-438-length-22791-cov-6.889338_pt1 | contig 22791 bp, 19 predicted proteins | sample MGYA00376238_ERZ650302 | MGnify/ENA primary metagenome ERZ650302 (study PRJEB26733, sample SAMN07839298) | wastewater metagenome | biome: urban; feature: wastewater treatment plant; material: waste water | place: USA: North Carolina | collected 2016-04-28 ... | reverse complement strand
TCGCCAAGATATATAAAATATGGTCGCCATCAATCAGCTTGCCATCTTTATCCACTAAAATAACGCGGTCTGCATCCCCATCAAAGGCGATGCCCAAATCAGCTTCATGCTTCACGACAAGTTGCTGCAAATGCTCAGGATGAGTCGAGCCACATTGCTCATTGATATTTACACCGTTAGGCTCATTATGAATGGCAATGACTTTGGCACCGAGCTCACGAAAGACCGATGGACCCACGTTATATGCTGCACCATTGGCACAATCCACCACAATCGTTAAATCGTTCAAGTCTAAATGGTATGGAAATGTGGATTTACAAAATTCAATATAGCGACCATTGGCATCTTTTACACGGACACTTTTACCTAAGTTTGCTGTGTCTTCAATCACTAATTCTTTTTCAAGTTCTTGATTAATTTCTTCTTGTATCGTATCTGGAAGTTTTTTCCCTTCACCTGAGAAAAATTTAATTCCGTTATCAAAATACGGGTTATGTGATGCTGAAATCACGATGCCTAAACTGGCATGTAAGGCACGGGTCAAGTGTGCAATGGCTGGGGTTGGTAATGGGCCTAATAAATGTACATATACACCTGCGGCGTTCAAGCCAGCCTGTAACGCTGCTTCTAAAATATAGCCTGAAAGACGTGTATCTTTACCCAATACCACAATTGGTTTATTTTTTTTGGTGTGCTTTTTTAAAACTTTACCTGCTGCAAAACCCAGTTTTAATGCAAATTCAGGTGTAATAGGTAACTCTCCGAACTTCCCTCGAATGCCGTCTGTACCAAAATAACTCATATTGTTCTCACTTCTTAGAGGTGATCTTTATCATCACTTTTTTACTGCAAGTTACTTTACACCAAAAATGAAAAAGCCGTCACATTGATGACGGCTTTTATTTGAAAACACTACTAAATATTAACCAACGCGATAGTTCGGCGCTTCTTTGGTAATCGTCACATCATGCACGTGAGATTCCTGCATACCTGCTGCAGTAATTTTCACAAACTTCGCATTTTGGCGTAGGTCTTCAATGGTTGAAGAACCTGTATACCCCATAGATGAACGTAAACCACCCATCATCTGATGCACGATGTTACCCATTGGGCCTTTGTACGGTACACGACCTTCAATGCCTTCTGGTACTAGTTTTTCTGCACCTGCTTTCGAGTCTTGGAAGTAACGGTCTGCAGAACCTGTTGCACCCGCCATTGCACCCAATGAACCCATACCACGGTATGCCTTGTAATAACGACCTTGGAAAAATTCCACTTCGCCTGGTGCTTCTTCAGTACCTGCAAGCAATGAACCGACCATAATCGTACTTGCACCTGCACCAATCGCTTTGGCCATATCACCAGAGAAGCGAATACCACCATCGGCAATTAATGGAATCTGTTCTTTCAATGCATTGGCAACAGAATCAATTGCAGAGATTTGTGGCATACCAATACCAGCCACAATACGTGTGGTACAAATTGAACCTGGACCAATCCCCACTTTCACTGCGTCTGCACCTGCATCTAACAATGCCAAAGCAGCATCGCCAGTTGCAATGTTACCGCCAATCACTTGAACTTGTGGATAGTTGGCTTTTACCCAACGTACACGCTCAATTACGCCTGCAGAATGACCATGTGCAGTATCGACCACAATTGCATCGACACCTGCTTCAACTAATGCTTCTACACGGCTTGGCGTTTCTGCACCTGTACCCACGGCAGCACCCACACGTAAACGACCTAAGTCATCTTTACAGCTATTTGGATACAATTCTGCTTTACGGAAGTCTGTGACCGTAATTAAACCTTTTAATTCCTGTTGGTCATTCACCACCAAGACTTTTTCAATACGGTGCTGTTGCAATAAAGCTTGAATATTTTCTTTAGATTCGTCTTCGCGTACTGTCACTAAACGATCTTGACCTGTCATGATGTTGCTAACAGGTTGTTCAAGGTTGGTTTCAAAACGTGTATCACGCCCTGTCACAATACCAACAACTTTGCCATTTTTAACTACAGGTACACCGCTAATATTGTTGGCTTGGGTCAGCGCAATCAATTCACGTACTGTCGTTTCAGGCGTTACAGTAATCGGATCTTTCACCATACCCGCTTCAAATTTTTTCACACGGCGCACTTCGGCTGCTTGCGCAACGATGTCCATGTTTTTATGCAAAATACCAATACCACCGTTTTGCGCCATCGCAATTGCCATACGAGATTCAGTCACCGTATCCATTGCTGCTGAAACAAGTGGAATATTCAGGTCAATGCCGCGCGTAAAACGTGTCTTTAAGGAGACATCTTTTGGAAGAACAGTAGAATAGGCAGGGAGTAATAAGACATCATCGAAGGTTAACGCTTCTTGAACGATGGTCAGCATAACAGTCTCACTGGTAATTTCCGTGAGCCATTATAAACAAATCTAGGCACAAATTTCATTTGTTCTCTAAGAAATATTTTTATTCTGCTCTTCTGGGGGATGCTGCATGAAAAAATCGGCAATGTTCATCTAAAAATTGAGGTTTTCACCCCTAGTTTACTTTTTAGCCGCACAGATTTAAAAATTGTGATGTTTCATTTTTCAGCCTGATCAAGCCGCTTCAATCTGAAGCATGATTTGGCTATCTATTCCAAATTAGCCACAAAAAAAGCAAAGCAGCAGCCTTGCTTTTTCAATCTGGATTGCCATCAACAACTGACTTCACAATTAAACGACTTGATCGAAGTCATCATCATTCACAGATATGGCTGGATCGACCTGCACAAATGGAATCATATTATGTGCAAGGCGGGCTTTGTTGCATTGGTCATCGGCAATTTGTACTTCTTTGCAAGAGCTGCTGCGCAATTCATAAATCCCGCAGCTCACTTGCTGTCCAACCTCACCTTGTAAAGCAATACAACGTGGCTGACTTTGGTTTGTCCCGCACATACATGAATACACCGCTGTCACTGGTTCCGTGTAGTGCTCAGGCATATTTATGCCTTCAGCCCAATAAAATGAAACACGGAAATAAGCGCAACACGCGCCACAGCTTAAGCAGGCATCCTGTGTAGGTACTTGAGACAACATTCGTTAAGTTCTCGCCATCAAAAAAATCGTTTTTGGGAGAAAATCTTAAAAAAAGTTGTTTTTGCACTCAAGTTTTTTTTACAGTTTTTTCAGCTTTTTTTGTTGCTTATTCGGGGCAGCTAAACACGTGCTCATCCATCAAATCGACGCCACATTCCAATGTTTCAATCCAGTCTAGGAATTGATTCACCTGTTCTTTACCCACAAATGGTGTACCGTGTTGCGGCACAATCATTTCAACGTCCATGCTGCGCACCATATTCACCCATAGGCGAATCACTTTATTGGAACACATATACCGCTGATGGAAGCCTTTCATAGTAGGAATATGCGCAGCAAAATCAGTCAATGGAATTGAAGCATCTTCTACCATCGATGCACCCATATCGCCAGAAAATAAAATTTTAGCAATAGGATCATAAAACTGGAAATTACCGACAGAGTGCAAGAAGTGCGCAGGCACAGCAATAATTTTAGACTCACCCAAAGGAATCGCTTGACCTTCATCTGGCAGTTCCACCAAACGATCTAGCCAGTTGCCTTTCATACGATCACTCATAAAAGATGAGCTTAAGTGCGGCAAGAAACTCGCCCACAATTTTGATGCTACGATTTTTGCTTCGGTATAGACCAACCAACGCGGCATTGAAGTGATGATGTCTGGGTCTTGGTGCGATGCCATGACATAATCAAGATTGGTTAAACGGGTATATTTGTTTAATTCCATGGTCAGTGGCACATAGGTCTGGTCGCCACCCGGGTCTAGCACTGCAGCACGGTTATTATCAATAATCAGAAATTGGTTGGCCTGAACACCTTCACCTTTGACCAAACTGGTAAAACTAATACATTTGTGTGTCCCATTATCAAATAAGACCTGCGATGTTGTACGGTCAAATGCCATAACCAAACCCCAATTTTTCATTTAAAAAATACATTTCTATGACTGAATAACATATAGCTATTTATGCGAAGTTACAATAAATAAAATAGCTTGGATTATCTGAAATATCAGTAAATTGCAGCACGACGCACATAAATAAATCCCAAGCAACTCACTCGGGATTTATGCATTTTAATGAATAGTTTAGAATAAATAATGTTGCGCCAAAGTCGACACACCAATAATCAAGAAGATCAAGGCACCGATTTTATGGATTAAAGCAATTGGCAATCGGGTCGCTAATTTATTACCAATAAATACCGCAGGTGCATTGGCCAGCATCATTCCCAAAGTGGTTCCAAGCATGACCCAAAACACGCTGTCATAACGCGCCGCTAAAGCCACGGTGGCAATTTGAGTTTTATCGCCAATTTCTGCCAAAAAAAACAACACAAAGGTCGCGCCAAACACCCCGTATTTTTGCCACTTGTTGATGCTTTCAGTTTCATCATCCAATTGGTCTGGAATAAGCATCCAAATCGCCATGCCAATAAAACCTAAAGATAAAATCCACAATAAAATTTCTGGGCTAAGTACCGTGGTAATCCACTGCCCCAAAACTGCAGAAAGTCCGTGATTAATGAGTGTTGCCAGTAAAATAGCAACTAAGATTGGCGCGGGTTTACGAAAACGTGCCGCGAGTAATAAAGCCAGTAATTGGGTTTTATCACCCATTTCGGCTAAAGCGACAATGGCAGTCGAGATGAGGAATTCATACATGATGTTTTTCTCTGGCTAGCACACATACCAATGACCTATCCCTCCTGCTAGCCAAAATCTGCAGAGTGATAAATCAAAGGTCTTGCCAACAAAAGAAAGCTTGAAAAAGCTGACTTGGTTCTTTGCTATGATGACCATGTTCTGTGGAACAAATATGTTGATCATCACCTTTTTACTTAATCTAGTTTAAACAGAAATCAGTAAAAAGCGGCTACTCCCCAATGAAGTAAAGCTATTCTAAACGGAATACTGCGCTTAAGCAAATTTAGCCGAGTAACGGCACTGACAAAAAACCCTGCCGCAGCAGGGTTTTATAAAGCTTTTTTGAATTTAGAGCAGTAAGCTACGAATATCAGCCAATAATTGGGTCAGTTTATGGGTAAAACGTGCTGCATCTGCGCCATTAATCACCCGATGGTCATACGACAATGACAACGGCAACATCAAGCGCGGATCAAAACTTTCACCATTCCAGACAGGTTGCATGGTCGCTGGTGAAATACCCAAAATCGCAACCTGCGGCCAGTTCACCAATGGCGTAAATGCCGTACCGCCAATCGAACCTAAACTGGTGATGGTAAAGTTTGCGCCTTGTAAGTCTTTAGGCGACAACTTTTTATCACGCGCTTTTTGGCTGAGCTCGCCCAGTTCAATCGCAATTTGTTTAATCGATTTCTGATCTGGATTGCGTAGCACAGGCACGGTTAAACCATCAGGGGTTGCCACGGCAATGCCCATGTGGATTTCTTTACGCAGCAGCACAGACTTTTGATCGTCTGCCAGATGCGCAGCGAAATATGGCTCATCTTTCAGCAAATGCGCCACAGCTTTAGCAATGAACGCCAAAATGGTCAGGCTGACACCTTCTTTTTTGAAGTTGGCTTTTAATTCACCACGCCATGCTTCTAGCTCAGTAATATCGGCCAAATCAAATTGCGTGACTTGTGGAATGTAATTGTTCAGGGACAATTGCGGAATTGACACTTGTTGTAAACGCGTCAAACCTTTTTCTTCAACACCACCAAATGCACTAAAGTCAGGCAGCTTTGGCAAACCTGTAACTTGCTGCGTTGTAGCAGCCACAGGAGCAGTCTGCGGCGCAGTAAGACGCGCTTTAACATAAGCCTTCAAGTCTTCTTTGAGTACACGTGCATGTGGGCCAGTAGCCTTTACATCGGCTAAAACGACACCTAACTCACGTGCCAGTTTACGCACAGCAGGACCTGCATACACTTTTGCATTGGCTTCATGTTGTGCCTTGCTCAGTTTGTCTACATTCGTATACGCATTTGCTGCAACTGTCGTGGTTTGTGCTGTAGATGCAGCGCTGACTGCTGCCGATGCACTTGGTGCAGAGGCAACTTGGGCTGCCGAAACTGCTTTTGGTGCAGCTGCATCTGCAGTCACTATCGTCACTAAGGCATTGCCCTGCGCAACACTTTGTCCTATTTCCACATGAATCGCTTGAATCACGCCCGCAGTAGTACTTGGCACTTCAACCGTGGCTTTGTCTGATTCCACCACAATCAAACTTTGGTCCACTGCAACTCTATCGCCCACTTGTACCAAAATTTCTGCCACTGTGGCTTTATCCACTCCTAAATCAGGTACAGCCACTTCAACCTGAGTTGATGCTGTAGTTTGTGGTGCCGATGCAGTTGCTGCGCTCACTGTTGCAGCAGCCGCTTCTACTGGTGCTGATTGAGGTGTTTCCACCTGTGTGACTGCGCCAGATGTGGCAGTTTTCACTTTCAGAATCACCACACCTTCTTTTACGGTATCTCCCGTATTGATTTGGATGGCAGTGACTGTACCCGACACCGTACTCGGCACTTCTACTGTGGCTTTGTCCGACTCTACTACAATAAGGCTTTGATCAACATCAATCGCATCGCCCACTTGTACTAAAATTTCCCCAACAACGGCTTTTTCCACGCCAATGTCAGGTACTTGTACATCTACTTCTTGCGCAGTGTTTGATGTCGCTGAGCTTGGTGCTGCAGCGACCACTGGTTCAGCATCTTGCTTCGGTGCCGCGTCCACTTCGGCTTGCGGTGCAGCACCTTCTGTAGCAACTGCGGTTTGAGCTTCTGTTTCTAGCTCAATCAGCACCGCACCTTCAGTCACTTCATCGCCTTGTTGTACCAAAATACTTTTCACTACCCCTGCAGCGGTGCTGGGTACTTCAACAGAAGCTTTGTCTGATTCCAACAGGACAATGCTGTCATCAACTGCAATCGTGTCGCCAACTTTGACAAGAATATCTGCAACAGTGGCTTTATCGACACCAATATCAGGCGTTTGAATTTGCATGATCAGTGCTCCTCTTTGTAGTCAGCAACCGCTTGTACTTCAGGAACCGCTTGCGGTGCCCACGCGACAGGACGATCGGTATCTAACTCAAATGTCGAAATTGCATCTTTGACTAAGCGTGCATCGACTTCGCCTTCATCAGCCAGTTTTTTCAAGGTTGCTACCACAATGTGTGCAGCATCGACCCCAAAGTAGCTACGCAAGTTACCACGGGTATCGGAACGACCATAACCATCTGTACCTAAGGCAACAAATGGTCGATTGTCTGGCAAGTATGCTCGAATTTGCTCGCTATAAAGGCGCATGTGATCGGTTGCAGACACGACAATGCCATCTTTGCCACGTAACTGTTGTGAAACCCAAGGCTCTTTGCTTTCTTGAGCCAAAGGATGCAAACGGTTGTACTCTTCACACGCCATACCATCACGCGCCAATTCGTTAAAACTGGTCACACTGTAGACATTTGAGTGAATTTGGTACTCTTCACGTAAGATTTTCGCCGCTTTAATCACTTCACGCAGAATTACACCTGAACCCAACAATTGAACCGTGGCTTTTTCATCTTCCTGTAGTAAATACATCCCGCGCTTAATGCCTTCTTCCACACCTTGCGGCATTTCAGGATGCTCGTAGTTTTCATTCATGAGAGTGAGGTAATAGAATACGCGCTCCTGATTGACATACATGCGTTGTAAACCATCATGTACAATCACAGCAAGCTCATAACCAAAACATGGGTCATACGACACACAGTTTGGAATGGTATTAGCTAAAATATGCGAGTGACCATCTTGGTGTTGCAAGCCTTCACCATTGAGTGTGGTACGTCCTGCAGTGGCCCCCAACAAGAAACCTTGCGCCTGTGCATCACCTGCTGCCCATGCGATATCGCCAATACGCTGAAAACCAAACATGGAGTAGTACATGTACATTGGAATCATTGGTAAGTTATTGGTTGAATAACTGGTACCCAAAGCTGCCCAAGCACTCATTGCACCTGCTTCATTAATGCCTTCTTCCAGCATGTGACCGTCTTTGGCTTCACGATAATGCATCAACTGTTCTTGGTCTTCTGGGGTGTATTTTTGCCCATGCGCGGCATAAATACCCAATTGACGGAACATGCCTTCTAAACCGAAAGTACGTGCTTCATCAGGTACAATCGGTACCACACGGTCTTTAATGGCTTTTTCTTTGAGCAAGGCTGAAATCAAACGCACCATCACCATCGTGGTCGATTGTTCTTTGCCACCTGAACCCGCCAAAACTGAATCGAAAACTGATAATTCAGGAATTTGTAAAGCTTCGCTGTCTTTACGGCGCGCAGGCAAATAACCACCCAACGCTTCACGACGCGCTTTCATATATTTTAATTCAGGCGAGTTTTCACTTGGACGATAGAACGGCACTTCTTCAAGTTGCTCATCGCTGAATGGCAAGTTAAAGCGGTCACGCACATATTTTAATGAATCCAACTGCATTTTTTTGATTTGGTGGGTTTTGTTCACCGCTTCAATTTCATCCGACAAACCATAGCCTTTGACCGTTTTGGCTAAAATGACCGTTGGCTGACCTTTGGCCTTACATGCTTCAGCATACGCCGCAAACACTTTATACGGATCGTGACCACCACGGTTCAGGTTATCAATATCTTCATCGCTTAAATCTTTGATCAATTCTTTGGCTTCAGGATATTTACCAAAGAATTTCTCACGGGCGTATGCACCGCCTTTCACTTGTAAACGCTGATAATCACCATCGACCGCTTCTTCCATGATGGCTTTTAATGCACCTGTATCATCTTTGTCCAATAAAGCATCCCAATGACGCCCCCAAACTACTTTAATCACGCGCCAACCTGCACCACGGAATAATGATTCAAGTTCTTGAATGATTTTACCGTTACCACGTACAGGCCCATCTAAACGCTGTAAGTTACAGTTGACCACCCAAATCAGGTTATCTAGCTTTTCACGACCTGCGAGTGAAATCGCCCCCAGACTTTCTGGCTCATCCATTTCACCATCGCCCAGAAATGCCCAGACTTTACGATCTTCTTCTTTAATCAAACCGCGGTTCATTAAATATTTTTGAATATGCGCCTGATAAATTGACATGATTGGACCCAGACCCATTGATACTGTTGGGAACTGCCAATAGTCAGGCATTAAATAAGGATGTGGATAGCTAGGTAAACCGTTACCGCCCACTTCGCGGCGGAAATTATTCAATTGATCTTCAGTTAAACGCCCTTCTAAAAATGAACGGGCATAAATACCTGGTGCACAGTGACCCTGATAGTAGATCATGTCACCACCAAAGTGATCGCTATTGGCACGAAAAAAATGATTAAAACCAACATCATACAATGTTGCTGAAGATGCAAAACTTGCAAGGTGACCCCCTAAATCATCACCTGTTTTATTGGCACGCAACACCATTGCCAACGCATTCCAGCGAATCAAGGCACGTATACGGCGCTCCATATCCGGATCGCCAGGCATGGCAGGTTGTTCTTCCACTGAAATAGTATTGAGGTAGGGAGTATTTAATCGCTGAATGGGTACATGTTTTGCAATTGCACGTTGGTACAGTTTTTCGAGTAAAAATGCTGCCCGTTCAGTACCCATATGTTGTAACACAGCATCAAAGGCATCTTGCCATTCTTGGGTTTCTTGTGAGTCCGTATCACCATAAAACGCCATAATTCACTATTCCTAAGCCTAATCGTATGCTTTATATGTATCATAATTTAGACTTTAGTAGTTATGGCTAATCTTAAATGCGTATCCTACATACTATTTAGAAAATAAATAGTAATTGACATTCCCTTACAGCAAATAACAAAAAAACCGCCAATTTAGGCGGTTTTTTATACAATACAGCAGATGCTGCGTGTTATTATTTTTTTATGTGATAAGTTGAAGTCTAAAAAGTCTCACTGAATTTTGCTTAAAGCAAAAAACTGAGTATAAATAAAAGCGACTTTTGCCGCTTTAATTTCATGTTTGAATTTGTAGTGAGTACTTTACATTGAATGTGGCAAGAGCATGAATTTCTAGCCAAAACATTACGGCAACATTGCTAAATAGGTTGAAGGATTCTTACGTTGACCGTCTTTCACGACTTCATAATGTAAGTGTGGACCTGTACAACGACCTGTACAACCCACGTTAGCAATATGTTCACCTGCTTCGACGCGGTCACCTACACGTGCAATTAAACGTGAAGCGTGTGCGTAACGCGTGATATAACCATTACCATGGTTAATTTCTACATATTGACCATAACCTGTGCCCCAACCTGACTTGGTTACAATACCTGGACCAGTCGCATAAATTGGTGTACCACTTGGTGCAGCAAGGTCTAAACCTGAGTGGTTTTCAGCACGACCACTCATGACACGACCGCCATAGGTCGAGCTAACGCGTGCATTCGGTAAAGGATGTGATACTAACCACGAATAAGGATTTGAAGAAGCAAAACGGGAACTGGTATTAGAACCATACTTTTGGGCTAAAGAGGCGTTATTTAATTCTGTAGTTTTTTCACGCAATTTAACTGTCATCTGCGTTTGTGCAGGAATGTCAATATCTTGTGTTTCTGTATAAGAGCCCTGTGACAAGGTACGGGTTAATTGCTCAATACGGTCAGTTGATGAACTTTGAGAATCTAACTCAACTAAGTCAGCAAATGCGACAGATGCTGCCGAAGCTGCCAGTGAAAACGCTAATAAAATACGGCGCGAATGCATAAAAAAACCTCTTAACTGTTCTTACTTGAAGTTCCTTGTGATCTCTTCCTTGATATCTACTGAAAGGAAGGCATAAGATTAGGGCATAACCATGAAGGAATGATGTATGTCCGAACCTGTGAATCTCTTTCAACAAACAAGAAAACACATAAAAACAGGAAACCTAACGTTTCTCTCAACCCAAGTTGCTGCATGGCAGAAACTTGGCAAACTTATTCAACCTTTACTGCCGCAACCAGAGCAATGGCAGGTGGTTTGTTATCAACAAGGTGTCTTAACCATTACCGGAACCAATCAGGCGATGGTGAGTCAACTTGCTTATTTGCAAAAGCAATACATTACTCAATTGTCACAACTGCATGAGCTTAAAGACTTACAAAAAATCCAAGTTCGTTTAAGAGTTGAATCTCAAACGCCCCCAAAATGCGAAAAGCCTTTAAGAACACTTAGTCCAGAAACTCAAGATATGTTACGAGGTGCTGCTGACTTTGTGAGCGACCCTAAGCTTAGCCAAGCTTTGTTACGTTTGGCAAGCAAAAAAAAATAATTGTTTGCAGAAAACTCCAAAAAACTCTGCTCAATTTTGTGATGAAATTCGCACATTTTTATTGTTACATTATAACGTATTAATAAAAGACAAAGACTTATGTCACATGCACATAAGTGATCGGGCAAGAATTTATGTCATCAAATGTTACAATTTCATAACTGCTTGGATCGCTCTGAACATTGCGTAATAACTGATTATTTAAGGCATGTCCTGATTTATAACCATCAAACTTGGCAATAATTTGATGTCCAAGCAAGTACAAATCCCCCACAGCATCTAAAATTTTATGCCGTACAAACTCGTCCGAGAAGCGCAAACCTTCTTCATTGACCACGCCTGTATCATCTACCCCAATGGCATTATCTAAACTCGCACCCAAAGCCAAATTATTGGCTTTTAAATAGTCCAAATCTTTCATAAAGCCAAAAGTACGTGCGCCACTGACTTCATAGACAAAGGTTTCTGTAGAAAAATCGATGGTGGCAGACTGATATTCTTTCTTAAAGGCAGGATGATCAAAGTCGATAGTAAAATTGAGCTGAAAACCTTCATGCGGACTGAACACCGCACGTTTATCGTCAATTAAAGCTTCTACAGGTTTTAAAATTTTGATGAACTTTTTCGCAGCATCCTGTTCTTTTAAACCACCCTGCATCAACAAATAAATAAAAGGCCCTGCACTGCCGTCCATAATGGGCACTTCAGAGGCAGACACTTCAATAATCAAGTTATCAATGCCTAAACCTGCTATTGCACTCTTGACATGCTCGATGGTGCCAACTTTGGCATCATCCTGAACCAAATTCGAGCACATAAATGCTTCTTGAATCAGCATGGCATCGGCTGGAATATCAACAGGTGGATTTAAATCGATACGACGAAACACAATTCCCCCATCGACATGATGCGGCACAAAGTTGATCAATACTTTTTGACCACTGTGCAGACCAATACCGCTCGCCTTGACGACACGTTGCAGGGTACGTTGTTTCAGCATGTTCTCAATTCATCTAAATTTTAAAAACCGCTATACGTTAGCATATTCAGCCATTGATAAAAAACAAAAAAGGCAGTTTAAAACTGCCTTTTTCCGATCACACAATCAAATTGAGTATCTTGGCTTATTTACGCTGCTGATTTTTCAAATAGTCTTGAATACTCATCGGCGTTGGACGCGCAGAGCTTGATGTTGTTGTCGCACTAATTGCAGGTGCAGTTTCTGATTGCTGACGCTGAATTGCAGGAACATCATCTTCTTCCACTGCCGCTGTTGGTGCTGCAGAAGTTGTTTGTGTCACAGTGCGTTTAGCAGGCTCTGGTGTATCGCCTGTATTACGCGCCAAACCTGTAGCAATAACAGTCACACTGATTTCGTCACGCGCTTCAGGGTCAAAGACGGTACCGTAGAATACTTGGGTTTGTTCGGTATCTGAAAGTTGATGAATTACCTCCATAATCTCATCAATCTCACCAAAGGTCACATCATCTCCACCCGTTACGTTAATCAACAAGCCCTTGGCATTTGCAATGGTCACGCTATCGAGCAATGGGCTGCGAATGGCTTGTTCAGCCGCTTGACGTGCACGGTTTTCACCACGACCTGAACCGACACCCATCATCGCATAACCACGCGTGCTCATTGCCGTTTTCAAGTCAGCAAAGTCTAGGTTGATGTGACCCGGACGTACCACCAAATCAAAAATACTGCGTACACCGTTCAACAAAACGTCATCGGCTTTTTTATACGCATCTTTCATTGAAATGTCGCGGTAAACTTTCATTAAACGCTGGTTTGGAATAATGATTAAAGAGTCTACATGCTGCTCTAATGCCGCAATCCCTTTTTCCGCAGAAAGTAAGCGACGCTTACCTTCAAAGTTAAATGGCGTAGTCACCACACCAACAGTCAAAATACCCATTTCTTTGGCAATTTCAGCCACCACTGGCGCAGCACCTGTACCTGTGCCACCACCCATCCCCGCAGTCACAAACACCATGTCTGTGCCTTCAAGTTGCTGACAAATTAACTCACGGCTTTCTTCTGCTGCAGTTTGACCCACTTGAGGATCACCGCCCGCGCCTAAACCACGTGTGCTTTGCTCACCTAGCTGGATTTTGAATTGCGAATTCATGCGATCCAATGCTTGTTTGTCCGTATTGGCACAAACAAATTTTACACCCTGAATATCTGACTCAAGCATGTGTTGCACAGCGTTACCGCCTGCACCACCCACACCAAACACAGTGAAACGGGCTTGACCGTTGCTATCGGTTTGATCATCTATAAATTCAAATGAGGCCATGACCTTTAGATTTCCTAATATGTTATTGGCAGTCACTTAAGCCCGTATACTGCCTTGATCTTCATAAAAATTATTTTTAAGAATGCTGTTCAACTTCTGGCTTGTCAAGTACCAGCGATGATCCGTACAACTTCCTAACAATATTCCCAAAAAAACTCAACTAAAAAATAGACTTTAACTTTTCGTTCAAGCCTGACCATGCCCGTCCGACACGCCCCCAAACTGATAAGGTTTCAGGGTCTTCATGTTCTAAAATCGTGTCTTGAGTATAGTTTTGACTATAAAGCAATAAGCCTGAAGCCGTTGCATATTGTGAACGGCGTAAGGCAGCCTGATGCGGTTCTTCGGCATAAACTTGTGAAGGATGATTCCCCAAGTGCGCCGAAACACCCAACATACGACGTACCAAGCTGATCATACCTTCAATTTGTGAGGCATCGCCCGCCAAAACCACACCATGATACAAACCATGAATAGCACCGCTTTTTTCGAGTTCCTGACGAATTTGTGCGAAAATTTCTTCATAACGCGCAATAATAATTTCCGCCAATTCAATGCGGCTAATGGTTTGTGGCCCATCAATGCCTTGAATCTGAATCATGTGATCAGGTTTGACCACTTTCATATCTACACAGCCATACAATAGCTTAATCCGTTCAGCTTCTTCAGTTGTGGTTTGTAACACTGCTGCAATATCACGGGTAACATGCTCACCACCACGCTGCAAAGTATGTGCTAAGGCCAAACGTCCATCTAAATAAACCGCAATACTGGTCGTGCCTGCGCCAATATCTACCAGACACACACCGTATTCTTTTTCATCTTTAAGCAGACTGGCTTCTGCAGTGGCTAAATTCGACACCACCATTTTTTCGACGCCAATATTGGCACCTTTTAAAGCACGGTCCAAATTCTGCATGGTGCTAATCGGCAACATCATCAATTGATAATGCCCCGTCATGCTATGTGCCGACATCCGAATTGGGTTTTGTACCCATTCACCCGAATCATCTAAATCAAAACCGAGTGGTACAGCACTCACCAAATAATGGTCTGAAGTGAGGTGACTGGCTTTAGCCAAGTCCAGTGCGCGCACCACTTCACTGGTGGTAATGGTGTGATCACTACTTTCAATAGGTGTGCGACCTGAAGCATAGAAGCTTTTGAGCTCTGCACTAGGAATAGAAACCCATGCCGAATGCACACGGCATTCCGCCATATCTTCCGCTTCTTGCACGGCATTTTTAATTGCAGTAATCACTTTATCAAGACTGACAATTTTTCCTTTACTCATGCCTCGATTACGTGCGGTGGCCATACCAATCACTTGGATATTGTCTGGCGCATGGACCTTAGCAATCAAAACTGAAACTTTGTGCGTCCCAATGTCAATCGCAACAACTGAGGGAACAGCTTCACTCATTTATTCACTACCATTACCAGTATGTTTAATTTATGGCTTAATGCCTCTATTTTTTAAAGCCCAATATTATGGCTTTGCTCTTATTCCCTCTGCAATGCTTGTGTCATCAATCGTTACAACAAAGTGACCATTTGCAATTTTTGGCGGAATTGAGTTTTTCCATTGAATGGCTAAACCATTGCGATAACGCAAATCGATGGCGGATATTTTAGACCATACAGGTTTCAAATCACTTTGTGCAAGATGCCCTAAGCGCTGCAGCTTACTCATGGTTTGATCTTTATCTACAATAACACGTAGACCTGAATCAAACTGCATAAACCACGTCATACGTTCTGTTAAATATAGTTCTTTTAAACGATCGTTAACGGGTAAGAATAATTGGTTAATTTCATTATAACGACGCATCATCATTTTAGATTGATGCGTTGGTCCGTGTAATAACGGTAAATGTTGATTATTTTGTGGCGTGACCTCGGTAAAGACTTCACCGCTGTCACTGAGCAAACGACCTGTACCCCAACGCGCAATTGGATGACGCGGCATGACCCGCACACGAATGGCATTCGGCCAAGCGCGTGAAACCACTACTCGATCTACCCAAGACAACTCCAAAGCGGTATCGCGGATTTGCTCTAGGTTAGAGGTGAAATAGTTCTTAGTCATCACAGGGTTCACATGCATCATCACTTGGCGATGTTCCGCATCTGAACGTGTACCCACTACATCTAGCTTGGCAATTTGTGCATCAGTCATGACTTTATATAGCCCGTACGCACCCACTGCCAGCACGAGCACTGCAACGCACAGCATTACCCAACCGCCAAAATGGATCAGCTTTTCTTTGGCTGTTGGCGGTTTATCATGAATCGAGGTAATCGCTGCCCGTTTACGGCGCAAGGATGCAGGAAGTTGAGCCATATTTAGTGTGCTTCACCTGTAAGGGTTTGTGCCAAAATTGCCACACACAGCTCATCAAAACTATAGCCCACTGCATTTGCCGCTTTCGGAACTAAAGAATGGCTGGTCATTCCTGGTACTGTATTTACTTCCAATAACCAGAAATTGCCCTTTTCATCTTGCATGGCATCAATACGCCCCCAACCACTTGCACCCACTGCTTGGAAGGCACGCAATGCTAAAGCTTGTAACTGTTGCTCTTCGACAGCGCTTAAACCACACGGAATACCGTATTGCACATCGTTACGCTGATATTTGGCTTCATAATCATAGAATGCTACATCTTTCGGTGGTTCTAAACGAATAATCGGTAAAGCCTGACCATTTAACAGCACGATGGTAAATTCACGTCCTGTAATCCATTTTTCAGCCATGACAATGTCATCATGTGCAGTTGCTTTCGCTACAGCATTGGCAAAGTCTTCAACTTTTTCGACTTTGCTCATACCAATACTAGAACCTTCATGCACAGGCTTGATGATGAGTGGTAAGCCCAACTCGGCAACCACGTCTTCAATATTGGAATCTTTGCTAACAATACGGTATGGCGCAGTTGGCAAATCAGAACCTTGCCAAATTTGCTTGGTTTTCACTTTGTCCATGCCAATGGCTGAACCTTGCACGCCCGTCCCCGTGTATGGGATATTCAACCATTCCAAAACACCTTGAATTTGACCATCTTCACCACCGCGCCCGTGTAACACAATAAAGGCACGATCATAATTGACCAATTCGGTCACACTACGTGTGTGTGGATCAAATGCTTCTGCATTCACCCCTGAACGTAGCAGTGCTTCGAGTACTGCTTGACCGCTGTCTAGAGAAACCTCACGCTCAGCAGATTTTCCACCCAACAACACGGCAACTTTGCCGAACTTTGAAGCATTTGACACGTTTATATCCTTAAACTTTAAACTGGTCGATCAAATTCAAACATCACAGGTTGTGATTATTTTAAATATAAATGGTTTTGCGCAAGCTCGATTGAAATCGCCCCCACATTACCTGCACCTTGGGTCAATAACAAGTCATTGGCCTGTAACACTTGTTTCACAATATTCGGTAAGTTGCCATCGTTTGGATCGACTAAAATTGGCTCAACCTGACCACGCAAACGAATACTGCGTGCCAAAGTACGGCTATCTGCGCCAACAATTGGTTTTTCACCCGCAGGATAAACATCCAACAATAACAATTGATCGACTTGTGACAACACCTCAACAAAGTCATCAAAACAGTCACGAGTACGACTAAAACGGTGTGGTTGGAACAACATCACCAAACGGCGGTCAGGATGACTTTGACGCGCAGCTTTAATGGTGGCTTCCACTTCTTTCGGGTGATGTCCGTAGTCATCTACCAATTTCACATTGCCGTCTGCTACCGCAAACTCACCTTGTACTTGGAAACGACGACCAACACCGCTAAAGCCTTCTAAAGCACGGCAAATTGCACCATCAGAAACGCCTTCATCGGTGGCAATTCCAATTGCAGCCAAAGCATTTAATACGTTATGCAGACCTGGTTGATTCACCGTCACGCGCAATGGTTCGCGGTCTTTACGCAATACGGTAAAGTGTGTACGCATACCATCTTGATCGACATCAATGGCACGAATATCGTTGTCTTCATTAAAACCATAGGTCAATACAGGACGCCCGATACGTGGCATAATTTCACGGATATTGGCATCATCACCACACACGACAGCTAAGCCGTAAAATGGCAATTTGTGCAAGAATTGAATGAAGGTATCTTTTAAAGTATCGAAACTACCGCCATAGGTGTCCATATGATCGGCATCAATATTGGTCACGACAGCCGCCATTGGCTCTAGGAATAAGAACGATGCATCAGATTCATCGGCTTCTGCCACGATATAACGGCTCGCACCCAATGCTGCATTGACTCCAGTACGGTTTAACAAACCACCAATCACATAAGTTGGATCCATGTTTTCTTCGGCCAACATACAGGTAATTAAACTGGTGGTGGTGGTTTTGCCATGTGTACCCGCCACTGCAATACCATGACGATAACGCATCAACTCGCCCAGCATTTCAGCACGACGCACCACAGGAATACGGGTGTCAATTGCTGCTTTAATTTCCGGGTTTTCTTGGTCAATTGCAGTAGACACCACCAACACATCTGCGCCTTTAATATGGTCTGCCGCATGCCCAATATAAACCTTGATGCCGTTTTCTTCTAATTGCGCTGTGGTTTTTGAGGCTTTGATGTCTGAACCCGATACTTTATAGCCTTGGTTCTTCAAGACTTCGGCAATGCCACACATCCCCGCGCCACCAATACCCACAAAATGAATGTGTTTGATACGGCGCATTTCAGGCACTTTGATTAATTTTTTCGCTTGATCAGCGGGTGTAGATGGAGACATATTTTACTCGAACAAAGCTTGAATAAGACGAACCACGTGTTGTGTTGCATCAGGCTGTGCCTGCTGACGGGCTTTGACCGCCATTTCAGACAACAATTGACGATTCATTAACGGGGTTAATAATGTTGTTAAACTTTCGGGGGTCATGCTGGCTTGCGGACAGATTTTTGCTGCACCCAAATCGGCTAAAAACTTGGCATTGGCAGTTTGGTGATCATCCACCGCACTAGGCAATGGTACAAATACTGCTGCAACGCCCGCAGTCGCAACCTCAGTTACCGTAAGTGCGCCCGCACGACAAATAATTAAATCGGCATCACTATAGGCTTTGGCCATATCTTCAATAAAAGGCTGTACCTCAACCTGTAAATGGTCAGGCTTGTGTGCATAACGTGCCTGCGTCGCTTCGGCATGGTTTTGCCCACATTGATGATAGACATCTAAAGCAACATTCAGTTGCTTTAATGCTTCAGGTACACATTCGTTTAAGGCTTGTGCACCAAGTGAACCACCCACAATTAAAATTCGAATTGGCAAGCCTGCTTTTTCACGTTCCTGATAGCGCCATGCAGGGCTTAAGGTCGCGGTGATTTCTTCACGTACAGGGTTGCCTGTGGTAACGATTTTGTCACTGTTTGGAAAAGTATTTGGAAAAGCCTGACACACAGTTTTTGCCACACGTGACAATTGAGTGTTGGTAAAACCCGCGACTGCATTTTGTTCGTGAATCAGCACAGGAATACCCAAAGCGCGTGCTGCCAAGCCACCTGGCCCTGCCACATAACCACCAAAACCTGCAACTGCATCAACTTTTAATTGCTTCATGTAACGCACAGCACTGAGCGTTGCGCCTAAAATTTTAAATGGCGCAGCCAGTTTACGGATCAACCCGTTGCCACGCACGCCTTGAATATTAATTTGGTAAATCGGGATATTGTGATTTTTAAGCAGACGATTTTCCATGCCCACTGGGGTCGCCAACCATGACACTTGAATCCCTTGTTGCTGTAATTGTTTTGCGACGGCCAAAGCGGGGAAAACATGTCCACCTGTACCTGCGGCCATCATCATGACATGTTTAGGCTGTTGTTGCTGTGCGTCAGTCACGGTTTAATTCTTCAACTCAAAATAAGGCAAATAAAAATCTTGTATAAGCTATCAATTGTAATCACAAACGCATGGGCTTGAAAGGTTATTTACTTTTTTTCACCAAGTGCTTGATTGTTTTTTTCTACAGATTTTCAAGTTTAAACTAGTTTTATTATTAATCTACGGATAATGTTAATTTTTATTCAATTTTAGCTGCTTTACTTGAACTCTTTTGCAAAGTATTTAAGTTGTTTTTTGTATCCCCTTCTCTAAAAATAAAGCCGCTTTCAAATAGAGAACGGCTTTTGTATTGATACAGTGAGCATAAAGCCCCAATTTAGTTGGGACGACCTGCTTCAAGTACTGCAAATAAATCATCAGCAATAGATGTACCAAACTGTGCGTCAATTTCACGAATACACGTTGGACTGGTCACGTTAATTTCTGTGACATAGTTGCCAATCACATCTAATCCGACAAAAACCAAGCCTTTTTCACGTAAAAATGGTCCAACTTTGGCGGCAATGGCTTTGTCATTTTCAGTCAATGGACGTGCTTCGCCCAAACCACCTGCAGCTAGGTTGCCACGCACTTCGCCATTTTGTGGAATACGCGCCAAACAATACGGTACAGGCTCGCCATTGACCATGAGAATGCGTTTATCACCCTCTAAAATTTCTGGAATATAACGCTGCGCCATGATGGGCTGAGTGCCGTTGTTGGTCAGAATTTCAATGGTTGAGCCAATATTGACCCCGTCTTGGTACAAACGGAAAATTCCCATGCCGCCCATACCATCGAGCGGTTTAACAATTACATCGTCATGTTGCTGAATAAATTCACGAATCAGGCTTTGTTGTGAAGTAACCAATGTCGGAACTTGTAGTTCTGGGAATTGGGTCGCAAACAGTTTCTCATTACAGTCACGCAAGCTTTGCGGTTTGTTGATGATCCATGCGCCTTCGCGTTCAGCTTGCTCTAAGATATACGTGGTATAAACGAAATTCATGTTAAAAGGCGGGTCTTTACGCATGAGAATGACATCATAATCAGCTAAGGATTCTTTGCGTTTTTCGCCCAATTCGTAATAATGGTTATACTCTTCAAAGACTTTGAGCGGTGCAATCAGACCAAATGCCTTGCCCTGGTCAATATATAAGTCTTGCTGTAATGCATAGCCCAAGGTATGCCCACGACGTGAAGCAGCCCATAGCATTGCCATGGTGGAATCTTTTTTGAGATTGACTGTTTCAATAGGGTCCATCACCACAAGTACGCGCATATTTCGGTGCTCTTTTGAAGAATTGAATAAGCAAAAGTATAGCGGAGTTTGGCTTTGGTTTTGCTGCAATTTTCGTAACACTTTATCCACGATCATCATGCACTTGGGAGTATGCGATGCAACAAGCGATTATTGGCTTTCATTTAGATGAAGAAAATGATTGGGTTGCAGATTTGGCCTGCGGTCATGGGCAGCATGTGCGGCATAATCCGCCGTGGCAAAACCGTCCGTGGGTAATCACAGAGCAAGGGCGCAAGGAAAAGTTGGGAGTCATGCTGGAGTGTAAGAAATGTGAGGAGGAGATATCTGAATCACTGTCTCCTTAGTGTCTCCGATAGAATAAGTTTTCTCAATTAAATTTATTACATCCAAAACAATTTAAAAGAGAAAACTGAAATGCTAAAATTAACTAAAGAGCTCGTAGTAAATTGGCATATTACAGAAGCATGCAACTATAAGTGCGATTATTGCTTTGCAAAATGGGATAGCAATAGTAAAGAGGTTTTGCACTCCCCAATAAAAATCGAAACTTTAATTGAGCAAATTGACAATATTAGACACGTATTAAATAAATCAAATAAAAATGTTTATTTTGATCAATTACGTCTCAATTTAGTCGGAGGAGAGACTTTTCTTTATGGGAAACAATTGAAAAATATTATCAATTTAGCAAAAAAGTATAATTTTAGGCTTTCTGCGATTAGTAATGGCAGTCTCTTCAATGAAATTGATATGAAGTTTATTGCTCAGAATTTTTCATCATTAGGAGTCAGTGTAGATTCTATAAATGAATACACCAATGCAGCCATTGGACGTACATCCAAGCAAAATACCTTTAATCCATCTCAAGTTTTAAAAGCTATCAATCAAATTAAAAAGTATAACCCTATGATAGAAATAAAAATTAATACTGTCGTCAACAAGCTCAACGTATCCGAGGATTTAAGCTGCTTTATTTCTCAAATCCAACCCAATAAATGGAAAATTTTTAAACTTTTACCAGTTTATTCAAATAAATTAGATATCACAGAGCAAGAGTTTCATCAATTTATTGAAAAACACTCAAACTTCAAATCTATTATCAGTTCAGAGAACAACAATGACATGACTGAATCATATTTAATGATTGATCCACTAGGACGTTTTTTTCAAAATGGTTACACAAGTGGGTATAAATATAGCTCTCCATTATGGCAAATTTCAGCGGAAGCTGCACTGAAGCAAATAAAATTTGATTCTCAAAAATTTATCAATCGATATAAAAAAATCCTTTAATGTCCATGAATCAAAAATTTAATGTAAAAATTAGAAAAAGCTCTTAAACTCTATAAGAGCTTTTTTTTCATCCCAAGAACACTCTTTTTCTATTAACTTAAATTCCATAAATACAATATATTTTTTAAATTCATCAATTGTTTCCTGACTAATGCTCTGATTCATCATACGATGTCTAGCTTTTTGTACTCTTTTGTAAAAACTTTCCCCTCGATTTTTGACATCAAATTCAGAACAAAATTCTTTTAAATTACCTTTATAACATTGCTCTAAAAGAGAATTAAATTTATCGGTAACCTCTATACTGCTGCATACCACTACGACATTCCCCCTGTGATCGATTCATATAATAGTGTGTGGATTTCACTACTTTGTCATAATCAATTTGAATAAGCTTATTTATCACACACTCGCAATACTGTTCTGTTTCTAACAAGCTTAGATTGGACGTTTGGAATACTCTAGCCTCACATGCTTTTTCAAATTTTTGAATATTTTTATCTGTCCATGAATTGTTATCTGCCAAGCTTTTATATCCGATAAACGCTATTGGGAGCCCTAATAATGTAGCCCAAATCCAATTTTTATACTTATGCTGTTTTTCTGTACCATAAAACATTAAATGAGATTGGCAACCACCACACTGGTAAAGACCCGTTTTTCGAGAGTCGATGATTAACCTGTTATCACGTCCACATT
>ERZ650302.435-NODE-435-length-22936-cov-12.123902_pt1 | contig 22936 bp, 27 predicted proteins | sample MGYA00376238_ERZ650302 | MGnify/ENA primary metagenome ERZ650302 (study PRJEB26733, sample SAMN07839298) | wastewater metagenome | biome: urban; feature: wastewater treatment plant; material: waste water | place: USA: North Carolina | collected 2016-04-28 ... | reverse complement strand
GAGTTCAGACGTGTGCTCTTCCGATCTGCAGATATTATGAAAATTTTAGGATAATTTTATAAAAACAAATACATTTTAACAAAAAGAAAAGTGGGAGCAATAATGATAATATATAAAACATTAGACGAGATAAAGAAGATTAATAAAGCAAATGAAATAATAATAAAACTATATAGCGAAGTATTGCCTAAATACGTTAAGGCAGGGATTTCTACATATGAGTTGGATCAAATAACAGAAGATTTTATTAGATCAAATGGAGCTATACCTGGAACAAAAGGATATGAAATAGGAAAACCATATCCAGCATATCCAGCGAGTTTATGTACTTCTGTAAATAATAGAGTTGTACATGGAATACCTACAAAAACAGAAATTCTTAAAAATGGTGACATAATCAGTCTTGATACAGTTACAGTTCTTGATGGATTTTATGGTGATGCAGCTATCACATTACCGGTTGGTGAAATAGATGAAAATGCAAAAAAATTATTAGAAGTGACTGAAAAAGCAAGAGAAATCGGAATCGCACAAGCCGTTGTTGGAAATAGAATAGGGGATATATCTGCTGCTATACAAGAATATGCTGAAAGTTTTGGATTCTCTTTAGTTCGAGATTTTGCAGGACACGGTGTAGGAAAAAGTATGCACGAAGACCCTATGGTTCCTAATTATGGAAAAGCTGGAACAGGTGTAAAAATAGAAGATGGAATGGTAATTGCTATTGAACCAATGGTTAATGAGGGGGCGTATCAAGTTAGAATACTCCCAGATATGTGGACTGTTATTACAAAAGATGGAAAAAGATCAGCGCATTCAGAATATAGCGTTGCAATAGTTAATGGTAAACCAATTAAGTTAGGAACAGGGGAATTGTAAAATAATGCTAGACACAAAGTAAGTTTTTTGATATAATGATAAGGATCGAGGTGACTTTTATGGCAAAACAAGATGTTCTAGAATTGGAAGGCGAAATATTAGAAGCCTTGCCAAATGCGATGTTCAAAGTGAAATTAGAAAATGGACATGAAGTATTGGGACATATCTCAGGAAAAATGAGAATGAACTATATAAAGATTTTACCTGGTGACATGGTTACGGTTGAAGTATCTCCGTACGATTTGTCAAGAGGAAGAATCATATATAGAAAAAAATAACACTTTTGGAAGGAGGGTTTTTATGAAAGTAAGAGCTTCAGTAAAACCAATTTGCGACAAATGCAAAATTATTAAGCGTCATGGTAAAGTAAGAGTAATATGCGAAAACCCTAAACACAAACAAGTACAAGGATAAGATTACATGACAATCTAAAGAATTTTTATTTTAAATATATAGATAAAAATTGTAAAGATATGTTTAGCTGTAGAGCTTATTCTTATACAAGTTTTGTATAGGAGCATATTGATGAAGGTTAAACAAAATTTAAATTTAAGGAGGAAATGAATTTGGCTAGAATAGCAGGAGTAGACATTCCAAGAAACAAGAGAGTAGAAATATCACTAACTTACATTTATGGAATTGGTAAGAGTACTTCAAACGAAATCTTAGAAAAAGCTAAAGTTAACAAAGATACTAAAGTTAAAGATTTAACTGAAGAAGAAGTAGGACAAATAAGAACAATAGTTGATGAGTACAAAATCGAAGGAGAATTAAGAAAAGAAATCAGACTTAATATCAAAAGATTAATGGATATCAAAAGCTACAGAGGGTTAAGACATAGAAATGGATTACCTGTAAGAGGACAAAAAACAAAAACAAATGCAAGAACTAGAAAAGGACCAGTTAAAATGGCCGTTGCTAAGAAAAAATAGAAAATTTTGAGTTAAGGAGGAAATAATAAGTGGCTAAAAAATCAGCAGTTTCTAAAAAGAAAAAATTGAAGAATATTCCTAACGGAATAGCATACATACACTCAACTTTCAATAACACTGTTGTTACAATAACAGATGCTGAAGGTAAAGTAATAATTTGGAAATCAGGAGGAACTTCAGGTTTCAAAGGAACTAAAAAAGGAACTCCATTTGCAGCACAAATAGCAGCTGAACAAGCAGCACAAGTTGCAATAGAAAATGGAATGAAACAAATAGAAGTTAAAATAAAAGGACCTGGATCAGGAAGAGAAGCATCTATTAGATCAATCCAAGCAACTGGATTAGAAGTAACTAAAATAGTTGACATAACTCCAGTACCTCATAACGGTGCAAGACCACCGAAAAAAAGAAGACCGTAAATTTATAAAATAAGGAGGATATATATAAATGGCAAGAGATAGACAGCCTGTATTGAAAAAATGTAGAACTCTTGGTATAGATCCAAGCATTATAGGAGTTAATAAAAGATCTAAAAGAAACTTAAGACCTAATGCTAATAGAAAACCAACAGAGTATGCAACTCAATTAAGAGAAAAACAAAAAGCTAAATTTGTTTATGGAATAATGGAAAAACAATTCTATAAATTATACGAAGAAGCAACTAGAAAAGATGGAGTAACAGGGGAACTTTTACTTCAGTATTTAGAAAGAAGATTAGACAACGTTGTATATAGATTAGGATTTGTAGGAACTAGAAGACAAGCTAGACAAGTAGTAAGTCACGGACACATTTTAATCAACGGTAAGAAAGTAGATATAGCATCTTACAGAGTTAAACAAGGTGATGTAGTAACTTTAAAAGAGAGTTCAAAAGAATTGTTAATGGTTAAAGCATCTGTAGGACAAAAAACTGTTCCAGGTTGGTTATCATTAGAAGGTACAACTTTAACAGCGAAAGTTTTAGAAAATCCTGGTAGAGACGCAGTAGACTTCGAAATCAATGAAGCAATGATAATAGAATTCTATTCTAGATAATAATTAATCCAATCCAAGGAGTTGATTTAGCTTGTTAAAAATCGAAAAGATAGCTAAAAATATAAAATTAACAGAAGATAGAGAAGGTAAGCATACAGCTAAATATACTTTAGAACCATTATACAGAGGATATGGAAATACTATAGGAAATGCTTTAAGAAGAATCCTATTATCTTCTATTCCAGGATCTGCTATAAAGGGATTAAAGATTGACGGAGTATTGAATGAATTCTCTACAATTAAAGGTGTAAAAGAAGCAGTAACAGATATAATATTGAATGTTAAAGAAATAGTAGTTGAGTTAGATGAACCTACAGAAAAAAGAATGACACTATCAGTTAAAGGTCCAAAAATTGTTACAGCAGCAGACATTAGAGTCGAAGCAGGAACAGTTATTATCAATCCGGAACAAGTTATTGCAACAATAACAACGGATAGAGAATTAGAAATGGAATTTTTAATTGATTCTGGAGAAGGATTTGTAGTATCAGAGGAAATAGATACTGAAGGTTGGCCAATAGGATATATGGCAGTTGATGCAATATATACACCAATAAAAAAAGTAAGCTATACTGTTGAAGATACTATGGTAGGAAGAGTTACTAACTACGATAAATTAATTATGGAAATTTCTACAGATGGAAGTATAGAAATTCAAGATGCATTATCATATGCAGTTGAATTATTAACTATGCACATAAAACCATTTTCTAATATAGGAAATAGTATGGAGAAATATAGAAGTAATGATGAAGTTGAAGTTGCAAGTACTGTTGAAGTTGAGACAAGTTTAGAAGATATGAGAATAGAAGAGTTAGACTTTACTGTGAGATCTTATAACTGTCTTAAAAAAGCAGGAGTTAATTCAATTTCAGATTTAACATCAATGTCGTATTCTGAATTACTTAAAATCAAAAATTTAGGTAGAAAATCTCTAAATGAGATTATAGATAAAATGAGAGAGCTTGGATATGATCTAGGCGATAACGGAAATTAATATTAGTATTAAGGAGGGAAGAAACTAATGAATCACAACAAATCATATAGAAAATTAGGTAGAAGAACTGACCATAGATTGGCAATGATGAAAAACATGACAATTTCGTTAGTTAATGCTGAAAGAATAGAAACTACTGTTACTAGAGCAAAAGAATTAAGAAAATTTGTTGAAAGAATGATAACTTTAGGGAAAAAATACAATACCTTCAATCTTGAAAGTTTAGAAGAAAGAAGAAAAGCAATTCACTTAAGAAGACAAGCATTTTCTTACTTAAGAAATGAAGAAGCTGTAGCTAAGATCTTTGGAGAAATAGCACCTAAATACATGGAAAGAAATGGTGGATACACAAGAATAATAAAAACAGCTGTTAGAAGAGGAGACTCTGCAGAATTAGCTATAATTGAATTAGTGTAGTCATAAAAACAATAGTATAAAATAAAAATAGTTAAGATTTATCTCAACTATTTTTTTTTTGATATAATTTATTATGTGATTTATTATGTGAACAACTCTTCCGTGTTAACTTTGTAAGAATTACCAGCTATTTTTGTGAGTAATCCAGTTTCACAAAGAGCAGAAATTTCACGTGAAAGAGATGGTCTAGTAATTTCAAACTTTTTAGCAAGCTCAGAAATATTAGGCTTAAAAGTAATAACGCCATCAATATGGTTTTCATAAATGTATGCTACAACTTTCTCATAAATAGTTTTGTTTACAAAATTAAACCATATTCGCTTTGAGAGTAATTGACTTTTATTTGAAACTTCATTCAAGAAGTTAGTCAATAATAGTTCGTTTTCTGAAAGTAAAGCTATTAAAGATGATTTGTTTAGTGATAATATTGTTGAATTAGTATTTGCAATAAGATCAACAGGAAAATCATTATTTATACCAAATATGAATGCGGGAGCAATCATATCATTCTGCTTTAGAAAATCTATTGTAATAGTATCTCCGTTAAATTTTTGCATTTCACCTCGTAGTTCACCATCCAAAACAATCATAATATCATTAATCTTGTCACCTCTGAATGAGAGTGTTTCTTGTTTCTCAAATTTTTTTATTTTAAAATCAGAATAATTAATAATTTCAAGAATTTTCTCTTTACTCAAACCTCTAAAAATCTGGAGATTTTCAAGTTTATATTTAGTACTTACAAGTTCCTTAATTTTCAAATTGATCACCTCTTATAAAATATTGTAACTAAAAACTTTCAAAATGTAAATAAAAAACTTTACAAAAGACTATGGAATATAGTATAATTTGAAAAGGTAGAGGCGCAGACTACTAAGAGTAGATTTATGGAGATTGTCAAATCGATGAAGTAATGATCAAAAGGAGTGTTTGCCGAAGTTATAAACATGACACGTTTGTAACTGGTTTTATAGAGAAAATCTATAAAACTGTCATTATTGATGAAATAATGGTGAGCTATCAGTGATAATCGTATTTAAAGATAAATTTATATAGAGATTATTTGCTGGTAGTTAACTATCAGCATTTTTTATTATAAAAAAACATAAGTGGAGGGTTTGAAATGAGATTATTTGGGACATCAAAAATCAATGAAAAAGGAAGTTTAGAAATAGGTGGAGTAGATACGATTGAATTAGTTAATGAGCATAGTACACCACTTTATGTAATGGATCAAACATTAATTGAAGAAACTATAGATAAGATGAAAGATGCGTTCAAGTCAGATAGATTTGAGACACAAATTGCCTACGCAGGGAAGGCATTCCTAACTATGGCTATGGTTAAGATTGTAGATGAAAAAGGATTGGATCTAGACGTAGTATCAGAAGGTGAATTGTATACAGCTTATAAAGCAGGATTTCCAATGAATAGAGTTCATATGCATGGGAACAACAAAACGGCAAGAGAGCTTGAAATGGCAATCGAACTAGGAATAAAAGAAATAGTTATAGATAATGAAGATGAAATAGCAAAAATAGAGGATATATGTCGTGAAAAGGGTAAAAAGCAAGCGGTTTTATTAAGAATTGATCCAGGAATCGAAGCACATACACATCAATATATAAAAACATCTGGATTAACATCAAAATTTGGGATCTCACTGTTCCAGAAAAATTTATTTGATATAGTAAAAAGAATAAATGATAGTGAGTTTCTTGAATTTAAAGGATTCCATACACATATCGGGTCACAAATTTTTCAATCGGCATTTTTCATGTTTGCATTAGATGAAATTTTTAAATATTTGGATAGATTGAAAAAAGAATTAGGAATAATTGTTGAGACAGTAAATATGGGAGGTGGATTCGGTGTTTACTACACAGAAGAAGACGATCCCGCTCCAATTGATGATGTATTAAAAGAAGTAATTACATACACAGAGGCAATGGAGATTAAGTATAGAATAGGCTTTAAAACGTTATGTATAGAGCCTGGAAGAAGCATAGTAGGAAATGCCGGAACAACGTTATATACTGTTGGAGGAATAAAAGAAACAGTTGGTGGAAAAACATATGTATTTGTAGATGGTGGGATGGCTGATAATATAAGACCTGCACTGTATCAAGCACAGTATGAAGCTGCTATATTAGGTGATATGAATGCGATACCAGATAAAGAAGTAACATTAGCAGGAAAATTTTGTGAATCAGGAGATGTTTTGATAGATAAAGTTAAGTTAGCAAACCCTAAAGTAGGAGATTTAGTAGGAATAACAACTACAGGTGCATATTGCTACTCAATGTCAAGTAACTACAACAGATTTGCAAAACCAGCAGTAGTATTTGTTAAAGATGGAAAATCTAAAGTTGTAGTTAAGAGAGAAACTCTAGATGATTTGATAAGAAATGATTTATAATAGCAGTAAATAAAAGTATTAGTAAGAAGGAGAGATAAAAGTGATAATAGTTCATAAATATGGTGGATCATCTGTAGCAACAACAGAAAAAATAGTTGATATAGCAAAGTATTTAGGAAGTGTAAAAGGATCTGGAAATGATGTAGTTGTAGTTGTTTCTGCTATGGGGAAAACAACAGATGCATTAATAAAATTAGCACATGATATTACTAAAGATCCATCAAAAAGAGAAATGGATAGACTAATGTCAACTGGAGAACAACAAACAATAGCATTGTTAAGTATAGCGTTGCAGTCATTAGGGCACGATGCAATATCGTTAACTGGAGTTCAAGCGGGAATAAGAACGACAGGTCATCATACTAAAAATACAATAGAATCTATAGATAGTGACATAATTAAGAAACATTTGGGAGAAGGAAAAATTGTTATTGTTGCAGGATTTCAAGGAGTCAACGAAAAAGGCGATGTAACGACTCTTGGAAGAGGAGGCTCAGATACATCGGCTGTAGCACTTGCGGCAGCGTTAGGAGGCAAATGTGAGATCTACACGGACGTTGACGGGATATATTCAATAGATCCTAGAGTGTATCCTGATGCAAAGAAAATGGAAATGATATCATATGAAGAAATGATGGAGTTAGCATTTTTAGGAGCTGGTGTAATGGAACCAAGAGCAGTTGAGCTTGGAGGCAAATATGGCGTTGAAATATATGTTGGTAAATCATTAGGAGAAAGAAATGGAACTATAATAACATCAAAGGAGAAAGTGATGGAAAAAAAATTAATAACAGGAATATCGATAAATGAGAATATATTAATGGTAAATATTGAAAATATACCTACTTATGCAAAAAATGTTTATGAAATATTTAAAGTGGCAGAGGAATTTGGCGTAAGTATAGGTATTATTAGTCAAAATGATGTAACAGCAGAAAAGGGAAGTATAGCATTTACAGCAGCAAAGACGGATGAGGCAGGATTAGAGAAAGCAATTGTTAAATTGAAAGATAAGCTAAAAGGGATAGAAGTAAATGTAAAAAAAGATGTATCAAAAGTATCTCTTGTTGGAATCGGAATGGTAAGTACTATTGGAATAGCATCTAAAACATTTAAAGTGTTATCAGAAAATAATATAAGTTTTCATCAAGTTTCAACTTCTGAAATCAGTGTCTCATTAGTTGTAGATACTGATAAAGCAAAAGATGTCGCTAGATTATTATCGAAAGAATTTGAAATATAGAACACATGTAAGAAAAGGAGAATTCGAGATGGTAAAATTTGAAAAATATCAAGGATTAGGAAATGATTTCATTATTGTAAATGAAAAAGAGCTAATAGAAAAAGGAATACCAGATTATAATGAATTTGCAGCACTTGTTTGTGATAGACATTTTGGTGTTGGTGCAGATGGATTACTTATTCTAAAATATGTAGCAAATATGCCATTTATGTTTTACTATAATTCTGATGGAAGCCAAGCACCAATGTGTGGGAATGGTATAAGATGTTTTGCACACTATATTAAGAACAATAACATAGTTGAAGAAGATACATTTGTAGTAAAAGTTGTTCCTGGTGATTTAACAATAGAGACACATCAAGAAGAAGAGGGCGATTTTTGGGCAAAAGTAAATATGGGGAAACCAATATTCACTGTAAATAAAATAATAAAAACAGATAAAGAAGAGTTTATTAACGAAAAAATTACGGTAAACAATCAAGAAATAGAGATTTCATATATTTTTATGGGAACAGATCATGCAGTAGTGTTTGTTGAGGATTTGACAAATGTTAATGTTGTTGAATTAGGATCAGCAATAGAAAACTATACAGAATTATTTCCTAAGAAGACAAATGTAAATTTTGTTCAAGTAAAGGATAGAAAGAATATTGAAATAATAACATGGGAGAGAGGCGCAGGATTAACTTTGGCATGTGGTACGGGGGCAACAGCATCAGCAGTTGTAGCAAATCATTTAGGATTTGTTGAAAATGAAGTTAATGTAAAAGTGCCTGGTGGTGAGTTGATAATAGAAGCAAATGGAAAAGACAATGATGCATTTATGACAGGTCCTAGTGAGAAAATTGCCGAAGGTGACTACATGATAAAACGTTAATCAATGACTTGAAAAGTAAATAAAAATAGAATATTGGAGGTATTGTAATATGGAATTTAAAGGATCATATGTAGCATTAGTAACCCCATTTAATAAAAATAATGAAGTAGATGAAGACAAAATAAGACAATTAGTAAATTTTCATATAGATAATGGAACAAGTGGAATAGTGCCATGTGGAACAACAGGGGAATACCCAACGTTGACACATGCGGAGCACGAAAGAGTTGTAAAAATAGTTGTTGAGGAAGTAAGAGGAAGAATACAAGTTATTGCAGGAGCAGGTTCTAATAGCACTAAAAGAGCGATTGAACTAACTAAATATGCAAAAGAATTGGGAGCAGATGCAGCACTTAGCACATGCCCATATTACAACAAACCAACTCAAAGAGGGATATTTGAACATTATAAAGCAATAGCAACAGAGGCAAAGTTTCCAATGATGTTATACAATGTACCAAGCAGAACAGGAACTAATATTGAACCAGAAACAGTAGAGCAATTATTGCAATTTGAAGAAATAGTTGCAATAAAAGAAGCTACAGGAAGTATAGAGCAAATGATAAAAATAAAAGAACTTTGCGGTGACAGAATAGCAATATTATCTGGTGAAGATCATTTAATACTACCAATGTTATCAATTGGAGCAACAGGAGTTGTATCTGTTGTAGCAAATATAATGCCAAGAGATATGGCGGATCTTATTAAAGCGTTCGAAACAAAAAATTTCAATACAGCATTTGACTTACATTCTAAATTATATGATGTGAGTAGAAATATGTTTATTGAAGGGAATCCAGTAACTGTAAAAACTGCGATGAAAATATTAGGACTAGTAGAAAATGACGATGTAAGACTTCCTTTAGTATCTTCTGAGCAAAAAACGATTGATAAATTAATAAAATTATTTCAATCAAAAGAATTAATATAAGATTCATGTTAAAATATGGACTATAATCACAGAATAAGGTATAATATATTACGATTATTAAAAATATAGAAGGAGACATATAGATGCAAAAATACAATGTAGCAGTAGTAGGAGCAACAGGTTTAGTAGGTCAAACATTTTTAAAAGTATTAAAAGAAAGAAATTTTCCTATAGATAAATTATACTTATACGCTTCAGCAAGATCAGCAGGGAAAAAAGTAGAATTTGATGGAAAAGAGTATGAAATTATTGAGTTAAAAGATGAAAATATAAAAGATGATATAGAAATCGCATTATTTTCGGCAGGAGGAGAGGCTTCTAAAGTTTTTGCACCAAAATTTTCTTGCAAAAAAGCAATAGTTGTTGATAACAGTAGCGCTTGGAGAATGGATAAAAATGTACCGTTAGTTGTACCGGAAGCAAATCCAGAAGATGTAGAAAAACATTTAGGAATTATTGCAAATCCTAATTGCTCAACTATTCAAGTTATGCCAGTATTAAGTGTTTTAGATAAATTGTATGGCTTAAAAAGAGTAGTTTATTCAACATATCAAGCGGTTGCAGGATCTGGGCAAAAAGGTATAGATGATTTAAATGCGAATCTTGAAGGTAAACCATCAACAAACTATCCACACCAAATAGCTTTTAATGTATTACCACATATAGATGTATTTTTGGACAATGGTTATACAAAAGAAGAAATAAAAATGGTTGAAGAAACTAGAAAAATACTAGGGAAACCAGATTTGAGAGTAACTGCAACATGTGTTAGAGTACCAGTTATGATGGGACATGCTGTTTCGGTGAATGTTGAGTTAGAAAAAGCATTTGAATTAGAAGATGTAATAAAAGCATTTGAAGAAAAAGATGGTGTAATAGTAATGAATAATAGCAAGAACAACGAATACCCTATGCCAATAAATGTAGCAGGAAAAGATGAAGTGTTTGTAGGTAGAATAAGAAGAGATGAATCAATCGATAATGGCTTAAACTTATGGGTAGTTGCAGATAACATAAGAAAAGGTGCAGCAACAAATACGATTCAAATAGCAGAAGAAATGATAAAAAGAGGAATAATCAAGAAAAAACAAAAGTAGTAATAACTTATTAAAAATAAAATAAATTTTTAGGAGGAAATATGAAGAAATTGAATTTAGTATTACTAGCATTAATGGCTTTTGTAATATTTAGTTGTGGTGGGAAAAATGTAAATGGAACAAAGAAAGACAGTAAAGTATTGAAAGTAGGAATGGAATGTGGATATGCACCATTTAACTGGTTTCAAGGGGATAACTCAAAAGGAGCAGTAAAAAATGCAACAAATGGTTACTGTGGTGGGTATGATGTAGAAATAGCAAAATTAGTTGCAAAAGGATTAGGAAAAGACTTGCAAATTGTACAAACGGATTGGGATGGACTATTAGGACCAGCTTTAGGAGCAGGGAAAGTTGATATAGTTATAGCAGGAATGTCACCAACTGAAGAAAGAAAAACAAATTTAGATTTCACTGATTCTTATTATAAATCTGACTTAGTTGTAGTAGTAGCAAAAGATGGAAAATATGCAAATGCAAAAACATTAAATGACTTTAAAGATGCAAAAATAACAGCTCAATTGAATACATTACATTATACAGTAATAGATCAATTGATTGGAGCTAAAAAAACTACAGCTATGGAGAGTTTTCCAGCAATGATAGTAGCATTAAGTTCAAAAAAAATTGATGGATATATTTCAGAAAGACCAGGAGCAATGGCAGCTGAGTTATCAAATCCTAACTTAAAATACATATATTTTACAGAAGGACAAGGATTTAAATATGCAACAAATGAAGTAGATGTTGCAATTGCAACTAAAAAAGGAAGTCCTGAATTAGTATCAAAAATAAATGAAATATTAAAAGGAATTACACCTGAGCAAAGAAAACAAATAATGGAAAATGCAGTAAAAAATCAACCTTTACAAAAGTAAAGTATGTTAATAAAAAATAGAAAGAGGTTATGATGGAAAAGGGCTTTTTTGAATGGGTAATATTTTTTATTCAAGGTAACTGGCAACAATTTTTATTAGGAACTGCAACAACTCTTTTAATTTCTTTAAGTGGTACAATAATAGGGTTTTTCTTAGGGTTAGGAGTTAGTTTAATACGATACATGAAATCCGACGACAAAACTACATTATTTATAAAAAGCATAATTAAATTTTTTCAAATAATTGTAAATATATACATAGCAATATTTAGAGGAACTCCAATGATTGTTCAAGCAATGGTTATATTTTACGGATTACCTGTACTTACAAAAGGAAGTCTAAATTTAGATCCACTACCAGCCGCACTTTTAATCGTGTCTATAAATACAGGAGCCTATATGGCAGAGATGATAAGAGGTGGTGTTGATTCAGTTGATCCTGGTCAATTAGAAGGAGCACAGGCAATTGGTATGAGTCACTTTCAAGCAATGCTAAGTATTATATTTCCTCAAGCGGTAAGAAATGTACTTCCGTCAATAGGAAATGAATTTATTATAAATATAAAAGATACATCAGTACTAAATGTTATTGGAGTTACAGAGTTATTCTTCACTTCAAAGTCTATTGCAGGAAGTTATGCAAAATATTATGAAGTATTTATAATTACAAGTGTAATATATTTATTCTTAACATTTACAATATCACTAATATTAAATGCAATCGAAAAGAAAATAGATGGGCCTAAAAACTTTGAAATATTACCTCTTCAAGATGGAAATAGTGTGGTAATAAAGAAAGGTAAGGGTGTTTAGAATGGAAGATAACAAAATAATTAAAATAAAACATTTAAGAAAAGATTTTGGAACGAGAACAGTCTTAAAAGATATCAATTTTGATGTTAGCGAAGGGGAAGTTGTTGCAATAATAGGGTCTTCAGGAAGTGGGAAATCAACATTATTAAGATGTGTTAATTTGTTAGAAAAACCAACAAGTGGAGAAATACTATATCATAATAGTGATGTGATAACTGGTCAAATAGCTCTATCAAAATTAAGATCAAAAGTAGGAATGGTATTCCAACAATTTAACTTATTTAGTAATTTAACTGTTCTAGATAATTGTATTATAGGTCAAATGAAAGTTCTTAAGAGAAATAAACAAGAAGCAGAAGAAATGTCAAAAAAATATTTAACAAAAGTAGGAATGGAAAGATTTATAAATGCTAAACCACATCAATTATCAGGTGGGCAAAAGCAAAGAGTAGCGATTGCAAGAGCATTAGCTATGGAACCAGAAGTATTGTTATTTGATGAACCTACATCAGCATTAGATCCTGAAATGGTTGGAGAAGTATTGAAAGTAATGAAAGATTTGGCTGAGAGTGGATTAACAATGTTAGTAGTAACACATGAAATGGGATTCGCTCATGATGTTGCCAATAGAGTAGTCTTTATGGATCAAGGAATTATTGTTGAGGATGACGTTCCAGAGGTAATATTTGAAAATCCTAAACATGATAGAACAAAAGAATTTTTATCAAGAATGTTGAATAAATAGTATTAGCAAAAATAAATAAAATAAAAGATAGGAGATAGAAAATGTCAGAAATTATATTAACGCAAGAGGAACAAGAAAACTTAAAAGGTAAAAAAGAAGAGGCGCGTCAACTGCTTACGAATAAAGCAATTTTAGAGAAAGCTAAGACAGCAGAATTAGCACCAATGGAAAAGAAAGAACTTGATTACATAACTGAAACAGAAAAAGCAAAATTCTATGTTAGTAGATTTGTTAGACCAAAAGTGAATGTTTCTGAAAATGAAATAGTAGAAGTTTACAATGCAAATAAAGCGGTTTTTGATAATCAAAATATACAGTTTGCACAAGCAAGAGAAAATGTATATAGCCAATTGTTCAATAACAGAGCAGCTCAAATAGAGGCTGATTATGTTAAAGAAATAGTTGATAACATGGAAAAAGATGTTGTTTTAACAAGAGAAGACTTACAATTCACAAGAGGAAATTCAGATGTAATGAAAACATTTGTAATTAATAAAGTAATTCTTGAGAATGCTAAGAAAAATAAATTTGAAATAGAAGAAAAGGATAATTTAACACTTATAGAAAACAATGTACTTTTGAATTATTATGCAGACAGATCGGTAAAAGATAAAATTAGAATATCTCAACAAGAAATAGAGAAAATTTACAATGAGAATAAAGAAAATTTTGGACAAACACCTGTAGATGTAGCATATAATCAAATAGGAAACGCATTAGTTGGAGAAAAAGCAACTCAATTAAAACAAGAATTGTCAAAAGAAGTTGCAAAAGAATACAATATAGATGCAAAATTAGCAAAATATAGTTTATAGTAAATAACTGGGGGGTTAATTTATGAAAATCAATTATATAATTTTTTTAGTGGTTTTATTAATTGTAGGAAATTATTTGAGACTTAAAGTTGAAGAAAACAATGTACCTAAAATTGAGATAAATGAGGAAGTGGAGTATCAAAAAGAGGGTGCAGAGAAACTCAATAAAATTGAGAGTAAAAAGGATATTAATACGGTTACGTATGGTGAATTAATAAAATTAGGATTTACAAAAAAACAATCTGAAAAAATAATAGAATTCAAAAAATTTATTGGAAAAATAGAAAATCTAGAAGATTTGAAAAGAATACCTAGATTTGGTGATACAGGTTTAAGTAAGGCGAAAAAAACTTTGTATGTAAGTGCAGAGAATACAGTAGGGGATGATGTTGTAAATAATGAGAAAAAATACAACATTAATAAAATTTCTGATGAAGAAATGAAGCTATTAGGTCTTACTAAAAAGGAGATCAAGGATATCAAGCTCTTAAGAGAAAAAGGAGAAATACGTTCAAATATTGATTTGAAAGAAATTTTTTCTGAAAAAAGATATAGTGAGATTGAGAGAAGTATTGAATTTGAAGGGGAATAGAAAAGAAAAAGGTTGACAAATGAGCAAAAATTTTATAAACTTTAATATGTATCCCATTACTCGATACATATTAAAACTTTATGCCTGGATGGCGAAATTGGTAGACGCATCAGACTCAAAATCTGACGGATGTATTTCCTTGTGGGTTCAAGTCCCACTCTAGGTACCACTTATAAACATTGAGTTTCAACAAAATAGATATAATTAGTTAAAGGTTAAAAATGGTAGAAAAACGACTTTTGCCGTCGGATTTGCCAACATTTTGCCATCAATTGAAGATAAAATAGGGACTATTCTTATATATTAGAATAGTCCCTATTTATTTTGTAAATAGCTAATATCTTGTTTTTGATCTGTAGTTCAGCTTCAAATATCAATGAAGTACATTTCTTGAAAAAATCATATTATTATGATAATATTAAATATGAATATATAATAAATTTATAAATCACCTGCATGGTTGGACATCTATAGATAATGTAAATTTAATAACTTATATGGCAGATAAACAAAAGCAATAAACAAGATATTATTGGGATGAATGGAGAGCATTAATATTCCAAAAGTGGAAAAGCAAGATATTGAAGTGAGCTTAAATAGATAAGCTTTAGGAGGATAATAAATGACTGGAAAAATTTTAAAAAATGTAGTAATTGGAATCTTGGGATTAGTTGCAGTTTCACTCATGACAAAAGGTGGTTTTTATATGGTTGTAGGTTTTCTATTGATTGCTCTACTACTATTTAAAAACTATTTGGATGGAAAAACAAAAAAAGAAATGGACTCATTAATAGAAACTGCAAATAAAGTATTAACTACTGAGCAAATGGACTATATAGATTTGAAAAATGAAAGTGATACTCTATCTGCTAATATCGCAAATTATTCTAAAGAGAAAGCAAATTTAGAAATGGAATTAGCATTGTTAAAAGAAAAAGTTAAATCTGAATCTAAACAATTGTTATCTCTTACAGATGAATTAGAAATGGAGTCTTTCGCACTTTATAAACCACGTTATAATTTTTCAGATGCACTGGGATACAAAGATAAACTAGATGAAATAAGACTAAAACAGCAGAAAATGATAAAGTCAAAAACGGCAGTTAATTATTCTAAAGATTGGACTGTCGATGGTTCTAAAGCTAAAGGTACTAAAATGACAAATGATAATATCAAACAAATTATTAGATGTTTTAATGCAGATTGTGAAGCAGCAATAAATAAAATCAAGTTTAACAACATTCAGACTATAGAAAATAGAATCTATCGTTCTTTTGAGCAATTAAACAAGCTAAATTCTACAAATCGTGTTTCAATAACAAATGAATTTTTGAATCTAAAATTACAGGAACTCTATCTTGGACATGAATATGAAGAAAAACGACAAGAAGAAAAAGAGATTTTAAGAGAAGAAAGAGAAAAAGAAAAAGAAGAGAAAAAACTTCAAAAAGAAATTGAGGATAAGAAAAAAATTATAAATAAAGAAATCAACCATTATCATAATATTTTATCTGAACTCGAACTTAAGTTATTAGACTCTCCTGAAGGCGAAAAATCTGATCTTCAAAAACAAATTGAAGAAATAAAAAATAAATTAGAAATATATAATGATGAGAAAGAAGAGCTTGATTATAGACTTGAGAATATTGGTGCAGGGTATGTCTATATTATTTCAAATATTGGATCATTTGGAGAAAATATATATAAAATTGGAGTTACAAGAAGACTTGAACCTGAGGAAAGAATAAATGAATTAAGTAGTGCTTCACTCCCATTTAAATTTGATATTCATGCAATGATATTCAGTTATCAAGCGTATGATCTAGAAAAACATTTACATAATACTTTTAACGATAAAAGAATTAATCTTGTGAATAGTCGAAAGGAATTCTTCAATATCACTATTGAAGAAATTGAAGAAAAACTAAAAGAATACAAAGATTTAACAGTTGAATTCAATAAAGTTCCATCTGCTGAAGAATATAGGGAAACTGAAAAAATAAAGAATTCTAACACATGATATGTTATTAAACATATTATAGGTAATATAAAATATAAGAAATTCAAAGGTGATTGCTTTGAATACTTTAGAGTCTTTGATATTGAAAAAACTGAATAAAAATTAAGGAGAACATAGAAGATGAAAAAGAAAACGCATGAAATTATATTGATTTCACCTATTATAATTACTTTGATATATGAAATATATGTAATGATAAAGATTTATTTGGATCCTCCATTTTTTCCTTTTTTTGTTCCAACAGTATTTCTAATTACTTTAACCACACTTATTTTATTCTATTTAATGAAAAAAAATGACGAGTTCAAATCCATATTTTATGCTTTTTATTTAATGAAGATTCCTTTTATGCTGCTTTTTTTGATAGGGTTTTATAACATTGTAACTAAGAAGTATGCTTAGAAGTCTGTGTTTAACTATACTATCAATCAAGGTAGTGACTATAAACATTGGATTTCAAGAAATTAGATATGATAATTTGGAGGTAAAAAGTGAGAAAAATTTTAAGTTTTATATTCATGATATTAACAATATCAGTAATGGTTTTTTCAGAAGAAATGCCTAAGGAGGTAAGATATCCGTCTGATAAATTATCATTGACAGCAGCTAATGAACTATTGTATGATGGACAGTTATATACTGGTAAGATTTTACTTGGAGAGAAGGGTTATATAAATTTAACAAATGGTGATCTAGATGGAGAGACTTTTTTTGAAAACATTGATACAAAATATAATGATTTTAAAATATTAAAAGAGGAATTCAACATTCTAAATGGAGTTCCTGAGGGGAGAACGCATTCAGAACTTAAAATAGGAAATAGTGATGGTGGCTATTCATATTTCAATATAGAAATTTACTGGAAAGACGGAAAAATACAAAGACATAAAGTTACAAACCCTGTAAGCGAGACAGATATTGTATTTGATTTAGAAGGCAAGGGAAATAGTATAGGAAAAGATAAAAAGAAATTTAAAGATGGGATTGCTAAATTTGATGGCAAAATTTTTAAATGCAATTTAAATGAAGAGAAAAATGAAATAATATATAGTACATTTGATAAAAATAATAAATTGATAGATCAAGAGATTGTTAGCGATAATAAGGATATTTTAAGAGAATCTTTGTTTGATACTCTAATAAGAGGTATTGAGTGAATAAGGGGGTTAATAAATGATAGATTGTTATAAATCATTAGGACAGGAGAATTCGAAGAAAAGATTTTTATTGATATTTTTGGCAGGTCTTTTATTTATAGCTTGTTCTAAAGTTAATGACATCAGTAAAAAAGATATAAAATATACTGTTATAAATAAAGTAGTTCCAAAAGAACATGCATCAGTAGGAAAATTTAATTCAACAGTCTGGATAACTATTCCATCAGATATTTCTAAAGATGAAATTGAGAAACTAATTTTACCTAAGGTGTATGAGGATAATATAGAAAACTATGATAGCCTATCTGTTTTTATGTATTCAGATAAACGATTTTATGAAAGTGGATCGGATGCAACACATGGATTTATTGAATTCTATAAAAATGGAGAAATAAAAATTAAGGATATTAAAACACATAAATATATTCCTACTGAAAGAGAAATATCTATTTATACTGAAAACTTAAAAATGCTAAATTCAAGAAAGCAAGGAAGTTCAATAGAAGAAATCGAAAAAATAGTAGAAAAGAAATATAATATATCTGAAGAAGAACTAAATGAAATAAACGAAAAAATATTTATGTATACTTTAGACAATGATTTCAAATAATAAAGGGATTTAATTTTAAAAATATAATGGAGGGAATTTATAGAATTTAGAGAAGAATTAGAGAAACATATAGACACACTCAAGAAATATAAGAACATTAAAGATTATATATTGATTTAAAAGTTCGGTTATGCTATATTTTGTAAATGGTAAGTGGAAACAAAAAATAAAGGAGGAATAACAATGAAAAAGATACTAATAGCATTATTTATAATAGTTTCAGCAATAGGGATAGCAGCAGGAACAACAACAAAGAAAAACACAAGCAAAAGTACAGCAGCTTCAGAAAAAGTAGTTACAGACCCATATGTGGGTTGGTGGTATCATGAAAGTGATGAGAATATTTACGTAGATGATCAAGACACTATAAATTACATAACAAAAAAAAATCAAAAGTATTTCATAAAAGTATATCAGTTTACTTCTTTCAAAAAAGAAAAAGGAATAGGTCTATGTAAAAATAGGAATGGTATAAAGTCTGAAATTAAAAATATAACTGAGAAGTTTGAAGATTATAAATATAAAAAAGTAACAGAAGAACAACTAGAAATATTGAAATATAACATGGAAAATGCTGAGTGGATTTCACAAAAAGAGTGTGAAAACGCAAATTAAATATCAGATTATTATGGACTGCACCAAAAATGTTATAAAGAAAACTAACATTAGAAGAAATAAAGTTATTCTTATCAGAATATAATAAAGATAATGAGAGATAAAATAAAGTAAAGTACGATGAGTTATTCAAATCTTAGGAGGAAACAAAATGAAAAAGATACTACTAGCATTATTTATAATAGTTTCAGCAATAGGAATAGCAGCAGGAACAACAACAAAGAAAAATACAAGCAAAAGTACAGCAACTTCAAAAAAAGTAGCTACAGACCAATATGTGGGTTGGTGGTACTATGATGGGAATGACCCAAAAGATATAGAAATAACAGGAGGATTCCCCAATGTTTATTATATAGGTAAGGATAAAAATGGATATTATTGGATTTCATATAAAAATTCAACAATAAAAGAAAAAAATAAGCCTAATGAAGAAGTATGTAAAGAAGATAGTAGAGATTGGTATGATCCAGAAAATCAATACTCAACTGAGTCTGACTTAAAAATTTCTAAATATGAAAGAAAACTAACAAAACAAGAATTATTAAATCTAAAAGAGAACTTAAAAAGTGTGAAGCAAAGTCAAGAATTGTGTGCCGCTGGATAAAAAAAAAGTATAAAAGATACTAAGAAATTAAGAGAATAAAAGAGTCGAAAGGAAAATTCCTAAGGCTCTTTTTTATCATTTTATCCTATTCTCTAGCTCAAAATCATCCACAAGAATGCTTCCTATATTTATTGAAAAAATCAGATTATTATGATAACATTAAATACAGTAAAGGGAAAGAGTAAAGAATATAATCTTATATTCAAGTGAGGAGCTAACAATGGAAACAAAAAAATCTACTATAAATTTTGATTCTATAGATGTAGAAAACAACAAATACAAAGAAGTAAAACTAAATGAATTACTATCAAAACAATTAAAAAAAGATTTGAATATAAAGTGGACTTATAATAGTACTGGGATTGAGGGAAACTCGTATACACTTAATCAAACTAGAATATTGCTAGCAGAGGGTATAACAATTGGTGGAAAAAGGTTAGTGGAACATTTGGAAATAATAGGGCATTCGGAAGCAATTGAATACTTAGAAGATATAATAGAAAACAATGTTGAATTAACTGAAAGAGAAATCAAAAATATTCATAGTTTAGTGACAAAAGATATAGAAAATGTAAATTCAGGCGCATATAGAAATAATGCTGTTTATATAAGCGGATCAAAACATATCCCACCACAGCCATATTTGGTCTCAGAAAAAATGGAAGAATTAATGCTTTGGTACAACAATGAAAGCAAAAATATTCACCCTATTGAAAGAGCCGCTATATTACATGGAGAGTTTGTAAGCATACACCCATTTATTGATGGTAATGGGAGAACAGCTCGACTGCTCTTGAATTTTGAGTTAATGAAAAACAACTACCCAGCAATCATAATTGAAATTGAAGAAAGAGAAAAATATTTTGATGCTCTAGAAGTAGGGAATTTAAGTGGAAATTGGGATAAGTTTACAGAATTTGTAAGAGAAAAGTGCGAAGAACGAATAGATTATATGAATGAGTTTAAAATAAGTGAATTAAAATCAAGGAAATGGAATAAATTTAAAGAAAGATTACAGGATTCAGATGAAGAAATATCAGAAATAGTAGAAGATATGAAAGATGATTTTACAGAACATGAAATAGAACTTCTTTTATCAGAAACTGGTAGAGATAATGACACAAAAACTAAAGTAAAGTAAGATGAATTATTCAAATCTTAGGAGGAAACACAATGAAAAAGATAATAATAGCAATATTTATAGTAATAGCAACACTTGGAATAGCAGCAGGAACAACAACAAAGAAAAATACAAGTAAAAATACAACCGCTCCAAAAAAAGTAGTTACAGACCCATATGTGGGTTGGTGGTATCATGAAAGTGATGAGAATATTTACGTAGATGATCAAGACACTATAAATTACATAACAAAAAAAAATCAAAAGTATTTCATAAAAGTATATCAGTTTACTTCTTTCAAAAAAGAAAAAGGAATAGGTCTATGTAAAAATAGGAATGGTATAAAGTCTGAAATTAAAAATATAACTGAGAAGTTTGAAGATTATAAATATAAAAAAGTAACAGAAGAACAACTAGAAATATTGAAATATAACATGGAAAATGCTGAGTGGATTTCACAAAAAGACTGTGAAAATGCAAATTAAATATGAGATTATTATGAACTGCACCAAAAATGGAATATAGAAACTAACAAGTGATATAAAGATATTCCATAAAGTTTCAGTATCATCTCTAGCTGATACTGATTTAAGTAATTTCAAAGGATTTGAAGGAGATTTAATAAAAAGTATCGATAAGTTATACTAAATTTGTAAAAATTTGAGGTGGTAATTATGATATATATTGGTAAAAATAGAGCATTAGGAATTGCAATTAAGTTAAGAGAGCAAATAATTTATGACTTATCAAAATCGGAGGGTAGTATTCTAACACTTTCAGAGACAATGGTTGTTATTGAAGGTTATACAGTTGAAGGAGGTAGAGTAAGGGATGTTGAATTAGTTTCAGCATTAAGAGATGCCTATGATGAAATGTTTTATTTGGTAAGAGATAATGGTTTTCAAGTTGATAAAGAGACTATTTGTTTGGTAAATCGAATTGTAGCTAGAAATGAAAATCATGATAATATAGGTAATTTTAGAAAATCAGGAATTGCTATAACCGGTACTACTCACAAAGGAACATCTGTAAAGGATTTTGGTATAAAATATATTGAAATAATTGACAGGTTCAATGAAAATAAATTAGAAGATAAAGCAATAGATTTGTTTTTAGATATTGCTAAAACACAATTTTTTGGTGATGGAAATAAAAGGACTGGTCAATTGATGATGAATGGGATTTTAATAGGAGAAGGATATTGTCCTGTTGTTCTTAATTTCAGAGAAAATAAAGAACGTAGAGATAAGTTAATACATTTTTATGAAACTGATGATAGAGAACCCCTTAAAAAAATAATATTAGAAAAGCAAAGAGAATTTGAAATTGATTTTGGAATTAACCAAGACTGAAAATAAAAGAGTAAAAGAGCCGAAAAGGAAAATTCCTCTGGCTCTTTTTATCATTTTATCCTATTTTATAGCTCACACTAAAGTAGTGAATCTCTTGTTTTATCGCTCACATTAAAGCAGTGAATCTCTTGTTTTATCGTTCACATTAAAGCAGTGAATCTCTAATTTTATCGCTCACATTATAGTAGTGAAACACTTGATTTATCACTCGCATTATAGCAGCGAAACACTTGATTTATAGCTCACATTATAGTAGTGAAACACTTGATTTATAGCTCGCCTTATAGTAGCGAAACACTTGATTTCTTCAAATCATATTATACTCTCTTTTTTGAGATTTTACAATAGTCACTTGTACTATCTGCTATATTTTAAATTCTTCTTTTACCAAAGTTCATAAATTACCCCTTGTATAATCACATATTAACTGATAATAAGAGGTATAGATAAATGATTATATAAAAATTTAATATGAAAAATAAGCCACTAAAAATGATATTTAAAAGTTTAAAGTTTTTTATATCGATACTTTTTACGATAGCCAACAACAACATATAAGTAAAACTTAATACGATATTTATCACTAAAAAGAGTATAAAGTTATTGAAATTTATTTCTTTGAAAATATTTATAATATTTTTATAAAAATGTATTGTCATTCCATTTTTAATTATATTCATAAAAAATAGAGTCATCACGTCACTTAACAATAAGATTCTAATTATATTTTTATTCATAACAAAATCCCCTTTTCATATTCCTATCTACTTAGATTCTTTCATTGTTTAAAAT
>ERZ650302.434-NODE-434-length-22950-cov-44.308277_pt1 | contig 22950 bp, 24 predicted proteins | sample MGYA00376238_ERZ650302 | MGnify/ENA primary metagenome ERZ650302 (study PRJEB26733, sample SAMN07839298) | wastewater metagenome | biome: urban; feature: wastewater treatment plant; material: waste water | place: USA: North Carolina | collected 2016-04-28 ... | reverse complement strand
ATTTTTGATATAAATATGCGAGATTAGAATATTTACATAATATAATTTCGACTTCTTTAATTAACAATAAATTGCTGAATGCTTTGATTATTGAACGTTGCTTTGTTTCCTAAAGATAGCAAATTGAAATTTCCACTTTGTATATCACTGATTAATTGGCTTTCAAAGTTGCTTATATTATTTTGACATCTTCTAAAATCATTTTCTAAAAACTTAAATAAGCCAAACGTGTCACCTTGATTAAAATTAGATTTCAAATTTTTTGAAAGTAACGCAATAAAATCATCATACTTTTCTACAGTTGTTTGAATTTTACCGTTTGCAATTTCAGGAAGTATGTAAACGCTTTCAAAGAGATGCTCAACAATTCTAAGTGCAACTTCTAGCTCTTCAGAGGTTGGTTCCTTAATATCATGAGCGGAATCGTTTCCCATAAATCTAATACCATGTAATAGACTTTTATCACCATTGGAAATATAACCGTTTTTTTGAAGTTGATTTATTCGAATTTCTAAAGATTTACCATTTATTTTCAAATCATTACAAACTGCTTCAATACAAACTCTCAAGCCAATACCAGTTAGGATTTTTGAATCATTTGCATAGCTTTTGAGAGTATTCTGATAAATACTTTTTACAATTTTTGGCAATTCAGCTAACTCAAACCATTGAAATTCTTTATGTCCTTTCAAGGGAACGGGATAATTGGTAACATTTTTCGGGTAATATAAATCACCATTAAAATCATAGTGCTCATTCTGCAAATCAATTTGCATTATTCTGAAAGAAACATAATCGCAACCTGCACATTTTATAATTTGATAATATAGCTCTTCTGGATAATCATTAGGGTCATATGGTACAAAGTATTCTTTAACGATAAGTTGATTTGTGTCTTTCCCACATGATTTACAATAGCTAGTAATATGTGTATTTTCTGCCATTTTAACTTACTCAGCTTTCGGCAAATATTTATCCAAGGCTTCTTGACGATGGGCTTCATCCGCAAGTGGGAAACCAAGTTTTGCACGGGCTTCCACATAGCTTTGTGCTACCTTACGCGCCAAGGTGCGCACACGCAAAATAAAGCGCTGACGCTCTGTGACGGAAATCGCCCCACGCGCATCCAACAAGTTAAAGGTATGTGACGCTTTGAGCACCATTTCATACGCAGGCAGCGGCAGATTAAGACCGACCAATTTGTCGGCTTGGCTTTCATAAAAATCAAACAACTCAAACATTTTTGCCACATCGGCATGTTCAAAGTTGTAGGTCGATTGTTCCACTTCATTTTGGTGGAATACATCACCATAGGTGACACGACCAAATTCGCCATCCGTCCATACCAAATCATACACACTGTCCACGCCTTGGATATACATGGCAAGGCGCTCAAGACCGTACGTGATTTCTCCTGTCACAGGAAAACACTCAATACCACCGACTTGCTGGAAGTAAGTAAACTGGGTAACTTCCATGCCATTGAGCCAAACTTCCCAACCAAGTCCCCATGCGCCAAGCGTTGGTGATTCCCAGTTGTCTTCTACAAAGCGGACATCATGCGTTAGGGTATCGATGCCAATCGCTTTGAGTGACCCCAAGTACAATTCTTGAATATCCGGTGGATTGGGTTTAAGTACCACTTGGAACTGATAATAATGTTGTAAACGGTTTGGGTTGTCGCCATAGCGACCATCCGTGGGACGGCGTGATGGCTGCACATAGGCGGCATGCCAACGCTCTGGACCTAATGCTCGTAAGAAAGTGGCGGTATGAAACGTGCCTGCACCCATTTCCATATCGTAAGGCTGTAACACCACACAGCCTTTTTCTGCCCAATAATTTTGCAAAGTTAAAATCAATTGTTGAAACGTCATCATACGAGAATTACCACTATATAGTCGGTGATTAGGCAAACCGTGTTTATCAAAATAGTTGTCCGCGTGATTTTGATAAAGCGTCAGTTTTTTTAATTAGTCACATTAAAAATTTAAATTTTTTTGCGTCGCAAATAGCACTTAAAATAGGCGGTACAATTGCCGAACGATATTTTTACTTAAAACGCCCAAAATAGCAAACTTATCCAATTTTTTAGCTAGATCTATTGCTATGATTATTGAGCAAATTAAGTTGTGGGCAAAACTACAAAGCATTAAAACAATATACATTTCGCGACAAATCAGTTACCGCATTTTAGCACTTTTTTACTAGATTTACGAAAATTCCTGTTACCCTTGAACAAGAGATTTCGACGATTGATTATTGCCTTTTTTTAGCCGGTTTTAGCCATTTTAATCGCTTTTTTTTAAGATAAATCAGCCAAATTTGATACGTCATCCATTGTCGTTTTAGTTGGGTTTTGACTTTTAATTTTCATCTTTTACCGCCATAATAACCTATACAAGCTTTTACTTAATTTATGTTAAGTAATTGTTTTTAATAACTTTTCATGAGGTCAACCATGCTTATTTCGGCAAGTGTATTATTAGCTGCTACGTCGTTAACTTCTAACTGGTTGTTTTTAATCGTTCTAGTGACTGTCGGTATGCTAGCGATTGCGTTTACCCCTTACCGTTTTGTATTAGGCTATTTTATGTTAGGTATGGTGTACTGGATTTCGGTGGAAGGGCTGCATTGGACAGTCGTCACACTGTCATCATTGACTGGTACGGATGCGTATGTGGCGGCTATTGGTCTGTCGATGATTCCGATTGTGATAGCGTTAAATGGAAAACCCAAGTTTAACAAAGCCGCAAGTCAAGCTGCTACTAACCAAACCATATTAAAAAGCAGTGTCCAAATGAGCGCCGGTCACCGTCCTGTGGTGTTAGAAAAAGATACCGATTTTCATCAAAACTTTGTTCGTCATGCCTCTGTGTTTGACTCAAAACACTAATAACAACCTCGCCACCTTATCGCTATAGTAAGTTATTTAACCCATCATGTTGATGGGTTTTTTATGGGCCTTAGCTTGAGAAAAGGTAAAAAGTTCGCTGTGAAACGCTGCTTAAATACACAAATCAAACGCTTTGATTACAAAAAATGATACTGATATGTTAAACATTACTGTAACTTGGCATCGATGACCTTATAATATAGTGTATAACAAAGCTATTAAATCGTTTGTAGTAGCGAATTATAATTTCTTTGAAATGAGTGACTTAAGTATCGTCATTTATTTCAAGACCTTGCGCATTGCAATAGCTATAAAATCTATAATTTTGGAGGACACGTATGTTATCTCAATTAACCCAAATCAAATCAGATCCCCTTGACGTATTATTGTTTGCCGTTGGCTTGCGTCTAACCCAACTTGCCAAAATGGGCGATGACAAATTTAAAGGCTTATTAGAAAACCGTAATTTTACCATTCAACTCGGCAGCGACGCGGAACAAACGTCACGCTATTATGAGATTAATAACGGTACTTTTAGCCAACATGCAGGTCCAGCCAAAGAGCCAACATTGACGATTACCTTTAAAGACTCAATGACGGGTGTGAAATTGCTCACTAAAGGTGAAGCGACGGCATTTATGACGGGCATCCAAAATGGCGATTTAAAAATGTCCGGTGATTATTCACTGCTGATGTGGTTTAACCAAATCGCAAAATTTATTGTGCCAAAAGTACCTGAGCCACTTAAACCTGTGGTTGAACAAGCAAAACCCTTGATTGAAAAAGCCACACCTTTTGCCAAAGAACTTTGCAGCAAAGCTATGGCAATGATTGGGGGTATGAGCGCAGGTAAAGCATCTGGTAGCAGCAAATACTTTAATGAATCAAACACCAAAGACGTTAATGCTGACAGCGAGACCCAAGCTACGAGCAAATTAGACACCCTTAAAGCGAAAGCGGCTGAAATCAAAGATGACGCAGTGGAAAAATTTGATGAGCTAAAAACCGAAGCCAAAGAGAAACTCGATACCCTCAAAGAAGATGCGAGCGAAAAATTAGCCGATATCAAAGACACTGCTAACGAGAAACTTGGCGAAACCAAAGAAAAACTGGATGAGGTTAAAGCGCAAGCGGCTGATAAAATTGATGACGCTAAAGAAACTGCTGCTGAAAAGCTTGATGAGGCGAAAGTCACTAAAGACGATAAACTTGCGGATGTTAAAACCAAGTTTGAAGACGTCAAAGACCAAGCGACTGAAAAATTAGCTGATGTTAAAAGCTTGGCGGGTGAAAAACTAGACGATGCTAAATCAAAGGTTGAAGAATTAAAAAGCCAAGCCGATGACAAACTAGATGCGCTAAACGATGAAGCCAAAGAAAAAGTCAGCGAGGCAAAAGATAAAGTCGAACAAGCTAAGCAAAAGCTGACCGATGAAACGACGAGTGATTCTGATGCATCCGATAATAAAGCCATCGAAGAGAAGTATGAAGCGGCTAAAAATACTACTAATGCTCAAGATAGTACGGCAGATGATGATAGTATCCGTCCTGACAACGTGTTTGCCAAATCAGCCGATAATGACAACTTAACGCCTGCGCTGCGTAAATCTGCTGAAATTGAGGCAAAGCATGCGTCTGATGAGGTCATTGCCGACAATGTCAAAACTAGCGCAGTCACTGATGATAAATCACCTATCACCAATATTTCCATCACCCGTGGTGATAGCTCTCAAGACAAATAAGCCATTGTCATTAAATTATAAAAAACAATCACTTTAGGTGGTTGTTTTTTTTTGGTATGATGAGACACCTTTTATCATTTTAATCTTTGTTTTAATTAGGATTATAGCTGTCATGGCAGACTTATTAAATGTTCAACAATCACAACAACCGATTGGCACCACACTGACCACCCAAAGCCGCCCAACTCGCGAGCAAATCCAAGCTTGGTTTGAACTACCTCTGATGGATTTACTGTTGCTCGCGCAAAACAAACTTCGCGAACACTTTCCACCCAATGCGGTACAAGTCAGTACCCTGCTATCAATAAAAACAGGCAATTGTCCTGAAGATTGCGGCTATTGCTCACAGTCAGGACACCATAGCACTGACTTACAACCTGAAAAGAAAATCGAAGTAGAAAAAGCGATTATCGAGGCCAAAAAAGCCAAAGCCGCTGGCTCCAGCCGTTTTTGTATGGGTGCGGCATGGAAGCACCCAAACGATAGAGATATGCCCTATGTGATTGAGCTGATTAAAGAAGTCAAAGCATTAGGGTTAGAAACCTGCATGACGCTTGGCATGTTATCGGGTAACCAAGCGCAAGTACTTGCTGAAGCGGGACTAGATTACTATAACCATAACCTTGATACCTCACGCGAGTACTACAACCATATCGTCTCAACGCGTAGTTATGATGACCGTCTAACTACCCTTGACCATGTGCGTCAAGCAGGCATTAATATTTGCTCAGGTGGTATCATCGGTATGGGTGAAAGTCGCGATGACCGCATCAACCTGCTGACAGAACTGGCTAATTTGCCGAAACCCCCTGAATCAGTCCCAATCAATATGCTAGTACCCATTGAAGGCACGCCGATTGCAGATCAGCTGCAAGGCACGCGCTTGCCTGTGCTTGAGTGGATTCGCACCATTGCTGTGACGCGTCTTGCTTGCCCAACCAGCTATGTGCGTATTGCCGCAGGTCGTGAAGGCCTAACCGATGCCGAGCAAGCCATGTTGTTTATGGCAGGTGCCAATTCGTTCTTTTATGGGAATCGTTTATTGACCACCGATAATGCTACCACCAATCATGATGATCAGTTGATTGCCGATTTAGGATTGACGGTTGAACAAGCCGAGCCTCGACAAATCCCGGTGACCAACGCGATGAATGGTCGCATCGGGAGTTTGGCTGTCGTTTGATATGCCAAGAAACCGCCGAAGTGGCGGTTTTTTCTTAGATGCTTTAACGATGCTTTAACAGAGTTCAACAGTATGTTAGCCAATTTTGCCCTTCAATCAGCCCTTGATGAACAGCGCCAAAAAGACTTGTATCGTCGACTGATACCCATTCGTCATGGCGTGACGCCCACCATTGACATAGGTGGCAAAACCTACGTCAACTTTGCCAGCAACGATTATTTGGGACTTGCCACCGACCCGCAACTCATACAAGCATTTAGCCAAGCTGCAAAAACTATCCAGCAAGTGGGTAGTGGCGCGTCGCACTTGATTACGGGGCATACGCTTTGGCATGAACAATTGGATACCACCCTTGCCCAAGTGACAGGCTATGAGCGGGCTTTAACTTTTAGCACAGGGTATATGGCAAATGTCGGTGTGATTCAAGCGTTGTGTGGTAAAGACAGCGTGATTTTCAGTGATAAGCTCAATCATGCCTCCATTGTCGATGGGGCAATCCTTAGCCGTGCCAAAATCATGCGTTTTGGGCATCGCAATTATAGTCAATTAGAACAATTGCTGTCGCAAAGTAGCGCTAAGCAAAAACTGATTGTCACCGATCATATTTTTAGTATGGATGGTACCATTGCCGATTTGGCTGCGCTGCATGCGTTAGCGGTTCGCTATGAATGCGCGTTGATGGTAGATGATGCCCACGGTTTTGGTTTGCCCTATCAAGCTTATAGAAAAGCCCAACCGCAAGCAGATATCTATATCGGTACCTTTGGTAAAGCGATAGGTACCAGTGGCGCATTTGTCGCAGGTTCGAGTCAGTTGATTGACTATGTGACCAATTTTGCCCGTTCATTTATTTATACCACGGCAATGCCCCCTGTGCTTGCCAGCGTGACTGAAACTAGCATAGCCATGTCGCACACTGATACGTTGCGCAGCGAGCAATTACTTGCCAACGTCAAACAGCTCAGTCAAGGGCTATTGCAGCAAAATTGGCAAGCAGGTATTGATAATCAAATACCGACCACCGCCATTATTCCTGTGGTCATTGGCAATAATGATAGAACCCTGCAGCTTGCCAACGCGTTAAAATCTCGCGGTTTTTGGGTGTCAGCCATCCGCCCACCCACGGTGCCGGTAGGCACAGCACGGCTACGCTTTTGTGTGAGCGCTCGTCATAGCGAACAACAAATCTCGGATTTACTTGCCATGATGCAAACTTTAAAATAAAAGCTATTTGCAGACTTTTTTAGGGCAAGTTTATTTAGAGTAAGCTGATTTAGAGTAAGTTTATTTAGTTGCATCATCATCGGGGTAAGCAATGACAGAATATTTTTTATGGTTTAAAGCTTGGCATGTGATTTCATTGGTGTGTTGGTTTGCCGCGATTTTTTATCTACCACGCTTGTTTGTGTATCATGCCATGAGTGCCGATAAAATCAGTCAAGATCGATTTGCATTGATGGAGCGTAAACTGTATCGCGGCATCATGACACCTGCGATGATTGCCACTTGGATTTTTGGCTTGTGTATGCTGCTACCCAATTGGGACAGTTATAAAACCCAAGTTTGGCTACATATCAAGCTAGCCTGCGTCATTGCGTTGACGGTATATCATGTAGCTTGCGGTCGATTTCGATTAAAACTGATTGACAATCCTAACTATAAAACCCATGTTTTTTGGCGGTGGTTTAATGAGGTGCCTGTGTTTATTTTGGTCGCCGTGGTGATTTTGGTGATTGTTAAACCGCAATTTGGCGCGTAATCATTTTGGCACTTCATGGGTCAAATCATAGCGCAAGGGTTCAATCATAGAAGGTTGCCGTGATTGCCTGCGCTATTTTCGGTGAGCGCAAGGTGTAAATACGGGTCAAGGTCAGCTTGTTTGAGCAGCCAATCGACATAATCAGGCGGCAAGTCTTTAATGGCAACCCCTTTATGTTTACCAAAGCGCATTACCGTGGGTTTTCGGGCATGTTCACTGGCTTGATACAGCTGTGCCATATCGGTGATTCGATGCTGATGGCAGATAGCTTTTAATACTAAAAAAGTAAACCAAATATCGTATTTGGCACCATGCGCGAATTTGATATTTTTTTTGGCAACCTGTGGCTCAAAAAAACACAGTAGCGCACCCAAACTATGGCTATCTAACTGCGGGAAAAAATGCCGCGCCAGTGCCAAAGTGCAAATACGCTTAATGTTTGATAAATCACAGTCAGCATTGGTGAGCACGTCAGCATCAAAGTCGATATTGTGCCCAATAAGATACTCGCAGTCTTTTGGTAACTCAAAATCAGTATGCGGCGGCTTGTCTGCCACATCGTCGTCAAAAATCCCTGTGATGGCTTGGCTGCCCAAAGTAATTTTTTTGTGTGGGTTAAAACGCTGCTCAAAGGCGTTGTGGGTCTGTAATATCAGCTCGCCTGCTGGACTAAACACCACGCCAATGTAGGCAATTTCGGTGGCATGTGGCTCAACCAATCCATGCGCTTCTGTATCTAAAATATAACTACTCATAACCTTAAAACTTACTAAATCGCTCAATTTACCAGTTGTAGACAATCATCATACACGATTTGGCGATCGCTTCCTTAGGTTTTCAGTATCTTGGGTGCACCAACCGCTGTGTAAAATTTTTGCTTGGTCTTTGCTGGTTCACTAAACCTGTTAAATTAGCCAACTTAGCCAATAAGGGTATGGGTCTCAGGATAACGAATACGGGTCGGTTTAGGGGTTGCGATAAAATACGCCAAGGTTAACGGTCCAAGACGCCCCATATACATCATAAACATAATCACCCATTGCCCAGGTTCACTCAATGTCGGGGTGAAATTTCGCGATAAACCGACGGTTGCCGATGCCGATATCACTTCAAATAAAATATCAACCAAGTGCCCTTCTGGCTCAAATATGGTTAAAATAAACGCCGCTAAAGCAATCATCAAAATCGAGGTGCTCATCACCGCAAACGATTTTTTTACCAAGTGATCAGAGATAGCACGATGAAAAATCGTCACTTGCGGGTGCTGACGCAAATATGCCCTAGTCGATGCTAGGATAACCACAAAGGTGCCGATTTTGATACCGCCACCTGTGGACATTGAGCCTGCGCCAATAAACATCAATATAAAGGTCAATAAGGTACTGGCATCTGTCACTTGGCTATAATCAACATTATTAAAGCCTGCGGTACGTGACGTCACCGCCATAAACCAAGATGCAAACCACTGCCCAGCTTCGCTCAATCCGCCAATCGTTTTGGCGTTATGACGCTCAAGTAACCAATACAGTATACAACCAATGATATTGAGCGCTAACGTGCCCAAAACCATGACTTTGGTGTGCAGGGTAAATTTTTGCCAGCGCTTGTGTTTGATGATATCTAAAATCACCAAAAACCCGATACCACCCGTGATAATAAGCAAACTTATGATAAAACTAATCATCGGCTGGTGCACATAGGCAGTCATATTGTTGCCGTTTAGCGCAAAACCTGCATTGTTAAATGCTGAGATACACAGAAAAAACGCTTCATACATCGCATCTTTTAGCCCTTTTAGCGGTGCTAACAATAGCGTTAACCCTAAAAAACCCAAGCTCTCGGTGATAAAGGCAATTTTAATTACCGCTTTGGCGGTACTGCCAATTTGGTTGCTATGAGTACCCAACGCTTCTTGTGCTGTGATTGAGCCTGATAATCCCATTTTACCTTGCAGACTGGTCAATACCAAAATTGCAAAGGTCATAAAGCCTAGACCGCCAAATTGAATCAGCGCGGCAATCACCAGTTGTCCAAACGTGGTATAGTTAGCGGTATCTACGACATTTAGTCCCGTGACGGTCACCGCAGACGTCGCAGTAAAGGCTGCCGCTAGGATACTAATCGGTTGAATCGTTGCGATTGGCAATGACAGCAAAACCGTCCCAATCACAATTAACGCTAAAAATCCCAAGGACAAAATAGCAGGCGATGACAGCTGCAGTCCTTGTTTGGTAGGCGGCTCTAGGTCGTGAGCACTGGGTTTTGATTTATCAACAATCTTTGGTTTGTCGCCTTTTTTGACTTCACGAAACGGCATATCTACACCTAATTACTTTTGCGTGAGTGGTGGGTTAAATAGCCGTTTGCCGAATGGCTTTGGCAAGGCGACGCAGCGCTTGGGTATCACCACCTACCACCAATTTATCCCCACCTTGAAAGAAAAAGCCATCGGGTAATTGGTTGAAGATTTGCTGGTTGCGTTTTAGCATGATAAAGATAATATCGGGATGGCTGTGTTGTACATCCGACCATGGATGCCCTCGCCACTGCTCAGGTGGGTCTAGGCGAACCAAAAACTGCTCGTCACCCAATGCCATGTATTGTTTGACCATCGGATAGTTCATCTTTTGGGCAATACGAACCCCCATGTCTTGTTCGGGGTGAATGATATTGTTCACCCCTAAGCTTTGTAGAATTTGGTGATGGGAGTCGGTTTTGGCTTTCACCCATAGGTTTTGTACGTTCAGGCTCAGTAGATTGAGTGTACATAGCAAGCTGGCTTCAAGGTTATCACCAATGCTCACGAGCACCCCGTCGAAACTTGCAAGGTCAAGCTCTTCTATGGTGTCTTTATCGGTGGCATCAGCAATCACGGCACGGGTGACGTATTCACTGATGTCATCGACCAGTTTTTCATCAATATCAATCGCTAGGACTTGGTTGCCCAATTTTTCAAGCTCTTTGGCACAGGTAATACCAAAAACACCCAGTCCGATAATGGCAAATTGCATTATATTTTTCCTTTTTGATATTTTTTTACTTATTAAAGATTCATTTTATTATTTTAACTATGGGTTTCAACAAATTCTTTAGTTACTAAAAGGCAATACGTTCTGACTTTTCAAAATAAATATATCTGCTTTATTTGGCTCAATATTCAAAATCGCCAATAAATTTTGTTGCAGCCATTTTGTACTAACTGAATAAAGCGACATGTCATAATAAGCATCTTTAGGAAAGAAAAAGCTGATTTTTCCTGCTTTATAGCCATTGATGATTACAGCACCTAAGCCCATCACTTCCGTATAGTTCTCAAATACCATTAGGTCAAAAACTTTGTCGGTATAATAAAACTCTGACTTTTCAGACAAACAAATTCTTAAAATTGTGCCAGACCAAATTTTTTCTTCATCAAAGTCTAAAAGATTGGTAAACATTACTGATAACGTAAATTATTTCTTAAAACGCTGGCGACTGGCTTCATACAGCACCATGCCAGTGGCGACACTGACATTTAAGCTTTGGATTTGCCCATGTTCATTGCCGGGCATCGGGATATAAACGAGCTGGTCGCAGGTATCTGCGGTCAAGCGGCGAATACCGTCACCTTCTGAGCCCATCACAATCGCCACATCACCTGTCAAATCACAGTCTTGCACGGGCTTTGCCGTGTCATCGAGAGCCGTACCAAACACAAACACCCCTTGTCTTTTGATGTCAGTGAGCGTACGCGCAAGATTAGTGACTTGGATAAAAGGCATTAATTCCACCGCACCGACGGCGACTTTTGCCACGGCTGGGGTGATGCTTGAGCTATGATTTTTGGGAATAATGACGGCTGAGACGCCCATTGCCACAGCGGTACGCAAACACGCGCCAAGGTTGTTCGGGTCGGTGATTTGATCAAGCACCAGTAGTAATAGCGGTTTTCGCTCGGCTTGGTGTTTTTCAACAAGGTATTTGAGATCTGCCTCATCTTGGAGTTCAGCAGGGCGGGCTTGTAATACCACGCCTTGATGCTGCGGACTTTCTGCAAGTTTGGTGAGTTTGTCTTTGGCGCTGACTTGTATCGCAATCCCGTAAGTTTGGGCAAGCTCGGTGATGTTGGCTACCGTGGCATCATCTTGTTTTTTACCGTCTTGAATAAAGAGTGTCAACCCATCGATACCGCGGTGTTGCAAGATGGATTGCACGGCATGAATGCCATAAAAATAACTCGGTTTTGCCATGATTGATGACCCTTTTTTTCGATTTTATATTTACCTTGCCCCTAGCCTTGTATATTATTCGCTAGCCTTCTAGGTGGCAAATGTACTGCACGACTGCTTCATTACGTAGCTCATAACTGCTATGCCCTTCGACCAAGAATGCTTGACCGGCACGGTAATAAGTAAATTCTTCCTCGCCTGCCAGTTTGACTTCACACTCGCCTGCCAAAATTTCGATACGTTCAGATGAGTCGGTTTTAAATTCATAGACTGGCACATCGGCATCACAAGGCAGCACGATTCCTAGCATTTTTTTGCGTCCATCTTCAAACCAAACGGTTCGACTAAAAGTACGACCTTCATAGTAAACATTCGCTATTTTTTCTACCGATACATGGTCGAAACGATTAGGTGACGTCATGAGATTCTCCTTAAAATACACAGTCAGTTGACTTGATAACGCTGCCTTATTATAAAAAATTATAAAGAATGGCAGGTCGTTTTGCGGCAACCCGCTTTTTTTAGTCGACAAATGGGTTTTATAATCAAACGCAGTCCGTGACTTGTCGCAATCAGCCAATGCTATTGCCGATAGATTGTTAACGGTTGATAAAAAATTATGTTCCGTTATCCTTATGCAGACGTTGTTTAGACCAATAGGATAGCATCAAATTTAGTCAACTTTTATGACAATCTATTATAACAATCTATGTTTTATCACAATCGATGAAACCGCCCTCAGCTTAACTAGGCGAAGATTGCTAGACACAGATACCCATCAAAGATAGCCAGCTGACGGAAATTTGGATTTTTGCGTTGCTTATTTTGTAATTGTCCCAATTATGCTATTGTTTAGTGTGAAACAGCTAGATGGAATTTTTACTGATTTTTGAAGACTTGTCTAGGATTATTGTGAGCTTTTCATGAGAAGGTTACAATAAAGTTTTTGCAAATTTGACCGCCAATGTGCCACTCTTAACGTCAATGATAGGATTGATATGCTGACACAGTTAACCTTACAAAATTTAGCACTCGTCACCCATGCTGAAATTGAGATGAATGCTGGATTTAACATTATCACTGGCGAGACAGGTGCTGGTAAATCACTGCTGCTTGATGCTTTGACCTTGTGCGTGGGTGGTCGTAGTGACGCAGGTTTGATTCGGCATGGACAGACCACGGCAGACGCTTTTGCAGAATTTAATATCGGTCAATTACCCGAAGTCATGGCATGGCTGAGTGGGCAAAATTACCCATTTGAAGACGATACGCTGCTGATTCGCCGGCAACTTGCCAACCAAAACGGTACGCTTCGTAGTAAAGCTTGGCTCAATGGCATGCCCATTAGTATGAATGAGCTTAAAACCTTGGGTGGGTTACTGGTCAATATTCACAGCCAGCATGCCCAGCAAAGTTTGCTACGTCCGCAGTTTGTGATGGAATGGCTGGATAGTGCCACGGGCTTAAATAGCCAAGCAAGTGATGTTAAACAAGCGTTTTTGCAGTACGAACGCCTTAAATCACAAGCCGCGCAGCACGCCAAAGACGAGCAATTGCGCCAGCAGCAAATTCAGCTATTGAGCAATCAATTAGCCGATATCGAGCCAATTGCCACTGTCTTATACAGTGAACTTGAAGCTGAATACGATGAATTATCTAACCTTGAAAACCTCATGCAGCAAGCCGCCTTGTCGGTACAACTACTTGATAATGACAGCGATGAGCCTGATGTGGTAAGCCTGCTTAATCGGGCGATTAAACTGTGTGAAGCGCAGACCGAGCTTAGCCAAACCTATGCTGATTGTGTTGAACAGTTGTACTCAGCACATACCCAAATCGCTGAAGTCGTTAGCACCCTGAGCAATTATGCCGAAGGGCAAAGCCTTGACCCCAAACGGTTAGCGCTACTTGATGAGCAGTTATCGACGTTCCACCGACTGGCGCGCAAATATCACACCACCCCTGAAAGCCTTGTTGAAGACAGCCAAGCCTGGCAGCAGCAATTAGATGATTTGCAATCGGTGATGTCGCCTGAAGCGATGGCAGAGCAAATTGAAGAAGCTTATCAAGCCTACTTGCAAAAAGCCCAAGCGTTGGATGACAGTCGCCGAGCCAATGCCACGACATTAGCTGAAGCGCTAGTCGCACGGCTAAAAGCATTGGCATTGCCCAATGTGCAAGCGGCATTTGAATTTACCCCACTTGATAAACCGCAAAGTATCGGGTTATCGCAAATTGAACTGCTATTTAGTGCCAATGTCGGTATGCCGATGCAACCGATTCACAAAATCGCCTCAGGCGGTGAATTATCACGGTTAGCCCTTATCATGCAAGTCATTGATGCGCAAGGGGTTTGCCGTAATACGACCACCGATATGGCAACCACCACTCGTCAGTTATTGGTATTTGATGAAGTAGATGTGGGTATCAGTGGTGGCACGGCGCAAGTGGTGGGCGAGTTACTACGTGAGCTGGGTGAAGAACAGCAAATCATTGCTATCACTCACCAATCGCAAGTCGCGGCACAAGCCCATCAGCATATTTTGGTGTACAAAACCCAGCAAGAGAAAGCCCAGTCTCACTTAAAAATCCTGTCGGGCGATGACCAAGTGCAGGAATTAGCGCGCATGTCGGGCGGGGTCAATATTACCGAGGACACGCTCAAACACGCGCGCAGTTTGCTAGCAAGTCGCCGTGTCAGTTAATTTAATATCGCTTGTCGCTTTTAATGTTTATCGTTTTTAATGTTTGTCGTTTTTAAGTCGCTTTTAATTAGGTATGCCACTGAATGTCAAAAAACCAAAATCTTACCAACCATTTTTTGATAGCCTCGCCCAATATTGACGGCGGGATTTTCTATCAATCCTTGGTGTATATTTGCCGTCAAGACCAACAAGGGACGTTAGGGCTAGTAATTAACAAACCCATCGAAACCAGCAACGTCGCCAAATTGTTTGAAGAATTAAATATTGATGTGACAATCACTGACTTGCACCGAAAATTACCCTTAGATGGAGGTCCCATGAACCCGGAAGTTGGGTTTGTGCTCCATACGGGACAGCCCGATTGGGTATCTTCGTTTGCCATCACCGAAAACGTCTGTATCACCACTAGCAAGGATATTTTACAAAGTATCGCCAATGGTCAAGGCGTTGAGCATTTTGAGCTTTGTCTGGGTCATGCCAGCTGGGGAAAAGGGCAGCTAGAAGAAGAAATCAACCAAGGCGATTGGTTTGTTTTGCCGGCATCAATGGGGCTATTGTTTGATATCGACCATCACACTCGCTGGCAAGTCGCCGCTCAGCAGTTGGGCGTTGATTTTAACAAACTGAGTACGGATATCGGGCATGCTTAACCTAAATAAGCCGCAAGATACCCATCACACCCACACTATCGAAACGGTGATGGGGCTTGATTTTGGCATCGCAAAAATGGGTATCGCCTTGGGCAATACCTTAACCCAGACCGCAAGCCCATTGATGCAGTTTAAAATGGATAATGGCAAACCCAATTGGGATGAATTGCTAAAACTTATCGAGTCATGGCAAGTGAGTACCATCATCATCGGTTTGCCGCTGAATATGGATGGCACTGCATCTGAGCTTGGCAATCGTGCCAAAAAATTTGCTCGTAGGCTTAAACACCAGCTCGAGGAAGCGCATCGACCACGCCCGATTATTTTGGCGGATGAGCGCTTAACTAGCCGCGAAGCCAAAAATTTGGCTTGGGAATATGGGTTAATTAAAAGTGACAAAGAGCCGATTGATAGTATCGCCTCAGCGATTATGCTTGGCAGTTGGCTTAGAAGTGGCGAAGGAGCGCTGTTATCATGACTCAATTAAATGCGCCTGCTACGCCAATGACCAAAGGCTTTTCTGCCCCTGTTCTTGGTTTGATTGAACAGGCGCAGCGACTCAACAAATGGTCAATTTATCTGGTTTATTTGGCAATTGCGCTATTTTTATTATTTGGTACCCTAAAGAGCTTGTCACAGTTTAAGGACAGTCAAACGATTTATACTTTGTTTCATTGGGTGCCTTACGGACTTGTTGGACTGACCATACCGCTATCCTGCTATGTGGCGTTTATTTTATACCGTTACCGTTTAAGCCAGCCGAGCATGCTTGCGCTGTGTATCGGTATGGGATTTGGCTTGTTTGTTATCAGTAGCTATGTCGCCCTAGCCGCCTGGATTGGGGTGGCGTTTATGTTTAAAGCCAATTTAACCCGTTTTTTTAATTTTATCCAAGAAAGTCGACAAACAGAGACTCAACATGCCTGATGCCAATTACCAACTCGATACCCAAGGGCTGATTTGCCCAGAGCCGATTATGCTGCTGCATAAAACCGTTCGTAAAGCGCAGTCGGGGGAAGTGATTCACGTCATCGCCACTGACCCTGCGACCACGCGCGATATCCCCAATTTTTGTCGTCATCTGGGGCATGAACTTATCGAGCAGCAAGACATCATCAACCCGCAACAACACCAAAACCCTGATCCGTATGCCAATGTGTATCATTACTGGATTAAGAAAAAAGCTGGTTAAAAAACACCCCTTATCCCGAGATTTCAAGTCATTTATGTCCCAAGTCGCCGCGCGCCAACCTCGCCAAGTCAAAGCCTTACACCTTCATGATGAGCCCAGTTATATTCAGCAGTTTCGCCAAGAGTTGCTGACGCGGGGACTTGCCACCAATACACGCAATGCTTATATTCGTGACTTGATGCTGTGTGAAGCCACCTGTAGCAAAGCCATCACCCGTTGGGATGCCAGTGACGTGTTGGCTTGCCTAGCGGCGCTCTATAAGCAAGGCAAAACAGCGCGCAGCCAAGCGCGTGCCTTATCATCGCTTAAACAGTTTTTTTTATGGCAAATCAACGCCAATCAGCGTGATGACAACCCGTGTGAGCATATCAAGACCCCAAAACTTGGGCGCGCGCTGCCCAAAGATTTATCCGAAAGTGATGTCGACGCCCTACTCGCTAGCCCAGATACATCGACCCCATTGGGCATGCGTGACCAAGCCATGTTTGAAGTGCTGTATGCCTGCGGGCTACGTGTCTCTGAGCTTATTCATTTATCGTTAAGTGAAGTCAATCTCAATGCTGGCTGGTTACAGGTTACCGGTAAAGGCGATAAGACTCGGTTGATACCCCTTGGCGAAGTGGCGATTGATGTATTGACCGATTATTTGACCCTGGCGCGACCGCAATTATGTATCATGAAAAATGGGCGAGAAAGTCGCTGCCAAGCGGTATTTTTGACCCAACAAGGCGGCTACATGACCCGCCAAAACTTTTGGTATGTCATTAAACGCTACGCCAAGCAAGCCGGCATCGACAGCGAAATTTCTCCGCATACCTTACGTCATGCCTTTGCCACCCATTTGCTCAATCACGGCGCTGACTTGCGCAGTGTACAGATGTTATTGGGTCACAGCGATTTATCAACCACCCAAATCTATACCCATGTGGCTACGGCAAGACTGCAACAGCTACATCAGCAGCATCATCCGCGCGCTTAAGGCTGTTTGTTTATAGACAAATTTTTTGAAACCCATAAATCATAAAATCGGTCGTAAAGGACATTGACCCTGCTTGCTGGCAGCGGTCGATTAATGCCTCACGTCTGGCTGGCTGCGCCCGAAACGCATAGGGCGTCATCGTCAATAAATCTTGTAACTGCGTAGCGGTAAGCGAAATCGTGGTTTCCACTCGCGTTTGCTTGACCAACTCAAAATACGGTGCTAATTCATCGATAAATTTGTCTGAGTCGTGCGCCACGATTTGTTCAAATAGCCCGTCACGCATCTCAATCAAGTGATTGACGGCAGGCTTGGCAATCACTACAAAGCCTTGGTCGCTGACTAACCGATGAAATTCATCCGCCAAAATCGGGCTAAAAATACTGGTCAACATACTCACCGCCTGACTAGCCAATGGTACTTGCGAAGCAGACGCCACTAAGCAATATTTTTGCGTGGTCGTGCTAATTGGTTTAAGTCGTTTGGCAGTGGCAAGTACAGCAGGTTTGCTGATATCAAGCGCGACTAATTTACTTGGGTTAAGCTGTAAAAATCGCTCAGTGTAATATCCTTCGCCACAGCCAATGTCTAGCCAATTTACCGATGGTTGGGAGGATAATAGCCCTTTGCAAAAGTCATACAGCCCATCTTGCAGCGACTGATAAAACCCCGCTTGCAAAAAACGACGCCGCGCCATAATCGACTCATCACTATCGCCAGGGTTTTTGCTATGCTTATTTTGCACCGGCAGTAGATTTACATACCCTTGTTTGGCAACATCAAAGCCATGTTGCCGCTGCTGCGGATTTTCACCGGTGCATTGCCAAACTTTTTCACCCACCTTTAGCGGACTTTGGCAAATCGGGCAGCGAAAATTTGCAGAAAATGTCGAAGGGAATGCCACCATAAAAATATCTCAAAAAAACCGTTAAAAACCCAAAGCGGATAACCCGCTGTAACTGCGCAAAATCAGTCGTCTATCAGACTTTGCAAAATCATAATATCTTCATGCACTTGACCCACTTTTGGCTGCAGTGCCTCAGGTATTTTTAATGCCAGTGTTGAATTTGCCATCGGATGCTGCTGTGATGTGTCCGCTGCTCGCAGCGAGGGCAATTCAATGTTTGACACATCAGGGATGGTAGGAGCCGCTAGCTTCGCATTGGTATAAGTATTTAGGAATGACTGTAAATTTTTCCCGCCCGTTTTTTTATCACAGCATTTTTCGCTTAATACAGTTTCAGTTTCAGCGGATGGTGCGTCTGTAGTGGCAATAGCGCTTGCCAACGCTGCAACAGGGGTGCTAGGTTGTTTGAAAATTTGCCCTAGTGGCACATCGCAGCTAATCCAGCCTTTTTCAATCAGCTGTTGCAAATCTAACTTAGACAATAAATTGTTCACCGCTTGCTCGCCCAAGCTAGTATTTTCCTTAATCAATAAGATAAATTGGCGTTGTCTAAGCGTCATTTCAGCCGTGTTAAGCGCTTGTTTACCTGCCTCACTACAAGCTAGTGTAACAGGGATTTCATTGATAGTTACTTTCAACACACACCTCCTTGTTGTGACAGTGCTCTGCTAAACGAGTGGATTGTCATCAAACACTCTACCTGCAATTTAGTCATCACCATAGAAAAATTATAGCATATTTAATTTTTTGCACATGGGCAAATAAATACAGACAAAAAAAATGACATCCAAAGATGCCATTTGATGTAAAGCGCGGTTAGCGAAGGTAGCAAAGTTAGCGAAGTTTTAACGTCATCAGCCCTAAAATAACCAAGACAATGGTAATAATCCAAAAACGGGTGACCACTTGGGTTTCTTTCCAGCCGCCTTCTTCAAAATGGTGATGCAGGGGCGCCATGCGAAAGATGCGTTTTTTACGCAGTTTGTAAGAGCCTACTTGTAGCATGACCGATACCGCTTCTGCCACAAATAGACCACCCATGATGAATAGCACAATCTCTTGGCGCGTCATTACGGCAATGGTGCCGAGCATTGCACCCAGGGCTAATGCACCAACATCACCCATAAACACTTGGGCGGGATGCGCATTAAACCATAAAAACCCTAAGCCCGCCCCAACCATGGCGCCACACACGACTGTCACATCGCTATTATAAGCAATATAGGGCACGTGGAGATATTCAGCAAAGCGAAAATCCCCTGACACATAAGCAAACACCCCTAAACCTGCGGCCACCAATACCACAGGAAAAATGGCGAGACCATCCAAACCATCGGTTAAGTTGACCGCATTTGAGGTACCATTAATCACAAAATAGGTAAAGATAATAAACGCCAAACCCAATGGTACAGCGGAGAAAGGAATTGACACGTTTTTAAATAACGGAATCAGTAAATCTTGCATGGCGTGAGCTGTCGCCACATGCGGCTGCTGACTGGCAATCCAGTATAAGGAAACACCAACAAATAAAGCGCCAACCGACAACCAAAAATATTTTTTGCGTGCAATCAAGCCTTTTGGGTCTTTATATTTGATTTTTAGCCAGTCATCTGCCCAGCCTACGGCGCCAAAAATCACCAAGACCACTAGCAAAATCCATACGTAAGGATTAGTTAGATTCGCCCACAATAGCGTGGTCACCAAAATACTGCCCAAAATCAAGATCCCGCCCATGGTAGGTGTGCCTGTTTTGGCAAGGTGACTTTGTGGACCATCGTTACGGATGGCTTGTCCATATTTGAGCGCACGCAGCCGTTCAATGACGCGTCCACCAAACACCATACTGATACCCAGCGCAGTCAGCACCGCTAATAAAACACGTAAGGTCAGCGATGACACAGCCGAAAATGGGGAATAAAATTGGCTTAGCCATTCAAATAACCACAATAGCACGAGTGGACTCCTTAGGGGGTTCTGGGTAAAAACAGGGGATTAAGGTCCCTGTCATTATCATGATGAAATAAATGAAAACTCGCTATGAAAACCGTATCACTTGGTCTCATCAGCAAAAACCCATCATGAAAAGTTGACTATTTTAAGTAAAAATTCACAAAAAATCAGCCAATTTTTATCAAATGGCTGATAAAAGCGCTGTTTTTAGCTAGAATGGCTGACGCGTTAACTCGTCAATTATTTGCTCCATTCTCATATAGCGCGAGCCTTTAAACAAGATATGCCAGGCGTCATCACTACTCGTCAACTTATCTTTGATCGCCGCAAGTAGAGTGGCTTTGTCCGGGTATGCCTGTGCTTGCATGCCGGATGCTTGCGCTTGCGCGACGGTAACAGGCGTCAACTCCCCCACCGTATACAGCACAGTCACACCCGAGGCGGCAATAGCCTCACCGAGCTTGCGATGCTCCTCTTGGGCGGCGTCACCCAACTCACCAATATCGCCCAACACCAATAGGGTTGGCGCACCTTGACTCACCAATACTTGCGTGGCAGCAATGACGGCACTGGGATTGGCATTATAAGTGTCATCAATTAAAGTATGTCTGCCAAACTCAATAAAATTGAGTCGACCTTTGGCAGGTTTGGCGGCATCGAGTCCTTTGGCAATATCATCAATCGACAGCCCCAAAGCTTGCGCACAGGCGGCCGCGGCTAAGGCATTGCTGATGTTGTGTTCACCTGCAAAGTTTAAAGTGACGTTTTGGCTTTCGATTTCATCAATGTCAAAATTGAAATTTAGGCTAAAGGTACTGGTATTACCGACTTCCACATCATCGGCAAACACATCGCCCATCAGTAGCACCGTATCTTCATCTGTTAAGCCAATTTCTTTGGCTTGTTGCATATCCACACCAGCATCCGCCAAGGACACGTCACGCTCGCCAAAGGTGAGAATATTTTGGGTAAATTGTTGGGCATTATTGAGTAGCGTATCAAAATAATCATCGCCAAATGGCACAATCGCTGTACCTGTGTCACTTAATCCTTGAAAAATCTCAGATTTGGTTTTGGCGATATTATCACGCCCGCCAAACTCCCCCAAATGTGCCGTGCCGATATTGAGCACACAAGCGACATCGGGTTTGACAAGCTGGGTGGTATAAGCAATCTCTCCGAGATGATTGGCGCCAAGCTCCATGACAGCGTAGCGATGGTCATCGGTCAGCTCTAGCAGCATCATCGGCACACCCAAATCATTGTTGAGATTGCCGCGGGTGATAAGTGTCGGCGCAATACGGTTTAAAATACTGCCAAGCATTTCTTTGGCGGTGGTCTTACCGCTCGAGCCTGTAATCGCGACGACTTTTAGATTGGGATGTTGGTCACGGCGGTAAGCACCTAATTTGCCGAGTGCCAATTTTGTGTCAGTCACTACGAGTTGCGGCAAGTCACTTTCGACTGCACGACTGACAATCGCTAAGACTGCGCCTTTATCTTTGGCAGTTTTTACATAATCATGGCCGTCAAAGTTATCGCCTTGGATGGCTAAAAAGATATCGCCTTGTTCGATTTTGCGGGTGTCGGTGATAATTCTTGTCGATGTCTGGGTAAAATCACTGTGAAAGGTTGGGTTTAGATCTTTTACCGCTTCGGTTAAGTTGGCAGATTGCCAAATATATGCAGTCATTGGGGTCTCTTTATAGTTTATTACTAGCGAATCTCGTCATCTTGCCCATCATTGCGCACCCATACTTTGTTGATTCCTGCAGGAGCGAGCAACACTTCGCAATTTTTGGGGCGCGTTGCCAGTTCAAACTCACGGAATTTTTTCATATTATATAGACGCGGGCTATCGCCAAGTAGCAGTTGCCAAATAAGCATGCCAATCCACATGCCATGGGTAAATACTAGATAGGTGCCATCGGGCAAGGCATCAAAATACGCGCGCACTTTTTGTACCCGCGCTACGAAATGCTCAAAACTCTCCGTCACCTCACTGGCTCGGTGCGCAGAATGCTGTTGCCAAAAATCATCGGCAATCACACGGATGTCATCAAATGACACATCCTTGATGGTGTCAAAATCTAAAAAGTTAAATTCGTGTAATTCATCAATGACAGTGGCTGTGCGCTTAGTGCTTTGTAGATAAGGCTGAGCTGTCTGCTGGGTGCGAAGATACTGGGAGACAAAAATCTCGGTGACTGGCTCGCTGATATGGTCAGTGAGCCAATCCGCCAATGCTTGCGCTTGCGTTTTGCCAACGTCAGTAAGATTGATGGCATGATTAGGGCGCACTGCTTGCCCTGCATTGGACTCGCTTTGGGCATGACGGATTAGGTAGATTTTTTTCATGATGTTAGGCTAAGTTATTTGCCGAATTTTTCAATGGCATTTTTTACCACTACTTTATCATCAAAATCGTGGCGTACCCCTTTGATTTCTTGATAGGTCTCATGCCCCTTGCCTGCAATCACCACGATATCACTAGGCTTGGCATGTTGCACCGCATATTCAATCGCCTTTTGACGGTCTGGCTCGATAATAGCTTGGTAGTGCTGCTGGCAAGTCATGCCCGCTTGCATATCGTTCAAAATCGCGTTGGGGTCTTCACTGCGTGGGTTATCGGCAGTCAAAATCACTTTGTCAGCTAGGCGCAGTCCTGCTTGCGCCATTAGGGGACGCTTCCCCTTATCACGGTCGCCACCACAGCCAAATACCGCCCACAGCTCACCTGTACAATGCGATTTTAAACTGGTCAACACCTGCTCTAGCG
>ERZ650302.433-NODE-433-length-22954-cov-8.948426_pt1 | contig 22954 bp, 18 predicted proteins | sample MGYA00376238_ERZ650302 | MGnify/ENA primary metagenome ERZ650302 (study PRJEB26733, sample SAMN07839298) | wastewater metagenome | biome: urban; feature: wastewater treatment plant; material: waste water | place: USA: North Carolina | collected 2016-04-28 ... | reverse complement strand
TTAGACACACCAAAGAAGCGTGCTTTGTCGTTGGCTTTGATTTGCATTAATTCAGCAAGTACATTTAAGCTTTCGCCTTGACCAACCGCCATATCACGCGCTAAAGACTCTGCATTTTCATTGGTAAATGTCACAACTTGAGCCGTTACTGTACCACCTTGACGGCATCCTAAAGTACCGAATGTAATCCCTAAAATTGGTTAGTAAAAATTCCATTGGTTGTTGCGGCAAGGATTTTAGGTGCAATACCTTTTTGACCTGCCCAAATTTGTGTACCAGCACCGCAACCAACATCATTATCAGCCATTGCAACACTTGAGCCAGCTGCTAGCAAAGCTGCTAATGCAATTTTTTTTAACATAAGAAATGTCTCCAGTCTCAATTATTTTTAACTATTTGTTATCACTATTGTGCTGTGTAATTGTTCTTACACAAGGATTAACATAACGAGGTTAAACTTTTTTAGCAAATAAATTTTGAAATATATATGAAATATTCATAACAAAAAGGAGCTCAATAAAAGCTCCTTTTGCACGACTAAAATCTTTTAACGCAATCGCCAAGATCCATTTTTATCCCGCACACCTAATATTTTTAAAACCAAAACTAAACTTAAAAGTAATAATAGATACCACGAACCTAACTTGCCCCAACCCACCATATGCCAAGCATCAACTTGACTCGGATATAACCAGATTTTATAAAATGTACTAATGTTTTCTGCAATCCAGATCAAGAATGCAAGCACCAATAGTACAGGTAACATCGGAACTTTAAACTGATGCTGTTGTAATTGAAAATAAAGTTTGGTCTTCCAAAAAATAATAATACTCCAAACAAATAAAACCATTCGATAGTCAGGAATAAAAAACTTGGTCATAAAATTAAGGTAAGACAACACTGCTAAACACAGCATATTGCCAAAATTCGGCAAATTCTCGAATGAAACATTATAGAGTCGCAAAGACCGAGCAAAAAAACTACCCACTGCTGAATACATAAACCCTGCAAACAATGGCACAGTCAGTAATTTAAATATAGCTGGTTGAGGATATTGCCATGAGGCAATCGCTGGATGGGTCAAAAATATTTCCATTCCCATCGCCATGAGATGGAATAAAGCAATCACTTTCGCTTCTGCCCACGATTCGAGCTTTAAATAAATCAGACAGGCTTGAATAATCAGTGCATAAAACAACAAATAATCGTAACGAAAAAATCCCCAATGTTCATGACTTCCCATCGGTGCGGTGACTGCAAATGCAATCAAAAGCAACAACCCAAATAAGGCAGCCGAAGCTGCCTTAAAGATAAAGTTGAGCGGTAATACAATCAACTGCACAAAACTGATCCTAGCGCGTTTACTTTGAAATGATTAAAAATATCAACCTAAATATTTAGTACTGTATTCATGAACAGTATCTACAAAAATCTTAGGCTGTGCTGGATCGACCCATTGGGTAATACCATGACCTAAGTTTGCGATATACCCTGTTTTTTCACCATTGGCATACGCATCATCCAACATCGCTTTCACAGATTTTTCAATTGAAGCAGCTGAACCATAAAGCACAGCAGGATCTAAATTCCCTTGTAAAGCAGCACGCCCTGCGACCACATCACGTGCAGTATAAAGCGGTGTAGTCCAATCTAGGCCAAACGCATCAGCGCCTGTGGTCAACATTGTCTCCAACCACTGACCGCCACCTTTGGTGAACACAATAATCGGAATACGTTGACCATCCTTTTCACGTTGTAATCCTGCAATAATCTTGGTCATATAGTTCAGTGAGAATTCAATATATTCCCTATGCGCTAGCGCACCACCCCAGCTATCAAAAATTTGAATCGCTTGAGCGCCTGCATCAATTTGAGCATTCAGATAATCAATCACTGAATCAGCAAGATGATCAAGTAAGGCATGTAAAACTTCGGGTTGCGCATACATCATATTCTTAATGAAGCGGAATTCTTTACTTGAACCACCTTCAACCATATAGGTTGCTAAGGTCCAAGGGCTGCCCGAAAAACCAATCAGCGGCACTTGTCCATTTAAAGCAGATCGAATCGTTGAAACTGCATTCATGACATAAGCGAGATCTGATTTAGAATTTAGTTTAGGTAAATTCGCCACATCTTGTTCAGTGCGCACTGTTTTATGAAACTTTGGTCCTTCACCTGTTTCAAAATACAAACCTAAACCTAAAGCATCAGGTATAGTCAAAATATCGGAAAATAAAATCGCAGCATCAAGCTCATAGCGGCGTAACGGTTGTAATGTTACCTCGCAGGCAAATTCAGTATTTTTACATAGAGATAAGAAATCGCCTGCCTGAGCACGAGTTTCACGATATTCTGGTAAATAACGCCCTGCTTGACGCATCATCCAAACGGGTGTGGTGTCTACAGGTTCACGTAATAAAGCTCGTAAAAAACGATCATTTTTCAACGTTGTCATTACCAATCTCTAAATTTTTTCATGTTGAGTGCATCATAGCAAAGTTAACCTCGAATTTATAAGTGAAAACCCATACAACAAATCAGACTTCAACTATTTTTTTTACTTGGACACAAAACTGCTACTGCAAGCTGTTCTATTTTCTGTAATACTTGCAATATCTTATATCTCAATATGAATAATTCTTAAGGTTGAATTACATGTTTGTTCGCTCATTACTCGCTATGAGTTTAAGTTGTATTCTTGCTAATGTTGCTTTTGCTGCCCCAACAACTGAGCAACCATTAAATCCAAAAAAAATTTCAGCTCCAGTTCAAGATCCTATTGATCCATTATCTATCGAGCGTTCTGCTGCATCGAGTGTAATGGCTCAATCCGCATCAAGTGTTGCTGTTCAAGCTGCTTCTGAGCCACAAGTCAATACGGGAGCTGCTTCGGCAGTGTCTCAAAAACTAGAAAATGCACCCGATACCACGACTACAACAGCACCAGCTGTCAAAGTTTCATGGACTTTAGACAGTTTGAATACAGCTGACTGGTATGAAAATATTGGTAAAGGTCAATTTCCTGTATATGCACGTGCGCATGTGATGTTGAATAATGCTCACGCCTCACCAGGCGCAATTGATGGCTCAAATGGTAAAAATACACTAAAAGCAATTGCTTCATTTCAACAAATGAATGGCCTTACACCAACAGGTCAATTGACTAAAGAAACTTGGGATGCTTTAGTCGCTCAACAAACTAAACCAACTTATGTTGAATACACGATTACGGATGCAGATTTAAAAGGTCCTTACGCAAATTCAATCCCTTCTGACTATGCATTACAAGCAAAAATGAAAGGTTTGTACTACACGGGTGTAACAGAGATGTTGGGCGAAAAGTTTCATATGGATGAAGGTTTCCTCAAAAAATTAAATCCAACTGCAACCTTTAAGAAAGCAGGTGAAAAAATTATTGTTGCGAATGTTCGCAATGATTTGCCAGAAGATATTCATTTAATTGTGGCACATAAAGGCGCAAAACAGCTTTATCTGTTTAATAGCCGTAACCAGATGATTGCGTCATTTCCTGCGACAATTGGTAGTTCTGACACGCCTTCTCCAACAGGTACCTATAAAGTAGTCGGTGTTGCGAAAAATCCATACTACAGCTATTCGCCATCAAACTTTATTCAAGGAAAAAACCTTAAACCACTGACCTTACCACCAGGCCCAAATGCACCTGTGGGCAATATCTGGATTGGTTTAAGTAAAAAATCCTTTGGTATTCATGGTACGCCAAACCCATCATTAATTTCCAAGACAGCATCACACGGTTGTATCCGTCTTACCAACTGGGATGCGAATGACCTCGGTGGAAAAGTACGCTCTGGCGTTACCGTTAAATTTCTCGAATAATTTAGATTGTTCAATACAAAAACCGGATACTTGTGGTATTCGGTTTTTTTATTCTTTACTCAACACTGGGAAGTGGTTGATAGTAAATCTGATTACGTCCAAGTTGTTTCGCTCTATATAGCGCTTTATCCGCAGTATGAATCACCGAATCTTGACTAATTTTAGGGTTTCCATTAAACACCGTAATACCCAAACTAATGGTCACATGATTAGAAACTAGTGATTTTTCATGTTGAATCATCTGCCGATCAATCGCTCGATAAATATTGGTTGCTACAGCATATGCACCTTGAGCAGATGTTTCTGGTAAAAGCACCACAAATTCCTCGCCCCCATAACGTGCAATGAAATCCATGTGCCGAATTGAGCTTTTAATCATTTTCGCAATCGCGGAAATGACTTGATCCCCCATCTGATGACCATAAAAATCGTTATAATTTTTAAAATAATCAATATCTATAAATAATACGGACATGGCCTTACTTTCTTTACATGCGAGTTCATAGTAATAACTAAACATTTCTTCAAATGTACGTCTATTCGAAACTTTTGTTAACTCGTCATGTTGGCTTAAATGTAAAAGTTCAGATGCTTGTAAGCGTAGAATTCTCTCATCAATTTCAGATATTTTAGTTTTTAGAAATAATTTTCTGTCCTTAGAGGTGAGCATTACACTAATCGAAAAACCCAACAATAGACTTCCTATAAACGTACGCCCTAGCATTAAAAAATCACAGGGTACTTTGAGAAAGTATAAAGACAATAAGATCACAATTGCTGCTGAAGAACCAATCCATAACATATGTTTGGGTTTAAGCCCACTCAAAATAAAACCCAGCATATATAAGAATGCAATCAACACCATCGACTGGTTTTGTAGCACCAGATTAGAAATACTCATCATTAACAATGAGGGAATGACAATTGTACAAAATACAATCACACAGGTTGCAGGATAAAATAATGGGTTAAGCCGTCTAAAACGAGAAAATGCCCAAAATAAAAATAGTGCTGCCGCGACAACAACCAAGCTTAAAATGCTATATACAAAATCTAAAATAAAATGGGTGCTTGTTCGAATGACCAACAAATTCGACGGTAAAATCAAAAGTACAAAAATCGCATATGTAATTACCCCTTGACCAAAGAACTGAATCGCATTGATTCTAGTTCGATCAATATTAAATTGCCAAAACTCATTTTCGAGTTGGGTAGGCAATTTTTTTTGTGTTTTCTTGGTTCTAGAATGTGTAATGACTAACTGTTCTAGATCTTCTTTTTCTTTACATAACTGCTTAATATCATATTGATTTTCCATCCCTCTCACTCTTCTTATAATGCTGTATTCTTGTCCAGCATAAAAATAACACAATTTCTCATATTTTCATGCGCTTTGCGTAACTACTTATCCATAATTGTAGTTACCATTTTCGCACTATATGCATTATTATTTATATTATTTTTTAAGCCTGAAGTACACCTTGAATACGATTACACTTTTACAGCCAGATGATTGGCACGCTCACTTGCGTGATGGATTAGCTTTAAAACGTACTGTTCCAGATCTTGCGAAACAATTTGCACGCGCGATCTGTATGCCGAACTTAGTTCCACCAGTCAAAACTGTAGAAGAAGCTTTGGCATATCGAGATCGTATTCTCGCTCATGTTCCAGAAGGACTACATTTTGATCCGCGTATGGTTCTTTATTTTACAGATTTCACTTCACCTCAAGAAGTTCTTAAAATCAAAGAATCTGAATATGTAAATGCGATCAAACTCTACCCCGCTGGCGCAACGACAAATTCGGATAATGGCGTTAGCGATATTCGTAAAGTCTATGCCGTGATTGAACAACTTGAAGAACACCAAGTTCCGTTGTTGTTACATGGCGAAGTTACTCACAATCATGTCGATATTTTTGATCGTGAAAAACGCTTCCTTGACGAAATTTTATCGCCTTTATTAAAGCAATTCCCAAAATTAAAAGTTGTGTTAGAACATATTACGACAAGTGATGCTGCAAATTTTGTACTTGAACAAGATCGTAATGTTGCCGCAACGATTACACCGCAACACTTGCTCTTTAACCGTAATGACATGTTGGTCGGTGGTGTGAAACCTCACTTCTATTGTTTGCCAATTTTAAAGCGTCAAACGCATCAAACCACATTATTAGAAGTTGCAACTAGTGGTAATCCAAAATTCTTCTTGGGTACTGATAGTGCACCACATGCTCAGAATGCTAAAGAGAATGCATGTGGATGTGCGGGTTGCTATAGTGCACCAAATGCAATTGAACTTTATGCACAAGCCTTTGATCAAGTGGGTAAGTTAGAACGTTTAGAAGGTTTCGCAAGTATGTTCGGTGCTGACTTCTATGGCTTACCGCGTAATACTTCAACTATCACTTTAGTGAAAGAAGAAAATACGGTTGCTGAATCTTTTGATTATCTAGAAGATCAAAAAATCATTCCACTTCATGCAGGTAAAACACTGCAATGGAGAAAAGTGTGACACAAGAAGAAAACAAAGCTCCTGTTATTGGTCAGCGTTTTCGTGGATTCTTACCTGTTGTTGTTGATGTTGAAACAGCAGGTTTTAATTCCCAGACTGACGCATTACTTGAAATTGCTTGTATCCCGATTATCTATGATGAGCAAGGTCAGTTCATACCTGGCCCATCATTCCATGCACACATCAATCCTTTTGAAGGTGCAAACTTAGATCGTCGCTCATTAGACTTCATTGGAATTGATCCTTTTAATCCGATGCGTGTTGCGATGGCCGAAGATGAGCGGACAGCTTTACGTCGTATTTTCAAATCACTCACGGAAGTCCGCAAAGCACAGCATTGTACCCATGCAGTATTGGTAGGACATAATGCTCACTTTGACTTAGGCTTTTTACAAGCTGCAATTGCTCGATCTGGTACAAAAAATCAGAATCCTTTTCACAGCTTTTCGGTATTTGATACTGTAACTTTGAGTGCCGTGATGTTTGGTCAAACAGTACTAGCACGTGCTTGTATTCAAGCTGGCATCGAGTTTGATGGCAAAGAGGCTCATTCTGCATTGTACGATACTCAAAAGACGGCTGAACTGTTTTGCTATATTTTGAACAAACTGTCTCCTCATCTTCTTGACAGTTTAGTGACAGAGCCCTAATATACACCCACCTCAAGAAGTCCCTATCGTCTAGAGGCCTAGGACATCGCCCTTTCACGGCGGTAACCGGGGTTCGAATCCCCGTAGGGACGCCAAATTCAAAAAAGCCACTGCATCTTTAAGACAGTGGCTTTTTTATTGGTTCTTTATAAATAGAGCTGCTACAAAATAATTATTTTGAAAAATCTATTTTATTATTCTTAGCATATTTTCTACCCTATACTAAAAATAGATCAAAACCATAAATTTAAACCTAATATGCAAATCCGTTTATTCCACTTACAAAATTCACGTTCTCAGCGCATCGTTTGGTTTTTAGAAGAATTAGGACTTCCCTACGAGTTAGTCATCAAACACAGATCAAAAGAAAAATTCACCACATCAATTATCGAAATTTCCTGCTGTTGAAATAATAAATCAAGAGCAAATTTTTATCTTAGCCGAAACTTCAGCGATTATTGATTACTTGTCTTATCTATATCCCCAATTAGGGCAAACTAAATTATTAGGATCACAACTTCAAAGTTTTTATTATTGGAAAAATTATTGTGAAGCCACATTTATTCCAGACCTATTGCTCAAACAAATTTTTCACCAAATTGTACAACGTACACCATTTCCTGTTCGCTTCGTTTCAAAATTTTTAAAATATGGATTTGATCAAGGCTATTTAAATCCATCGTTACAGCAACAAATGACCATGATTGATAAGTATTTAAAAGATCATTTATGGTTTGCTGGGGATCAATTTACGGTTGCAGATATTTTGATGTGGTTTCCATTATTGGCTTGCGCACAAAACAACCATCAATGTAAACATATACAGCGTTATTTAGCTCAAATAGAAAACAGACCCGCCTTTAAAAAATCTTTAATCAAAGGACAATGGTCTGCTTCTACGTTTCAATCTTATTGGACGATGGCGTGGTAATTCAGTTATGCCGATTTACGCGAATTCACTCGACCTTTAACAACAGCCTTAATATTGCCTTTTGCATAATTTAAAAACACAATTAAAGGTGACAATTTAGGATTTGGTTTTTTACCCTGCCCAATCGCTTTAAATTGTGCCGCATACCAAATAATTTCCATGATTGCCATTTTATCGACAAAAGGAATCCCTGTTTTAATTTGATTCACGGCATAACGTACATCATTGCCTGCAATTAAACGATCAGTAAGATCCGTTTCCACTGCAAGTGGTCGAGCAATACCAATAAAATCACATGCACCACTTTGAAGTGCTGCATTCATTCCTGCTACTGTACGGAAACCACCCGTTACCATCAATTTGCACGCCACATGCTGACGAATTTTTTCAGCAAATTCTAAGAAATACGCTTCTCGTGCAATGGTACTGGCTTTACGTGATTCAGCTTTAGTACCTGCCATTGCAGGTGCTTCATAGGTACCACCTGAGATTTCGATAATATCAATACCAGCTTCATCAATGGTTTTGAATACAGTAATGACATCTTCTTCTGTGATTCCACCACGTTGGAAATCAGCTGAATTAAGTTTCACAGAAATAATAAAGTTTTCTGATGTTGCTGCGCGTACAGCCTTATAAATTTCCACCAAGAAACGCATACGATTCTCAATCGAACCACCCCATTGATCGGTACGTTTATTGGTTAATGGAGATAGGAACTGGCTAATCAGATAACCATGAGCCCCATGGAGCTGCACACCTTCAAATCCTGCTTTTTCACACACTGCTGCGGCTGTTGCAAAACGTTGAATAATATCTAAGATTTCTTCATGTTTAAGTTCTCGAGGAGTTCCAAACATTGCTGCAAGCATTGGACTAAAAGGAACTGCCGATGGCGCAACAGTTTCTTTATTCAAACCTTTTGGACATTGGCGACCAGGGTGAGACAACTGAATCAATTGCACCATGCCATATTTTTTACCAACATCAGCCCATTGCTTTAATTTTGCTAAGTCACGTTCAGTTTCAATCGCAACCACGCCAGGCTCATTTTTGGCAGCAATATTGACCATGACATTGCCTGTAATCGCACAACCTAAACCACCTTTTGCCCATGCCTCATACAAGCCTATGTGCAATTCATTTGGCTGCCCTTCGTGATTAGCAAGTGCTTCACTCATTGCCCCTTTTATAATACGGTTTTTAAATGTGGTATTACGAATTTGAATACTGTCTGCAATCTGACTCATGGTCATCCTCTGTCTTCATTAGAGTATTTACTCTAATTTAATCTGATTATTGTAACTGTCAAGCGTTCTTCCGATAAACTGACAATATCATATGTCAATTTAATTTCAATGCTAATATTCGCTCGCAGCAATCAATTGACGGGTATACGCTGTTTGGGGCTGACTAAATAAAACTGCTGTTGCTTGATATTCCAATACTTTCGCATGATGCATCACCATGACTTTTTGGCACAAGGCTTTAATGACTTGCAAGTCATGACTGATAAATAAATAACTAATCTGCTCCTGTTGCTGTAAACGACGCAACAACGCAATGATTGAACGTTGTGTTACTCGATCCAAGGCAGAAGTTGGTTCATCTAGAATAATCAGCTTCGGTTTTAAAACTAAAGCGCGTGCCAGTGCGACCCTTTGTCGTTGACCACCTGAAAGTTGATGCGGATATTTGTTTTTATCCTCCAAAGAGAGTTCAACTTTCGTTAAAACGTCATCAATTTCCTCATCAGATCGTTGCTTAGTAATATTTTGAAGGTGAAGCCCTTCCGCAATAATTTGTTCAACAGACATCCGAGGATTTAGGCTACTAAATGGATCTTGAAATACAATTTGAAAATCACGGCGTAGGGGGCGAAGTTGTTTTTGATTGAGTTGATTTAAGTTTTGAAACTGCAAGCAAATTTCGCCTTCACTTGAAATCAAACGTGCAATCGCTAAAGCCAATGATGATTTTCCCGAACCACTCTCACCAACAATACCCAAAGCCTCGCCTTTGGACAAATTGAAATGTATTGAGTCCGCTGCGACCTTATACGCTTTAATTTGGTTCAATAAACCACGTTTGATAGGATATTTGACCGTGACATTTTTTAGTTCAAGTAATGTCTCGCTCGGCGTTAGCGATAGAGCTTGTCCAAAGTCGTGATTGAGTAAATTTCGTGTATATGCAGTTTTGGGGTGTGTAAAAATTTCAGTCGTACTACCCTGCTCTTCTACCTGACCTTGATTCAGCACGACCACATGATCTGTATATTGCTTAACCAGATTTAAGTCATGGCTAATCAAAATCATCGCCATGTTTCGTTGCTGTTGTAGTTTTTTTAATAAAGCTAAAATTTGCGTCTGTAAAACCACATCCAATGCTGTTGTTGGTTCATCCGCAATCAAAATCTCTGGCTCTAAAGCCAAAGCCATCGCCAACATCACACGCTGTCGTTGCCCACCCGACAACTCATGTGGATAGCATTTAAGAATTTGCGCTGCTTCAGCAATCCCAACATCCTGCAATAAAGAAAGCGTCTGTTGTCGAATATCCACTGTAGAAACACCTTGCAAAATCAAGCTTTCAGCCATCATTTTTTCTACACGATGCAAAGGATTTAATGCAGTCATTGGTTCTTGGAAAATAATGGCAATCCGCTTGCCTCGAACCTGCTGTAACTGAATTTGACTTAAAGACAACAGCGCTTGACCTGCAAACTCAACTTGTCCTTGTACTGTTAGATTATTAGGTAACAATCCCAATAAAGCCAAAGCACTGATTGATTTACCAGACCCACTTTCTCCCACAATCGCAACAGTCTGTGCAGGGTAAACATCAAAACTCAAATCTTTCACAAGACGATGTCCTGTTTCATTGTGAATGCTGAGTTGCTTAACCCTTAATAAAGCTGGATTTGAAACCGTATTATCGTCTTGGGTCGAATGCATCACGCGCCGCCTCCCCAATATAAATCAGTAAAGAAAGTACAATTGCTAAAGTAAAGAATCCTGAAAGTACCAACCAAGGTGAATCTAGGTTATTTTTACCCTGTAATAATAGCTCCCCAAGTGAAGCAGCATCTGGTGGTAAACCATAACCCAAAAAATCTAATGCAGTTAAAGCGATAATATTGGCGGTCAACATAAAAGGTATTTGCGACAAGCTAGAACTCATGGCATTGGGTAAAATATGCTTAAAAATAATTTGATGATCACGACCACCCAAGGCTTGAGCTGCACGAACATAATCAAAATTTCGGGCACGCAAAAACTCTGCTCTGACTAAACCCACTAATTCTGTCCAACCAAACAACAACATGATCAAAAACAACCAATAGACACTAGGGCTAAACATACTGACCAAAATCATGACGATAAAAAGCATAGGTAAACCACCCCATACTTCTAAGACACGTTGCCCAATTAAATCGATCCAACCACCGTAATAGCCCTGAATTGCACCGACAATAACACCAATCACGGCGGAACAAAGTGTCAGAGCAAAGCCAAATAGGAGAGAAACACGTAAACCGTAGAGAATACGAGCGAATACATCTCGTCCCTGATCATCCGTTCCAAGCCAGTTTTGTGAACTCGGTTTGGAGGGAACTGGTACAGTAAGCGAAAGATTTGGTGACTGATAAGAAAATGCAACGGGTGGAGAAATCATCCAGCCTTGATTTTGAATTAGTTGTTTTACCGCAGGGTCTTGATAATCTGTCGCCGTTTCAAAGACACCACCGAACGTGGTTTCTGGATAGTCTTTAAAAATAGGAAAATAAAAAGACTGCTGATAACGAACCAACAAAGGTTTATCGTTAGCAATAATCTCAGCAAATAATGACAAAATAAAAATGATTGAAAATAGAATGAGACAACGAACGCCCAATTTATTTTGTCTAAAACGGTGAAATCGTGCGCGCATCAGAGGTGACATCATTTTCCACCCCTCGCTTCAAAATCAATCCGAGGATCAATCATTTGGTAAAGCAAATCACCAATTAAACGTAAAATCATTCCAAATAAGGTAAATAAGAACAAAGTTCCAAAAATTACAGGATAATCACGTTGGGTGATTGCTTCAAAACCCAACAAGCCAATCCCATCGAGATTAAAAATGATCTCGATAAATAAGTTACCGACGAAGAAAATACCCACCAATGCTTCGGGCAAAGCTGCAACCACCACTAAAATGGCATTACGAAAAACATGCCCATAAAGTACCTGATTGTCATTTAAACCTTTTGATCGTGCCGTCAGAACATACGGTTTCTTTAATTCTTCTACAAAAGAATATTTGGTCAGATAGGTTCGTGCAGCAAAACTCCCCAATACCATACTTAAAATGGGTAAACTCATGTGCCATAGATAGTCTTTTATTTTGGCGAAAAAACTTAACTGATTAAAGTTTTCAGAGACTAATCCTTGTAATGGAAACCACTGTAGATAACTGCCCCCTGCAAAAAAAACAATGAGCAGAATCGCAAAGACAAAGGATGGAATGGCATAACTCACCGCAAGCAACAACGAAGTAGATTGATCAAACAGCAAACCATTATTTTTGGCTTTCTTGATGCCCAATGGAATCGCAATCAGGTAAATCAGAAAGGTACTCCACAAGCCTAGAGACAAAGTGACAGGCAGTTTTTCATAAAGCAATTGCGTAACAGGTTTATCTTTAAAAAAGCTTGTACCAAAATCAAATGTTAAATAGCCTTTGATCATCAACCAGAAACGCTCATGTGCAGGACGATCAAAACCATATTGTGCTTTAATTTTATCAATCATTTCAGGACTGAGCCCACGTGCGCCCTGATATTGCGCCAAGTTACTTAGGCTAGATGAAGCGCTTGCTCCTGTACCTAAACCCTGTGCATTTTGTATCTGTTGGATGGCTTGTTCGACAGGTCCACCTGGCGCAATTTGGACAATAATAAAGTTAATCAACACAATGAAAAATAATGTCGGGATCATCAATAACATTCTTTTCAGAATATAGTGAACCATCTCATAAGATCCTTCATTATTTTAAGTCAGATTTTCGTATTGGTTGATCGAGTTTATTAGCTTTTACACGATCCACCCACCAATATTCCCACCCTACAGAAAGTTTCGGTTTTATTTTCGGTTGCTGATAGATATCCCAATAAGCAAACCATCGCTCAGGTTTACCGTAGGTCAGAATTTGATAATACCCTGCACGCAATAAACGATCGAGGACATGAGTATACAAGACTACTTCTTCTCGGGTTTTTGCGGCGACAATTTTGTTAATCATTTGATCAATTGCAGGGTTCTTTATCCCTGAATAGTTATAATTTCCTGATTCATCCGCAGCAGCACTCCCCCAAAACTGGGCTTGCTCTTTACCGGGTGTCAATGTCTGTGGCAATTTCAACATCATCATATCGAAATCCTGATGACGGATTCGCTCCACATATTGCGGAACATCCACCTGTCTGAGGTTAACTTGGATTCCCAAACGATTCAAATTACGCACAAAAGGCATCAACTCACGTTGTGGGTTTTCTTGCTGCATTAATAATTCAATACGAACCGCTTTACCCTGCCGATCATATAATTGATTACGACGAATCACATAGCCAGCATCTTTTAAAATCTGTTGTGCAACCAATAAATTCTGCCGATTGAAACCACTACCATCAGAAACAGGATAATGCCAATCTGCTAACACACCTTGTCGTATGACTGGATTTAGTTGAGCGAAGAAAGGTTTCAAGACTTTTAATTCTGCGGCGCTGGGTCGACCTGTTGCAGCCAGATCAGTATTATCGAAATAGCTTTGTAAACGCTGATTTTGATTAAAGAATAAAGCTTTATTTTGCCATTCAAAATCATAAGCATACGTAAGTGCTTTACGAAGATGAATATCATTCAGTGGTGAACGACGAATATTAAATACCAAGCTTTGAATATCGAGCGGTGTCCCCAAACGTGCTTTGTATTTTTTGATCTGACCTGCTTGCACGGCGGGAAAATGATAAGCTGTCATCCAATTACGAATATTTTTTTCTTCATATAAATTAAATTGGCGAGATTTAAAACCCTCAAAACTAACATCTAAATTTCGATAATACACATATTTGAGTCGATCAAAATTATAACGCCCTTTATTGACTGGCAAATCCTTGGCCCAATAGTTTGGACTGCGTTTATAGGTGATACTCCGCCCTGCATCAATTCGCTCAACAATATAAGGTCCTGAACCTACAATCGGTTGCAATGTCACACGTGTAAAATCTTTATTTTTCCAATCCAATTTTGAGTAGATCGGTAGACTCGCCAAAATCAGTGGCATTTCCACATTATTCTTGGACTTAAAAATAAATTTGACCTGATACTTAGAAAGCACTTCTGTTTTTGCTAAATCAGACAAATACATTTGAAAGCCTAAATTGGCTTTGGTTTGGTAAGTGTCAAAGGTGAATTTAACATCTTCTGCGGTCAAGGGCTGACCATTGTTAAAACGGGCTTGAGGGTTTAAATGAAAGATCACATCTTTAAGATGATCAGGATCGTAACTCACTTTCTCAGCTAATAATGGGTACATGACGCGTGGCTCATCTAAAGCGCGATCCATCAAACTATCAAAAAGATAATTTACACCTTCCGTAGAACTCCCTTTGCCATTCATGCTATTTAAATTATCGAATGTCCCCAAGCTAGATTGGCTAAGGATTCCACCTTTTGGCGCATTCGGATTGGCATAAGGCATCGAACTCAACTTTGCATATTTGGGTTGAACATGCATGGCTAAATAAGGTGTCGTCTGCATGGTGGCACATACGAACTGAGCAAAAAGGCTTAGCCCACAGAATAGACTAAGCCTTTTAACTAAAACAAATTGATTCATTCCTAATTACAGATTTGGAACTTTAATCACATCACCAATACGTAGTTGTGTACTTGGAGTGAAATCATTCATTTCCGCAAGTGCACTGGTGTCCATACCATATTTACTTGCTAGACCAATCAAAGTATCACCACGTTTTACTTTGTATTCAGTCACTGTTTTAGGTACTGAAATATTTTGACCGCGTTGCAAACTTGCATTGGCTTTCAAATCATTTAACTCAGCCAATTCACGACCAGACAGTCCAAAACGGTTCGCAATACTATTTAGAGACTCACCTGCCTTCACCGTATATTTTTCAGTATTCTTGCTTGGCGTAGACTTAGCACTGTTTTTACTATTTTCAGATTTTGCTGATTCAGCTTTTGGTACATCACCCGTAAGTTTTAGCTTTTGCCCAACACGAACACTACTACCACGAGATAGACCATTTAAAGCAGTTACATAATCTAGTTGTAAATAATAACGACTCGCGATGTTGCTTAAAGTATCACCTGATTTTACGGTATAAACATCTGGTGCAGTTTCTTCACGCTCTTTCTCTTTTAACTTGCTATTTGCACTGAGATTATTTTTGCTTGGTGCATCACCTGTGAGTTTTAGCTTTTGTCCAACGCGAACACCTGCTGTGCGCTCCAAACCATTTAGATCAGCAATATAATTCACAGTAAGCTGATATTTATTTGCGATCGCATTAAGACTATCACCAGATTGCACGACATATTGCTCAGGAATCGTTGAACCTGCTGGCACTTTTAAAACTTGCCCTAAACGAACACTTTTGTTGGCTTTGAAGTTATTCAGTTCAGCCAATTCACTCAATGTAATTTTAGATTTTGTTGCGATACTCGATAAAGTATCACCACGCTGTACAATATAGGACTCTGTCTTATAGTTACTTGATGCTGTTACATTTTCATATTTAACCGCACTTTTAGGTTCGACAGTTTCTTCTGTTTTTGAAACCTCATGCAGCGGTACGTTAATTTTTTGCCCAACAAATAAATTGCTGCTTGCAGTCAAACCAGAAGTTAAATCAGCCAATTCTTGATTAGATAAAGCATAACGATCAGCAATCAGTTTTAAATATTCCCCACGCTTCACTGTATAAGATTTCGTGGCTACCTTTTGCATCGTCGTTGCTTTATTTTCGACAGTGCGAGCTGACTGTTGTGGCGCGTTTAATTGAGTGTTCCGTGGATTGTTTTTTGGTTCTTTGAGCGTTAGTTTTTGGCCAACAAATAAATTATCTGTCACTGATAAATTATTATAGTCTGCTAACTGTTTTAAAGTTAAATCAAAACGGGTTGCTAAATTGGTAAGATTATCCCCTGATTGTACGACATAACTCTCAGGTTTACGTTCAACGACTTTTGCAGCCTCAACAACCTGTGGTTTTGCATCATATAAATACAGGCTTGCACCTACAAATAAGGTTCCAGTCGGATCAATCTGGTTCCACGTTGCGATATCACGCCAATTGACACCATTTTTTTGTGCAATCAAAGCCAAGGTATCGCCTGGTAACACGACATAAGTGCTACGTTTTCCTTTCGGTGCAACCACAACAACATCAGTATCCGTTTTAATATACGGCTTTCCTTGATTGCGTTTGGCATCTTCACTATTTGCTGTCGCTGCATCTTCAACTAAGTTCTTTGGATAAGCAAAGCCCTTGCTGACCTCAACGCCTTTCTGATCAGCAACAGATTGGCTAGTTTGAATTGCTGTTAATTTAATCTTGCCATCAAATGGATCGACAATTTCTGTACCTTGAGGTGCAATTGCTTTAATTTCAGCAACGACTTGGTCTTTTTCTGCTTGTGTCGCTTGTGGTTCTAATACTTGAGTAACTGTTTTCTTCTCGCCGGTTTCTTTTACAGCGGCAATAATTTGTTCACGCTCTTTAACCGAAATCGGTGGCTCAATCTTAACTGGCTTTACATTTTCCGCTGGTGTAATCGCAACAGGAATACGCGGGGCACTAGGCACATCGGCAGCAGCAGCAAATGAAGCTAATGCATCAGAACCTCGTGGTGTATTGGTTTTAGTCAGCGTTGATGTTGTTGGGCGCGTTACTACTGTATTACTTGCCGTTAAAGGCGGTGGTGTCTTAGTTGACGGTGTAATCGTCTGACCTGAGTTGATATTGGTTCGAACTGTGGTAGTAGCGACATTAGATGTATTGTTATTCATTGCAGGTGGTTGGCTATTGCTTGCCCAGAAACCACCTGAACTTACTTTTCCAGAACGTAATTTCGTATCGACTGACGGACTTAAATCTGCAGGAATTAAAATACGCATTGGGCTCATTGGATCAACGGTTTCACCGCGATGAGCAGGGTTCAAAGCATACAATTCCGCACGGCTTAAGCCTGTAATTGAAGCAATTTGATTCATATCCAAAGGTGCAGCCAAACCAACTTCACGGAAGTGTGGACGGTTTGCGATAGGCGGTAAACTTACGCCATAAGCACTTGGATTTTTAATAATTTGAGCAACAGCCAAGAAGCGTGGAACATAGTTCATGGTTTCTTGCGGAAGTTTTAACGACCAGTAATCCGTTGGTAATCCTGCTGCACGGTTACGGTTAATCGCCTGTTGAATACGGCCCGGTCCTGCGTTATAAGCGGCTAGAGCCAATTCCCATGAACCGAATTGATTATATAAACTACCTAAAAACTCATAAGCAGCGCGTGTCGACTCAACCACATCACGGCGACCATCATATAGACTGGTTTGCTGCAAACCATAAATACGCCCCGTGCTTGGGATAAATTGCCATAAACCCGCTGCTGCTGCACTACTGGTTGCAGCTGGATCGTAAGAACTTTCAATAACAGGAAGTAAAGCCAATTCGGTTGGCATACCACGGCGTTCAGCTTCTTTAACCGTATGATACAAATAACGACTGGCACGCGCGCTTAAGCGATCTAAATATGGTTGACGAGAAATAAACCAACTACGTTGTGCTTCAATACGAGAATCCCAATGGTTTAAATCCATTTTGAATCCAACCGTCATTCGCTTCCACACATCACCGTGTTTCAGTACCAATAAACGATCACCTTCAACAGCGCGCATATCGGTAGCTGATAATAAATCTTCTAAAGAATCTAAACTACTTGCATCTAAATAACCTGAACCAACTTGCTTAGATGATGATACTTTGTTTGATTGTGGTGTTGAGGAACAACCTGTCGTGATTCCCAACGCAGTTAGAGCAGAAGTGAGTACAGTGATTTTGAATAATGATGTTGCAGATGTTTGCAGCACCAATGTGTTCGATTTATACATAAAAACTTCCAGTCAACTCACGCTAGTTTATTTCTTTGATTTGCCATTGTAGTAAAGCATGTCACTTAGACAAGGCAATAATTTAACGTGATTTGCATGGAAATGTTACAAGAAATTAAAAAATATGAGTTTTGTAACCGCTCAACACCAGAATTAAGCTTTAAAATATAACTTATCTAGCTAGAGTGCTAAACTCTAGCCATATACATTCAAATAAAACATCATTTTTTATGAATGTAATCTCGTAATACAACACAAACTTTTAACTTTAGGTTTAACTATGTCTCAAACAATCACACTTTATGTTGATGGCGCATGTAAAGGCAATCCAGGTTTAGGTGGTTGGGGTGCATATATCATTACCGAACAAGGTGAACATAAACTTTGTGGCGGAGAACCTGAAACAACCAATAACAGAATGGAACTGCAAGCTGCGATTGAAGGTGTAAGTTTTTGCCCTACAGACGCACATCTGATTATTTGGACTGATTCCAATTACGTTAAACAAGGTATTACTGAATGGATTCATGGTTGGAAAAAGAAAAATTGGAAAGATGTTAAAAATCCTGATTTATGGAAAAAGTTGGATGCTGTTTGCGCTAACCGAAAAATTGAATGGAATTGGATCAAAGGGCATGCTGGACATGCTGGTAATGAAATGGCTGATCAATTGGCCAATCTCGGTGCCGAACAAACGGCTCAACAAATGAAATCTCTCGTGCAGGCTAACGCTGATACAAAAAAGCCTGAATCTGACTGGTTATTAGATGACCCATTTGGTCTCGACCTTGATGAAGATATTGATAACTTGGTTGAAGAAGTCGAAGAGATCAGTATCGAGGAAATTAAGCTTGATGTAGCTGTAATGAGTCACTCAATAAGCCCAAATACATCAACAACGACAGTTCACCCTCAGATTGTTATTACTGAGGCAAAAGTACACTTACAAGGCCCTCGCCAACTTATTCTGGATACCGAAACTACAGGTTTCTATTTCCAAGATGGTGACCGTATTATTGAGGTTGGTGCGATTGAAATGATCAATCGTAAACTTACGGGAAGCTCAATTCATATTTATATCAATCCAGAAAAACCTGTAGGTGACTCTGAGGATATTCACGGTATCAGCGACGAGTTTTTGCAAGATAAACCTAAATACGCAGAAATTGCCGACACACTGTTTAATTTTTTACAAGGCGCTGAAATTATTGCGCATAACGCGACATTCGATATGAACTTCCTAAATATGGAGTTCAAACGTGTTGGTCTGCCATTATTATCAGATGTTTGCGAAGTTACAGATACACTGGCTTTAGCTAAAAATAAACATCCTGGGCAAAAGAACTCTTTAGACGCTTTAGTTCGCCGTTATGAAATTCCTGCACGTGATCGTACCTTCCATGGTGCGTTACTCGATGCTGAAATTTTGGCTGATGTTTATCTCGCAATGACGGGTGGACAAGTTTCTTTTGATATGGATGCCCTTTCACAAAATGAACAAAACCAAAATAAAACCACTCGTTCTCGTATCGAAGTAGATTTACCAATTATCTATCCATCAGAACATGAACTAAATGAACATGAGACTTGGGTCAAACAATTTGAGCAAAAACATGGAAGCGCTTGCCTTTTTGCAAAATAAATTTGCTGTTGAGCGTAATTTTTTGTATTTCAAGTTTTCAAACTTAAGTTATATTAACTGTTAATGATTTTGCCTCCTATTCTAGGAGGTTCATGGATATAACAACTTAGGAAAGGTGTAGGTCATATGTCTTACCAAACCTCGATTCATTTCGACCCAACTGCATTATTAATAATAAAAAATGAGATCGACAATTCGATTAAATTGGTGGAGACAGCGGTCAATACGCTTGCCGAAGAACAAGCATTGCCTTTTGGTATTGATGACGCACTTAATCAGTTCGAACAGTGCACACAAGTACTTGCATTAATTGATATGCCTCATTTAGCACAAATCACTCAATATTCAGCTGAGCTTATGCGTCAAATCATGGCTCAACCGCAACAAATTAAAACTAGCGATATCGTTGCTCTCAGTGAAGGTACAACGATGTTAAAACGCTATATTGAGTTTATTTGTTTACGTGAAGTCAAAGTACCTCAGTTCTTAATTGATACGCTTAATCGCTTGGAGAAAGCTTTAGGCAAGCCAATTACCAAAGAAGGTCAAACGCTTCAACCGTTACTGGATTTCATGACACCAAACTTTAATTTGCCACAAGCACCAAGTTTGGAACAATCGAAGTATATCCACCAACTTTATAAATTATGCTTAAACAAGCTGATTAAACAAAGTGAATCTCCTCTCGATTTACAAGGAATTAAACTCGTTGGTGTTTACCTTGCAGGTTTAGCCAACAATCTACCGAGCCAACAATATTGGCAATTGGTCAATGTAGGCTTAGGACATATTGATGAGCTTTTGATTACAGAAGCACGTTTACGTACCCTTATTCAAATCGAAACGAATATTGCAAAATTCTTGGCTCAACCAACAACTTATCAAAACAGTATTGCTGATTTGGCAGATATTTTGACGATCTGCATCAGTCAAGAAGATGATTTATCACAACATATTCGTCAACAATTGAACATTGGTGATGAATTACTCAGTGATACTCAACTTCAAGTTTTGAGTCGTCATTTATACGGTCCTGACTATGAAACGGTACATACAATCAGTCAATTAATAACAAATGAAATGGCTCAAATTCGTAATGAAATTGAGTATAACCATCAAAATATGTCGGCTGAAAAAACCCAAGAACTACAGCAAAAGTTAACTCAACTTTCTAATGTATTTAAGGTACTTAACTTAAATGAAGCAGCTAAAGAATTAACTCAGCAAGCTGAAAAATTGAGTCAACCGAATACATTAACTGATGCAACTTCTATTCAACAGTTAATGAATAGCATTTTGGCATCGATGAATTCAATCGGTATCTTAGAGCGTAATTACACTTCCAGTCGTTTACAATTACGCGTCAACAATATGCAAATTTCTTTAGATCGCTTAGATGAAGCTCATCGAGCATTGTTGACTGAAACTAAGACTTTGATTGAAACATTGACTCAAACCTTAAGTTTGTATGTACAAGATCCAACAGCTAATACATTAGAAGCCCTTCCTGTATATCTGAATGAGTTATCAGGCGCTGCGTTATTCTTAGGTAGCTCTGCTCAACAAACTGCACTGTTAGGTGCAGCACATTTTGCACAGCATCGTTTGAATCAGAACGAAGCGATTGATGCTGAGCAAATTAACTGCATTCTAAATGTTGTTGCTGGTTTAGATTTACTCGTTGATAACCTAAACAATAAGCAACCTGTATTGCAATCTATGTTTGATGTGGCATTATCAAGCAGTCAGCAATTACAAAACATAGCCGCATAATGACTCAACTATCACTTGCTTATATTTTTCAACACCAAAAACTGCTAGTCGACCAAAATCTTCAACTGCCAGAAGTTGAAAAGTTAGCAAGTGATTTACCCTTGAATCATAATGATCACGTTATTGCGCGTGATCTACTTGAAAATGAAGCCATTCCCGATGGCTATCAGCTCGTTCCAATCCGTGAACTGATTCAGTCATGGTCAACTACAGAATTTCTTCAAGCCAGTCGAGCAGTCCAACTATTAGAATGGCGACGTAATCATAAATTCTGTAGCCATTGCGGTCATATGACTGAAATTCACGCCAAAGAATACGCAATGGTTTGCCCAGCTTGTGGCTATCATCAATATCCTCGCGTTCAGCCTTGTATTATTACAATCATTACCAAAGGTGATGATGAAATCTTACTTGCGAAATCGGCGCATAATAAAAGTAATATGTACGGGCTAATTGCCGGATTTGTTGAAGTCGGTGAAACATTAGAAGAAGCTGTGCAACGAGAGGCTTTTGAAGAAGTCGGTTTAAAACTAAAAAATATTCGTTATATGTCGAGCCAACCGTGGCCATTTCCAAGTAATTTAATGATTGCTTTTCATGCTGAATATGATTCAGGTGATATTCAATTACAAGTGGAAGAAATTAGCGAGGCTCAATTCTTTAAGTTTGATCAACTACCTGAAATTCCATTTAAAGGTAGTATTGCACATGCAATGATTATGCAAATCGTTGAGAATAAAAAAGCATCTTAATCAAGATGCTTTTTTTATTTAATCTTCTAAAGCTTCATCTAAGAAATGCAAAATCGTTCGCTTGGTTTTGAAGTAATGACTTACAAAACTGGCCAAAGTCGCCACAATGGTAATGTGTCCAGTCTTAGGAATAATCATCACATGGCTATGATTACCCTTTTCTCTCAATGCCTTATCAAGATCGAAACTATTATGATTACCAACCAACTGATCATTCTCAGCCATCAATAGATAATGTTTAATCTTATTCGGATTAATAAAATAATACGGCATCACTTGTTGGTACGATGTTTTTGGATCAAATGCATGTTCAGATAAAGGATCATCTTTATAGTCAAAATGATACGGGCCAGCCAAACCAACAATTGCCTTAATATTATCTGTATATTTAAATTGCTGAGGCTGAGCAGAATACACCACAGACATCACATTAAAGGCACCCGCAGAATGTCCCATCAAAATGATGTTATCGGTTGAAATATTCAATTTAACTTTATTTTGATTCAAATAATGAATCGCTTGCGCTAGATCATCGACAAATGCTGGAAAGATATTCTCTGGAGCGAGTTGATAATTAATAACAGCAACATCAAAACCTTCTCGAGCAAAGGTTTCGCCAATGAATAAATAATCTCTCTTATTACCATGTT
>ERZ650302.432-NODE-432-length-22964-cov-15.807456_pt1 | contig 22964 bp, 19 predicted proteins | sample MGYA00376238_ERZ650302 | MGnify/ENA primary metagenome ERZ650302 (study PRJEB26733, sample SAMN07839298) | wastewater metagenome | biome: urban; feature: wastewater treatment plant; material: waste water | place: USA: North Carolina | collected 2016-04-28 ... | reverse complement strand
CGTACACGATGTCGTCGCCACCGAGGGCGTCGTAGCTGTGTGCGGTTTCACCGGGGTTCATCGGCAGAGAATTCATGTAAAAGATGTCATTTCCTTCAGAGCCGGTTTTGCTTGCCATGTTATTTCCTGGTTTTGGTTGATCTGAGTGGATTATGCTAACCACCTTGCTAATCCCAATCAATTCGTGAAAATACCATGGTAATAATACGCAATGTGCGTGCTGGGGCTGTGCTGGTGGGGGGGTGAGTCGCGAGGCGGTGAGGCCGCCCTTGGGGCGGTGGCTTCTGCTTCCTAAAGAGCCGCGCTTAGAGTTGCTAACAAAACCCCAGCGCAGCGCGCCTGGCTAGGCGCCCGACCGCAGACAGTACAAGGAGTACGGCAAGGTCGGGCAACAACGCCAGGAGGGTTTTGTGAGCGGCTCTTAGCCTGGCTGCCCATCCGCGCGCGGCTGGCAGTACAGCGGCACAAAGCGCGCGCACCAGATGCCCCACAGCAGCAGCCAGCCGGCGGCGGTGAGCAGGTGGCCGATGGCGGCGAACGGCGGCAGCCAGTCGCTGGCCAGCCGCAGCAGGGCCAGGCCGTGCAAGGCCAGGTAGAGCCGCCACAGCCAGGGCGCGGCGCGCAGCGGTTGGCCGGAGTGGCCCAGCGACACGCGGCTGACAAAGCCCATCATCAGGCTGGCGAACAGGCCGATGCCCAGCGCATGGGTGGCGGCGGCGCCCAGCGCCAGCCAGGGGGTGAGCGCCGACAGCGCCAGCGCCAGCGCCGCCCAGGCAAACGACAGATGCAGCATGGCCAGCAGTGGATTGATCAGGCTGCGGCGCACGCCCCAGCGCCAGCTGGTGTAGCCCAGCAGCGCGGCAAAACCGGCGTCCCACAGCGACAGCGGCCAGGCCCACGGCAGCAGGCTCAGCAGCAGATGGCCCAGGCTGCCGGCCCAGAACGCCGACAACAGCCCATCCGGCCGCCAGGGTTGATAGGGTTGCAGCACATTGGCGCTGAAAAACGGCAGCATGCGGTGCGCCACGGTGAGAAACACCGGCAATAAAAACCCCCACAGCGCCAGCCCGCGCATGGCGCTCCACAGCTCGGCGCGGCCAGTCAGCGCCCAGCCCAGGCCAGCCAGCGCGCCGGCTGCGCCGAGGGCAAAGCCGGCGGCCACCAGCCAGGCGTGGCGGCGGTCTGGCTGGCGGCTTTGCCGGATCACGCCCAGCCATACCCCGCACAATCCCAGCATGCCGGCGGCAAATAAACCCTGGCCGCTTTGGTAGAGCCACAGCCAGTTGTGCACCAGCCCGGCCAGGGTGGCCAGATGGCCGAGCAGCCAGGCGGCGGCCAAGGGGGCAAAGGCGCGTGCGCCAGGGCCATTCACGCCCAGCCAGCGCGGGCCAGCGGTAAAAATAAAGCCGGCCATGAACGGCGGAAAAACCCCGTACAGCATCCATTGGCCGTGCGCCAGCATGGCCGGCACGGGGTGATCCAGCAGAGGCATGCCGCTGGCGCGGCCTAGCAGTTCCAGCAACCACCAGAGCATGGGCAAGAGCGTGGCCAGCGCGCCGGTGGTGAACAGCGCCCGGTGCGGGGCAAGGGTGAGGGCGGGGGGCATGATGGGTCGGATTCACAAAATCGGGGGAGTGTGCATTGTCGGCGGCCGGCAGCGCAGGTGCCCATGATTTGCATCAAGCGATCCGGCCGGCGCTGCATGCAAGCCGGATTGACCGTGTGCCATGCACCAGGCGGCGTTTGCCTTTGCCGCCCTTGGCGTCGCTGACAAAATCCTCCTGGCGTTGTTGCCCGACCTTGCCCTACTTACCCGCACTGTCTGCGTGCGCTTGGCCAGCGTCGCTTTGCTGAGTGTTGTGAGCCGCGCTTATTCTTCTTCAATCACCGGCTCGCCCCGAAACCATTTCAGCGCCACCAGCAGCGCGGAGGCCAGCGAAAACAACATGCCGCCCAGGGATTTGAATTTATCGTAGTTTTCTTTGGAAATCAGCGGGTGGTTGCGCTTGATAAAATCCTCCACCCCGGCCGCCAGCGGGTAGCCGGCCGAGTCGGTGAGGTGTTTTTCTTCAAACGGCAGGTGCAGGCGGGCGGCCAGCGCCGGGCCGTACAGGGTGTGCAGCAGAATGCGGGTGGCGCGGGCGTCGATGCGGTCGTGGCCAACCAGGTGCAGCGACGAGCCCACGGTCAGCAGATTGCGTGGCGGCATGGCGGGCTCGGCGCCGTAGGCAAAGGCGGGAATCTGGCTGGCCTGTCCCCAGTCCAGGTGATGCGGGGCACTGGCCGGAAACGGCAGTTCCAGCAGGGTGTAACCGTGCTCGCGGATCAGAAACTCCACCAAGGCCGAGGGGATGAACGACGCGATCACCACCGCATCCGGCAGCACATTGCCGGGCAGCACCATCAAGGCTTCTTCGTCCAGATTGGCTTCCAGATAGTCGCGCCCGCTGTGCAGGCCGGCAAATTCCAGCGCCTGCACCGCGTGTTCGCGCCATTCGCTGCCGCGCGGCTCCAGGTTGATTTGCCGGTTGCGCAGCTCGGACAATTGTTTGATTGGTGGCCGCGCCAGCACATGCAGCACTTCGGTGGGCAGGGTGGCGATATGGCGGATATTGGGATAGCGCTCGGCGTCGGCGTCCTGCATCAGCGCCAGATCCAGCTCGCCCCGGCTGAGACGGGCCATGGTGTCGTTGGCGTCGCTGGCGCTGGCGATGTGCAGGCGCACGCCGGCCGGCAGCACTTCTTCTTGCAGGATGTGCATCAGATAATGGCGGTTGCTGACCACCTCGCTGCCGGCAATGCGCAAGGTGTGCTGACGCGGCAAGGACTGATACAAAAAATAACCGCCCAGAATCAGCAGCCCGGCCAGGCAGAGCATGGCCAGCAGCTGGCGGGTGGGGGTATGGCGTTGCAGGCGCACCAGTTGGCGGCGCGCCAGGGCTTCCAGTTCATTGGCCATGGTGGGGCTCGCTTTCTGTGGCGTGGGGGTAGACCGGCGCCAGATTGTGTCGGGCGATGATGGCTTGCGCCTCGGGGGTGCGAATAAAGCGCATGAAGGCGGTTTCTTGCGGTTTACAGGCGCCGTAGCCCACCAGATACATGTCCTGGATATACGGATAGTGGCCAGACAAAATCGTGGCGCGCGAGAACGGCGCGCCGTCGATCGACAATGGCCTCACCGCGGCCCGCGACGGCAAATCCTGCAAAGACACATACCCCAGCGCCAGCGGGTTACCGGCGACACTGGCCAGCATGTCGCTGGCGTCGTCCACCTGCTTGGCCTGGTGGGTGACGCTTTGCCCGCCCAGCACCATCCACTCCACAAACAAGGCAATCAACGCCGGTTTGCGCCAGGTCAGCACCTCAATCGGCGCATCCGGGCCGCCCAGGGCTTTCCAGTTGCGCACCTCTCCGGTCAGCACCTGGCGAATCTGCGCCTGGCTGAGGTTGCGCACGGGCGACTGATGATGAACGATAAACGCCAGGCTATTGCGCGCCAGCAGGTGCTGGCGGGTTTGCGGGTCAGAAAACAGCCCCGGCACCGGCTGGCCGACCATGGCGATGTCGATGGCACCGCGCTTGACCGCCGCCATGCCCGCCATCGAACCGCCAGCCTCCACCTGCACTTCTTCGCCGGTTTGCTGGCTGAAGCGTTGCGCCAACTCGGCCACCAAGGGCTGGATCAAGCGCCCGCCGGCAATCAGCAGGGGCGGTGGCGGCGGGGGCGGCGTGTAGAGCTGCCAAGTGATGCCGAGCATGCCCAGCAGCGCCGCCAGGGTAAGCAGGGTGAGTAATCCGCTGCGCGAAGCAAGCCAGTGTCGCGCCTTTTTCATGATTCACCTTGCCCGGTGCGCAGTGTTTTTACAAAGGCGTGCACGGCGGGTGGGCAGTCGCGCCGTATCCAGGCGCTGAGCGCCGCTGATGGCAGTCGCGCCTGCCCGGTGGTGTCGGCGACAATTCGCAAGGGCTTCAGCCCCGGGCTCAACTGCCAGGGAGCCGCAAAGCTGATGGCGCCAGGCGTGCGGGCCACTTCTTTGGCTTTGTCTTCCGCCGTGATCAGCCGCGCACTGCGCGCCAGCCGGCCGCGCTCGCCTACCATGGCTTCTTTCCAGGCCAGCCCCACGCCATAGGTGGGCGTCTCCACCAAGGGTGTCATTGGCCCAGCCGGGCCGCCCAGCACCCGCCAGTCCTGGATGTCGCCCGCAAAAATGGCGCGCAGATGGTCCAGCCGAATTTCGCGCAGCGGATTGCCCGGATGCACCACCGGGGTGAGCGGCAGTTGTTCAATCAACACGCTGTCCAGGCTGTTGCGCCGCTCGCGCAGGGCCTCGCGCATCACCAGCGGCGGCGGGCCATACACCATGGCCACGTCGGCCGATTCATGCAGCAGGGATTTCAGGGCAAACACGCTGCCGCCGCGCACAATCACCACGCTGGCGCGCCGGTGAAGGGTCATATAGCGTTCAGCGGCAGCCTGCAGACGCGGCGCCAGCTCGGCGGCGGCGCGCACATGCAGGGTGATGGCGTCGGGTTCAGCTGCGCACGTCTTGCCCAAGGCCAGGCAGAGGGCCGCAGGCAGGCAAAAGCGAAAAATGGACATAAGCGTTCTGGCGTAGAGGTCAGCAACATCGCCGGGAACGCGTTGGCGTGGCGCTGGTGAACGCGCCAAGGCCAAAACACACGGCCGCACGCCGTGGGGCGTGCGGCCGTCATGGGCCATCAGACTGCAGCAGGCTTATTTGCCGGCCGGCTTCATGTCCTTGGACAAGAAAAACGCATCAGAATAAAACGCATCGGCCGGCAGCTGGCGCTCGCCGATAAAGCTGCTGTGCGCGGCCTCCACCATCACCGGCGCGCCGCAGGCGTAGACTTCCCAGCCGGACAAATCGGCAAAGTCGTCCAGCACCGCCTGGTGCACCAGGCCGGTGCGGCCCTGCCAGTGGTCTTCTGCCGCCGGCTCGGACAGCACCGGCACATAGCTGAAATTCTCGTGCGCCGCCTGCCAGGCTTGCGGCAGCTCATTCATATACAAATCCGCCGCCTGGCGCGCCCCCCAGTACAACACCATCTTACGGGTGACGCCGGCGTGCAGCGCCTGCTCGACAATGGCTTTTACCGGGGCAAAGCCGGTGCCGCTGGCCAGCAGCAGGATGGGCTTGTCCGAGTCTTCATTGAGAAAGAACGAGCCCAGCGGGCCCTGGAAGCGCATGATTTCCTTTTCTTTCATCTGGTGAAACACATACTCGGAAAAACTGCCGCCCGGCATATGGCGGATATGCAGCTCCAGCGCGCTGTCGTCGTGCGGGGCGTTGGCCAGCGAGAAGCTGCGGCGCTTGCCGTCCTTCATCAGGATGTCGATATATTGGCCAGCCATGAATTGCAGGCGCTCGGACACCGGCAGCTTGAGCTTGAGCACCGCCACATCGTGCACGCGCTGGATGCTTTCCACCCGGCACGGCAGGGTTTTCACCTGGATGTCGCCGCTGGTTTTCACCTCGCGCACTTCCACGGTGAGATCGCCCTGGGTTTCGGCGCAGCACAGCAAGGCCATGCCCTGGGCGCGCTCGGCTTCGCTCAGCGCGTGCGGCTGGTAATCACGGTGGCTGACCTCGCCGGCGGTGACTTTGCCCTTGCAGGCGCCACAGGCGCCGTTGCGGCAGCTGTACGGCAGCGCCACGCCCTGACGGGTGGCCGCTTCCAGCACGGTTTCGCCGGTTTCAACAGAAAAAGTATGCCCGCTGGGCTGAAGGGTGACTTGCGCTGTCATTCGGTTTTGCTTCCTGCTGGGGCCCGGCTACAATCTGGCGGATGAAGCCAAGCTTATTGATCGTGGGATGCGGCGATGTCGCCCGTCGCGCCATGCCGGCGCTTTCCCGGCATTACCGGGTGCTGGCCGTGTGCCGGCGCGCCGAACAGGCGGCGCAGTGGCGCGCGCTGGGCGCGCGCGTGGTGTGGGCCGACCTGGACCAAGCCGACAGCCTGCGCCGGCTGGCCGGGCTGGCGCAGGCGCTGTTGTACACCGCGCCGCCGCCGGCTGAAGGCCAGCGCGACGCGCGCGCGCGTCGGCTGATTGCCGCATTGCAATATCACGCGATGGTACCACAGCAGGTGGTGTACATCAGCACCACGGGCGTGTACGGCGACTGCGCCGGCGCCTGGGTGGACGAAACCCGGCCGCTCAACCCCGAATCGGCCCGCGCCTGGCGCCGGGTGGACGCCGAGCGCGCCTGGCGCGACTACGCCCGCCGCCACGGCGCCAGCCTGAGCATCCTGCGCGCGCCCGGCATCTACGCCGCCGAACGCCTGCCGCTGGAGCGCCTGCGCGCCGGCACGCCGCTGGCGCTGGCCAGCGAAGACGGCTACAGCAACCATATCCACGCCGACGATCTGGCCGGCCTGGCGTGCGCCGCCTTGCGCCGACGCGGCGGCATCCGCGTGTATCACGCCGGCGACGATGAAGCGCTGGCCACCGGCGCCTGGTTTGACGCCCTGGCCGAGCACTTTGCCCTGCCGCGCGCGCCGCGCCTGTCGCGTGCACAACTGCGCCAGCAAGTGTCGCCCGCGCTGTGGTCGTTTTTGCGCGAATCGCGCCGCATCGACAGCCAGCGCGCCCGCCGCGAACTGGCCTGGCCGCTGCGCTACCCCACCGTGAGCGATTTTCTGGCCAGCCTGCCGGCGGCCGGCTGACGCGCACTGGCGCGCGCGCCAGCCATTCGGTAACATCGCGCCCTTTGAAATCAGCTGGATAATCAATGGACACCCCGCAAACCCATCGCCCGATCCGCAGCTTTGTGCTGCGCCAGGGTTATATGTCCAAGGGTCAACAACGCGCTTACGACACCTTGATGCCGGTGTTGGGCGTGGGCTATCAGCCGCAGGTGGCGGATCTGGACGCCGTGTTTGGCCGCGCCGCCCCCAAGGTGGTGGAAATCGGCTTTGGCATGGGCGGCGCCACCGCCGACATCGCCCAGGCCCGCCCGGACACCGATTACCTGGGCGTGGAAGTGCACGGCCCCGGCGTGGGCAGCCTGCTCAAGCTGGTGGAAGAGCGCCAGCTGGGCAATGTGCGGGTGATTCAGCACGACGCCGTGGAAGTGTTCACCCATATGCTGGCCCCGGCCAGCCTGGACGGCGTGCATGTGTTTTTCCCCGACCCCTGGCACAAAAAGCGCCACAACAAGCGCCGGCTGATCCAGCCGCCCTTTGTCGCCCTGCTGGCCTCGCGCATCAAGCCCGGCGGCTATCTGCACCTGGCCACCGACTGGGAAGACTACGCCATCCAGATGCTGGAAGTGCTCAGCCAGGAAGCCACACTGGAAAACACCGCCGAAGGCTACGCGCCGCGCCCGGACTACCGCCCGCTGACCAAGTTCGAGCAGCGCGGCCTGCGCCTGGGCCATGGCGTGTGGGACCTGGTGTTTCGCAAACGCGGCTGACCTGGAGAACAGCAATGTTCAACCCCTCGCGCGACGAAGCGCGCCGCTTTTTCTTCGACACTTGGCGCAAGCACCAGGCCAACGACACGCTGACCGATCTGGAGCGCATGACGCTGGCCATCATCCTGCTGCACCCGGAATATCACCCGGTGCTGGATGCGCCAGCGCGTTATCTGGAGCGCGAATGGCTGCCGGAAGACGGCCAGACCAATCCTTTTTTGCACTTGGCCATGCACCTGTCGATTGAAGAGCAATTGTCCATCGACCAACCGCCCGGCATCCGCGCCCGCATCGACGCGCTTAGCCTCCAGCATCAAGACCGCCACCCGGCCTTGCACGACGCCATGGACGGCCTGGCGGAAATGATCTGGCACGCCCAGCGCTACCAAACCCCGCCCGACCCGCAGCTGTATTTGCACTGCCTGGACCGCAAGCTGGGCCGCGACCCGGACCCCGAGGTCAAGCCGCTGCCGGACGACGACGGCCCCGGTTTGATCCTGCCGCCGCGCTAAGAGCGGCGCTTAATCATGCAAAAGCCCACCGATTTGAAGGTGGGCTTTTGCATGGCCGGCTGACGCCTGGCGTCAATCGCGGAAGGCTTCGATCTGCACCGCGAGCTTGACTTCGTCGCCAATGCCCGGCAGATAGCGGTTCATGCCGTATTCGCTGCGTTTGATGCTGACATTGGCCTCAGCGCCGCACATTTCTTTTTTGCTCATCGGGTGCGGGGCGCAGTAAAACTGGCTGATTTTCAGCTCGACCGGCTTGCTCACCCCCAGCAGTGTCAGCACGCCCTTGGCTGAAATCGGCCGTTCGCCAACAAATTTCATTTCGGTGGAGCGAAACGTCACTGTCGGAAAGCGGGCGACGTTAAAAAACTCCACGCCGCGCAATTGCTCGTCACGTTGGGCAAAGCCGGTGGTGACGGATGCCGCGCTGACCACGATGTCCAGCGTGCCTTGCTGGGCGGCGCCATCCAGCCGGATTTTGCCGGCCACCTGCTCAAAACGGCCGCGCTGGATGGAATAACCCAGATGCCCCACTTCAAAATACACATAGGTGTGGGTGGGATCGGGGGTGTAGCTGGCGGGCAGGGCCAGCGCCGGGGCGATGGCGGCGGCCAGCAGCAGGCTGGTCAGGCGGGACGAGCGCATCGGGTCTCCTTGTTGATTCGGGGCGGTGGGGCGGCCGCTGGCCGCGCGCGATGCCGTAAGGGTAGCAAAAGCCGGGCGCGGGGGCGACAGCCAGACGCGCAATTTGCGCGCGCCACAGTGGCCGCCCTCCGGGCAAGCGCGCATAATCGCCCGGTCGCGCCGGCGGGTCGGCGCGACCGACCTTCATGAAAGCGCGCTTATGGCCATTACTGTAAACGGCGTGGAAATCTCCGACGCCATGATTGAATACGAACTGCCGCGCCATGTCGAGGCAGCCAATCCGCTGCAACACGCCACCCACGAGCTGGTGCTGCGTCAGTTGTTGTTGCAAGAGGCCGCGCGGCTGGGGCTGGAGGGTCAGGATGATGACGAGCGCATCAATCAGGCCATTCAGGTGTCCATTCCGGCCCCGCTAGTCAGCGAAGCCGATTGCCAGGCCTGGTACGACGCGCACCCTGAGGCCTTTGCGACCGGTGAATCGGTGGCGGCCCGGCATATTTTGTTCCAGCCGCTGGATAACACTCCGCTGTCGCTGCTGCGCGCCAAGGCCGAAGGCATTCTGGCAGAAATTCAGGCCAACCCGGCGCGCTTTGCCGAGCTGGCGCAAGAGCACTCTGCCTGCCCGTCGCGCGCGGAAGGCGGCGAGCTGGGCATGCTGGCGCGCGGCCAGACCGTGCCGGAATTTGACGCCATGATCTTTACCCTGGAACCGGGCCAGATTGCCCCCGAACTGGTGGAAACCCAGTTCGGCCTGCACATTATTCAGGTGACCGAGCGCAGCGACGGCCAGACGCTGCCGTTTGAAGAAGTGCGCGACATGCTGGGCCAGCACCTGATGGCGCAAGCCCATGGCCAGGCGCTGCATCAGTTTTTGCATGTGCTGGTTGAGCAGGCCGACATCCAGGGCGTGGACATGACCGGCGCGCTGGAGCCGCTGCGCGCCTGAGGTCAAGAGCCGCTCTAAGCCGCCCGCCTGGCCAATCATGGCCGTGCGGGCGGCTTTTTTGCGCGCCGGGCTTGGCCTGAGTGAATGTCTATGCCATATTGACGATGGTTAGCGTTCTACGCTGTGGTTCTAGAATAGGCCCGCCCGGTTGCCGGGCGGGCATGACGTTTTTGCCCTTGCCCGCCCATGAAACTTCATCCCGTCACCCTGCCTGTGTTTGTGTATGGCACCTTGAAAGCCGGCGGCCTGTATCACCATCTGATTGCGCATCAGATTGAAGGCTCCGATGAGGCCACCACCCGGGGTTCGTTGTACTACAAAATATTTAACTGCAATCAGACCGGCCGACGTGAGGTGACGGCGGCGTATTCGCCCGATGGCCCGTTTCCTATCGCCGGCACCTTGCTCTTTCCGCGCGCCAGCGAATATTACAGCCTGCTGTCACGGCTGGATGAACTGGAGTTCAACTTTGACGCCAGTAACGCCGCGCGCATGCGTGACCCCAGCCTGAGCACCCGGCAATATCCGTTGCGCGTGTATCTGCGCGACGTGGTCAACTGCACCACCGCCCATGGCGTGTCGTATCTGGCCTGGTGTTATGTCTATCACCCGATTATCTCGATTCCGCACGCCAATCTGATTCCCGCCGATGAAAGCGGCGCCACCTGTTTTGACCCAGAGGTTGGCAGCGCCATGCTGCGCAATGGCTTGATTTTTGAGGATGGTCTGGCGCGCTTGTAACCCGCGATCACCAAAGCGCGCTGAGTCAGGCGCGCTCGTGGCGCACATCCGGCAGCCACATTGCGCACACCCCCAGCAGCGGCAGCCAGGCACACCACTGGTATACCGCTTCCACGCCGTAATGGTCGGCCAGCTGGCCCAGCGCGCCTGCGCCGATCCCTCCCACGCCAAAGGCAAAGCCAAACATCAGCCCGGACACCATCCCCACCCGACCGGGCAGCAGCTCTTGCGCATACACCACAATCGAAGAAAACGCCGAGGCCAGAATCATCCCTGCGCCAAAGCTCAGCGCCACCGTGCCAGCCAGATTGGCGTGCGGCAACAGCAAGGTGAACGGCGCTGCGCCGAGGATGGAAAACCAGATCACCCGCCGTCGGCCGATGCGGTCACCCAGCGGCCCGCCCAGCAAGGCGCCCAGCGCCACGGCAAACATGAACACAAACAACAGCATCTGGGCGGTTTGCACATCCAGGGCAAAGCGCGACATCAGGTAAAACGTGTAATAGCTGGTCATGCTGGCCATGTAGAAATACTTGGAAAACACCAGCAACAGCAAAATGCCCAGGATCAACGCCACCTTTGCCCGGCTATAGCCATGCTCGACCGGTGGGCGCTGGCCGTGGCGGCGCGGATGACTGGCGTACCAGTGGCTGACCTGGTTCAACAGCACCATGGCCACCAGCGCCACCGCAGAAAACGCCGCCAGGCTGGTCTGGCCGTGTGGATAGACCACGGTGGCCGCCAGCAGTGGCCCCAGTGCCGAGCCGGCATTGCCACCTACCTGAAAAAGTGACTGGGCAAAGCCGGCCTTGCCGCCCGCGGCGGCCATGCGCGCTACCCGCGAGGCTTCCGGATGAAAGATGGATGAGCCCATGCCCACCAGCGCGGCGGCACACAGCAGAGCGGGAAAGTGGCTGGCCTGCGAGAGCAGCAAGAGTCCCATCAGGGTAAAGGCCATCGCCGCCATCAGCGAGCGCGGCTGTGGCTTGCGGTCGGTATACAAGCCCACCAGCGGTTGCAACAGCGATGAGGTGCACTGGTAAGTGAGTGTCAACAGGCCAATCTGGGTAAAACTCAGGCCATGATTCTGTTTCAGCAGCGGGTAGCTGGCCAGGATCAGCGATTGCATCATGTCGTTCAGGCAGTGACACAGGCTGATCAAGCCCAGAATGCGCGAGCGAGGGTCACGCGCCTGGGCCGCGTCGAGTGTGGTGGGGGTGGACATCAGAACTCTCCAGCAAGACAGCAAGGTGGAGGCCGGGTCAGCTCGGCTTGCCTGAAGCCTGGCGGCTGACTGAGCACCGCTTGCTTGACTGAGCGTCGCGGTCTTGGGAGGGAATGCTGCATACAGCACAAATTACCCGGCAAAGCCGCACTGTCTACACTCGCCCGCCAGAAGCGCTGCGCTACGTTTTGTGAGCGGTTCTTGGCCTCATGTTTGGCAGAAATGGTCCGGTTGCAAAGCAATTCTCATACTGTCAGACAAAAGCCATTGCTTTGTTTCTGGCGCGAACTTAGCGAGAATGAACATCTGATTTGCGCCGGCAAATCAGTGGGGGATGGTGGTTCAGCATGTGTGCCGTGTGATGAATTGCAAGGCGTATGTGCGGGATGCTCTGCCCGTGGAGGGAAGGCGGTAACGCGTGTCTACATGTCAAAGCAATACAACAATATTCTTGTAATTTTACAAGGTGGGTTGTGCGCTTGCCATTCGTATATTTACTTAGTTTTCGTGCTGAGACGAACTTCTTTGGCGAATTTCGTCAACAGCATGCTTCTGATCTGTCCCCTCTTGTCCGCGTGGCCAATCACGCCACCCTCCTGGCGTCGTTGCCCGACCTTGCCGTACGACTTGTACTGTCTGCGGTGATCGCTTCGCTGAGTTTGCTGAGCAGCGCGCAGCGCAGGTGTGTCACATGACGGCGCGCACGGCTCAGTGCTCGCTTGTCCAGCCGCCGCCCAGCGCCTTGTACAAGGCAATGCCGGCTTGCAGGCTGTCAAAGCGCGATTGCGCGCGGCTGTCGCGGCTGGCGATCAGCGTGCGCTGGGCGTTCAGCAAAGACAGGCCGTCCAGCGCGCCGGCGCGCAGCCGGCCTTGCGCCAGCGCGTAGCTTTGCTCGGCCGCCGTCAGCGCCCGCGCCAGCGCGGCGTCGCGGCTTTGCTGGCGGGCCAGGCCATCCAGCGCGTCTTCACCTTCTTTCAGTGCGGTCAACAGGCTGGCGCGGTAGTTGGCGGTCAGTTCGTCGCGGCGGGCGGCGTTGCGCTGCAAGCCGGCGTTCAGTTGGCCGCCGTCCCACAGCGGCGCCGACAAGCCGGCCAGCAAGGACGCCGCCAGCCCGGCCGGCCCGCCGCCGCTGGCTGCCCACAGGCTGCTGGCGCTGAGGGTGAGCTTGGGGAAAAACGCCGCCCGCGCCGCATCCACATCGGCATCGGCGGCGCGCAACAGCGCCTCGGCCTGGGCGATGTCTGGCCGACGGGCCAGTAGCTCGCCCGGCTGGCGCAAGGCCGGGCTGAGCGCCGTCAGCTGCGCCAGCGGCTGGGTGGCCACGGCAAAGCCCTGCGGCGGCGCGCCCACCAGCACCGCCAGCGCAGTCAGCGCCGCGCCGCGTTGCGCCAGCAGGCTGGCGCGCGCGGCTTCTTGCGTGGCCAGCAATTGCGCCTGCTGGGCGATATCCAGCTGCGAAGCGGCGCCGACGCGCTGCTTGCCTTCCAGCCCACGCAGGATGGTGCGGGCGGCGGCAATGTCCTCGTCGTTCAGCCGCAGGCGCTCGTCCAGCAGGCACAGCCGAAAATAGCCACTGGCGACGTCGGTTTCCAGCAGCAGCCGGGTGCTGGCGGCGGCGTATTCACTGGCCTCGGCGCTGGCTTGTGCCGAGCGGCTGCCTGCGGCCAGCCGGCCCCACAGATCGACTTCGTAGGCCACGCTGGCGCCGGCCTGCCAGTTTTCAGTGTTTTGCTCGCTACCTTGCTGGCGGGTCTGGCTGCTGGCGCGGTTGCCGCTGAGGTTCAGCTGCGGCTGGCGGGCGCCGTCCACCGCCGCCAGGCTGGCGCGCGCCTGCGCCACCCGGCTGAGCGCCGCTTGCCAGCCGGGGTTGCCGGCCAGCGCCTGCGCTTGCAGGCGCAGCAATTCGGCGCTGTGATAATCCTGCCAGCCGTGGGCCTGTGGCGTGTCGGCCGGCAGAGCGGCTTGCCAGTGGCTGGCCGGCAGCGTGGGTTTCACCAACGGGGCCACCTGCGCGCCGCAGGCGGCCAGCGCCAGCACCGGGGCCAGCCAGGTCAGGCGGATCAAGGGGCGCAGAGACATCATCATCGGGGTTCTTTCTGGCAGGAGTGGATGGCGGCGCATGGCTTACTCCGCCGCCAGGGCTTGCACCGGGTCCATGCCGGCCGCCTTGCGCGCCGGCAGGTAGCCAAACACGCAGCCGGTGACAAAGGCGCAGCTAAAGGCCAGCAGCGCCGGCCAGGGCGAAAACGCCACGCTCACCCCGGCGCTGGCGGCCAGCCAGGCGCTGAGCACGCCCAGCACAATGCCCAGCGCGCCGCCAGCGCCGCACACCACAATGGCTTCGATATTGAATTGCAGCAAAATGTCGCGCATGCGCGCGCCCGTGGCCATGCGCACGCCGATTTCGCGGGTGCGTTCGGTCACCGACACCAGCATGATGTTCATCACGCCAATGCCGCCCACCAGCAGCGAAATCGCCGCCACCGAGCCCAGCAGCACGGTCAGGGTGTTTTGCGTTTCGCTGGCGGTTTCCAGAATCGACGCGGTGTTGCGCACCTGAAAATCCTCGGTCTGGTGGCGCGCCAGCAGCAGCTCGCGCACGGCGGACTCGGCGGCGTCGATCTGGCTGACGTCTTTCACCCGCACCGTCACCGAGCTGGCGTATTGCTTGCCAAACACGCGCATAAAGCCGGTGGTCAGCGGAATCAGCACAATATCGTCCTGGTCGCTGCCAAACGGCGTGGCGCCCTTGCTGCTGAGCACGCCCACCACTTCAAACGGCACGTTTTTCACCAGCACATAGCGGCCCAGCGGCGAGCGGCCATCGGGGAACAAACTGTCCGCCACCGTGCTGCCCAACACAATCACTGGCGCGTAGCCGTCCACGTCCGCTTTGCTGAAAAACATCCCCTCCGCCACCGGCCAATCGCGCACCTGCGGATAATTGGCCCACACGCCCTTGATTTGCGTGCGGTAATCCAGATTGCCCACCCGCAAGGTGACGCTGCCGCCGCGCTCGGGCGACACCGCCTCCACGCCGCTGACTTTTTCCAGCGCGGCGGCGTCGGCCAGGGTCAGCGAGGCCAGCTCGCCGCTGGGGCGCACGCCGGGCGCGCCGGGGCGCACCAGCAGCAAATTGGTGCCCATGGCGGAAATCCGCGCCAGCACATCGCGCTTGCCGCCGTCGCCAATCGCCATCATCGCCACCACCGCCGCCACGCCGATAATCACCCCCAACAAGGTCAGCACGGTGCGAAACACATTGGCGCGCAAGGCGGTAAACGCCATGCTCAGCGATTCGCCCAGCTCGGCGCGCAAGCTGGGCTGGCCGGAGGGCGGCCGCGCCGGCAGCGGCGCAGGCGCGCGCGCCACCGGGCCGCTGTCGGACTCCACCCGGCCATCGCGCAGGCGCACAATGCGCTCGGCGTGGCGGGCGATGTCCAGATCGTGGGTAATCAAAATAATGGTGCGGCCCTCGCCGTGCAGCTGCTTGAGCAGCGCCAGCACCTCCTGGCCGCTGCGGGTGTCCAGCGCGCCGGTAGGCTCGTCGGCCAGCACCACGGGCGCGTCGTTCATCAGCGCGCGGGCAATCGACACCCGCTGCTGCTGGCCGCCGGACAACTGCCCCGGCCGATGGCCAGCGCGCTCGGCCAGGCCCAGCTTGGCCAATAGCGCCCGCGCCCGCGCCTGGCGCGCCGCCAAGGGCAGGCCGGCATAAATCGCCGGCAGGGCGACATTGTCGGTGGCGCTGGCGGTGGCGATCAGGTTATAGCGCTGAAACACAAAGCCAAAGGTGTCGCGGCGCAGGCTGGCCAGCGTGTCGGCATCCAGCGCGCTGACATCCTGGCCATTCACCCGATACACCCCGCTGCTGGGCCGATCCAGGCAGCCCAGCACATTCATCAGCGTGGATTTGCCGCAGCCGGACGGCCCGAGCAGGGCAATAAACTCGCCCTGGGCAATGCGCAGGCTGACTTCATCCAGCGCGCGCACCTCGCTGTCGCCATTGGGGTAGCAGCGCGACACCGCCGCCAGTTCGATCAGGGGCGCGTTCACATCGGGCCTCCTGGCGGGCCGGGCGGACGCGCGCCCGCGCTGGGGTTATTGCTCTTGCCGCCGCCGGCCTTGCCCGCGCGCGGCCGGCCATCGCTGACAATCAGCGTCTCGCCCGCCGCCAGGCCGCTGGCAATCGCCGCCTCGGTGCGGCTGGTCAGCGCCACCTTGACTTTGCGCCGCTCAATGCCGTTTTCGGTGAGCACCCGCGCGCCATACAGCTTGCCGCCCTCGCCCAGCGGCCGCAGCGCCGACAGCGGCACAATCGGCAGATTCTCGGCGCGGCCCAGCACAAAAAAGGTTTGCGTGGTCATACTGGTCATCAGCTCGCGCGCGCGGTTGTCGATGTCGATCAGCACAGTGAACAACACCACATCGTTGACTTTTTCCGGGGTGGGCAAAATCTGGCGAATGCGGCTTTGATAGCGCCGCTCGGCGTGGCCCAGCGTGGTGAAATACACCGGCATGCCCGGCTTGAGCTGCGGCACATCGGCCTCGGCCACCTGGGCGTTAACCGTCATCACATCCAGATTGGCCACCCGCATCAGCGTGGGCGCCTGCTGCGCCGAATTCACCGTCTGGCCCTTGAACACCGGCTGCGACACCACCACGCCATCCATCGGCGCATAAATCTTGGTGTAGCCCAGATTGGCCTCGTCGCCGGCCAGGGTGGACTGCGCCTTGTCGATCTGTGCGTCCAGCGATTCCAGCGTGGCGCGCGCCTGCGCTGCTGCGGCGTCGGCCATGTCCACCGCATCTTGCGAAGCGGCGCTCAAAGCCAGCAACTCGCGCGTGCGTTTTTTCTGCACCTCGGCCAGCTGCAACACCGAGGCCTGGCGCGCGCGCTGCGCCTGCAAATCGCGCAAACTGGCCTTGTCCGCCGCCACCCGCGTGGCGTACACGGTGGGGTCCACCTCAGCCAGCAACTGGCCTTTTTGCACCGTGTCGCCAATCTGCACATGCAGCTCACGCAACTGCCCCGACACCTGGGTGCCGACATCCACATAATCCTTGGGCTGCACACTGCCCAGCGCGGTGACCACTTTTTCCAGCGTGCCCACCGCCACCGTCTGGGTGACATAGCCCGGCTGCGCCGCCGCCGACCACTGCCGCCACCCCCACCACCCGGCCGCCGCCAACAGCATCACCACCACACCCCACCCGCGCCAGCCCCATGCCGGCCACTTGCCTGGAAATTTCACGCCATCCTCCCCTGTCCGCCCCGGCCACACGCCGGGCCTGAACGCATCAGACCATTGAAACAGAGCCATGTGTCCCCAGGGTGTCGAGCGCGCCGGGTTTTGTAACGTAGTGTAACTGGCAGGTTAAAAAATGCTAAATTAATGGTCGATCCGGATGGCCGCCTGGAGGATGTTCACCACGGAAAACGTTGGTGGATTTTTGATGGGGGAAAAAGCTGTTTTAGATCAGGTGCTTGGATAATGAAACGATGTGCTAGTCGCCAGTCACGTTGAAATACACGGATTCATGCGCCACGAATACCCCCTCGCCGCACCACACCGCGTCATTCCCGCGCAGGCGGGAATCCAGGCGTGTCTACAGCGTACTGCGGCCGAAGCACCCGCCAGTCTGTTCAAATCATGGTGACTGGCTATTAGGCGCACGACCGCAGACAGTACAACAAGTATGGCAAGGTCGGGCGTTGGTGAGCGTCGCTACACCAAAGTCCGGGACAAAGCCTGACCTACGGCATTAGCCGCCTCAATCAGCGCCGCTGGCGACAAATGCGCGTAACGCATGGTCACCTTCGGGTCGTGATGGCCCAGCAAGCGCTGCACCTCATACAAAGAACGCCCGGAATTCACCAAAAAACTGGCAAAAGAATGCCGCAAATCATGCATGCGCACCTCGGCCAGCCCGGCGCGCCGACGGGCGGCATCCCAGCTCGCAAACAGCGTGGCCCACGGCAGGCGAGTGCGTGGATTGAAAAACACCCAAGGCATGTCTGGCTGACGCTGCACACCCTGCAACACCTCCATCGCCGCATCGGACAATGGAATATGCCTTTTCTTACCCGATTTGGATAAAGGCACGGTCAACAAGCGCCGCTCCATATCCACATGCTCCCAACGCGCGTCCAACACCTCCCGCTTGCGCGCCCCAGTAAACAGCAACAAGCGGATAATCTGCCCTATCTGCGGCTGCGGCGAACGATCCAGCTCGGCAAACAAGCGCTGCACCTCGTCCGGCGACAAATACCGCTCGCGCGCGCCTCGGTCTTCAAACAGCGGCACATTGGCGCAGGGATTATTCTTTTCCAGCACTTCCCAGCGAATGGCGCAATTGAATACATATTTAATAAGCACCAGCACCCGATTACACGTCCCTGCCGCATAGCCGCCCTGGCGCAGCGTCTCGTGCATGGTCAGCACATCGTGGCGGCTGATCTCATCCAGCCGCTTATTGCCCATCCCCGGCAACACATGCAGGCGCAACAACACCTCATCCAGCGCCCAACTGCGCTTGCGCGACTGCACATAGGGCAGATAGCGGCTGGCCACAAACTCCGCCAGCGTAGGCAACGCCACCACAGGCCGCACCACCTCTTGCGGCGCCTGCCCAGCATCCACCCGCTCGCGCATCTGCAAGGCGCGCACCCGCGCCTGCGCCAGCGGCAACTCGGGGTAAGCGCCAATCCGCTGCTGACGCACCACTCCACCCGCATCCCGGTAGCGAAAATACCAAGTGGCCCCACCGCTGGCGCGATGCTCCAGCATGAAGCCCTTGGTTTCTGTATCAAAATAATTCACCGAACCTCGTCTTGGCACGCGCAACGGCAGCCCAGCCAATAATTCGGAAGTCAGCGCACAACTTGGCATTACATTTCCCTTCACCACAAAAATCCAGCTTCGCCCATACGGCCATCGCCCTGCCACATATAATGGCAAAAACTATATATTGACCGTCCATGATTCATCTCCAGATAAAATGAGCAAGGGGAAATGCAGATTTAAATCTATCGCAGGAAGAGGGTATTTTCCAGCCCGGCAACAAAATATTGTCCGCCCTGGAAAATCAAAACCAGTAGGAAACCAGTAGGAAGAAACCCTGCCCGCGCACTTTACTACAGCGCGGCGCAGAATAAAGCAAAAGCAGGTTATTGACAAGCCGGAAGATAAAACCAATAAGCCAATAGAATCTAATTAGGCAGGTAAATAGTAAGAAGCCCGGATTTTATTTAAATAGGATTTACACAACACCTTGAAAACAAAGGAAAAGACGCCTTGCGAACTTTCAGGAGTTGTGAAGATGGCCTTGACCACCGCCCAAATTCAAAATGCCTACGTGGCTTTCTTTAACCGTCCGGCCGATGTCGAAGGCCTGAACTACTGGCTGGCCTACACCGGCAACTCTGCCGAGCTGCTGAATACCTTTGCTCAGTCCGCCGAGTACAAGTCACTGTACTCTGGCATGAACAACACCCAACTGGTGAACGCAGTATACCAAAACCTGTTCGGCCATGCCCCCGACATCGAAGGCCTGAACTACTGGGTGAACCAGCTGACCCAAGGCAAGCTGGCCATCGGCAACATCGCTGACGCCATCAACAAGGGCGCCCAAGGCACCGACGCCACCATCATCACCAACAAAGTCGCCGCTGCCGGCGCCTTTACCACCGCACTGGACACCACCGCTGAAGTGGTCGCCTACGCGAGTGTGAACAGCACCGGTCTGGCTGCCGTCAAGGCCTGGCTGGCCGCCGTGACCAGCGATGCCGCCACCGTGCCGACCACTGACAGCATTAACACGATCATTGGCACCGTACAAAACAACGTGGCGGCCAGTGGCTCCACCTATACCCTGACCAAGGGTATTGACGACTTCAATGCGGCTAACAGCAAGGCTACTTCGGGTAACGATACCTATATTGCCGCGCAAGACAGCAACGCAGAAGCCAACACTTACAACACAGGTGATGTCATCAATGGTGGCGAAGGTGTGGATACCCTGAGCCTGACCATTGCCAGCAACACCGCGCCTGTGACCACCGTCAAAGCCGTTGAAGTGATTGACGTGCGCAATACTGTTGGTGGCGCTTCTTTTGATTTGGGCAATACCGACGGCTCGGTATCCTCGCTCAAGAACACCGCCTCAACCGCCTCACTGAACTTCAATAACATCGCCTCGGCCACTGCCACACTGGCGATCAAAGATGTGACCTCTACCGGTCTGGCAACCAGCTTCAATTACAAGTCTGGCGCACTGAGCGGCAGCAGCGACACTGCCAGCCTGACGCTGAACAACGTGGGTTCGACCACCAACACCCACACTGTTAGCCTGATTGGCGGCGCTGCCAAAGAAGGTTTTGAAAATGTGGCCATCAACACTGAAACTGCTGCTGCCAAACTGGCTGCGCTGAATGTGTTTGACTCCAGCTACGCCACTACCCTGAAAAAGCTCACTGTTACTGGCAGCAAAGATCTGAGCATTGGCAGCAAATCCAGTGGCGCAGTGGATTTTGTGGCTGCAGGTGGCACTGTCGATGCCAGCGCGTTCAAGGGCGCACTGAAAATCAACGTGAGTGACAGCACCGATATCGATGTAAAAGGCGGCGACGGCAACGACACTTTCTGGTTTGCTGGTGAACTGACTGCCACGGATAAAGTGGACGGTGGAGCCGGCCGAGATACTGTCAGCGCCAACACCTTTACCGCTGTGGTGGGCGCCGCTGCCAAATTGAGCAATATCGAGATTGTAGACATTGCCACAACGGCCGGAGCAACTGGCACGCTGGATGCATCCAAGCTGGCAGGCCTGGACACCATCACATTCTCCTCAGGTATTGCTGCTGGGAGCGCAACAATCAGCAACTTCTCCAGCAACGGTACGGTTGGCATTGGCGCCACCAGCAGCGGCACACTGACGGTGCAAGTGAAAGATGCCACGCTTGCGGCAAATACTGCTGATGCGCTGACCATCAATCTGGGCACGGATCGTGTGAGTGATGCAGGTGGCTATGGCACGGTAGTGGCTGGCGGTGTCGAAACCATTACCATCGAAACCTTTGGTCCGACTAGCGCAGAAACCCGCAGCCTGACGCTGACTAACGATGCCTTCAATCAAAATATCGTGGTAAAGGGTGCACAAAACCTGGCGCTGCAAGCCAATAGCGTGGCGGGTGTCAAGAGCTTCGACGCCTCGGCAGCGACAGGCACGGTGACAACAGCCAATATCAGCTTTGCCACAGCAGGCGCAACCATCAAGGGTGGCTCCAAAGCTGATACGCTGACCGGCGGGGAGGGCAACGATGTCATTTCTGGTGGCGCAGGCGATGATGTACTGACCGGCGGCTTGGGCTCGGATGTGCTCAATGGCGGGGATGGCTCGGATACTTTTGTGTTGACCACTAATGGCAACAGCACCAATATCGCCAATGGCAAAGTCGATACCCTCGAATCTCTTACCCTCAGCTCGGGTGGCGATAAGATCCGCGTGAATCTGTCAAGTGCAGTAAGCTTGGATGCATCAAAAGTGCTGGTATCTGCCCTGACTGGCGCCTTGCCAGCAGCAGCCACCGCAGACGTCGGCTTGGCAGAAATTATCGTCCTGGACAGCTCGGTCAGCGCACTGCAAGCCGGTAGCGCCAAAGCCGTTCAAGAGCTGTTGTTCAATCTGGCTGGCACTGGCTACGCAAGCCGCGAAGTGTTGGTTGTCTACTCTGATAGCGCCACTGGCGATGCTCGCTTGGCCAAAGCTGTTTTCAATGGTTCGGGTAGCGGTTTCACCGATGTGTATGACATGGCGGTCATGAAAGGCATCACGACGGCAGCTTTCAATACCAGCTTTGACAAGTCGAACATCGACTATATTGCCTCGGCAGAAAGTGCCAACACCACTTACACTGACGTGCCAACTGGCAACATCACGGGCACTGCATCGGCAGATACTTATACCTTTGCCAATCGCTTGTATCTGGATCAGTGGAATAGCACCAATACCTTGACCACTAATGGTGGCGCAGACACGGTAGTGATTGGCAGCACTGGCGCGGTGAATATTGCTGACACCACGGCGGTTACACTGACCGACACTGGCACACTGGCTTTCCAATTTGCTAATACCGGTGCAGGCAACCAGTTGACGCTGAACGCCACTCAAGCCGCAGCCATTGATAGCTACACCGGCTTGGGTGGCTCTACTGATGCGCTGACATTGTTTGATACCGGCACGTATACCTTCGTCGGCAAGTTTGCTTCGGGGATGGAAACCATCACGCTCGGTGCGGATGCGATGTACAACATTGCCCTGACTCAAACTACTGCGACGGCGCTTGACGCGGCAGCTGTCGTAACTCAGGCCAATACGCTGACCATCGCTAACACAACAACCGGTACACTGAACATTACCGGCCTGCAAGCAAACCTGACGGCCACTGGCGCAGCGGCCGCGCTCAATATTACGCTGGTAGACGCCACCAGCAATGCGGTTACTGTTACTGCTGGCACTGGCAATCTGAGCTTCTCCGGAGGCGATGCTGGTGATACCGTGACAGTGACCGGGTTGAATGGCGCCAGCCAAACGCTGATCAGTACGGCAGCTTCCAAGTTTGACATTACGGCAGGTGCGGGCGCTCAGACCATCACGACGGGTACGGGTAATGACACCATCGTGGGTGGGGCGGGTGCTGATGTGATGACCGGTGGTGCGGGTGCTGACACCTTCGCCTACGGCACACTGGCAACCGTTTTGGCACAGACTGGCATCACGCTGGCAACCGCAGACACCATCGCTGACTTCGTGTCAGGTACTGACCTTATCAAGACCGGTACTGCTGGTTCGGGTACTAACTATGCGGAAGCTGGTGCTGCTACGGACTTCGCTACTGCACAGGCTGCTGCCGACACGGCAATGGATACCACCGTTGTGTACTATCTGACCAGCACTGCTGCTGATGGCGGTCTGCTGTTCGTCGATAGTAATGCGGATGGCACAGCTGACGCAGTCATCAAGCTGACTGGTATCACTTCTTCCAACTTTGCCTTCGCTGACATCATCGCCTAATCTCCCCCGGAGACGCCGCCTACCCCGGTAGGCGGTGCTGGTGTAAACCTTGGGGAACAGCACAATAGGGAACAGACTTCAATCTTGCACCTGTTGTTCGCGTGCGCCTCAACATACCCCCGCGCTGCTTGCAGAGCGGGGGTATGCACATCCACCATGTCTGATGCACGCAGACACCCTTAGAGTGGCTAACAAAACCCCGTGCAGCGATCCAGGCTAGGCGCGCGACCGCAGACAGTACAAGGTGTATGGCAAGGTCGGGCAACAATGCCAGAAGGGTTTTGTTAACCACTCTTACTACAGGAGCACCCCACATGGCCTCACCATACTTCTCAGCATCCAATAGCGATACCCGTGCAAGCAACAACCCCCTGATTGCCGCCTTG